>Ga0209062_1003788_pt1 | contig 16859 bp, 15 predicted proteins | sample Coa_R2_2_FD_187158 | JGI IMG/M metagenome (GOLD analysis project Ga0209062, IMG submission 187158) | Surface soil microbial communities from Centralia Pennsylvania, which are recovering from an underground coalmine fire - Coalmine... | ecosystem: Environmental > Terrestrial > Soil > Unclassified...
GCGATCGACGCCCCACGGCCGCGCATTGCTCTCGTTACCGGCGCCTCACGCGGCATCGGCCGGGCCGTGGCCATCAAGCTTGCCCAGACCGGCCATCATGTTGCCGTCAATTATCAGAGCAATGCCGCGGCCGCGCACGAGGTGGTGGAGGCCATCGAACGCAGCAGTGGCCGGGCGATCGCCGTGCGGGCCGATGTCGGCAAGGGCGCCGACGTGGAGCGGCTATTCGGCGAGGTCGTCGAGCGTCTCGGGCCGGTCTCCGTATTGGTGAACAACGCCGGCATCGTGCGCGACCAATTGCTGGTGCGCCTCAAGGATGATGACTGGGACGCGGTGATCGAGACCGATTTGCGCTCGGTGTACCTCTGCACGAAAGCGGCAGCGCGTAGCATGATACGTGCCCGATGGGGACGTATCATCAACATGTCGTCGGTTGTTGGGCTACAGGGCAACGCCGGCCAGGCCAACTATGCCGCGGCGAAAGCGGGCGTGTTGGGCTTTACACGCTCCATCGCCCGCGAGATCGGCTCGCGCGGCATCACGGTGAACGCGGTGGCGCCCGGCTTTATCACCACCGACATCACGGCCGATCTGTCCGAGGAGATCAAGAATACTGTGCTTGCCCAAACCGCACTCGGACGGTTTGGGACGCCCGAGGATGTGGCCGAGGCCGTGGCCTTCCTGGCCTCCGACGGGGCGGGATATATCACCGGTCAGGTTCTGACCGTAGATGGCGGGATGGTGATGGCATGAACGCGACAGATGATGCACCCACGGGGACCCGGCCGCTCGTAAACTCGCGGACGGGCCGCGGGCACCGCACAGAATCTCAGGACCCCCTGCTCTCGCTGGCCGAGCACCCGGCACTTGTTTTCCCCGGACAGGGCTCACAGTACGTCGGTATGGGACGGGACATCTACGATTCCTCGCCGGCGGGACGGGCCGTGTTCGAGGAGGCGGACCGCCTCCTGAAGTTCCCGCTGACCGAGCTCTGTTTCGAGGGCCCGGACGACGAGCTCGAGGATACCATCAATGCCCAACCGGCGATCCTGACGGTCAGCGTGGCTGCGCTGGAGTCGTTGCGCGAGCGCATGGCCCAGATGGGTCGCCGCCTGGAACCGGTCTGCGTGGCCGGCCACTCGCTGGGCGAATACTCCGCCCTGGTGGCAGCCAACGCCATCGATTTCGCCGACGCGCTGCCCCTGGTGCGCGAGCGCGGGCGGCTGATGAAGGAGACGGGCAAGAAGTTCCCCGGCGGCATGGCGGCGATCATGGGGCTGGATCTAGCCGTGCTCGAAAACATCGTCGCCCGCGCCCGTGAAGCCGGCGAGGTGGCGCTGGCCAATCTCAATGCCCCGGCCCAGACCGTTATCTCCGGCGAGGTTGCCGCGCTGCAGCGGGCTATTGAGCTGGCCAGGGCCGAGGGTGCCCGGCGGGTCGCCATGTTGCGCGTGAGCATCGCCTCGCACTCCCCGCTCATGAACCGAGCGTCGCAGGGCTTGAGCGAGGCGCTGGCCCACGTGCACCTGCGCGATCCCGAGATCCCCGTCATCGCCAACATCTCGGGGCAGGCCCTGCACACCGCCGATGAGATCAGGCGCGAGTTGGTCGAAAACGTGGTGCGGCCCGTGAACTGGACCCGCTCGGTGCGCGAGATGGTCAACGGCGGCGGGCGGACCTTCGTCGAGGTCGGCCCGGGCAAAGTGCTCTCCGGCCTGATCAAGCGGATCAGCGTGGACGTCAAGACGGTCAACGTGCAGGACTTCCTCTCCGATCACCTGCCGCTGCCAGCGCGCCCGCGGGAGAAGCCGTGACCCGACGCGTGGCCATCACCGGGATCGGCGGCCTCTGCCCGGTCGGTAATACCATGCCGCGAGCCTGGGATGCGTTGGTCAACGGCCGTTCCGGGATCGGGACTATCACCCTGTTTGACCCGTCGCCGTACAGCATCCGCATCGCCGGCGAGGTCAAGGACTTCAGTATCGCCGGTATCGTGGATGCCAAGCAGGCGCGGCACATGGACCGGTATACGCAGTTCGCGGTGGTAGCCGCGCTGGAGGCCCTGTCCGACTCCGGACTGACGATCGACGAAGCGAACGCCGACCGCGTCGGCATTATCGTGGGCACGGCGGCGGGCGGCGTTCAGACCATTTTGGATGCCCAGAAGACCCTGGAGACGCGCGGTCCCGACCGCGTCAACCCGTTCTTCCTGCCCAACTTCCTGTGCGATGCCGCGACCGGCCACATCGCCATCATCACCGGCGCCTCGGGGCCAAACATGGCCGTCGTCGCGGCCTGCGCCACCGGAGGTCACGCCATCGGAGAAGGCATGCACGCCATCAAGCGGGGTGACGCCGACGCCATGATCGCCGGCGGCACCGACACCGTGGTCATGCCCATCACCCTGGCCGGCTTCATCAACATGAAAGGCCTGGCCGCCGACAACGAGCATCCGGAAAGGGCATCTCGCCCCTTCGACCGCGATCGCACCGGATTCGTCATCTCCGAGGCCGCCGTCTTTTTGATACTGGAAGAACTGGAGCACGCGCGGCGGCGCGGCGCTGCGGTCTATGCCGAGGTCGTGGGCTACGGCTCGACCGATGACGCCTTTCATATGTTCGCCCAGTCGGAAGATGGGTCGGGCGCCGCGCGCGCCATGCAGCGCGCCCTGCGCTCGGCCTGCCTGAACCCAGAAGACATCGACTACATCAATGCCCACGGCACCGGCACGCCGCTCAACGACCGTGTGGAGACGCTGGCCATCAAACGGGTCTTCGGCGACCACGCCTACCGGCTGGCGGTAAGCTCGACCAAGTCGATGACCGGGCATATGATGGGTGCGTCGGGCGCCCTCGAAGGGGCGGTCTGCGCCCTGGTCATCAAACACGGCATCATACCGCCGACCATCAACCTTGACACGCCCGATCCCGAGTGTGACCTGGACTACGTGCCGCACGTGGCGCGCGAACAGCGCGTGAGAACTGCGCTCTCCAACTCCATCGGGCTCGGCGGCCACAACTCCACCATCATCCTCCAGGCCGTGTAGCCTTCGGCGGCTGAAGTCAACAGGAGTAGGCGGGCCCGGCGGTTAAGACCGCCGGGCCGGGACCCGCCGACTAAGGCCGGGTAACGTCGACGTGCGAGGCACTTCAGTGCCCGAACTCGGCCATGACACTTTGGTGTCAGGCCCACGGCCAATGGTGCTCCCATTTTAGTGAGTTCTACATCATGTGCCGTTTGCGGGTTACCCCTACACTGGGAAGCGTGAGAGAGCAGAAAGATGTGATCACGTGTCGAGATATACTGCATCTTCTGTGATACTTGGGAGGAATATCACATGGATATCAGGCTGCTTCGCTATCTCTTCATTATGGTTACTACTCTAGCAGTGGTGGCCTTACCTCACGCTTCGTCACATGTTGTCGCGGCGAACATGCCGGCGCTACATGCCTACGCGGTGCCCACGGGCTTCGCTGACGCAAGCAGCGCGGCCGATCCCATCACCGGCCACACCTTCATTGCGAGCGATGGCCAGGTGATCATGGCCGATTCGGCCAGCGGCATCGTGCTGCGACGCACGTCCATTGGGCACGGCCAGCAGCGCGTGTTCGTCGATTCCACGCGGGGCCGTGTTCTAATTTACAGCGACGGCGGGCCGGGAACGGCCTCGGTCAGTACCATCGACGCCGGAACGGGCCTGGCCATCAGAACGGTGAACCTCAACACTGCGGGCATGACGGGCCCGATGGTCCTGGATCAGACGACGGGACGTTTCTTCGCCGGCGATTGGAGCCCCGGCAATCACGACTTTGTGATCAGCGTCATCGACACCTGGACGGGGAGGTTGCTGCGCCGGATGACGGCTCACGAAGGGGCCTACAGCGCGTTCATGATCGGCGACGAGGCTTCCGGCCGCGTCCTGGTCCTGGCGGACGACCCGGCGAGCCCTTCGCCGGCCGATTCCTATAAGCTGACCGTGCTGGACTCCAGTAGCGGTGACATTCTGGCCACACAAGAGCTTCAGATTTCATCGGATGCTCCATACCCGCCGCTCTTCACGATAGACAGTACGGCAGGCCACGTGCTGATCGCCGAACAAGGGGGCCTGGCCATCCGCGACATCCAGGATGGCACGCTGCTCTCGACGGTCAATGTGCAGGCGGATCTTGTGCTGCCGGACGACGCGGCAGGCACCATCGTGGCAGTACAGGGAAACACGCTCGATCTCGTCGACCAGTCCTCGGGCTCGCTCCTGCAGACGGTCACGCTGCCGCCGCTCTCGGGCAACTACGGATCGTACGGCGAAGAGCCGGTCGCCGTCGATACCCAGTCCGGCCGCATCTATGCGCTCACGCAGAACGACCCCGGACGGCTCCAATTGTTGGTGCTTGATGGCTCGAATGGGGCCACCATCGATTCCATCGATCTGCGCCAACCGGCCGGGTCCGGCGCCGTGGCGGTTGACGCCACCCACCAGCGCCTGGCCATCATCGCTCAGCCGGGCGATGGGCAATCTCCCGTGTTCATCGACGTCGATACCGGCAGCGACACGGTGGTAGCTCAGGCCGTCACGCCGTGCTCGGCGGGTGGATCTGCCGGCGTGTGGCAGACGACGGTGGACCCGACCTCGGGCCGTTTCTACTGCGTCGATCCGGGCGACGACGCGGCGAGCCGCGCCCCGGCCGTCTACGTCTGGGACCTGACATCGGGGCAGGGCTTCGCGCCGCTGACCTTGAGCGGTGTGCCCCAGTCTGCCCAGGTAGTCGGTGGCTACCTGCTGGTCCCACAAGATAGCACAGCCACCATCGTCGGCCCGGACCGCCGTACACCGGCCAGCTCGGTGTCCCGGGCCTGCTGTGGCGCCCAGTACTTCCCAAGCGCTCACCACAACCTCCGCGGTCCTTTCCTGATCTTCTGGAAGCGCTTTGGCGGCGTCGACACCTTCGGCTACCCGCAGACGGAACCCTTTGTAGAGGATGGGCGGACGGTGCAGTACACCGATCGCTTCGTGCTGGAGATGGTGAACGGGCGGGTGCAGACGGCGCCGCTCAGCCGCTACCTGGTCACCCAGCGCTCCTTTGATGCGGCCTACGGGCCACCGTTTGGCCCGGGCGTGCGCTATTTCCCGACGACACAGCACACCTTGAGCGGGCGCTTCCTGGCCTGGTGGCGGACGCATCAGGGGGGCACACTGCTTGGCGCGCCCATCTCCGAGCCCCTGGTCGAAGGCAACGGCGACGGCAGCGGGCGCCGCTATCTGTTGCAGTGGTTTGAGAAGGGGAGGCTGGAGTATCATCCCGAAAATGCCGGGACGCGCTACGAGATGCAACTGGGCCTGGTCGGGCTGCAGGCGCTGCGCCAGCGCGGCTGGAAGTCCTGATATAGACCCGGGCCGCCGGACGTGCTACCCTCTCGGGAGAGGCATGCGCATATCCCTGTATGCGCATGCCGTTCGCTGCCGAAGGAGATGAGAGAGATGCGAGAATCGCGTGTCGGGGTGGGCGTGATCGGCGTGGGGGGAATCAGCGCCTACAAGCACTTGCCGGGGCTGCGGTCTATCCCACAGGCCGAGATCGTGGCGCTGTGCGATAGCAATGCCGACCTGGTGCGCCAGCGGGGCGCAGAGTACGGCGTGACAGAACTCTTCACCGACTATCACGATCTCCTGCGCCTGTCCTCGGTCGATGCCGTGATCGTGGCCACGCCGACCGTGCTGCACCGTCCCATCGCCCTGGCCGCTTTCGAGGCCGGCAAGCATGCCCTGGTCGAGAAGCAACTGGCGATGGACTACGCCGAAGCGGTGCAGATGTACGAGGCGGCGCGGCGCTCGGGCCGCAACCACATGACGGCGTTCACCTATCGCTTCGTGCCGGCCATGCGCTATCTCAGGCACCTGCTAGCGCAGGGCGTGGCCGGCGTGCCGCGCCATATCAGGGTGGCGCGGTTCCAGGATTGGCCCGAGGTCGATATCGGCTGGCGCCAGAAGAAGGCCCTGGCCGGGTCCGGCGAGGTCGGCGACATGGGCGCGCATCGCATCGACTTCTGCCACGATCTGGTTGGCCCCATCGCCCGCGTCTGCGGCCTGACGCGGCTCTTCGTGCCCGAGCGCGGCAATCCGCCGGTGGCGGCCGATGTGGAGGACTTCGCGGCCTTCATCGCCGAGTTTGCGCCCGGCGTGGGCGTGGACCAGGGAACGGTGGCCGTCTTCGACCTGAGCAAGGTGACCAAGGGCCGACAGTTCGGCGGCCAGGCCCTCGACGAGTTCGAGGTATACGGCACCGAGGGCACGCTGATCTACCACCTGCACCGCCCGCACGAGGTCCAGGTCGGCAAGCCCGATGGGCCGCTGGAGGCGGTGCCGGTGCCGCGCGAGTTCCTGACCTATCCGGGGGCGACGCGAGATCCGTACGAGGGCGACCCCACCACGACCTTCCGCTTCGACGAGGATCTGGAGTTCATCCAGTCCATCCTGGAGGGGCGGCCCAGCCGGCCATCGTTCTACGACGGGATGCGCTGCCAGGCCGTCGTCGACGCGGTGCTGCAGTCGGCCGCGGAGCGACGTTGGGTGGACGTGGCGGATGTGCCGCCGGTGCGTGGCCGGATCGCCGCGCAGGTAACAGAGGCTCAGTGAGTGTGGCCGGTCGGGTAAGCGCAGGAGATGAGGGAGTGGGGACTGAGAAATCGGCGGCGCGTGCCATCGATCTGTTTCGGCTGGAGGGACGCGTCGCCCTGATCACGGGCGGCAGCAAGGGGCTTGGGGAGGCCATGGGGGCGGCCCTGGCCGGCGCAGGAGCCGGCGTGATGTTGGTCAGCCGGCACGAGGACGAAGTACAGGCCGCGGCGGCACGGATGGCGGAGCAGACGGGATCGAGGGTGCTGGGGCTGGCGGCCGATGTGACCGACAAGGCCCAGATCCAGCGGATGGTCGACCAGACGATGGCGGCCTTCGGGCGCATCGACATTCTGATCAACAACGCGGGCATCAACATCCGCAAGCCGGCGCTGGAGATGAGCGACGACGAATGGGGGCAGGTCCTCGACCTGAATCTGACCGCTCCCTTCCGCTGTTGCAAGGCGGTGGCGCCGCAGATGATCGAGCGCGGCTATGGCCGCATCATCAACATGAGCTCGACGCTCGGCTCGGTGGCGATCGCAGGCCGCGCGCCCTACACCTCGACCAAGGCCGGCATCATCATGCTGACCAAGACGCTGGCCCTGGAGTGGGCGCCTCACGGCATTACCGTCAACGCCATCTGCCCCGGGCCGTTTCGCACGCCCCTCAACGAGGTCATTGCTAATGACCCGGAGGCCTACCGCGCCTTTCTCGCGAATATCCCGCTCGGCCGCTGGGCCGAGCCGTACGAGCTTGGCGGCCTGGCCCTGCTGCTGGCCTCCGAGGCCGGCTCGTTCATCACCGGCGCGGCCCTGCTGATCGACGGCGGCTGGACCGCCCGCTGACCATGGCCAGCCAGCCACCCGAGCCGACCCGCCGCCTGTTCATCGCGGTCATGCTGCCGGAGCAGGTACAACAGGACCTGGCAGGGTTGGGCCGCCTGCTCGCGGCCCATCGCGACGTGCTGCGCGCCGTTCGTCCGGAAGCGCTACACTTCACCCTGCGCTTCCTGGGCGAGCAAACGGCCGGCAACGAGCGTCTGGCCGCGGAGGCCTGCGCGGCGGCGGCCGGCCGGAGCGCCGCGTTCCCACTGGTCATCGGCGGCTTCGGCGCTTTTCCTAACGCACGACGGCCCAACGTGATCTGGCTGGGGGTGCTGCAAGGCGGCGAAGAGCTGAGCATGCTGGCACGGCAGGTGGAGGATGAGCTGCGGTCGAGGCGCGTGGTCACGGAGAGCGAGCGCTTCACGCCGCACCTGACGCTGGCGCGGGTTCGTCCCACTGCCACCCCGGCGGCGCGCTCCGCGCTGGCCGCGACTCTGCCCGGCCTGCCGGTGAGCGAACAGGCCCGCTGCGTGGCGGGCGACATCACCCTCGTCCATAGCACGCTCACGGCGCAGGGTTCGCGCTATGCCGTGCTGGGCCGGTGGCCCTTGCAACCGCAATAGGAGCCGCGGTGATACTGGTGACCGGAGCCTCGGGCTTCGTCGGCCGGCGCCTGATCGCCCGCCTGAGCGAACGCGGCGAGCGAGTCAGGGCACTGGTCCACGATGCCCGGTCGGCGCAGCAGATGCGCAGCGGCCGGGTGCAGGCTTTCGCCCGAGACGCCAGAGATCCAGGCCTGCCGCGGCGTGTATTGGAGGGCGTCGATAGCGTCATCCACCTGGACGTGGCCGGATTACAGCCGGACCCGGCGACAGGCATAGCCGTCCGCGCCTTGGACCCGCGGAGAGTTGTGGAGGCAGCCAGAGTAGCTGGGGTGCGGCGCGTGCTGTACGTGAGCTCCCTCGGCGCGCGCAACGATCCACGCTACCCGTACTACCATGGCCAGTGGCTGGGCGAGCAGACGGTGATAGCCGGCGGCGTTCCCTACGCCATCCTGCGCCCGTCGCTGGTAGCCGGACCCGGCGATCCGTCCTTTACCGCGTTGGCCGGCTTGATACGCCTGGCTCCCATCGTGCCCATTCTGGACCGCGACGGCGCCAGGCATCAGCCGATCGCGGTCCACGACCTCTGCTCGTGTCTGCTGAAGATGCTGGACGACGACCGTTACCTGGGCGGAGTCCACGACGTGGGCGGGCCGGAGCAGTTGAGCGACCGGGAGATGGCGGAGATCGTGATGCGCGTGCTGGGCCGGCGCCGACCGATCGTGCGCCTGCCGGGAGCGACGGCGCGCCAGGCTGCCGCGCTGCTGGGAGCGCTGGCACCACGGGCAGCCATGGTGCGCGGCGCTCTCGACCTCCCGACCGGCGACCTGGTGACCGCGACCGATGCGCTCCCTCGCCTGTTTGGCGTCGAGAAGCCGATGCGCCTGCAGGCCGCACTGGACTACGTGCGCCGCTGAGGCGACAAAGATACAGGTATTGTTTGTACACCTTGAGAAATAGCCCGAATTGGCTATAGCGGACCACCCGAACGGCAACCTATTATAGCCGCAAGGAGTAAAATGGGTGCCTTAAGGCGCCCCTCCACGCCAAAGGAGGGTTCGATGCGACCCCGTTCGGAACGAGATGAGATAGCCTTGACCCAGGAACCCCTCAACGACTACTTGCGCGCCATTGGCCACGTCCCGCTACTGAGCGCGGATGAGGAGCTTGCGCTGGCCCAGCGCGTCGCCGCCGGCGACCGCGAGGCGGCGCGCGATCTGGCCGCCGCCAACCTGCGCCTCGTGGTCAGCGTGGCGCGACGCCACATCAACCGGGGCATGCCCCTGGAAGACCTCATACAGGAAGGCAATATTGGCCTGCTGCGCGCCGTGGAGAAGTTCGACTGGACTCGGGGCTACAAGTTCTCAACCTATGCGGTCTGGTGGATCCGCCAGGCCATCACGCGGGCCATCGACGACAAGGGGCGCATGGTGCGGCTGCCCGCACATCTCCAGCAGGTCATGAGCACCCTGGCACGCACAGGACAGCAACTCGGCGGCGAGCTTGGGCGGGAGCCCACGGAGTCCGAGCTGGCCGTGCGGGCCGGGCTCGATCACGTGGAGGTGCACCGCGTGCTGCGGGCCGCCCGCCCGACGGTCTCACTGGAGACGCCCGTCGGCGAAACCGAGGAGAGCCTGCTGGGAGACATCCTGGTCGACGAGCACGCCGAGCCGGTGGACCGGCAGGCCCAGATGCGCCTGCTGCGGGCCGAGGTTGAGCAGATCATGAACGAGACGCTCTCGGCGCGGGAGCGTGAGGTGCTGGCGCGCCGCTACGGCCTGGGCGGCAACTCCCCGGCCACCCTCGAGGAGGTGGGGGCTGCCATGGGCATGACGCGTGAGCGCGCCAGACAGATCGAGACGCGTGCGCTGGACAAGCTGCGCCACCCGGCCCTGCGCGCGCGCTTTGCCGCTTGATACTTTTCCTCCATTCCCTCTCCCTTCCCAGTGGCGGTGCCCGGTAGTCAGCCTGCCGGGCATCGTCGCGTTGAAGTCAACAGCACAATGTAATCCCCGGTCCCCGAGACTCCGACCGGTCGCTTATACCTACTCCCGGAGAAGGCATCGGCCGTGGCGGGCTAACCAGAGCGACCGTGATACACTGAGCAATGGGGTAAACTCGGGCGCTAGAGCAGTTAGAGACCGGCGCAGGACGCGCGCACAACGGTAGGGGAAAGTAATCCGATGGACGATCTCGCCCAGGAACGTCGGCAGGCGCACGCACTGCTGGATATGCTGCCGGCCGATAAGCTGAACGCCGTGCGCAGCCTGCTTGAAGTGATGGTCGAACCGCTGGCCCGCTCACTGGCCCTGGCGGACGTGGAAGAGGAAGTACTCACACCTGAAACGGCGGCGGAGCTGGAGCATGCTCGTGCGTCACTAGCTCGCGGCCGAGGCATCCCGCACGACGAGATTCTCCGCGAATTCGGGTTGAAGGCGTGAGCGAGGAGGCCACGCCGGAGCGAATCGCCGTCATCTGGTCGCCGGAGGCCCGCACCGATGTACGTGAGATCGAGCGGGGAACTGCCATGCAGATTCTCTACTGCATCGATCGGTACCTGACCAGCCGTGGCGGCGACGTTAAGAAACTCAAAGGGATCTCCAAACAATAAGTGAGGCGAGTACGAGTGCATGCGCTAGACTGGAGGCATGAAAGCTCGAGAGGAGATCATCGCCCAGGTGCGCAAACGCTTCACGTTCGCGTGTGAGGGGTTGGATGAGCGCGGACGCCGCCAGTTGGCCGCGGCCGAGGCGCAGACCATTGGCTGGGGTGGGGTGAAGTTGGTCGCCGCAGCCACCGGGGTGGCCCGCGGCAGCATCACGTTGGGGCTGAAGGAACTGCGCGGGCAGGTCCCACTGGCGCCGGAAGGGAGGAACCGGCGTCCGGGCGGGGGCCGCAAAGCCATCGCGGCGCACGACCCGGCGGTGCTGGAGGACTTGGAGCGGCTGGTGGAGCCGACCACGCGCGGCGATCCGGAGTCGCCGCTGCGCTGGACGTGCAAGAGCATGCGCCGGCTGGCGGACGAACTAGCCGCCCGGGGCCATCGAGTCAGCCCGGAGTGGGTACGGCTGACGCTGCGGGGCTGGCGCTACAGCCTGCAGGGGAACCGCAAGACCAAGGAAGGCGGGGACCATCCTGACCGCGATGCGCAGTTTGCCCACATCAATGCCACCGCGAGCGCCTTTCTGGCGACCGGAGATCCCGTCATCTCGGTGGACGCGAAGAAGAAGGAGCTGGTGGGTGACTTCAAGAATGGCGGTCGGGAGTGGCAGCCGAGCGGACAGCCCGAGGAAGTGCGGGTGTACGACTTTCCGCTTCCGGAGTGGGGCCGGGTGACGCCCTATGGGGTCTACGACCTGGCGGCCAACGCCGGCTGGGTCAGTGTGGGCCTCGACCACGACACGGCCGCCTTCGCCGTGGCCACGCTGCGGCGGTGGTGGGAGGAACGCGGCCAGCAGCGCTATCCGCAGGCCCGGCGGCTGCTGATCACCGCCGATGGGGGCGGCAGCAACGGCTCACGCAATCGTTTATGGAAGCGCGAGTTGCAGCACTGGGCGGACGCCAGTGGTTTGGCCATCAGCGTCTGTCACTTCCCGCCAGGGACGAGCAAATGGAACAAGATCGAGCATCGCTTGTTCGCGTTCATCAGCCAGAACTGGCGGGCCCGTCCCTTGGTCAGCTATGCGGTGATCCTGAACTTGATTGCGAACACAACGACTAGGACGGGCCTGACGGTCGAGAGCTACCTGGACACCGCGACGTATCCGACTGGCATCGCGGTGACGGAGGCCGAGATGGAGCGCCTGCGGATCGAGCGGGACCCCTTCCATGGCGAATGGAACTACACCATCCGGCCACGTCCTATGGGGTATGACCACAGTTGAGCGTGGTCCAGCGACCTCCTTCTCTGGGGGCCCGTCGGCGGGTGGTGAGGCGAAGGAAAATGGAAGGAGGCGGCCACGGGCAGAGGGCCGACCCCGCCGGGGCGTGCGGGGAGCGGTGAGCGGAACGGGCGGGACACGGTAGGACAGCGGCTCGTAGAGGGTCCAGACATGATCGGTCAGCCCGGCCGCCATGGCGGGAGTGCGCTCCAGATAGCGCTGGCCAGTCCCGATGGCGTGGAGGCGCAGGCTGTGGTGGGGCCAGCACCAGTTGTAGACACAGCCGACGAGCCACATCCCACTCTGGAGCAGGGCCGTGCCATGAGCGGGGGTGCGGCGGCGACGGACCAGCGGCGCAAGCTGGGCGCGCAGGAGTGCATTGAACCGCTCGATGTCGGCCGTGTTGATCGTGGTGCCGCCAGTGCGGGCAAGCGCCTGGAGGACGGCCTGCTCGGTCCCGACCACGACGCGGCGCACGATGTCCTGGCGGCGGCGGCCCTGGTGACTCTTGACGACCTGGGCGAGCAGGAAGCCCTCCGGCCAGACGAACCGGGGCCGGCCGCGGCGTCCGGAGCGCTCCGCGACCCGGAAGATCGCCCAGGCCGCCGAGACATAGGCGGCGAAGCCATCGACGCAGAGGAGAAAGGCGGCTGTGGCGGCACAGGCGCGGACCCGGAGTAGGAGCAGACGGATAAGAGCACCCTCGCGGCGGGCGCTGACGACGCCCCCCGGGAGGGCAAGGCCAGCGCCAGGGCTACCCAGGCGGCCCCACCCCGCACCCGCGCCCGGATTTCATCCGCTTGCACCTGGCCCACCGCCACGTCCTGGACCAGGTGGGCGTGCAGCGCCGCACCAGGGGCTCCCGCTCGATGCAGCCAGCTCCGTACGGTCCGTTCGTCCAGCCCAAAGGCGGCTACGATGGCCGCAATCGGGCAGCCATGCGCCAGCAAGGTGAGCACGAGCGTCACCAGATCATGGGCATGGCGCAGCCGGTAGAAAGGAGTGTTCGTCGTGGCGGTGAACGTGTGCCCGCACCGCGTACAGCGATACCGCTGGTCGGCACGGGAGTGGATGTGGATGTTCCCCTGGCCGATGAGTCCCTTGTCAGGACAGGCCAGGTGCGGACAGAATACAGCGGACGGGTCCATCCGGCAGGCTCCTGGGTCCGTGGAGCAAGCACGGATGCTTCGAGTCTGCGCGATGCGGCCCGTCTTTCGCTATCCTACCCCCTCAACCACGCTTTAGCGTGCTTGTACCTCCTATGGAAATAGACCAGGTTATTGATTGATGAAGCCCTACTGCCGCTAACTGGCTTTTGGCTCCGCTGCGGCGACTACCGCGTGTTCTTCGATCTCGAGGGCGAGAGCACAATTGAGATAACCGGCGTGAAAAACCGCCGCGACGCTTACCGCTGAACGGCCTAATGATCCCTATGTCCTCTCGCGCGCTCCGAAGTACAGCAGCCCCTCTTGCATGGCCGCTGCGTGAAGGCGCGTTCAGGACACCGTGCAGGTCCCGCATCACCATGGCGCCATGACGCCGCGGAAGAGGTCGGCGCCCGGCGGCAGGGTCCTGTCGCGATGCCAGAGCAGGCGGTAGGAGATGCGGTTGCCGGGCACGGCCAGGCTCAGGATGTGCAGGCGGCCCTCGGCCGCCTCGCGCTGCACGGCAATCGACGGCACGACGGCCACGCCGACGCCGGCCTCGGCCATGCGCTTCAGGGCCTCCAGGCTGGCCACCTCCAGCGTCTCGGCCACCTCTACACCTGCCGCGCGCAGCACGCCGTCCACGAACGAGCGCGTGCCGGCGCCGACCTCGCGCAGCAGCAGGCGTCGCGCCGCCAGGTCCGGCGCCGCCACGCTCTGCCGTGCATTCCATGGGTCGTCGGCCGCCACGACGGCCACGAAGCGATCGTGCATGAACGTCTCGCCGCTCAGACGCGGATGCTTCTCGCGGTCGGTCAGCACGGCCAGGTCGACCTCCCCGGCCACCGCGGCGGAGAGCACGCGCGCGGCGTTGCCAACGGTCAGCCGCACCTCCAACTCGGGATGGCGGCGCCGCAACTCACGCAGGCGGTCGGGGAGCAGATACGTCGCGGGCGTCTCGGCGCAGCCGACGTGCAGCCGGGCGGCGGCCAGTCCGGCCGCCGTACGCGTGGCCTGCACCGCCTCGTAGGTCATCGAGGTGATTTGTGCGGCGTATGGCAACAGAGCCTCGCCGGCCGGCGTCAATCTCAGCCGGTTGTGCAGCCGCTCGAAAAGAGGCGTGCCAAGCTCCCGCTCCAGGGCGGCCAGGCGATGGCTGAGCGCCGGTTGCTGCATGTGCAGGCGCTGTGCGGCGCGCGTCACCGAGCCCTGCCTGGCCACCTCGGCGAACGCCATCAGCTTGTCGACGTCCATAGCGTCAGTGTATGCGTAAGATTAATAGCTGTAAAGCCTATCATGCATTTGCAACATGATCCCTCGCGGTGCTACAGTAGCAGTCAGAACTCTGAAAGGCGTAGCGATGAACCCACAGACAGTGCGCGACGACGTTTGGAAGTCAGAGGCCGTGGCGCAGGGGTTTCTCACCGGCGTGCGCGGCGGGCTGCCGTTCGCATCGGCACAGCTCGAGGTGATGCTCAGGTTGCTCGCCGCCGGCGGCAGGCAGATCGAGCGCTTCATCGACCTGGGCTGCGGCGATGGCATCCTGGCCCAGGCTGTCCTGGCGCGATTTCCCGGCGCGCATGGCACGCTGGTCGATTTCTCGGAGCCGATGCTCGCGGCGGCCAGGGCGAGATTGGGCGAGACGTCCTGCGAGCTGGTGCAGGCCGACTTCGGCGCGCCGGACTGGGTCGACGCCGTCGAGGACCGTGCGCCATTCGACGCCGTCGTCTCCGGTTTCGCCATCCATCACCAGCCCGACGAGCGCAAGCGGCACATCTACGCCGAGATCTTCGACCTGCTGGCGCCCGGCGCCGTCTTCGTCAACGTCGAGCACGTCGCGTCGCCCTCCGAGTGGGTCGAGAAGATACACGACGACCTGTTGATCGATGCCCTGTACCGCTATCACACGGAGGCGGGTTCCGCCATGGGCCGCGACGAGGTGGCCTCCCGCTACGTGCATCGCCCCGACAAGGCGGCCAATCTCCTGTCGCCGGTGGAGGCGCAGTGCGCCTGGCTGCGCGACATCGGCTATCAGGATGTCGATTGCTACTTCAAATCATTTGAATTCGCCGTATTCGGCGGCCGGCGGCCACCAGAGCAGTAAGACAAGGAGATGCGAGCATGCCACAGACCCTGTTTGAGAAGATCTGGGACGCGCACGTGGTGCGCGAGGAGCCCGGTGAGCGCACTATCCTCTACGTCGACCGTCACCTCGTGCACGAAGTCACCTCCCCGCAGGCCTTCGACGGCCTGCGCCTGGCCGGGCGGCGTGTCCGCCGCCCGGAGGCGACCTACGCGGTGCTCGACCACAACGTGCCGACCTACGACCGCTCCCTGCCGGTCCGTTCTCCCGACAGCGCCTTGCAGATCGCCACACTGGAGCGCAACTGCAAGGAGTTCGGCATCACGCTCTTCGATATGTCCGACCCGCGCCAGGGCATCGTCCACGTCACGGCACCCGAACAGGGCCTGACCCTGCCGGGCATGACGGTGGTCTGCGGAGATTCGCACACCTCGACCCACGGCGCCTTCGGCGCGCTGGCCTTCGGCATCGGCACCTCCGAGGTCGAGCACGTCCTGGCCACGCAGACGCTTCTGCAATCGCGTCCCAAGACCATGGAGGTGCGGGTGGAGGGCCAACTTCCGGACGGCGCCACGGCCAAAGACCTGATGCTGGCCATCATCGGGGCCATCGGCACCGGTGGCGGCACCGGGCACGTGATCGAGTACACCGGGCCCGCCATCCGCGCCCTGAGCATGGAAGGCCGCATGACACTGTGCAACATGTCCATCGAGGGCGGCGCCCGCGCCGGCATGATCGCGCCTGACGACACTACATACGCGTATATCGAGGGCCGGCCCTACGCGCCGAAGGGGGCGACCTGGGAGCGCGCCCTGGCCTACTGGCGCTCCTTGCCCACGGATGACGGCGCCTCTTTCGACAAGGTGGTGGTGCTGCAGGCCGGCGATGTGGCGCCACAGGTCACCTGGGGCACCAACCCCGGCCAGGTCGTCGGCGTCACCGGGCGTGTCCCCGATCCCGAGAGCTTCTCGGACCCAGCCCAGCGCAACGCCGTCGAACGCGCCCTGGCCTACATGGACCTGAAGGCGGGCACGCCGATCGTCGACATCCGCATCGACCGCGTCTTCATCGGCTCCTGCACCAACTCGCGCATCGAGGACTTGCGCGCGGCCGCCCGCGTGGTGGAAGGGCGCAAGGTTGCCTCCACCGTGCAGGCCATGGTCGTCCCCGGCTCGGGCCTGGTCAAGCGGCAGGCCGAGAGCGAGGGGCTGGACCGCATCTTCAAGGAGGCCGGCTTCGAGTGGCGCGAGGCGGGGTGCTCGATGTGCCTGGCCATGAACGAGGACCGCCTGTCACCCGGTGAGCGCTGCGCCAGCACCAGCAATCGCAACTTCGAGGGCCGCCAGGGCAAGGGCGGACGCACGCACCTGGTCAGCCCGGCCATGGCCGCCGCGGCGGCGATCGCCGGCCATTTCGTGGACATCCGCAACTGGTAGCGCGGAGGGGAGTGAGTAGTATGCAGCCATTTACCGAGCACGTCGGCCTGGTGCTGCCGCTGGACCGGCGCGACGTGGACACCGACCAGATCATCCCGCAGCGCTTCCTGCGCAAGATCGCGCGCACCGGGTTCGGTCCCGACCTGTTTGCCAACCTGCGCTACCTGGCCGACGGCACCACGCCGGACCCGGACTTCGTGCTGAACTTTCCGCGCTACCAGGGCGCCAGCATCCTGCTGGCCCGCGCCAACTTCGGCTGCGGTTCGTCGCGCGAG
>Ga0209062_1003790_pt1 | contig 16854 bp, 14 predicted proteins | sample Coa_R2_2_FD_187158 | JGI IMG/M metagenome (GOLD analysis project Ga0209062, IMG submission 187158) | Surface soil microbial communities from Centralia Pennsylvania, which are recovering from an underground coalmine fire - Coalmine... | ecosystem: Environmental > Terrestrial > Soil > Unclassified...
TGCAAAGCCGGATGGCCCCGTCCGAGCCCTCCGCCGGATCGGAAAACACCATCTCCGCGCCAAAGCCCTTCAGGATCTGCTTGCGCTCATGCGAGGCGTTGCCGGGCAGGCAAAGCTTCACCTTGAAGCCCTTCATCGCTCCGATCATCGCGTAGGCGATGCCGGTATTGCCGCTGGTGGCGTCGATCAAAGTGCGCCCGCGCGAGAGCCGTCCCGTGCGCTCGCCGTCCTCGATCATGTTGCGCGCGGCGCGGTCCTTCACGGATCCGCCCGGATTAAAAAATTCCGCCTTTGCGTAGATTTCGACGTCTGGGAGATCCGCGTCCAGTTTGGCCAATCTCAACAAAGGCGTGTTTCCGATCTGGTCAAGAAGCGACGTCGACAAAGGCACGGGCGTCGGTTTAGCGGCAGCAAGAGCCATGCGGGTACACCTCAATTGTAAGATTCTCCCTAATGTCCGTCAACATTAGGGAGATGCAGCGGAATGCGTTGAGGATTCAACTAGACCGTGCAGGCCATCATCCCCTGCCGCCTCAGCTTAGCGGATCCAACGCCCGGTCCACCATAAGTAGCCGGCCGGATCGCGCACGATGGCGGAGCGCAGTTGGTAAGGGATGTCCTGCGGCGGCCTGACTGCCTTGGCCCCGGCGTCTAGAGCCCTTGCATACGCCCCATCGACGTCCTCCACCAGCAAAAAAAGTCCGTTGGAAGGAATGCCGGCGGCGTCCTGGGGCTCTCCCATCTCAATTACGGCGTTGCCGACGCGCACCGCGGCGTGCATCACGCGGTCCGCCTGCTCGTACACCGCGATTTCTTCCGCATCGAACGCACGCTTCAGGAAGTCAATGTACTTGCGCGCGCCCTGCGGATGCAAATACGGAAACACAGTCCCCAGGCCCTCTGCGGTCGGCGCCGGCGTCAAACGGGTGGCGATATACCAATAGTTGCCGAAACGGTCCTCAACCGCAGCCGACCGTTCGCCATAGGGTCGGTCGGTGGGTTCTCCTCGATCCCCCATCAGCGTGACCGCTCCGGCATCCAGAGCGCGGCGGTAGGCGGCATCGCAATCCTCCACGTACACGTGCAGGGCGGATGGAAGATTGCCCCGCCGGGCAGCCTCCCCTCCGCCAATCAGGATCGTCGCGTCTCCGATTTGGACTTCCGAATAGAATGCGTAAGCGGTCGCCCCCGTGTCGCGCTTCAGTTCCTGCGCGCCAAACACGCTCTTCAAAAACTCCACCAACTCCGGCGCATTCTCGTGGATGAGAAAGGGCGTTACGGTGCGGAATCTCGCACTTGTTCCTTCCATTGTCGAGGCGGTCACGGACGATCTCCTTTGTAATTCAATTTTCAATCGAGTCTTAAAATTCTCGTCCGGCAAATCGCGCAGCCGGCCCGCGATCTCCGCCAGCGCAGCCAGTTCGGGATTGCCCGCTGCGTCTGGAGACCTCCCGCCCAGAACCGATTCGACGGCCTGATCCAGTAGTTCAACGAGCTCGCGGTCAGCCATGGACGCCCTCTATTTGAGCTCGCAAGTTTTCGATGGCGCGAAGTTGAAGTTGCTTCACTGCGCCCTCGCTGCGCCCAAGCTCCTCGGCAATCTCGCGAATGCTCTTCTGCTCCACGAATCGCATCTGGATGACGCGGAACTGCGCTTCTGGCAGCCGCTCCACTAATTGAAACAACATCGCGCTCCGTTCCGTCTCGTCTTTCCTGGAGGGCTCCCCGCCTGGATTTCCCGATCCGCGGCCCGAGCGATCGCCGGCCTCGCGCCCTAAGCGCGCAAAGTGATCGGCGATCAGGCGCGTGGCAATGCCAAATAGCCACGCCGCGAAGGGCGCGCCGCGCCACTCGAATTTCCCGATGCCGGCCAGCGCTTCCCGGAAAACATCCGACGTCAGGTCCTCGGCCTGATGGCGGTCTCCAACCCGGCGCGCAACGTAAGCATAGACGCGGTAGAAATTCTCCTCATAGAGTTCGCCGAAGCGGGCGGGGTCGCGTTGCGCGGCTTCGATCCGCAGTTGTTCGTCGGTGCTTTGCGCCATCGCCCTCCCAAAACTCTCGCTAAAGATAATCCGCAAGACCGCGTGAAAAGTTACGCCCCATTCCCTGCCGCGGCAACAGCTTCCTGGACCCGGCGCTCCAACGCGGCGCGCGGCTGTTAAACTGAAAGATCTCTATGATTTCAGCAACTCAACTGCGTCCCGGAATGGTGATTAAGTTCAACAACGAGCTTTATTCCATCTTCAAGATGGAGCACAGGACGCCCGGAAACCTGCGCGGGTTCGTCCAGGTGAAGATGCGCAAGCTCAGCTCGGGCACGATGATCGAGCACCGCTTTTCGTCCGAAGACAGGGTGGAAAAGGCGGCCTTAGACGAGCACGAAATGGAATATCTCTACGACGACGGCGAGTACTTTTATTTCATGAACACCGAGTCGTTTGAGCAGATGCACTTGACACGGGACCTGTTGGGCGATTCCACCAACTTCCTGATCCCCAACCTCAAAGTGAATGTCGAGTTTTACGAGGGCAAGCCGATGAGCGTCGAACTGCCCCCTACGGTCGATTTGACCGTCGTCGAGACCGAGCCAGGACTCAAGGGAGCCACGGTGTCCAACGTCACCAAGCCCGCCAAACTGGAAACCGGATTGGTGGTGCAAGTGCCGCCCTTTATCAACGAGGGCGAGAAGATCCGCGTATCCACCTCGGAAGTGGCGTACCTGGAAAGGGCTTAAGAAGCCACTTTCACTTCAGCCGGCGATTCGGCAGGCTGGGCCGCCTTTTCAGCTACGTGAGGGGTCAGCATCTTTACCAGCTCGGCCTTCGGCATTGCGCCGACCTTTTGATCCACTACGCGCCCGCCTTTAAACAGAAGCAGCGTGGGGATGCCCCGGACCTGATAGCGCATCGCGGTGGCTTGATTCTCGTCGGTGTTAAGCTTGCCGACTCGAATCCGGCCCTCGTATTCCGCCGCCACGGCGTCCACGATCGGTGACATCGCCCGGCAGGGCCCGCACCAGGGCGCCCAAAAGTCCACCAGGACGGGCAGATCCGAGCGAAGCACATCCTGATCGAATGCGGCGTCGGTAAAGGTCAGGGTTTTATCAGAAGCCATAGTTTATGTTTGGTTGCTCCTTTTCTATGATGCGCGAATGGTGGGGGACGATGCAACTCCCCCGTAAAAGCTCCACTGGGACCGGGCCCCTAACTCTGAGCATTTCAGATGGTTAAATAAGACGATGAAGCAAGTTCGGCGTGTGGCGCGGGTCGCCCTGCTGGCCATCGCCCCCGCGGTCTTCGCCGCACCTTCCTCCCCTCCAGGCTTTCGGCTTCCCGATGACGTCGTCCCTCTGAAGCACGCCATTGAGCTTAGCGTCGATCCCGGCCTCCCCTCATTTGAAGGCACGGCAACTTTGCAAGTGCGCCTGCGCAAGGCTGCTGCCGCCATCTGGGTGAACGGGCGGGATCTGACGCCCCGCCAAGCCTGGGTGGAATTTGGCGGCCAAAAGCGCCCGGCTCGCGTGGAGGCCGCCGGAAATGAATTTCTGAAAGTGCAGCCCGATGCTGCCGTTGGCCCTGGGCCGGTCGAGCTAACCATCCGCTATCAGGCAAAGCTTGATGATAGGCAGGCGGTCGGCGCGTACCGCCGCAAGGTCGATGGCGAATGGTACGTCTACACCACCTTCACCCCGATTGAGGCTCGCAGAGCCTTCCCCTGCTTCGATGAGCCCCGATTCAAAACCCCATGGGAAATCTCGATCCGCGCGCCCGCCGGCAACCGGGCTTTTTCCAATGGGCGCGAAATGGAGGAGATCGCCGAGGCGGCGGATTGGACCCTGTTTCGCTTCGCTCCCACCCCGCCCATCGCTTCCGAGGTGGTGGCCTTTGCGGTAGGACCGTTTAGCGCCTATGAAGGCGGCAAAGCGGGCGAGGGAACGCCCGTTCGTGTGCTCACGCCCAGGGGCCGGGCCGAGGAAGGCAAGGCCGCGGCGGAGGCGACCGCGGACGTCTTGCCGAAGCTCGAAGCTTTTACCGAAATCCCCTATCCCTTCGGCAAGCTCGACGAGCTGGCGGTAGCCGATTCTCCCTTTGGCGCCGTGGAGAATCCGGGGTTGATCACGTATCTGGCGCGCGAGTTCTTAATCGCCCCGGGAACCCAAACCCGCGCCCGCCTCGAGGCGTTGCGATATCTGGAAGCCCACGAACTCGGCCATCAGTGGTTTGGAAATCTCGTGACGCCGGCAAGCTGGGCCGACGTCTGGTTAAGCGAGGGATTCGCCACCTGGATCTCGCAAAAAATCATGGATCAGCAGCAGATTGCCGAGCGCGTCCACCTGCTGGCGATTTCCGAGCGTGACCGGATTATGAAAGTCGACGATTCGCCCCGCGCCCGCCCGGTGCGTGTGGAGGCTCTCAGCCGCGAAAAATCGAAGGATATTTATAACCGGATGGTGTATGACAAGGGCGCCGCGATTTTGTTGGCTTTGGAGCAGTGGCTGGGCGAAGACAAGGTCCGCGCTGCCGCCAGGGCGTATCTCGAAGAACACCGCTTCGCAAGCGCATCCACATCGGATTTTGAGGCGGATTTGCGGCGCGCAAGCGGCGTCGATCCGTTTGCCGCTATGCACGCCCTGCTGGATATGGCCGGAACGCCCCGGATCGCCCCACGCTGCCTTCCCGCGGCAAATGGCTCCGCGCGGCTGGAGATTCGCGCCTCCGGTCCGCTCCCGGTCCCCGTGTGCTGGCGCGCCTCGGATGGCCCCAAGCGCTGCGCCCTAATCGACGCGCCCGCCCGGACCGTCTCCCTGCAAAGTTGTTCGCCCTGGATCTATTGGAATGCGGGCGGCGAAGGCTACTATCGCACTTCCTGGACTGCCCCGCAACTGGAATCCCTCTCGCTCGGTGACCTCACCGCCGCCGAGCGGCTCACCCTCGCGCAGGATCTGCGAGAAGATCTGCGCGCGCAAAAGGCCGGGCGTGAGGCCTGGCGGGCTGTTCTGATGAAGCTCGCCGCCGATCATGAGCCGGAGGTCGCCGCCGCGGCCAAAGCCGCCTTGAAATAAGGCGGACGCGCCGTTTCGCGGGCCGGTTAAACTAACGGGCTGGCGTGGCCCGTCCGCCACGGCCGGGCTGCTCTATGGGAGTTCCCGCAATGCCGCCCCTGGCCATAAGCAGATCCGCCGTATCTTGATGGACATCTTTCCGCTGGCCCCCGCGGCTGTTGCCTTGCGCCCGCCCCATGGCATAGTCTACCGCCGTGTATCCCCGTCCGTCGGCGAGATTGACGTCGGCGCCCTTGGAAAGAAGGTATTCCACCACCTTATTCCAGCCCCAGAACGCCGCTCCGTGCAATGGCGCCTGTTCGAAACGCCCGGCGCGGCCATTCAACGCCCCTCCGTGCGCCAGCAGAAGCTCCAAGGAAGCGATGGCTCGGTCCTGAACGTCCGCGGTAGTGAAATAGCCGCGCGTATCGGCGTCGATCGAGCCCATCCCCGAAGCGGCCAAGGTGGCCGTCATCCCCTGATTGTTCGGCAAATCGACAATGGCGCCGTGCTCCAAGAGCAACTTGATGGCCGGCGCATCCATGGCTTTGGCGGCCCGCAATAGCGGAGTGGCGCCGAAGCTCAGCATCTGGTCCACGCCGCGGTCGGCGCCCGTCGCGCGATATGGCGGCAGAAGCTTCAACTGCGGATTCGGATTCGCGCCTCGGTCCAGCAACATGCGAATGATGTCGATAGGCTGCGTTTGGTCCAGCGACGGCTGGTCCGGGCGTCCGCCGTGGGGCAGCGTATTGTAATCCACGGCGAGATACAGAGGAGTGCGGCCCCACCAATCCCACCGGTCTATGTTGGCGCCTTGTTCGATCAAATATTTCGCCGTGTCGAAGTGCGCGTTGAAAAGCGCCGAGATCAGCGGAGTGACGCCCTCCGGATCGGGTAGATCGATTTTTGCGCCCTTATCGAGCAGCGCCCGCACGCAATCCAGGCACCCTTCCCGCGTGGAAAACAGCATCGCCGTCATTCCGCCCGGCGGCCGCGGCTGCGCTCGCGGCTCCGAACTCACCAGCGGCGTCATCAGATCCGTTTCCGATTTTGCGTCCGGCTCCGCGCCGTGAGCCAGCAGTTCGCGCATCATCGGCGCCTGACTCGCCGCCGCCGCCCACATCAGCGCCGTTTGGCCGCGCTGCCTTTCCCTCGCGTTCGGATTCGCGCCCTTCTCTAGCAGCAGCCTCGCCGCGGCCACATTCGCGGTTCGCGACACGAGCATCAGCGGCGTCTGCCCGTCCGGCCCCGCCGCGTTCGGATCGGCGCCCGCGTCCAGCAGCGCTTGGATCATCTCCGTGTTCGCGTTGAACGAGGCTTCCGCCAGCGGAGTGGATTCCAGTTTGTTGCGGACATTCGGGTTCGCCCCCGCTTTCAGCAGCCGCGACACCAGCTCCAGATCGTTCAAACTCGCCGCCCAAAGCAAGGGCGTCGAGCCATCCGCCTCCGCCGCATTCACCTCCGCCGGCTTCTTCGCGATCATCTCGAGAGCGGCCGGCCGGTCGCCGGATTTGATTGCGCTTGAAAGCCGCAGCTCCGCGGCGAGCAGCGGTGCGCCGGCGAATGCGACGGCCATCAGAATCTTCATGGCGGCTTAGGCCTCCAACAGCTTGCCCGTGCTGTCGCCCAGCTTGTCTTGCGGAATTCCCGCGCGGTCCAGCATCGTCAGCAGCACGTTCGCCAGCGGCGTGTGCTCCGGAGGAACCAGATGCTGGCCCCCTTTGAACGTCTTCCACCCGCTGACGATCGACGTCGGCAGCGGGTAATGGTTGTGCGCGTTGCTGTTGCTCATGTTGCTGCCGTAAAGGAACATGGAATGGTCCAGCATGGTGCCGTCCCCATCCTGCATTTTGGCCAGCTTATCCAGAAACTTCGCGAATACCTCTGTGTGGTACGTCTGCACCTTCGCCAGCCGGTCCATTTTCGCTTGCTCGTTATTGTGATGAGAAAGCGGATGGAACGCGTCCGGCACCCCGATATGGTTGTAGGTTTGACCGCTCACTTCCGCCGCCATCATGAAGGTGAAGATGCGCGTCATGTTGGCCTGCAACGCCAGCCCTACCAGATCGAACATCAGGTGGATGCGCTCGTCAAACGCATACGCCGTTTCTTTGGGGGCGTCGGGTATGTTGACGTGGGAAAGATCGCGCGCCTCCATTTTCTGAATCCGCCGCTCGATTTCACGCACGCTCTCTAGATAATCCGAAAGGGCCGCTCGATCCGACGGGCCAACCACCCGCTGCAATTCCTTGGCTTCCTCGCTCACCATGTCCAATAGCGAGGAATATTGCTTGGACAGGCGCGCCCGCTCCGTCGCGTTGTCGCCCTGCCCGAACAAACGGATGAACAGCTTGCGCGGATCTGTCTCCATCGGCAGCGGCGTGGTGGGCGTCCGGAAGGAAATCGTCCCCGAGTAGGAGCAGCCGTAGTCGCGGTCGCAGAAGCCCCCGCCTCCGTGGTTCTCTGTCGCCACTTCCAGCGATGGCAGCGGCGTATCCTGGCCCAGGTGCTCCGCGGCGATCTGATCGACCGTGGTCCCGCCGTGCGCTTCCTGGCTCATGGCCGGATGAACGCACGACAGCCAGGTGCCCGGCGAAAGAGCATGCACCGGTCCGACCGCCGCTTGGTTGTCGATGTTGCTGAACACCGTCGTGATCGGCTTGTATTTGTCAAGCGGCTTCAGAATCTCGCCGAACTCCCCCATCGCGCCTTCGCCGGTCGGCGTCCATTTGGCTTGCACCGCCCCATGAGGAAAGTAGATGAAGCCCAGGTGCAGAGCGGGCTTGGCCGCGGTCTGCGCCAGCGCCGTTCGCGCCGGAACCATTGCGTCCAGAAGCGGAAGCGCCAGCGCGCCTCCCACGCCCCGCAGCATCGTCCGTCGGCTCAGGTGCCTTTTGGTGATGAACATGTCCGTCCTCCTTGATGTCTACTTGGCGGCCACTTGGGCCGCGGCCCCTGCGGCCGGCGGCTCAGCCTGGGTCAGCTCCACCATGCTCGATTGGAATGCCGGCGCCTTTACGATCCCCATCACGATCGAGGAGAACCGGTAATTGGAAGCCTTGGCGTCCCGGACAATCTTGCGGATCGTCGGCATGTCGAAATACTCGATCCCGCGGCCCAGCGCATACGTCATCATCTTCTCGGTGAACGTTTGCGCGAACTGCTCTGGCCGTTTCATCAGCGCCGCGCGCAGATCGCTGGGACCGTTCAGCGCCGTTCCGTCCGCCAGTTTGCCGCTTGTGTCGATGGCGGTGCGGGTATAGCGATCCATCGTACGGAATGTCGCGATGGTGTCGAAATTCTCCAGCGCGAATCCCAGAGGATCCATTACCCCGTGGCAGGCGTTGCAAGTGGGGTTGGCCCGGTGCGCTTCCATGATCTCGCGAACCGTCTTCGGCTTCTCTCCCTCTTTGTTCTCCTTGAACGCCTCCACATTCGGCGGAGGCGGCGCGGGAGGCGTGCCCAGAATGTTTTCCAAAATATAAGCCCCCCGCAGCACCGGCGACGTCCGGTTGGGATACGCCGTCACCATCAACACCGCGCCTTTTCCCAATAGCCCAAATCGATTCGGATCGGCCAAGGTGACGCGCCGGAATTGGTCCCCCCGCACGTTCTCGATCCCATAATGCGCGGCCAGCCGCTCGTTTACAAACGTGTAGTCGGCGTTTAAAAGATCCACCACGCTGCGGTCGTCTAGAAAGATGCTGTCCACAAACAACTCCATCTCGCGGCGGAGCGCTCTCCGCAGCGCCGCGTCGAAGGCGGGATAGACGAACGGGTCCGGCTCGAGCGCGTCCATGTCGCGAACCTTCAGCCATTCGAAAGCGAAATTCGTTGTGAGCGTGTGCGCTCGCGGATCGGCCAGCATCCGCCGGACTTGCTGCTCCAGCGTCTTGGGATCGCTGAGCTTGCCTTGCTCGGCCACGGCAAGCAGTTCGTCGTCGGGAATGCTGCTCCAGAGAAAGAACGACAGGCGCGAGGCAAGCTCCGTATCGCTCAGCCGGAACACGCTCCCCGCGGCCGCGTTTGCCGGAGGCGGCTCGACGCGATACAAAAACTTGGCGCTTGAAAGCATTGCGACCATGGCGTTCTCGATGCCGCTCTCGAACGAGCCGCCCTTGCGGCCTTCTTCGTAGAACTGCAGGATCGGCGCCATGTCTTTGCTCGTAACCGGCCGCCGGAAAGCTCTCCGGGCCAGATTGGACAAAATGCGCGACGCGCACGCCGGTTCTTCTTTCAAATCGGGCGGCCGGCAGATGAAAATGCGGGCCCGGCTTGCAGGCTCTACCGGATTGCCGGTGGGGTTGAATGGCCCGTTGACGGTGACCGTCAGCGCGCCGGCCGTTCGCAGACCTGCCCCTCCGCCCGCCGCTGCCCCGCCCACCACTAGCCCCGTGCTGGCGTAGCCAGTGCCCGCCGCGCCCGGCACGAACCCGAACAGTTCCCCTTCGCTCTCCGCGAAACTATGCGCCGCGCCCGCGGCGACCAGCGTGTGCATCCCGGCCGTCAGGTGCGTGCGGCCCTTTGTGTCCGCGCTTACGCCATCCACCGTGAATACCGGAACGTTGGCCGACGCGCGCAGCTCATAGTCTCCTTCGTACGGCGCCAAAAATCGCGCTGTCACTCCGTTGCGGGCTCCCGGAGGCAGAGGCGCGTTTGACTCGACGCCCCGCAACGTGATTTTCGATTCTTTCGCGGCGGGCGGCGTTCCAATCGCCTGTTTGGCGGCCGCCCGCGCCGCCATGATGTATTGATCCAGAAAGGACGGCGAAACTTTCAAGGCGCTAGCGATGTTGTCGAAACCGTCGCTGATGCCGTCCGACGGCAGCAACGCCGCCGCGTTCACGTCGATGTCCAACAGGTCGCGCATCGCGTTGGCGTATTCGGCGCGGTTTAGCCGGTGAATCCGGACATTGCCAGGATTGGGTTTCGCGGCCGCCGCCTGGTCCAGGGAATCCTCCAGGTACGTGGCCAGTGCGTTCACCGCCTCCGCCGGAGGCCGCGAGGCGCCCGGCGGCGGCATCATTCCTCCGCGCAGCTTCCGGATGGCTCGCTCCCAGATCAGCGCGTCCTTTTCTGGATGCGACAGGTCCAGCTTGTCCAGTTCCAACTTTGCGGTCTTCAGCCTCTGGTTGTGGCAGGTGACGCAATAGCGATTGATCAGCGCCTGATTTTGATTCGCGGCCAGAGCCGCATTCACAATCTGTTGGGGCGCTGCGTACAGAGAGCTGGCGGCCAGCGCGGCGAGCGGGAATTTGCGCATTATCTCGACGACCCGCTCCATATTGTATATCGCGGAGTTGTCGAGCGGGAGGGGGCTAGACAATGCCTCCGAGTTCGCGCGCGTGGCCCCACAGGCCGCGATAAGCCGTATAAATGAACTTGGCCGGATCGCCCGCAAGTTGCCCTTCAAAATCCTTCAGGGCCTTCGCATCGATCATGTTCTGCGCGCCCATCCCCTGCTTCATCATCTTCACCAGTTGCTCGCGGATTTTCGTCAGAATGTCCAGATTGGCCTGAACTTCGGCTTTGCTCATCACCGGCCCCACGGCCGGCACGATCTTGGTTGTGTCGTTGGCCAGCCGAAGCAGCGTTCGATGCGCCTCCTGCATTCCGCCGATCCAGCCTCCCGTGAACCATTCCAGCATCGGAAAGCGCCCGGGCTGAATTGCATCGCCCGCGGCCAGCACGTTCGACTCCCGGAAGTGCACGTAGATATCGCCGTCGGTGTGCGCCAGCGGCAGCAGGCCGTATTCCACCGTTTCGCCGCTGAACGTGATTTTCGCGGTCGTGTAGAACGTTTCGGTAGGCAAAGCCTCCTTGGCGCGCGGCGGAAACACCTTATCCTCGAAATCGCGAATCACCTCCTGCGTCATCCACAGTTTGGTGTTGACATGCGCAACCAGTTTCGCGCCCGCCTTCGCCACGGCGTCGTTGCCCCCCGTGGATTCCAAATGCCAATGCGTGTTGATCGCCGCCTTCACGTTGCCCGCCAGCTTCAAAACGTCTTGTGCGTGGGCCGCGTCGCCGCAATCCACCAGCAGATTTCCGCCCTCGCCCGAAAGAACAACGATGTTGTTGCCGGCTCCCGTAATCAGCGTTGTCTTCTCGGTGAGCTTTGAGGCCGCCAGGCCGGCGTCGGCCCGTGCGGAGCCGGAAAGGCTCAGCGCCGCCGCCCCGCCGGCCAGAGCGCGAAGGAATTCACGTCGTTTCGTCACGGATGCTATTCTAACGCCGCGCCGGCCGGCGTTTTTCTGTTCTCATAAATCTTCTCAGCCGCTTCTCCCCTTCTCCAAATGGCCGCCAAATTGAAACCGCATCGCGGAAAGAAGCTTATCGGCGAAGTCGGCTTCGGCTCGCGAGCTGAACCGCTGATAGAGCGCCGCGCTCAGCACCGGCGCGGGCGCGGATTCGTCAATCGCCGCTTGTATGGTCCAACGTCCTTCGCCCGAATCGGAAACGCGCCCGGAAAATTCGGAAAGATCCGGATTCTTCAGCAGCGCGATGGCCGTAAGATCCAGCAGCCAGGAAGCGATCACGCTGCCCCGCCGCCACACTTCGGCCACATCGGCCAGGTTGAACTCGTATTGATAGTGCTCTGGATTTCGAAGCGGCGTTGTTTCCGCGTCGGTCTCCTGCGCCTTGTTGCCGGCGTTCGCTTTGTGGAGAATATTCAGACCCTCCGCGTAAGCGGCCATAACCCCATATTCAATCCCGTTGTGCACCATCTTCACGAAGTGGCCCGCGCCCGAAGGTCCGCAGTGCAGATATCCCTCCTCCGCCGTGCCCTTCGCATTTTCGCGCCCCGGAGTCCGGGCCGCATCCCCGCGGCCGGGCGCCAGCGTCTTGAAAAGGGGATCCAGATGCCCGACGATGTCCGCCTCTCCGCCGATCATCTGGCAGTAGCCGCGCTCCAATCCCCACACGCCGCCGCTGGTGCCCACGTCGACATAATGGATGCCGGAAAGTTTAAGTTGCTTGGCCCGGCGAATGTCGTCGATGTAGTACGAATTGCCGCCGTCGATGACGATGTCGCCGGCGGCCAGCCGCGGAGCCAGTTGCTGCAGCGTAGCGTCCACGGCCCCGGCGGGAACCATCAGCCACACCGCGCGCGGCGCGGAAAGCTTCGCGATGAAGTCGCCCAGCGAATCGGCTCCGCGCGCGCCTTCCTTGTGGAGTTCCGCGACATTGCCCGGATTTCGATCGAAGGCGACGCATTCGTGGCCGCCTCGCATCAGCCGCCGCACCATATTGGCGCCCATGCGCCCCAACCCGATCATTCCAACTTGCATGTGTTCTATTGTGGCGCGTTATTCCCATGCCCGGCGAGCCAATTCCATCAATGCCGCCTGCGTTCCTTCCGCCTCCGCCCCGCTGCTGTCCGGCTCCGGCTGCAACCGAGTGTATTTGCCGTCTTCCCCAAGCGCCCAAGCCTGACGCCGGTCGCGCAGGCAGATATCCAGCGCCTTCCACAGCTTCGCCTTCGCTTCGGGGTCGAAAATCGGCGTCACCACCTCCACCCGCTTGGATAGATTCCGGTGCATCCAATCCGCCGAACCGATGAAAAACTCTCCCCCCCGCGGATCCTCGCGCGCGGCGGCGAAATGAAAGATGCGCGAATGCTCCAAAAAACGTCCCAGGATCGACCGCACCCGGATGCCTTGACTCCGTCCGGCCACTCCGGGCCGTAGACAGCAGAAACCCCGCACGATCAGATCCACCGGCACGCCGGCGCAAGCCGCCTCGCACAGCGCCTCAATCAGCTCGGGGTCCTCGAGCTGATTCATTTTCGCGACGATGCGCGCCGGCCGGCCGGCTCGTTGATTGTCGATTTCGCGCCCGATCAGGTCCAGCAGCCGCTTGCGCATCCCCGCCGGCGCCACCAGCAGGCAATCGCACGCCGGCAGAACCGAATGCCCGGTCAGATAGTGGAATAGATTCACCGCGTCGCGCGTAATTGCAGGGTGGCACGTGAATAATCCCACGTCGCTGTAGAGATTGGCCGTGCGTACGTGGTAGTTCCCCGTCCCGATGTGGACATAGCTCCTCAATCCCTCGCTCTCTTTCCGCACCGCCAGCGCCAGCTTGGCGTGCGTTTTCAAGCCCGGCGCCCCAAAGCTCACGTGCGCCCCCACCCGCTCCAGCTCCGCGGCCCAATGCAGGTTCCGCTCCTCGTCGAACCGCGCCTTGATCTCGATCACGCAAGCCACCTGCTTGCCGGATTCCGCCGCCTTCACCAGGGATTGGACAAAGGGCGTGTCGTCGCCCACGCGGTAAGCCGTCATCTTCACCGCGACCGTTTGTGGATCCGCCGCGGCCGCCGCCACGAAACGCTCCACGCTGTCCTCGAAACTGTCGTAGGGGTGGTGCACCAGCACGTCGCCCGCGCGGATGGCGGCGAAAATGTCCTCGGCTTCCTCCAGCCGCGCCGGAGATAAAGGAGTCCACGGAGCGTCTCGCAGTGCGGCAATCGGAAGCGAGGCGATTTGGAACAGCGAAGTGTAATCCAGTTCTCCTTCCAGATCGTACACGTCTGCGGCGGCCAGCTCGAATCTCTTCCGCAACATCTCTCGAATCGAAGCGTCGGCTCCCGGCGCGAACTCCAGCCTTACCACCGGCTCATAACGCCGCTGCCGGATCTGCTCGCGGACCACGTCGCGAATGGGGTCGTCCGCTTCGTCTTCGATTTCCACCTCGGCGTCGCGCGTAAGCCGGAACAGCGTGGCCCCGGTGAGCTTCATGCCCGCGTACAGTTTGTGGATGTTTCCGCGAATCACGTCATAAAGCGGAGAGAAAACCTTTTCTCCCGCCCCCGCGTCCGTTTCCAGGTGAACCCACTGCCTAAGCACGCCCGGCACTTTCACCCGGGCGTAGGACATTGTCTCTTCCTCCGGATCCTCTAGAACGAAGGCCAGCGAGGTGGACAGATTCGAAAGAAAAGGAAAAGCGTGAGCGGGGTCGAACACCAGCGGCGTAAGAGCCGCCGACACCTGCTCGTCGAAATAGCGCGAGGCTTCCGCTCGCTGATTTGGCGTCAGCTCGTCCCAGGCGCGTAGATGAATTCCATGGCTTGCAAGAGCGGGAATCACTTGGCTTCGAAAACATTCCGCCTGGCGCTGCAAACTTTTCACCAGTCGCTCGCGAACCTGAGCCAGCAGTTTCGCATGGCCTTCCGTATTTCCGCTTCGCAGCACCGACACCCGCTTCATGAAGAATTCATCCAGGTTGGCCGTGAAAATCGCGAGGAATTTCACCCGCTCCAGCAGGGGAATCCGGCTATCCTCGGCCTGCGCCAGCACCCGGTCGTTGAAATCCAGCCAGCCCAGATCCCGGTCGATCCAGACTTCCGATAGCGGCGGCGATATTTCGCGGTTCAAAACTCCCGTATCGCCGATGGAGACTATCGCCGGTGCAGCGCTCATCACTTTAGCTCCAAGAAAGCCTTCATTTTAGTCGGCGCAATTTGCCAAATCGTGAAAATTTGGTTTCAATCGCGCTAGGCGAGAGAATTCCCGAACCCTAGATCGCACGGCAATCGTCGCGTTTCCCCGGCCGCGGCGCACCCATGGGGCGCGCCATTTGCGGCGCCAGCCCCGGCTTCACCAGCCTGATATACTGAGCTTTAAACCCTGGCCTCCATCGGGCAGGGGGCAACTGTGTTCTTTCACGTTAGAGATCTTGAAGTCCGCGCCGCACTTTTCGACGTGGAGCTTCCGCCCGGCGCGATCGAATTCATGGATCCCAAGCTCCGCCAGGCCGGTCCCCTGAAGGCGGCCGGTAAGGTGGAGCTGGTCAGCGGCTCCCTTGGCGAGATCCGCGTAAAAGGACACGCGGCTGTGCTCATGGAGGCCGATTGCGACCGATGTCTGGAGTTGGCGCGGCTTCCTATCGACTCCAATTTTGAGTTATATTACCGGCCCGTTTCGGAAGGGTATGGCGAAGAAAAAGCGATCGATGAGAGCGAGTCCCAAATGGGCTTTTATGAGACCGATGGGCTCGAGTTGAACGAGGTTTTAAGAGAATACGTGCTGCTCTCGTTGCCCATGCAGAGGCTCTGCCGCGACAGTTGCAAGGGCATCTGTCCCGAGTGCGGGCAGAATCGCAATTACAAACCGTGTCAGTGCCGCGGCCAGGCGGTGGACGACCGCTGGGCTGCTCTGAAACAATTTAAGCCCAAGGCCGTTTAGGCTGCGCCCAGGCGAATCGAATAGCCACCCTGTCCGAGGCGGTTAAATTTAGGAGATAAACTGGACAGAAATGCCAAATCCCAAGCGACGACATTCCAAAAGGAGAACCTCCGCCCGGCGTACGCATGATTCCCTGCGCCGCTCCATCATGGCGGAGTGCCCCAACTGTCACGAGCCCAAGCTCCCTCACCGCGTCTGCCCCCACTGCGGAAAATATAAGGGCCGCGAAGTCATCGAGGTGGTGGAAGAATAAGCCCAGCCCCATTCATCCCAATTGCCGATGGCTCCGCTCACGATCGCTGTCGATGCCATGGGGGGCGATCATGCCCCGAAAGCTGAAGTGGAGGGCGCCGTTCAGGCCGCCTCCGAATATTCCGTCCGCGTCATCCTCGTCGGCCTGCAGGAGGTCGTAGGCGCGGAACTGGCGCGCCATCCCCGCGCTTCGGAACTCCCCATCGAAATCCGCCATGCCAGCGAGTTCGTCACCATGCAGGACTCCGCGGCCAAAGCCGTGCGCATCAAAAAGGACTCTTCTATCAAGGTTGCCTCGCGGCTGATGCGGGACGGCGAGGCCCGCGGAGTGGTCTCCGCCGGCAACACCGGCGCCGCCATGGTGGCCGCCAAGATTATGCAAGGCATGATCCGGGGCGTCGATCGCCCCGCCCTCGCCTCGGCCTTTCCCACCGTCAAGGGCAAGCCCGTCGTGGTCCTGGACGTGGGCGCCAATGTGGACTCCACGCCCGAGATGCTGGCGCAATTCGCCGTCATGGGCGAGGTCTATTCGCGCATCATTTTCCGCAATGCCCGCCCGCGAGTGGGCATCCTCTCCATCGGCGAAGAGGAACACAAAGGCAACGATCTGACTCGCGCCGCCCTTCCTTTGTTGAAAGCTCTGCCCATCCATTTCATCGGCAACGTGGAGGGCCGCGATATCTTCAGCGGAGCCGCCGACGTGGTGGTGTGCGACGGCTTCATCGGCAACGTCACCCTGAAAGTCAGTGAAGGCATCGTCGAACTCATCATCGACATGCTGCGCGAGTCTCTGGAGGCCACCGTCAGGCGCAAGCTGGGCGCCGTGCTTTCCCGCGACGCCTATCGCGAGCTCAAGAAACGCGTCGACTATTCCGAATACGGCGGCGCGCCTCTTCTCGGCGTCAAAGGCGTCAACATCATCTGCCACGGGCGCTCCAACGCCAATGCCATCAAAAACGCCATACGCGTGGCGGCCGAATTTGCGCGCGGCCGCGTCAATGAGAAAATAGAGGCGGAATTGGAGCGGTCTTCGTCGTCTAAGGTGGTGGCGACCTAAAAGAGGAGTCGAAAGGCGAAAGTAAGGAGTCTCATGAAGAGCGTTTGCGCAATGATGCTGGCGGCCTGGGCGGGATTGGCGCAATCGCAGGAGTTAGTCCATTGGACCTTGGCGTCGGACGCCTCCAAAGCCCCTCCTGGATCCACCGTCGTCCTCAAGCTCACCGCGAAAATCGATCCGGGCTGGCATATGTATTCGCTCACGGCTGCCCCCGATGGCGGCCCCAACGCCACATCGATTGCCCTCGCGGAAAGTCCCGCCGTCGAATCCGCTGCCGTCTATCAACCCAGCGCCGAACGCAAATACGATCCCAA
>Ga0209062_1003795_pt1 | contig 16821 bp, 13 predicted proteins | sample Coa_R2_2_FD_187158 | JGI IMG/M metagenome (GOLD analysis project Ga0209062, IMG submission 187158) | Surface soil microbial communities from Centralia Pennsylvania, which are recovering from an underground coalmine fire - Coalmine... | ecosystem: Environmental > Terrestrial > Soil > Unclassified...
ACTCGGTAGAGAGCGAAGCCTTGGTGATACCTAATAACATAGGCTCGTAACGGGCAGTGACCTTGTTTTCTTTGTTCAGCCGTTGATTAACTTCACGGGCTTGACTTGCTTCTACTTGTTCACCCTTGATGAAGCCTGCATCACCCGGATCTGCAATGATGACCTTACGCAACATCTGGCGAATAATGACTTCGATATGTTTATCGTTAATTTTCACACCTTGTAAACGATATACGTCTTGAATTTCATTCACCAAGTAATTAGCCAGGGCATTCACACCTAATAAGCGCAGCACATCATGCGGATTTAATGGGCCTTCTACTAATACTTCACCGCGTTCCACATGCTCGCCTTCAAATACGTTAATGTGACGCCATTTTGGAATTAATTCCTCATGGACTTCGCCCGACGTGGAAGTGATGATGAGACGGCGCTTGCCTTTTGTTTCTTTACCAAAGCTCACAATACCGGAAATCTCTGCCAAAACAGCGGAATCTTTTGGACGACGAGCTTCAAACAAGTCAGCTACACGAGGCAGACCGCCGGTGATGTCACGGGTCTTGGAGGTTTCTTGTGGAATACGAGCTAACACGTCACCTACCTTAACTTTCGCGCCATCTTCGAAATTGATAATGGCATCAGCAGGTAAGAAATATTGAGCAACGAGGTTAGTGCCAGCTAAGTATAAATCTTCGCCATTGTCATCCACCAATTTTATCATTGGTTTCAATTCTTTACCGCTAGAAGCCCGTTGCTTCTGGTCGGTCACGACGATACTGGTTAAACCCGTGAGTTCATCAGTTTGACGATGCATGGTGATGCCATCGATTAAATCGACAAACTTAATTCGACCAGCTACTTCAGTGATAACCGGATGGCTATGTGGATCCCAATTTGCTACTACTTGACCAGCTTCAGCTTGGGAACCATCTTGGACGTTTAATTCCGCACCATATGGGATCTTGTAACGTTCTCGCTCCCGACCATGCTCATCTTGTACTGCTAAGGTACCAGAACGTGAAACGACGATGAATTTTCCATTGGAACGTTCAATTAACTTCACGTTATGCAGTTTGATTCTGCCCGCGAATTTCACTTGAACATTGTTCACCGCTGTGGTTCGAGATGCCGCGCCACCGATATGGAAGGTTCTCATGGTGAGCTGTGTACCGGGTTCGCCGATAGATTGGGCAGCAATCACGCCTACGGCTTCACCAATGTTGACACGATGCCCACGGGCTAAGTCACGACCATAGCACGCTGCGCAAATACCGTAGCGAGATTCGCAGGTAATGGTTGACCGTACGAAAACTTGGTCGATGGTAATCGCTTCAAGCTGCTTAATCCACGTTTCATCGAGCAGCGTGCCTTGCGGAATAATAACCATATTAGTCTTAGGATCGTAAATATCCTGTCCTACCACACGACCTAATACACGCTCATGTAAGGGTTCAACAACGTCACCACCTTCAATCAATGGGGTCACGATGACGCCTTGTGTCGTACCACAATCTTCTTCGGTAATCACTAAATCTTGTGCTACGTCGACTAAACGTCGGGTCAGATAACCTGAATTAGCGGTTTTTAACGCGGTATCAGCAAGACCCTTACGCGCACCGTGGGTAGAAATAAAGTACTGCAACACGTTTAATCCTTCACGGAAGTTGGCAGTGATGGGGGTTTCGATAATAGTGCCATCTGGTTTAGTCATCAAACCTCTCATCCCCGCTAACTGACGGATCTGAGCAGCAGAGCCTCTCGCGCCGGAATCAGCCATCATGTAGATGGAGTTGAAGGATTCTTGTTTGACCTTATGGCCTTCCTTATCTTTCACGGTTTCAGCAGATAATTCTTCCATCATCGCTTGGGCGACTAAATCATTCGTACGTGACCAGATGTCGACGACTTTGTTGTAACGCTCACCTTGCGTCACCAAACCAGAAGCGAATTGAGCTTGGATTTTGCCTACTTCGCCTTCCGCTTGTTCGATGATTTCCGCCTTTCTCTTCGGTACGACTAAGTCGTCTACACCAATAGAAAGACCAGAGCGGGTGGCATAGTGAAAACCGGTATACATCAAATGATCAGCAAAAATAACGGTTTCCTTTAAACCAACTTGACGATAAGACGCATCAATTAGACTAGAAATCGTCTTTTTGTTCATCGTGCAATTGACGAGATCAAATGATAACCCTTTGGGTAATAATTCCGATAAAATTGCACGGCCGACGGTAGTATCAATGAACCGAATTTTTTCTTTGAACTGGCCAGGCGCATTCTTATCCATTTCGTATTCTTTGATACGTGCTTTAACCTTGGCATGTAAATCCACGATGCCGTTTTCATATGCTCTATGCACTTCTGCTACATCGCTAAATGCCATGCCTTCGCCGCGAGCGTTCACACGCGTACGAGTGAGGTAATAGAGACCTAATACCACGTCTTGCGTTGGCACAATGATAGGCTCGCCGTTTGCTGGTGAGAGCACATTGTTAGTCGACATCATTAGGGAACGAGCTTCTAACTGCGCCTCTAATGACAATGGCACATGAACAGCCATTTGGTCACCGTCGAAGTCGGCGTTATAAGCGGTACAAACTAATGGATGTAATTGGATTGCCTTACCTTCAATCAATAAAGGTTCGAAAGCTTGGATACCTAAGCGATGCAAGGTCGGTGCACGGTTTAGCATAATGGGATGTTCGCGAATGACTTCTTCTAATACGTCCCAAACTTGGGGTTCTTCGCGTTCCACCATCTTCTTCGCAGCTTTAATAGTAGAAGCAGCATCCAACATTTGTAAGCGGCTGTAGATAAATGGTTTAAACAGTTCCAGCGCCATTTTCTTGGGCAAGCCGCATTGATGTAGGCGTAAAGTAGGACCGACCACAATAACGGAACGGCCGGAATAATCGACACGTTTACCCAGCAAGTTCTGACGGAAACGGCCGGATTTACCTTTGATCATATCAGCCAATGATTTGAGTGGACGCTTGTTAGAACCTGTGATTGCGCGACCGCGACGGCCGTTATCTAATAAAGCATCAACAGCTTCTTGCAACATACGTTTCTCATTGCGAACGATAATATCCGGGGCATTGAGATCGAGCAGCCGCTTCAAGCGGTTGTTACGGTTAATGACACGACGATAGAGATCGTTGAGATCGGAAGTTGCAAATCGTCCGCCATCTAATGGAACTAATGGGCGGAGATCGGGTGGTAAGACTGGAAGGACTGATAAAATCATCCATTCAGGCTTATTGCCAGACTCCAAGAAAGCTTCCATAAGCTTGAGACGCTTAGACAATTTCTTGTGCTTGGCTTCGGAACTGGTTCGAGTTAATTCGTCTCGGATGCGGGGAACTTCTGTTTCAAGATTAATACCACGTAACAATTCTTGAATCGCATCAGCACCCATTCGTGCTTCAAATTCGTCACCGTGTTCTTCGATTGCATCGTAGTAAGCTTCTTCGGAGAGCAATTGGCCTTTTTCTAGCTGCGTCATACCAGGATCAATGACGACATAAGCTTCAAAATAGAGAACGCGTTCGAGATCACGTAAGGTCATGTCTAACATCAAGCCAATACGAGATGGCAAAGAACGGAGGAACCAAATATGGGCCACTGGGCTTGCCAATTCGATATGCCCCATACGCTCGCGGCGTACACGAGCTTGGGTCACTTCGACACCGCATTTTTCGCAAACTACGCCACGATGCTTCAATCGTTTGTACTTTCCGCATAAACATTCGAAGTCTTTGATAGGACCAAATACTCTTGCACAAAAGAGACCGTCTCTTTCAGGCTTAAAAGTACGATAGTTGATGGTTTCTGGCTTTTTTACTTCACCATAAGACCATGACCGTATCGTATCCGGGGAGGACAAGCCAATACGGATAGTATGAAACCCTTGTGGTAAATGATGCTGCTTAACCAGATTCAATAAGTCTCTCAAGGTGAATCCCCCTACGCAGTAAATTATTCAAAATCAAAATTAATGGCCAATGAACGTATTTCTTTAATCAACACGTTAAAGGCTTCCGGTATACTGGATTCCATGTAATGCTCACTGTCGACGATGTTTTTGTACATCTTGGTTCGACCTGTGACGTCGTCAGATTTAACAGTCAGCATTTCTTGCAACGTGTAAGCTGCACCATAAGCCTCCAGTGCCCACACTTCCATTTCACCGAAGCGTTGACCACCAAATTGCGCCTTACCACCTAATGGTTGCTGCGTTACTAAGCTATAAGAACCGGTGGAGCGGGCGTGCATCTTATCATCGACAAGATGGTTCAATTTCATCATATACATATAACCAACGGTGACTGGACGATCAAAGGCCATTCCGGTACGGCCATCGTGTAGGATGGCTTGACCGTTTTCAGGCAGTCCTGCCAATTTCAACATGGATTTGATCTCCGCTTCGCTTGCACCGTCGAAGACGGGGGTTGCGAAGGGAACGCCTTCTCGCAAATTCTTTGCTAAAGTGAGGAGTTCCTGATCGTTGAGACTAGAAAGATTTTCTTTATGTCTGCCTTCGCCATAAATCGTCGTCAAGAATTGGCGGAGATTACGGGTAGATTGATGCGTATTGATCATTTGACCAATCTTGCGACCTAATTCTTTCGAGGCCCAGCCTAAGTGGGTTTCTAACACTTGGCCGACGTTCATACGAGAAGGAACGCCCAAGGGATTTAATACGATATCAACCGGCGTGCCATCTGCTAAGTAAGGCATATCTTCCACAGGAACGATCATGGAGATTACACCTTTATTACCGTGCCGACCTGCCATCTTATCACCTGGTTGAACACGACGCTTCACTGCCAAATAGACTTTGACGATCTTTAATACGCCTGGCGCCAAATCATCGCTTTGCGTGATCTTCTGGTGTTTAGCGTCATAGGCTTTTTCAAAGTCAAGACGGATAGCCTTTAGCTGTTTAGCTGATTCTTCTAACTGCTTGCTAGCAGCGGTGTCTTTAAGGTGAATTTCAAACCACTTTTCGCGTGGGACTTCAGAAAGATAGGCTTTAGTAATCTTGGTACCTTTCTTTAGCTTGTTAGGACCCCCTTCCGCGGTGCGATTAAGCAACAGTGTCTCAATGCGGGAGAAAACATCGTTTTCTTTAATACGCATTTCGTCACTTAAGTCTTGTTTAACCTTGGCTAATTCATTCTTTTCAATATCCAGCACACGCGGGTCTTTTTTCACACCTTCACGGGTGAACACTTGCACATCGATAACGGTGCCTTCCATGCCGGTTGGGACGCGTAAAGAAGAATCTTTTACGTCAGAGGCTTTTTCCCCGAAGATAGCTCGTAAAAGCTTTTCTTCCGGGGTTAATTGAGTTTCACCTTTTGGCGTCACTTTACCGACTAAAATATCGCCGGATGTCACTTCTGCGCCGATGTACACAATACCGCATTCATCTAACTTAGAGAGTGCACCTTCGCTGACATTCGGAATATCGGCTGAAATTTCTTCCGGACCGAGCTTAGTGTCACGCGCAACGCAGGTTAATTCTTCGATATGAATGCTGGTGAAGCGGTCATCTTGCACGACGCGTTCCGAAATCAAAATCGAGTCTTCGAAGTTGTAACCGTTCCAAGGCATGAATGCGACTAATAAATTTTGGCCTAAGGCTAATTCACCTGTATCGGTAGATTGACCATCCGCAAGAACATCGCCTTTTTCAATGACGTCGCCTTTTTGTACTAAGGGACGTTGATTGATACACGTGTCTTGGTTGGTGCGTGTGTATTTGGTGAGATTAAAGATATCAACACCGGTGCTACCGCTTTCCGTTTCTTCTTCATTTGCACGGACAACGATACGAGAGGCATCCACATAATCCACCACACCACCACGCTTAGCAACGACGGTCACACCGGAATCTTTTGCCACTAAATGCTCAATACCCGTACCAACCAACGGTTTTTCCGTTTTCAAAGTAGGTACAGCTTGGCGTTGCATGTTGGATCCCATCAAAGCACGGTTTGCGTCATCGTGTTCCAAGAAGGGAATTAAAGCGGCAGCGACGGAAACGATTTGCTTAGGTGAGACGTCCATGAATTCCACTCGATCAGGTGTTGAGAAAGTGAATTCATTTTTGTGACGTACCGGTACTAATGCGTCGGTTAATTTGCGCTTATCGTCCACATTCGCATTAGCCTGTGCGATGATGTATTCACCTTCTTCAATGGCTGAAAGGTAAACGACTTCATCTGTGACTTTGCCATTGACGACTCGGCGGTAAGGTGTTTCTAAGAAACCGTATTCATTCGTCCGTGCATACACGGCTAATGAGTTAATTAAACCAATGTTTGGACCTTCCGGTGTTTCAATCGGGCAAACACGGCCGTAGTGAGTAGGATGGACGTCGCGGACCTCGAAGCCAGCACGATCACGGGATAAACCACCAGGTCCGAGTGCAGAGACGCGACGTTTATGCGTGATTTCAGATAATGGATTGTTTTGATCCATAAACTGCGACAATTGACTGGAGCCAAAAAACTCTTTAATCGCAGCAGAAATAGGCTTCGCATTAATAATGTCTTGCGGCATGACATTCTCAATATCCGGCAAGCTTAAGCGTTCTTTGACAGCACGTTCAACACGGACTAAACCAATGCGGAATTGATTTTCTGTCATTTCACCGACGCAGCGGACACGGCGGTTACCTAAATGATCAATATCATCAACTGTATCTTCACCGTTGCGGATTTTGATCAATGTTTTTAACACATCCACAATATCTTCTTTCGACAAGGTACCTGGGCCTACGATTTCTTTTCTGCCGACACGACGATTGAGCTTCATGCGGCCTACGTCAGATAAATCGTAACGCTCTGGTGTGAAAAATAAATTTTTAAATAAGGCTTCTGCCGCTTCTTTAGTCGGCGGTTCGCCAGGACGCATCATACGGTAGATTTCAACTAATGCTTCTTGGGCATTGGTGGTAGAATCGATACGTAACGTATCAGAAATATAAGGGCCGCGGTCGATATCATTGACATATAGCGTTTCGAAGCGTTTGATGCCAGCGCTGACGAACGTTTTGAGCATATCAGCCGTAATAATATCATTGGCATTACCTAATACTTCACCTGTCTCAGGATGGAACGTCGTTTTTGCTAATACCTTACCGATAATGTAATCAGCAGGGACTTCAAGCGTTTTAATACCTGCTTTTTCTAACTGGTTAATATGACGTGCTGTAATACGTCGGCCTTTTTCAATAATAACTTTGCCTGCTTTCTTTACTTCAAAAGAAGCAATTTCGCCACGCAGACGCTCGGAGACGAGATGTAAAATGAATTTACTATCTTCAATATCAAAAATATTGTTTTCAAAGAAAGTCGCTAAGATTTCTTCAACAGACATTCCCAGTGCACGTAACAGAATAGTGACTGGCAACTTGCGACGACGATCAATACGGGCATGAATACAGTCTTTGGGATCAAACTCAAAATCCAGCCAAGAGCCACGATAAGGAATCACGCGAGCAGAGAATAATAATTTTCCAGAGGAATGAGTTTTACCTTTGTCATGTTCATAAAATACACCAGGTGAACGGTGTAACTGTGAAACCACCACACGTTCAGTGCCATTAATGATAAAGGTACCGTGCTCGGTCATCAGAGGAACTTCACCCATGTAGACTTCCTGTTCCTTGACGTCTTTAATTGTACCGGCTTCGCCTTCTTTATCATAAATCACCAAGCGGAGTTTAACACGCAGAGGTGCTGCGTAGGTTTGACCACGCATTTTACATTCGCGGACATCGAAGATAGACTCACCTAATCGATAGTCTACGTATTCTAATGCTGCATGGCCGGAAAGGCTGGCAATTGGAAATACAGACGAAAAAACCCCGTTTAAGCCACTTGAACCCAATCGATCAGATTCCCCATCAGCTTCCAGGAACTTGCGATAAGAATCCCGCTGAATCGCAAGTAACGATGGTGTTTCAATTGCGCTTAGTAATTTGCCGAAATTTTTACGAATCCGCTTTTTCTCAGTATATGAGTAGGTTGCACCCATGTGTAATACCTCTGCATCTGACGATTAACGATACTCTTTGTATGGCGGTAAAAACCACTACATCGAATATACAAGCGAAATAAAGGAAAAGCCGGCGATACGCCAATCACCGGCCATAATAAAATCGCCCCTCATGCTTTCCTGCTTTTATACAAGACTTCCCTTTACAAGCAAGGGACCAGCACGCTGGACTTTCCACTATAACAGCAAGATCCTTACTTGATCTCAACCGTTGCTCCTGCTTCTTCTAATTTCTTCTTCAGTTCATCTGCTATTTGCTTAGCAACACCTTCTTTAACTGGCTTTGGTGCGCCTTCAACGAGATCTTTTGCTTCTTTTAAGCCAAGACCCGTGATTTCGCGGACAACTTTAATCACGTTAATTTTATTGTCGCCAGCTTTAGCGAGGATGACGTTGAATTCAGTCTTTTCTTCCGCAGCAGCGGCAGCAGCACCCGCAGCAGGGGCAGCAACAGCGACAGCAGCGGCAGCAGAAACGCCCCACTTTTCTTCTAATTGCTTGATTAAATCAACGATATCCATCACGCTCATTTGTGACAGAGATTCTAAAATATCTTCTTTACTCATACTTGCGGCCATGTTTCACACTCCACTAAAAGTTATTAATTCATCAAATTAAGCAGCTGATTGCATTTTGTCGCGAATCGCTGCCAAGGTTCGAACCAATCTGGCATGAGGTTCTGCTATGGTGCGCACCAACTTACCCATCGGTGCTTTCATAACAGACATCAGTAAGGCAATTCCTTCTTCCGCCGTTGGTAAATTTGCTAAGGTATCGAGCGCTTGGGGGGGCAATAACTGATTCTCCAGTGCTAATGCCTTGACCTTCAGCTGTTCATTTTCCTTTACAAATTCCTTAATCAAGCGTGCAGCAGCCCCTGGGTGTTTCTTTGAAAACGCCAGTAGCAGCGGCCCTACCAATTTTTCCTGTATGCAAGCAAACTGTGTTCCCTCAAGTGCACGTCTAGCTAAGGTGTTACGTACAACGCGTACGTCTACCTCTGCTTCACGAGCAGACTTTCTGAATTGTGTGATCCGCTCTACGGTGATCCCACTATATTCAGCTGCAATGAGAGACAACGATTGTCCTGCAACCTGATTTACCTCACTTACAATGGCCTTCTTGGATTCTAGATTTAGTGCCATTTTATTTCCTCCAATGTCTGCGTAGGCTAACTCCCCTTTGCAGGCTTGTTAATTAAGCATCGCGCCTACGGTCTCTGACGGGCATTAGCGTGTTACCAAGGCCACGTCAAACCATTTCCTATCAACCTTATCCAGTGCCCAGCGCTGAAACATCTAGTGCTAAACCGGGACCCATAGTGGTTGAGAGGGTAATCTTTTTAAAGTAAATCCCCTTCGAAGTGCTGGGTTTTGCTTTTCTGACAGCACCAATAACTGCTTCGATATTTTCGATGAGATCGGCTGTATCAAAATCAATTTTGCCAACCGTGCAATGAACGACACCTGCTTTATCGATACGATAACGAACTTGACCCATTTTAGCGTTTTTCACAGCATTCGCAACATCTGTTGTGACGGTGCCATCTTTCGGGTTAGGCATTAAACCACGAGGACCTAAAATTTGACCTAATTGACCCACGATACGCATCGCATCGGGTGTTGCCAATAATACGTCAAATTCCATTTTACCCGCTTTGATTTGCTCAGCTACATCTTCCAGACCAACTAAATCAGCGCCTGCCTTTTTAGCTGCTTCTACGTTAGCAGCAGAAGTAAGGACAGCCACACGTACAGAACGGCCGGTACCTTTAGGCAACACAATGGCACCGCGAACGTTTTGGTCTGACTTACGGGGATCCACACCTAAGTTGAAGGCGATATCTACACTTTCACGAAACTTTCTTTTCGGCATCTTTTTCAATAACTCAATGGATTCTTTCAAGCCATAGAGTTTGCCGGGTGCTACTAATTCACGAATTGCACGTGCATTTTTTGATAAATGAGCCATATTATACACCCTCCACATCAATACCCATACTGCGTGCACTGCCAGCGAGTGTACGAACAGCCGCATCAATATCAGCCGCAGTTAAGTCAGGCATCTTCACTTTTGCAATTGCTTCAAGTTGCTTACGCGTCACTTTTCCGACTTTATTGGTGTTCGGCGTGCTGCTACCTTTCTCAACTTTCGCCGCTTCTTTAATTAAGTAAGAAGCAGGAGGGGTTTTAATAATGAAGGTGAAGCTTCTATCTTCATAAACTGTAATAACAACAGGTAATGGTTTACCTTGCAATTCAGGCGTTTGGGTTTTGGCATTAAATTGCTTACAAAAATCCATAATGTTTACACCTTGTTGACCTAACGCAGGACCAACTGGTGGACTTGGATTTGCAGCGCCGCCTTTAATTTGCAGCTTAATAAACGCTTTTATCTTTTTCTTTGGTACGGCCATATTACATCCTCACAATGTGGGTACAAACGCCTTTCGGCTCCCCGGTAAAACAAAATAAAAACTCACCACATTGGCCTGAACCAGACCAATGTGGTCTAAACAACTATGCTTTCTCCACCTGATCAAACTGCAGGTCAACAGGCGTTGAACGGCCGAAGATCATAACAGCCACGCGCATTCTATTCTTTTCGTAGTTCACTTCTTCGACTACGCCATTGAAATCGGCAAATGGCCCATCGATAACCCGCACCACTTCGCCCACTTCGAAGAGAACCTTTGGTTTTGGCTTCTCGCTGCTGTCCTGCATGCGCTGTAAAATCGATTCTGCCTCTTTCGCAGTAATCGGGGCTGGTTTATCACTCGTGCCACCAATAAAGCCTAGTACTTTCGGGATGGAGCGCACCAAGTGCCAGGTTTGTTCATCCATCACCATTTCGACTAATACATAGCCAGGAAAGAACTTACGTTCGCTCTTTCTTTTTTGACCGCCGCGTAACTCGACTACCTCTTCGGTTGGCACTAAGACTTCGCCAAATTTATCACCCAAGCCTTCTAAGCGGACACGTTCGATTAAGGCTTGCATAACATATTTTTCAAATCCAGAGTACGCGTGTACAACATACCAGCGCTTTTTTGGCTTTGTCTGATCTGTTGCTGACATAATTTTTTAATTCCTCGATAATCATCTAAACGATTAGTAGCACAATAAATATATGACGTTAGCCGCGCTGACCGGTTAACCAACCAATCAGCCACACTAGGACACCATCGACGCCCCATAAAATAAGCGCAAGAACGATTACCATCACTGCAACTACTAACGTTGTTTGCATGGTTTCTTCGCGGGTCGGCCAAACAACTTTTCGTAATTCCATACGGGAATCACGGAAGAAATCTACCACCCATTTACCTTTCTGGGTTCTTGATGCCACAAAGCCGGCCACAATGACGATTGCAACCCAGGCAACCGTACGTAACGGCATCGAAATGTCGCTATAGTAATAGTTACCAATCAATCCGGCAAGTAATAATGCGAGGGCAACTAGCCATTTCAGCCAATCCAGCCGCGACTCTCCCTGATTCTCTGCCTTTAATACCATTATGTTCGCCTTCGATTTCACGCATTACTCTCATTTCTTTGTTGATATCATCAGGCCAGGAGGGTCTCGAACCCCCAACCTGCGGTTTTGGAGACCGCCGCTCTGCCAATTGAGCTACTGGCCTAATTTCAATGCCTTACTCAATAATTTTCGCGACGACACCCGCACCGACGGTACGACCACCTTCACGAACAGCAAAGCGTAAACCCTCTTCCATTGCGACCGGCGCAATCAATTGAACATTCATCTTGATGTTATCGCCAGGCATCACCATCTCCACTCCTTCCGGTAACTGGATCTCTCCCGTTACGTCTGTCGTTCGGAAGTAAAACTGCGGTCGATATCCCTTAAAAAATGGCGTATGTCGGCCACCTTCTTCTTTCGATAACACGTACACTTCCGCTTCGAACTTCGTGTGGGGCGTTATTGTGCCAGGCTTTGCTAGTACTTGTCCACGTTCAACTTCTTCTCGCTTCGTTCCTCGTAACAATACACCTACGTTGTCTCCCGCTCGACCTTCATCCAATAACTTACGAAACATTTCTACGCCCGTGCAGGTCGTCTTCGTCGTCGGCTTGATCCCAACGATTTCCAGTTCATCTCCTACCTTCACTATCCCTCTTTCCACACGCCCCGTTACTACCGTACCTCGGCCAGAGATAGAGAACACGTCTTCAATTGGCAGCAAGAAGGGCTGGTCAATCGGACGTTCCGGAACAGGTATGTATTCGTCCATCGTTTCAACTAGCTTAATAATAGAGGGTTCGCCTATTTCGCTTTGATCACCTTCCAGTGCCTTTAATGCACTCCCAATGATCACCGGGGTCTTGTCTCCAGGGAACTTGTACTGCGTTAATAAATCACGCACTTCCATCTCGACTAATTCCAGTAATTCTTTGTCATCCACCATGTCCGCTTTGTTCAAGTACACCACTATGTAGGGCACACCCACTTGGCGAGCCAATAAAATATGTTCGCGCGTTTGGGGCATTGGGCCATCGGCTGCAGACACCACTAAAATCGCACCATCCATCTGTGCAGCTCCTGTGATCATATTCTTCACATAGTCCGCATGGCCCGGGCAGTCCACGTGAGCATAGTGACGTTTCGCTGATTGGTATTCCACATGCGAGGTCGCAATCGTGATACCTCTTGCCTTCTCTTCGGGCGCATTGTCAATTTGATCGTAACCTTTCGCTTCTCCACCATATTTCTTCGCTAATATCGTCGCTAAGGCTGCTGTTAATGTCGTTTTACCGTGGTCAACGTGGCCTATCGTCCCTACGTTAACGTGCGGCTTCGTACGCTCAAATACTTGCTTGCTCATGGGGAGTACGCTCCTCTCTCAATCAAATTAACAATCGGAAATCGAAAAACAATAGACTCTATCTGTTGAACTCTTATACACAAAAACAGAGAGATTCTCCATTTTATTTTTGGATTTCCGATCAAAAGCCCACAACCGGACTTGAACCGGTGACCTCTTCCTTACCAAGGAAGTGCTCTACCGACTGAGCTATGTGGGCGCAGAATCCAGCGGGCGATGGGAATCGAACCCACGCTATCAGCTTGGAAGGCTGAAGTTCTACCATTGAACTACGCCCGCTTTCCCAGAATTCAGTGTGGAGGGGGAAGGATTCGAACCTTCGAAGGCGTAAGCCGTCAGATTTACAGTCTGATCCCTTTGACCGCTCGGGAACCCCTCCTCCGTAAACTAGGCGTGAATTTTGCTTGATGATGCGGGGGTTGTCAATGGCATATGTTGATGATGATAAGAGATATTTTAGGGGAAAAAGGGGTTGTTGTAAAAAAAGTACAGTTTGAGGTAAATTTTTAGTCGGCATCTTTTAAATTAAATTTTTAAGCTGCTTTTGGACGCAATATGGAAGAAGATCACAACATACATAGCCTTAATGGAGAAGCGACAGAAACAATATCAACCGTTTAATATGCACGAAACATGATAAACATATCCGCTCAGCTGCGTTTCATTAAGTGCTTACGTAATTGTAATGCTTGCCATTCGCGGAAAAGATTATCTTTTGAAGGAGAATAGCATTCATCCAATACTTTCAGCGAAATAATTCCTTGTGTTTTAAAGTGTCGATAATCTTTCTGATTCTCACACCAGGCAACTAATATACGCCCATCAGTAAAATAGCCAATGGTGAATGGCCAGACTGTCCATCGACTTTCTTTGCCCTCTTCTGATTTATAGACAATATCAATTTTCTTTTGATCAGCAATGGCGTCTCTCAATACCGAAAGATCTTCTTTAGCCAATGATTCTGGCCCCGGCGGCCCCACTCGTAGCGCAAAAGCATTGATAGCATTTTTAATACTAGCAGGCAGAACGTCTACTATTTTATTTAAAACTTCTGTCGCTGCTTTAGATAATGGCGCATCCCCAAACTGAGAAGCCCATCGCATGCCTAAAAGCAAAGCTTGCATCTCAGTTTGAGTGAACATCAGCGGAGGCAGAAAGAATGTTGGTTTAAGAATATATCCAACACCCACCTCCCCTTCGATTTCAGCCCCCATCGCTTGAAGGGTAGCAATGTCACGATACAACGTTCGAATACTAACCCCTAATCGCTCTGCCAGGCGTTCTCCGCTAACGGGATAGCGATAGCTTCTTAAAATTTGTAACAGATTTAAAAGTCGTTCGGTTCTATTCATCAATCAATACTGCCATTTTCTGACAGTATTATCCTATAGAATCACGGTAAGAACAATTTTTCCCTAAAGAGGATTTCACCAATGCTTATCCCAAATTTATTCCTGTTTTATGTGCAAAATCCACTAGAAAGCGCTTTATTCTATGAAAAGATTTTTTCTAGGAAACCCGTCGCCTCATTCCCCACCTATGTGGCTTTCACTTTCGAGAATGGATTAACATTTGGCTTATGGTCGAGGCAAGCAAAAAACTTTGTTTCAGGGGGGTATGGTCATCGTTCTGAGCTTTCCTTTATGGTGAAAAATGAACAGGCGGTACATGAATTACGCAAACAATGGAGAGAATTCGGAGTAGCTATTGAGCAGGAGCTGCATGAAGCAGTATTTGGGTTAACTTTTGTGGCGCTTGATCCGGATGGACATCGCATTCGGGTTTGTATACCTGATAAGCAAGTGTAGTAAAGGCCTGTTGCAAAGCAATCAGACCCCTCTTAAAATACGTTGCTTATTGGAGTCACTAGATTTATGCCGAACAGCCTCCGGATGAAAATATTCAACTAATACGAGGATTAAATTATGGCAATGGGATCTTGTTGTACCATTTTCCAACCTGCAATCAGTGAAAAAGATAAAAAAAAGGAAGAAAAAAAATTAAGGAAATTTTTAGAAGCCATTGGAATCAAAAGCGATAGTAGCCCAACCATTCTTAATAATTCTGGCCCATCCACTGAAACCGCTCCTCTTTTAAGCACTCGTCCTAAAAAATAATGATCCCATTAACCTTGGAAAAGAGACCCACCTATCAAAGGTCTCGTTCCATTTTTCAGGAAATACTTAATCAATTTAATCTTCAAGCGAAAATATATTGGCATGGAGCAGGGAAGCGGCAAACTGCTTTTTGTTTTCTGGAACGGGAGGGGAAATATCTGGCTAAAGGCGCCGGAAAGGGTTTCGAGAAAGAACAAATGGAACTGAGTGCTTGTTATGAGGCATTAGAAACTTATCTTTCCTCCTATCAACTTTTCAAACAAAAAATTATTTTAGCTTCCGTTAAGGATATAAAAAAACACTATCAACCTATCACCTTTCGTTTTGATGATGCCCTATTAAAAAACAACAACACTTCGAATGAAATATTGCCATGGGTAATTGTCCATCAATATGATAGTAAGCAACCGTTTGTCATTCCCTTAGCTACCATCGATTGCCAGTATATACCGCTTGTCGAAGATACTTGTAATTATTATCACTATCGTTGTTATGCATCCACCAATGGATTGGCTAGTGCTGCAAGCTATAATGAGGCATTGATTCACGCTATTTTGGAAATCATTGAGCGAGATGCCATTTCTTATTTTTTGCTTGATACGTTTTTATTAAAAGAGCCTATTAAAATTATCGATCCCACCACGTTGCCGCTGTATTTACAACAATTAATACAAGAACTGGAAGAACAACACCAAGAAAAACTCTTACTTGTTCATTTTCCCTCCCATTTCAATGTACCTGTTTATGGTGCTATTTTTGGTAAACGATCAGGCATTATCCCACGAGGATTTGGTGCATCATTAAATGCTAACTATGCAGCAGAACGAGCTATTCTGGAAGTATTGCAAACTTTGCATGTGTATGAATACATGCCCCAAGAGCAGCCTGATTTAACCCTAACCAAAATTAAAAATTATCCTGTGTTATTGGATTGTTTACGTTTTGATTTAATGGAAATCGTCAATAACAATCATTATCAATTATTAGCATTTACTGAAACAGGCGATAATAAAGATATTGTTCCTCAGGATGAGTATTTATCCTTATTATTGGAGCGAATTTACCAACAAAACATGACACTTTATGTGAATAATATTTTGGTATCAGAGAATGGGTACGCTTGTATTAACGCTATTATTCCTGGGATAGAAGAATTTTTTCATATCTTAAATGAGCAAATCATCCTTCCGCAGCCCCGTACTAAAAATTACATACAAAGCAAAAATAAATAAAAAAGGAGGATCAACTGCTACTAGATAGCGTAATTGCTTAATACGAGTGGCACTTGACCCCTTTCCGTTTATTTATACTATTTTAGGATACCAATCCTTCCCTCGCCCTTCAGGCGTAAGATCAAGTACATTCCAGAGCGGCCAAATAATATCAGCAAGACGTTCATCTTGGCCAGGATCCCTCGGCGCAAATGTCATTTCTGATCCCCAGGTATGATAAATTTCATTACCTTTTCTCAAAAAAACATTAATCATTGGAACCTGCTTACCTTCTCGTTCACCAAAATAATCTTGGTTGTAGGTATTATCAGAAGATGAAACTATCCGCACATGTTTCCACCCGGTGTCATTAGCATAAGCAAGAAGTTTTTCAATGGGTGCTTTCCCAACGACTGCCAAATTGATCCGCTGGGTAAGTTGTCTCGCGTTGCCATTTAGTGCATCAACGATAGAATTACACATGGGACAAGGTTGATTCCAACTCGGATCAAACATCATGCTATAAACAACGAGTATATCTTTATCATGCTGAAAGAGATCTGAGAATTTTATCTTCTTT
>Ga0209062_1003798_pt1 | contig 16813 bp, 11 predicted proteins | sample Coa_R2_2_FD_187158 | JGI IMG/M metagenome (GOLD analysis project Ga0209062, IMG submission 187158) | Surface soil microbial communities from Centralia Pennsylvania, which are recovering from an underground coalmine fire - Coalmine... | ecosystem: Environmental > Terrestrial > Soil > Unclassified...
TTTGCCCGCCGCCGATCCCACCAGCGGCGCCGATCCCAGCACGGTGGATCCCGCCGCAAACTCGACCGCCCCCGCCGGAGTAGAGCCATTCGCGCCCGTCACGGTCGCGATGAGAAACACGGTATCGCTCAACGCCGCCGAACTTTCGCTGCTCACCAGATTGACCGAGACCTCCGATGTTGGCGGACCGTTGCTTGCGCCCGTCCAGGCGTTGACCAGCTCGGCCACGTCTACGCTCCCAAGTCCCGTTACTTGGTCATAGCCGACTCCCGCCGTGTAGCCTCCGGAGGAGGAAGGCGTGCAGGTTCCGCGGTTGAAGGGCGGGCAGGCCGCCGCCGCCAAAATGTTGTTGCCGGAGGTAATGTCGTGAAACGCGCCCGAACTGGCCTGAGCCAGCCAATAGAGTCGGGGATTGATATTTCCTAACCCCCCGCTCGCCTGCGCGCCGCTGGACGTTAAATATTGATTCAGCAAAGCCGCGATGCCCGCGAAAATGGGAGCCCCGAAGGAAGTCCCGCCGGAGCCTTGAAGGGCTCCTCCCGTATAAAACAAATACGCGTCATGTGCGCACGACGCGTTGATCGCCACGTCGGGCACGTCTCTGGCGCCATCGGCCGGCACTCCCGTCCCGGTTTGCCAGGAGGGCTTCGTCCACAAAATGCTTTTTCCCCCTCCGCTGGCGGCGGCCCCGCCCGAGCAGCCGGTCGGGTCGTTCCATGCGACTTCTGGAATATAGGAGAGGGCGGAAGCGCCCGTGGCCGTGTTGTTGGCGTTCCAATAGTTCCCGCTTCCTTCTGAAAACTCCGTCCCTCCCACGCCCGTGACCTCGGGAATGCTGGCGGGAAGATCTACCGCCAAGCCCGGGTGCTGGGAGTTGTTGCAATCCTCGGCCCCGTTGTCGCCCGAAGCGGCGAACCAAGTGATGCCCTCCGCATTCGCCTGTTGCGCCCAGTTCCGCATGGCCTCGGCGTCGGCCGTGAACGTCTCCGGCTCGCACTCGCCGTAACTGCTGGTGAGCACCGGGGCCAGCGCCTGATCGATGGCATACTGTATCGATTGCATCACGTCGGTGGAGTAAACGAATATGATGCTGGCGTTGCGAGCCACCGCGCCGGCCCATTCCACATCGAGATGAGACTCATCCGCGTCGCCGGAAATCACGCCCGGATTCGCCGAGCCAGGCACCAACACGGTTTGGGGCGTGCTCGGCGGCAGTCCATAGGCGCTGCGAAATAGCTGAATATTGGAGAGCACGATCTGCGACTGCCCCGCCACCGCTATGCTCTGGCCGGCCCCATTGACTCCGGCGCTGTAAAGCGGCCCGATATCGTAAATCGTCGCGACATCGTCCGGCACAACATAATGGACGCCGGTCCTCCCCGATGTGTAATCGGGAATGATCCGCCCGCGCGCTCGCGGTTTGGCCCTGAAATCGTGCAGCCCGCGAATCGCCCCGACTCGTCCCGAAAACCCCGCTGGAATCGAGGGCGCCGTGGCGTTGGCGAAATGCAGCTCCCCCGCCACCCGGTAGCGGTTCAGCTCCGTCTGAAATGCGCTCTCCACCTCGGCGGCCGAGCCATCAAACGCAATCCAGTTCCGCCCCCGCGCCACCGACGTCACCTTCAGCCCCTGACTCTGAAGCCACGCGCTGAGCTGGGCGATCTCGGCGTCGCTCGCTCCGAAGCGCTGCGCGTATTGCTCCGGCGTAAGCCAATGGTGATATTCCGGCGAGCCCGGAGTCTGCTGCCGGACCAGAAGCCGCTCCAGGTCGGCCTTTTGCGCCGCCGACGGCGCGAGCTCCAACGTTAGATGCGTGAGCGGCCATGAAGGCTCCAGGCGCCCTTGATCGAACTCCGGCCGCGCCTTGGGATGGATGTGGCCCGCCAGCCTCACCCGTTCTCCGCTGGGCTGAGCGCAAACGTTCGCCGCGACCACGCTGCAAAACAACCCGATGAATGCTGACCGCATGATGTTGAGGTTCGGTACAATCGACGCTCTCCGGCCCAAAAACGTTCCGGCGCGCGTGCGATTTTTACATTTGTTAAGCCGGACGTTGTCACGCCGGGCTCGGCGGGCGCGGGATCTAGCCCATCTTATCATCAAAGATGCATGCCGTCGCTTTTTGCGGGCACTTCCGGCTTTGCCTATCCTTCCTGGAAGCCCGACTTTTACCCGCCCAAGCTGCCGCAGAAGGATTTTCTGAAACATTACGCCAGCCGGCTCAACGCCGTGGAAATCAACTACACGTTTCGCCGCTTGCCTTCGTCCTCTACTTTGGAAAGCTGGGTCTCGGCGACTCCCCCGGGCTTCGTGTTCGCTCTCAAGGCCCACATGCGCATCACCCATCTGTTGCGTCTGAAAGCGTCGGAATTTACAGAGGTCTTCTTTCGCGCCATCGATCCGCTGCGCGCCGCCCGGCGCCTGGGACCCGTGCTGTTCCAACTGCCGCCCAATTTTAAGGCCGACATCCCGACGCTCGCCGCGTTTCTTGAAAATCTGCCGCCCGATCTTCGCTGCGCTTTCGAGTTCCGCGACAAAACCTGGCTCGTGGACGAGGTTTATCGGCTGCTCGAAAAGCATAGAGTCTCGCTGTGCCTGGCCGAGTCGGACAAGCTGGAAATCCCGCGCGTGCTGACTGCCGATTTCGTTCACGCGCGCCTGCGTAAGCCGGAATACTCCCCAGCCGATCTGGCCGAGCTCGGCGAGCGAATCCAGAGCCTGCTGGACGGCGGCCGCGACGTCTTCGCTTTTTTTAAACACGAAGAGACAGCCGCCGGCGCGCTCTACGCCGAGAGTATCCTGAACCGCGCCGCCGCCTGACAGCGAATCCTCCGGACCCGGGGTGTATACTGGAAGCAGGGTCGGACACCAGAGTGGGCTTGAGGCCCACTTTTTTATTGCGTCCGAGGAAACGGCATGGCGGACCGGACGGCGGCCATAGAGAAAATTCGGGAGATTGCCGAACGCGTAGCGGGGCGCGAGGGGATGGAGATCGTGGATGTGCGTCTTCTAGGCGGCGGCCCGAGCCGGGTCTTGCGCATCGTCATCGACAAGCCGCAAGGCGTCAGCCATGCCGACTGCGAGTTCATCTCGCAGAACGTGGGCGCCATCCTGGATGTGGAGGACGCAGTCCCGGGAGGCTCCTACACGCTGGAGGTCAGCTCGCCTGGCGTCGAGCGCAGGCTCTCGAAACCCCAGGAGTTTGAGCGCTTCTCGGGCCGGAAAATAAAAGTTGTCCTGCGCCAGGCTGTGGAAGGCCAGCGCCATTGGGCGGGTCTGTTGAAAGGCATCGCCGAAGGAATCATCACTCTGGAACCTTCTCCGGGCAAATGCCTGCGGTTCCCTTTGGATCAGGTCGAGAAGGCCAACCTCAAGTTCGAGTGGTAGTCCTCTAAAAGAATCAAGCATACAATATATGAGCACTCTGGGAAGCATTTATCAGTCCATTGAAATCCTCAGCAAGGAAAAAGGCATCGATCCCAAGGTTGTGTTGGATGCGGTAAAGGACGCCATGCTGGTGGCTGCCCGCAAGCAATTCCATACCGAGGAAGATCTGGTGGCCGAGCTGGACGAGCGCACCGGCTCCATCCAAATTTATGGACGCCGCCAGGTGGTCGACCGGCCGTCCGATCCGCTAAAAGAGATTTCGCTCGAGGACGCTCGCGCCCTCGACCCCAACGTCGAGATCGGCGGCGAGATCCGCCAGCTCAAACCCACCGAGGCGCTCGGCCGCATCTCCGCCCAAACCGCCAAACAGGTGATTCTGCAAAAGGTGCGCGAGGCCGAGCGCGAGAACCTCTATTCGGAGTACTCCGGGCGCGTGGGCGAGTTGGTGACCTGCGTCATAAAACGCGTCGAGGGGCAGGATCTCATCGCCGATCTGGGCAAGTCGGAAGCGCGCCTGCCCAAGAAAGAGCAGTCCAAGCTGGAAAGCTTCAGCGTGGGAGACCGGATCCGCTGCGTGATCAAGAGCGTGGAAAAAGCCGGCAAAAACGCCGGCGTGATCATTTCTCGCGCCGCGCCGGAGCTGGTCATGCGCCTGTTCGAGCAGGAAGTGCCGGAGATCTACGACAACACCGTGACTATCAAAGGCTGCGCCCGGGAAGCCGGCGAGCGCACCAAAATCGCCGTCTCCAGCCGCGACCGCGACGTGGATAGCGTGGGCGCCTGCGTCGGCATGAAAGGCATGCGCGTGCAATCGATCATTCGCGAGCTCCGCGGCGAAAAAATCGACATCATCGAGTACAACGAAGATCCGGTGAGCTTCGCCACTCACGCCCTCAGCCCCGCCAAGATCGCCAAGGTCACGATTTTGGATCCCCTGGAAAAGCATATGGAGGTGATCGTTGACGATACCCAGCTCTCATTGGCCATTGGCAAGAAGGGACAGAACGTGCGCCTGGCCGCCAAACTCCTGGGTTGGAGAATCGACATCAAAAGCGAGGAAGAGAAGCGGCGCGAAGTGGAAAGCCAGATGGCGGCCCTGGTGCCCACCGGCGTGCCCGTTTCCGTTCTTTCCGATCACGGCCTGACCGAGGACGTCGCCGCCAAACTCCTGGAGGGCGGCGCGGCGACCGTGGAAAAGCTGGGCGCCATGACTCCCGAGCAACTCCTGGAGATTCCGGGAATCGAGCCCGCAATGGTCGAAGCAATTCAACAGGCCGTGATGAGCTACTACGGCCAGTTCGAGGGCGATGCCGAGCCGCCCGCGGCCGCGGCGGCGGCCGAACCGGCGCCCGAGCCTGCCTCCCCCGCGGCCGAGCCTCCCGCCGGCCAGACGGAGGAAATACAAGAGCAATCTGTTACGATGGAAACTGAAAAGTTTTAAGCATTTTTGGGAATTTTGGAGTGCAACCTTTTATCCGCCGGCCCAGCGAACCACCCCGGCCGGTGATTGGATGATATGAGTAAGATCCGCATCAATGAGCTGGCGCGCGAACTGGAAGTGAAGCCGAGCGTGATCCTGGAAGTTTTGCCCGAGCTCGGTTTCCATGAGAAAAAGACGCATTCCAGCTCGCTGGATGACGATGTCGCCCTGGCGGTGCGCCGGCGTCTGGCTCCTCATGCCTCGGGCAACGGCTTCCCAGTCTCGGAACCCGAGACGCCGCCCGCGCCGGAATCTCCCGCCGCGCCCGAACCGGAAACTCCGGCGGCGGAAACCCCCGTGATCTCCTCGCTGCCCGAGCCCGAGCCCGCGCCCGCGCCCGCCCCCGAGCCCGTTCCCGTCGAGACGGCGAAGGACGCCGCGGAGACGCCGGCGCCGCCGAAGCCCGCGCCGCCCGTTCGCCCGCCGTTAGCGGGAGGCGCGCCTCTCACGCCGCCTCTTATGACGCCCGCCCAGAAAGGCGTTATCATCCCGTCCCGGCCCGCGCCCCCGCCGCCGAAACCGGGACAAATCCTCTCTGGCCCTCGCCAGCCTCTTCCGCCCGGATTGGCGGAGATTCCCAGACCCGTGTCGCCCGCGGCCCCGGGAACTCCCCGCCCGCCCGCCGCTCCCGGCGCGCCCATTGCGCGGCCTCTTCCCCGCCCGCCTTCCGCGGTGGCTCCCGCCGCGCCCCCTTCCGGCGCCGCCCCGTCGATCGGCGGTGGAGGACCGCTTCGCCCGCCCGCCAAACCAAATCTCGCCGGACAGCCAAGCGCCCGGCCCGTAGTTCCCCCCAGACCCGATCTGGCCGCCAAGTTGGCGCAGCGCGGACCCGGCGCTCCCGCTCCCGCCGCGCCTCGCCCAGGCATGCCTTCCAGGCCGGCCGTCCCGGTTCCCGGGCGTCCCATCTATACAGGTCCCGTTCGTCCTGGCCAGCCGCTGCGCGGCCCTGGCGCGCCCGCCGCTCCCAGACCCGCTGGCCCGGGACGCAGCCGTCAGCATCCCACTTCGCCGCTCCGCGCCGAACCGGCCACGGTGCCCACGGAAGCGGGCCGCCGCCACGCCACCAAACCCGGAGCGCGCGACCGCCGCCGCGAAATCGAACAAGAAGAGGGCCGCCTCCGCCCCGTCGTCAAGCGCCAGGAAGCCTTCGAGCCGCCTCCCGTCGATCGCGAAATCACTATCGCCGAAGGCATCACCGTTAAGGAGCTTTCCGAAAAATTGGGCGTCAAAGCGACCCTGGTCATCAAGCGCCTGCTGGACAAGAAAATCCTCGCCAATATCAATCAGACCCTCGACGTCAAATTAGCCGAAGAGCTGGCCCGCGACTTCGGCGCTTCCACCAATCAGGTCAGTTACGAACAGGAAACCACCCACGAGATCGAACAGACCGAAGTCGAAGCCGACCGCGAAAGGCGCCCCCCCGTGGTCACCATCATGGGCCACGTCGATCACGGAAAAACGTCTCTCCTCGACGCCATCCGCTTGACCAATGTCGCCGAAGGCGAAGCCGGAGGCATCACCCAGCACATCGGCGCCTATCACGTCGAGAAAAATGGGCGCACCATCGTTTTCATCGACACCCCAGGCCACGAAGCGTTCACCCGCATGCGGGCCCGCGGAGCCAAAGTCACCGATATCGTGGTCTTGGTCGTCGCCGCCGACGACGGCGTCATGCCCCAAACTCTGGAGGCGATCGACCACGCCAAAGCCGCCGGAGTTCCGATCGTCGTCGCCATCAACAAAATCGACAAGCCCGACGCTCAGCCCGACCGCATTAAGCAGCAGCTCGCCGATCGCGGCCTGTTGGCCGAGGATTGGGGCGGCGACGTCGTCATGGTGCCCGTCTCGGCTAAGGCCAAAACCAATTTAGACCTGCTGCTGGAAATGATTCTGCTCGTCGCCGATATGCAGGATCTCAAAGCCAATCCCTCGCGTCCCGGCATGGGCACCGTGCTCGAAGCCCAACTCGACCGTGGACGTGGCCCCGTGGCCACTGTGCTGATCCGCAACGGCACGCTGAAAGTCGGCGACTACTTTATCTGCGGATCCGTGTTCGGCAAGGTCCGCGCGATGTTCGACGATCGCGGCCAGCCTGTGCGCGAAGTCGGCCCCTCGATGCCCGCCGAAGTCTTGGGCTTGGAGTCCCTCCCCGAGGTCGGCGACACCGTTCAGGTCGTCACCGACACCGCCAAGGCCAAGCAGATCGTTATCTATCGCGAAGGCAAGGCGCGCGAAGCCGCCATGTCCAAGACCAACCGCATCACGCTCGACCAGTTGCATGAGCAGCTCAAGGAAGGCGAGACCAAGGAGCTGAACATCATTCTCAAAACCGACGTCGGCGGCACCGCGGAAGTGATCAAGGACACCCTGGAGAAGCTCTCCAACGACAAAGTCAAGATTCGCGTGCTCCACTCCGGCGTCGGCGCCATTACCGAAACGGACGTCCTGCTGGCTTCGGCCTCCAACGCCATCATCGTGGGCTTCAATGTCCGGCCGGAGCGCAACGCCCAAAACACCGCCGATCAGGAAAAGGTGGACATCCGCCTGCATACGATCATTTACGAGCTGGCCGACGAGATCAAGCGCGCCATGACCGGACTGCTGGAGCCGGTGTTCAAGGAAGTGTACAAAGGCCGCGCCAAGGTGCGCGAAGTGTTTCGCATCTCGAAAGTCGGCAACGTGGCGGGCTGCATGGTCGACGACGGCGTGCTCGCGCGCAACAGCGAAGTCCGCCTGCTGCGCGACAATGTGGTCGTTCACACCGGCAAAATCGAATCGCTCAAGCGCTTCAAAAACGACGCCAGCGAAGTCAAGGCCGGATTCGAATGCGGCGTCTCCATCGCCAATTTCAACGATATTAAGCCCGGCGACGTGATCGAAGCCTTCATCACCGAGCGCGTCGCCCACGAAGTTTTCGCATAGCGCGTGCCCGCGGTTGGCGTCATCACGCTCGAGCTCAGAATCGAACAATCGCTTTCCCTTAAAGACAAGCGTCACTACGTCAAGGGCCTGAAGGACCGGCTTCGCAAGCGCTTTAATGTCGCCGTCTCCGAGATCGCCTATCAGGACTCCTGGCAGCGCGGCTTGGTGGCCGCCGTCACCGTGTCCCCGGATCAGGCGCGAGCCGAGCAGATTCTCCAATTAGTCGAGCGCGAGGCCGCACTCCTGCTCGGCCCGCTGCTCGTCGACGCCACCACGGAGTGGCTGGCCTAAGGGCTCGTTCGCCGCCTTCGCTATCCCAAAAAACCCACGTTCGAAACCGGAAAGTTCGCCAGGTTCGGAAAGATGGCCGCCAGCGCCGTCGCGGGGATTCCAAACCACGAGCACAGCGTTGCGCCGTATTGCTCAATGGAAGTCGTCGGTATCCAGCGGCCGCGGACATCGGTGTCGTCCGGACCGCCCAACTCGAACGTAGGGAATTTGCCGTAGATCTGCCCGCCCTGCACGGCGCCTCCCAACACAATATGATGGCTGCCCCAGGCGTGATCGCTCCCGTCGGTCGTGGTGGGTTGGAACGTGCGGCTGAAGTCGGATTCGGTGAAAGTAACGACATTCTGCGCCACCCCCAGCTCTTGCGTCGCGTTATAGAACGCGGCCAGCGCCGCGCTCAATTCCCCGTAAAGCGTATTCAACGTCGCCGTCTCGTTCGCATGGGTATCGAAGCTGCCGAGCGAGGCGAAGAAGATTTGCCGGCTCATGCCCAAATACGGCTGTACCTGAATAATCTGCGCCACCTGCTGGAGTTGCGCGCCCAAGCTCGTGTTTGGAAACGGAGTCTTAAGCGGGCTGCCCTTTGCAAGCGCCGCGGATAGAGCGTTGGCGTCGGCAAGGCTGTGTGCGAGAGTATCGTCGGCGGCTTGCACCAAAGCCAGCCCGCTGCCATCGGCCACCAGCGCGGTGAGCGCGTTGTGCCGCGCCTGGGACGCCGCCGAGTTGTTGAAGCCGGTGAGTTGCAGCGATTGGCCGGGTGACAGCGCTACCGGTTGCGTCGATGCCCCGGTTCCTTCCAGCGTGTTGCCCGCGACCGAGAAAAACGCCGGGAAGCTGGAGGAATTCACGCCCGCTTGCGCCAGGTAATCCGCCACCCGGCCTCCCCAGCCGGTGGGGCTGCGGCCCTGCGCAACCGAAGTTTGCCAGGCGAGCTGCTGATCCGAGTGGGAGAACAGATTCAGCGGGATCGGCCGTTGCTGCTGCTGGTATTGTGTCCGCGTAAGCGGCTGAACCAGAGCCCCGACGTTCGCCACCACCGCCAGCTCCTTGCTGGCATACAGGCTGGCCAGATCGGCAAGCTGGTAGTGGAAAGAAACGGGCGGCCCGGAGGCGCTGGTCACCGCCGCGGTCAGTTCGCTGGTTGTCAGCGCCAAGCTCCCTCGAATCGAGCTATAAGCCGAAAAGCTGCTATCCATCGGAACCACCGTATTGTTCGAGTCGTTGCCGCCGAACAGAAAAACGCAGACCAGCGCGCGATAGTCGGTCGGGCTTTGCGCCAGCGCCGGAAGCAAGCCGAAAGGGCGAAGCGCCAGCGATCCGATGGCCGCCGATGAAACCCGAAGAAAATTGCGGCGCGTGCATGCTTGGCACATTGGAAAATCTCCTTATTGAACGATCTGATACTCGGCCGACGTCAGCGCGATATACAAAGCCGCCTGGGCCTTGGCGAGGGGCGTGGGGGCCGCGTTCACCGCCGCCGTGGCCTCGGTTTCAAGCTGCGGCGACATCGAACCGTGCAGAAACACCGAGGCGATGGAATCCAGCAGATTGGCGGCGTTGCCGGCTAACGCCACGTAAGGCCCCAAATCCACCTTGATGCCGCCCAGCCGGCCGTAGAGAATTGTGTTCACAAGATCGGCCCGGCTCGCTGCGGTTTGCGTCGAATAGATCTGGAATTCAGGCCCCAAAAGCCCGTGCTCGGTGCGGGATTGCGGCGAAAAATAGCTGAATACGCTCGGAGCGTTAAACAGATTCTGCCCCAGATTCGCCGCGCTGGCCGCGGCGGCGTTCGAGCAGCTATAGGCGAGATTTCCGGCCGTCGCCCCCCTCTCCTCCTGCCCGCGCCGGTGCATCTCTCGGCGGCTCTCCGTTTCCGCCTCCATCTCGCATCCCGCGTCCACCTCCGCCCCCAACCCGCGCAGAACGTTCGTAACGAACAATATCGGTTCGCGCAGATGCCCAAAAGTGGGCGGGATCGCGTTCGGCGATGCGTCCCCGGCTCGCGCCTCCGGGTCGGTGAGAATCGCCCGAATCACCGCCTGGAGGTTTCCCGTAACGCCCGTGCCGTCGTTCCGGAACACTTGCGCAACCCGCTGAATGTAGCCCGGGCTCGGATTGCTGGTGACCAAATGCTCAATCAACTGCTGGGAAATGAACGGCGCCATCGTTGGGTGTTGCATGAGCGCGTCCAGCAGGGAGTTGAGGTCTTGCCCGGCGGTTTGCATCGCCGGAATCTGGAGGTTGTTGAAAATGGTCTTCGCGCTTGTGTCGTGCTCGGACTCCACGGCGAACATCTGCCCCAAATAATAGGCAGGATTGTTGGTCTTCGGCGTCGCTTGAGGAGCGGTGGGATAGGTCCAACCGGTAAGCATCTTGGCGACGTTCGTCACCACGTTCTGGTCGTAGGTGGGAACCGGATTCTGATTGGCGTCCACCACGGCCGAGCCGTCAAGATTCAACTGCGTCAGCCCCAGCGTGAACAATTGCATCAGTTCGCGCGCATAATTTTCGTTGGCGGCGGTTCCTTTCGTCGGGTCTCCCTTGTTGTTATTGGCCATGTTGAGATAGCGGCCCATGGCTGGGTTTAGGGTGACGGCCTTGATCACATCCCGGTAGTTGCCAAAGGCGTTGTCGCGGAAGATCCGCCAATAGGGGGGATAAGCGTATGCGTTCGGAACGCCCGAAGTAGCCGAAACCACCCAGATTTGGCTCAGCACGAACGCCACGCGCTGGCGAAGCTGATCCGGTCCCATCACGGCGTTTTGGAAAAACGCGGCTTGCACGGGCGCCAGATTATTGTTGGACGTTCCCGCCGGAGTGAGAATCGGCTGATCCGGCAGATCCGACGTTTTCATGGCGAACTGGATCGCCAGCCATTTGTCGATGCCTATGCTTTGCAGATAGGCGATCGAGCCGGGACTAGGACCCCAGGTCGCCTGATCGAGAAAGCGGGCCGCCGCTCGCGCCGTCAACGCCTGCGCCATACAAGCCTGTCCGGCGGCCGCCGCGGCAAGGGCAAACGGAATAAGATGTTTCATCCGGCAACGCCTTTCCACAGCGTTCCCGCTGCTCCGCGGAACGCACATATTCCTCAAACACCGGCAGCTCCAAGAAGTTTTCCCGCTGCTTAGCCGCCCGGCCCCACAATCTCGATATAATCCAGCGCCGCTACCTCCCCTCCGTCCGGCCAGCCTTCCACGCGGATGCGGTCGCCCGGCCGCAGCGCCAGCCCGCCAATCGTGCGCCGCGTCGAAGACGAGCCATCTATTTTTTGCGTGGGCAGATGGTCCGCCGCGGTCCATTCGTCAACCATCTGATCGTTCACCCAAACGCGATAGCGGGCCGCTCCATTATTCTGATCGAAGTATTGGACCCGCACATCGAACCAGCCCGGCCGCCCCGAGTACGAAAACTGAGCGGTGCATCGAGCCGAGCCGCACACCGCCGCCTTGCCTCCCGACGCGGATTCCCACGGCGTCACATCGGCCGCTTGGTAGCCTTGCAACTGCGCCGACTCCGCCTCCCAACGGCCGGGATAGCGCCCCACGCGGCCTTTCGCGTCCGGCGCTTTCGAGGCGCGGAAAAACCAGTTCGTCACCGCATCGCGCCAAACCTCGGCCTGCCCCGCCTGATATTCAAGCTGCGCCAGCACCTCCTGGTAGCGTCGCTCGTCCACCAGGCCCCTTAGCTCCCGCCATTGCTTGACATAGCCTTCCACCGCCTCCGCGCCATCATAATGGGAGTCGTAAAGGGATTGAATCACCGTTTTTCCCGAATGCAAAACATGTGTATAAGCAACGTGATGCATGAATAAAAGCAGGTCGTCCGGGCAAGTGTCGAGCGATTCGTAGACGCGGGCGACTTCGGGCCAATACTGCCCGATAAAACCCGTGCCGGTCGCCACGCTGCGATCCATCCCTACGCCCTTGTCGTCCGCCCGGTGCCACTGGCCCCAGCCGTTGCGCTCGGAAGCCTCCACGTTGACTCCATAGTGATTCCCCGTAATGTCGGTCAGCGTTTGCAGCCCCAGCGGGCCGGTATAGTTCTCGTACGTGCGCCACGAGGTAAGCAGAATGTGGCTCACCACATCGGCCACCTTCAAATTGTCTCCAAACGTCAGCCGCGCCCATTCCCCGGCAATCCTCTCCGAGGAAAGACCCGGGTTCCACGCCAGCCTGCCGAAGCCGTACAAATTCGCCTGCGAAAGATGATTGCCAAACCAGTTTTCATCCAGCCCGGCGTTGGCCACCCCAATAATGCCGCCCTTCGCCAAACGCTTCACCGGCGTTGGTTCGCCCCGGACGCGAAGGTCGAAGTCCAGCGTCTGCTTCCACATCGGCGCCAAAAACACGGTGTGCCGCGCCTGGCCCATGTATTCTTGGGTGATCTGAAGCTCCAGGCTTGGGTTCGTTTTTTCGAGCGCCCCGAAAAGCGGCGATACTGGCTCGCGCACCTGGAAGTCGATCGGCCCGTTCTTGACCTGCAGCACCACGTTGGCTTCGAATTTTCCATCCAGCTCGCGAAAGTTGTCCACGGCCGCCCGCGCCCGGTCGTTCTTCAAATTGTTCCAGTCCATGTGGTGGTCGTAGACGAAGCCGCGGTAAAACAGAAGGCCTCCGTGCGGCTTCAACGCCCTTGCAATCACGTTGGCGGCGTCCGCATGCGTCCGCCCATACGCCGACGGGCCCGCCCGCCCTTCCGAATCCGCCTTTAAAACGAATCCCCCCAGATCGGGAATGGCGCGATAGATTTCATCCGCCTTCGCCTTCCACCATTCCGCGACGCCCGCATCGAGCGGATCGAACGTGTTCAGCCCGCCGATGGTTTTCGGGCTGCCGAAATCCACCGATAAAACCGTCCGCACGCCCCACCGCCGCAGCGCATCCGCGATGCGCACAATCTCGGGAAGAAGATCCGAGGCCAGAATCCGCGGGTTTGCGTTTACGTTGTTGATCGAGCAGCCGTTAATCCCCACCGAAGCCAGCAGCCGCCCATAATCGCTTACCCGCCTTAGATCGGCCCGGGCGTGCGAGTTTTCCCAGAAAAGCGACCGCCCTCCGTAGCCGCGCTCGATGGAGCCGTCCAGATTGTCCCATTGGTTCACCCAACGCACATCGAACCAAGGCGTCTGTCTCTCATTTAGGTTTTTCACCGTTTCGCCCAGAGCGATCTTCCGCAGCAGCGCGAAAACTCCGTACAGCACGCCGCGATCGGTCGCGCCCGCCACCACGATGGAGCCCCCTTCCCCCTTGAGCTCAAACCCATCCGGCAAGCCGGAGTTCGTGCTGCGCAAAACGATCGCCCCTTCTACCGGCGGCCGCGGCTCGATCCGGAGAGTCCTGCCCAGCATCCCGCGAATGCCCCGAATCAGCTCCTCGCGCGCGCTCGCGATTACCGCCGAATCGCCCTCCGCCACCACCGCCGCCGGCAGCGGGTCGCGATGTTCCACCGGCCGATACCGCAGCCAGGCGTCGTAACCGGATTCGCCCCAAACGCCCTGGGCCAATAAGATCGCGCTAAGAATTAACGCCCGACGCAAGGTATCCTCCATCCACCGCGATGCACTGCCCCGTCAAAAAGGCCGCCCCATCGGAGGCCAGCAGCACGGCCGCTCCCACCAGCTCCTCGGGCTTGCCGAAACGCCCCATCGGCGTGCGCATCAAAATCTCCCGCCCCCGCGGAGTGTTGAGCAGCATTTCGCGATTCATATCGGTCGGAAACACGCCCGGCACAAGGGCGTTCACGCAGATTCCGTCCCGCGCCCACTCGCAAGCCAGGCTGCGCGTCAGCGAAACCACCGCCGCTTTCGACGCGCAGTACGCCGCCACTTCGTGGAACGCCAGAAACGATCCTAGCGACGCGATATTCAGGATACGCCCGCGGCCGCTTGCCTTCAACGGCTCATAAAAGGATTGGCATGCCCGCAGCACGCCCTTCAGGTTCGTATCGAAGATCGAACTCCAGCGCGCTTCGCTCACGCTTCCAGTCGGCTCGCGGAAGGTGAAGCCCGCCGCGTTCAGCAGTATGTCGATGCGGCCGAACTCCCGCAGCACCGCCTCGCGCAGCGCGTCCACCGATTGGCGATCGGTCACGTCGGTCGTCTGTCGCAGCGCGCACCCCATCTCCCGGCACGCCGCGTCGACCGCGGCCGCACGCCGGCCCGTCGGAACCACCCGCGCTCCATGCTCCCGCAATCCCGCCGCGATTGCCCGGCCCAGTCCGCTCGTTGCGCCGATCGCCACCGCCACGCGGCCCGAAAGATCGAAAACCATCACGCAATCCCTGGAGTTCGATCGTCCTTCGGATCGGCCCAGCGATCGTTGGGAACAATCGCGTTCCATCCCCGGCGCCCCGGATCCTGATCGTAACGATAGCCTCCCAACTCCTTGTACAGCTCGCCGTACTTTCGAAGCTTTTCCCGGTCCAATTTCACTCCCAATCCAGGACCGTCCGGAACTCCCATCGCTCCAGCCTCATAGCGCATCGGCCCCCCCTCGATAATATCGTCCGTCAGATGATGATAATGGGCGTCGGCGGCGAATGACAAATTCGGCAGCACGGCGCCAAGATGAAGCATCGTTGCAAGCTGAATTCCCAACTCGCCGGAGGAATGAACCGCCACTCCCAGTTGAAACGTTTCGCAAACCGCCGCCGCCTTCACGCACGCCCGAATGCCGCCCCAGAAAGTGGTGTCGAGCAAAATCACGTCCACCGCCGTCTGGAGAACATTCGAAGCGAGCTGCTCGAAATTCACAACCACCGTATTGGTCGCAAGCGGAACCCGCACCCTCTCCCGCGTGCGCCGCATCCCGTTCAGCCCGAAAACCGGGTCTTCGAAATAGTCGTTGCGCAAACCCTCGATCGCCTGGCCAAACCGGATCGCCTGCTCGGTGGACCAAACCGCGTTCGGGTCGAAGCGCAGAGAATCCTCGGGAAAAGCCGCCGCCAGCGCCCGATAAATCTCCAGCTCATAATCGGGTGGGAATACCCCGCCCTTCAGCTTGTGCGTCGTGAATCCGAAGCGGCGCTTCAGTTCGCGGGCGTGCTGCACCATCTGTTCGGCCGTCCGCACCTCGCCCTTGCCCTCCGCGTTGGCGTAACGGAAAAAGCAATAGGACGCAAACGGCACCCGCTCTCGAAGCCGCCCGCCCAAAATCTCGCAAACCGGCGCGCCCCAAGCCTGGCCCAGCAAGTCGAGGCAGGCGAATTCCAGCGCCGCCAGAACCTGGGTTCGGTTGTTATAAAGCGACGCCGTCGGGTTGGCGATCCGAAAGCGCATCTCCTCGATTCGCGCCGGATCGTGCCCCACAAGGTAGGAATTCATCGCCCGAAAAGCCGCTTCCGCCGATTCCCCGCCCCCGCCCATCTCGCCCAACCCGATCAGCCCGTTATCGGCCTCCACTTCCACGACGGTGCGGACAAAACGCCCCCAGTGGCATCCGTTGGCGTGCCGCAGCGGCGCTTCCAGCGGAACCGTAACCGTCGTGGCGCGAATATCTCGGATGCGCATGGACCCTGCCTGGCGTTCTTCCAATGATAGAGGATTACGGTCCCGCCTCCCCTTTCGCCTTCGATCGCCGATTCCGCGTTCCTCCGGCCGGTATAGACCCGTTGTAATCCTAACCCATTGCACTACAATCATTTATCGATTCGCTGGCGCATGAAACTGTTTTAATTCGCGCTTAAGGCAGGCTTCATGTCCGGCTGACATGATGGAACCTGTAAGGCGGCCCGGAGCCGCTCTAAATTAATTAAGGAGATACACCAAATGAAGAAGATCATGAGCCTCATGCTCGGCCTTTCGCTCCTCACTGGCGCCGCCACGGTGGCCTTCGCTCAGACCGATACCGATACCGGCAAGGCGAAGGGCAAAAAAGGCAAGGGGAAGAAGGGAACTGACACGGACAAAAAGTCCGACAAGCGGTAAGTTCTGAAGCGTTAGTCCGCTTTGGTGCAGATGCGCATGGCCCAACGCCGTGCGCCAAAAGAAAAATGCCGCGTGGGCGCTTGGGGTCTTGAGCGTCGCGCGGCATTTTTCTTGCCGCGCCCGTCCTTGTAACCGCCCACGGCTATCACGGCTTGCCGCCCGCCCAATCCCAGAATACGTCGCACTCCGCAATGTGAGCCCGCTGCCGGTACAGTTGCGCCAGTTTGCGATCCTGTATCCAATCGTCATCCTCGCAAGTCTGCAAGGTCGCGTAATCTCCTTCCGCGATTCTTCGGTCGATCTCCGGCTGCGGCACGATGTGGACGAATTCCGAAAAAGCCGCGGGCAGCCGCACCTTATGGGAGGAAATGTATTCGTTTCCCGACGGCGGCGTGCGGCGCGTCAAAAAGTAGATGTGCTCGTCGGCCGAAAGCGGGGCGCCCGGCGGAGTCACCTCGCTTACCTTGCGGGCGATTGCTTCCATATCCTGCCAGGACCGGTCGTCGCGCCGGTCATAAAGTTCTTTGACCAAGCCCAGGGAAACGAGCAAACACACGCTGAGCGTGGGCCACAAAGGTCTCTTGATTCCGAGCTGCGCCGAAGCGGCAAACAATCCGACCGCCGACAGGATCGAGAGAAATGGAGTCGTAAAAAGATAGTACTGGGTAAACGTCGGATGCGCGGTGGAGACATAGAGCGCCAGCGCGAGCGAAAGCCATCCGCAAAGATACAGTTCGCGCCTTCGCCCCGGTTCCCAACCGCTGCGGCGGGCGATGAACCACAGTCCCGCAGCGGCTAAAATTCCCAGG
>Ga0209062_1003801_pt1 | contig 16805 bp, 17 predicted proteins | sample Coa_R2_2_FD_187158 | JGI IMG/M metagenome (GOLD analysis project Ga0209062, IMG submission 187158) | Surface soil microbial communities from Centralia Pennsylvania, which are recovering from an underground coalmine fire - Coalmine... | ecosystem: Environmental > Terrestrial > Soil > Unclassified...
CCGGTATCCACCGTCAAGTCCCGCCTGTATACGGCGCTCGAGCTGTTGAAGGCCGAGCTGGCTCCCGTGAAAGCACGAGGTTTGTCATGAGTGCCCCGAGTTGCTCGCCATTCGATCTCAAAGATTATTTTTACCGGGAGCTGGCTGACCCGCAGCGGCTCCAGGTGGAAACGCATATCAGAGTTTGCGCGGCCTGCCGCGAAGAGCTGGACCGGCTGGGTCAGACGGAACATGCTCTCTTCGCGCTCCGGGATGAGGAGATTCCGCAGCGGATCGGCTTCGTTTCCGATCCGGTCTTCGAGCCCTCGCCGTGGCGCCGCGCGTTGGCTTCGTTTTGGAATTCCGGGCCGCGGCTCGGGTTCGCTTCGGCCGCCATGCTCTCGGCGGCGCTCGTCGTGTTTGCCCTCGTCCGGCCGGCTCCCGCACCGGTGGTGAGGGTGGCCGCAGCAGGGGCTCCACCGGCAGTCGTCACCGCGCCGGCGGTTTCGGAGGCGGCGATTCAGGCGCGCATCGATGCCGCGGTGGCCAAGGCCGTAGCGCCGATGGAAGTCCGCCACGAAGCCGAGATGCGCCAGGTTAAGGCCGATCTCGAAGGCGCGCGTCAACGCCTGATTCTGGCCGCCGAGGAATACGATTACAACCATAAGAAAGAAGCCTCCGCGATGATCAGCGCCGGCTTGTACGCCCCGCCGCAGCACGGCACAGGAGAAATTCGATGAAAGCCCCCCACCGGTTCTACGCCCTCGCCCTCCTGGCTCTGCCGCTGGGCGCCCAGATGGCATCACGCGCTGCTGTCCCGCCGGCCGCCGGCGTCGCGGCCCAGCGGGTTTCGATCAGCAATCTCTACACCATCGAGCGCGCGTGCGACGACCGCCTGCGCGGCATCGGCGAGCCCAATACCGTGGATATCCTGGGCGCCACCCGTGGGCTGTATCTCGATGGCTACGGCGTGGTCTTCACCTCCGAAGTCGGTCTGGTGACGCCCCCCGCCGTTTACCCGTTTCACCCCACCATCACGCCGCAGGAGAAGCTGCAGGTCCACCAGAAGAAACTGCAGCGGCTACCGGTCCTCAGGACCACGATGCGGGAGATCCTGCGCTCCGCCGCGAGCAGCCTGGCCGGCGTGCCGGATACGCAGCAGATCGTGCTGGCCGTCCGCCTCGATTACATGAAGTGGGAAGACACTTCCGGCCTGCCCGCCATGATCCTGATGAGGGCCGACCGCAAATCGGCTCTCAGCGGCGACGTTACGGTCGAAGAGCAATAACCGTGTCCGCCTTCCCGCAATCCGAGCCCGTCGGGGCCGGCGATGCCCAGCCCATGCCGGACGCAACTGGCCAGCCCGAGGCCCCCGCGCGCGCCTTCGAGCGACTGGGCGAAATCCTGATCGCGCGCGGCAAGATCGGACCGGACGACCTCGCGCGGGCCCTCGAGCTCCAGCAGGAGCGCGGCGATAAACTCGGCAAGATCCTGGTCGATATGGGCCTCGTCGCCCAGCGCGACATGCTCGCGGCGCTCTCCGACCAGATCGGGCTTCCGCTGGTCACGATCGACGGTCCGCCGCCCTCGGCGCCGGAGATCGACAGCCTCTCGCACCGATTTCTGCGGCAGGCGCGAGCGTTCCCGATCGCCATCGCCGATTCCACCCTCACGCTCGGCATGGCCGACCCGCTCGATTTCGAGACCATCGCCGCGGTGCGCAACTTCTCCGGCTTCGACGTGCGCCCGGTGCTGGTCGCCGAGCAGGAAGTGGTCGACGCGATCGAAAAGCACTACGGCGAGGCCGATTCCGGCGCGCTGGCCACCGAGGGACTCGATACCGACGCTATCGCCGATCTCGAACACCTGCGCGATATGGCCAGCGAGGCGCCGGTCATCCGCCTGGTGAACGCGATGATCGCCTCGGCCATCGAGATGCGCGCCAGCGACATCCACATCGAGCCATTTGAGAAAGAATTCCGGGTGCGCTTCCGCATCGACGGCGTCCTCTATAACCAGGAAGCGCCGCCGCGCGAGCTGAAAGCCGCGGTGATCAGCCGCCTCAAGCTGATGGCGAAGCTGAATATTGCCGAGCGGCGCCTGCCGCAGGACGGCCGCATCAAGCTGAAACTGCTGGGCCGCGAGGTCGACCTGCGCGTTTCCACGCTGCCGACGCTTTACGGCGAAAGCCTGGTGATGCGCCTGCTCGACCGTTCCACCGGCGACCTCTACGACCTGCGCCGGCTCGGCTTCGACGACCGGATGCTGGCCCAGATGGAGCACTTCACGAGCCTGCCCTACGGCATGTTCCTGGTGACCGGGCCTACGGGCAGCGGCAAGTCCACGACGCTTTATTCGGCTCTCAAGCGCATCAATCTGCCGGACAAGAAGATCATCACGATCGAGGATCCGGTAGAGTACCAGATGGACGGCATCAACCAGTTGCACGTGAACCCGCAAATCGGGCTGACGTTCGCGGCCGGGCTGCGCCACATCGTGCGCCAGGACCCGGACGTGATCATGGTCGGGGAAATCCGCGACCGCGAAACCGCGGATATCGCGATCCGTGCGGCCCTCACCGGCCACCTGGTATTTTCGACCCTGCACACCAACGATGCGCCGAGCGCCATTACGCGACTCACCGATATGGGCGTGGAGAATTACCTGCTCAGCTCGTCGATCGTCGCCGTGCTCGCGCAGCGGCTGGTGCGCGTGATCTGCCCGGCGTGCAAGACGGCGGCCGGCCACGCGCTCGCTCCGGATGGCGAGCTGATCGAGGTTTTCCGCGGCGCCGGGTGCTCCGAATGCGGCGGCCGCGGTTATGTTTCGCGGGTCGGCATTTTCGAGATGATGCCCGTGACCGACGATATGCGCAAGCTGATCGTGAGCAATGCCGATGCGTCTGTCCTGACCCAGGCCGCCCGCCGCAACGGCATGCGGAACCTGCGCGAGGACGGCTGGCTCAAGGTGCGGGATGGCGTGACGACCGTGCAAGAGGTGATGCGTGTCACGCAGGAGCTGTAGGATGCGAGGGCTGGGGATTGGGGGTTGGGGATTGGGGAGCGGCAGTGCGGCGCTTGCCGAGGCGGCATAAATGGCCACGACCTTCTTTTTCCGCGCCGTCGCCTCGGACGGCAAGATCCGCACAGGATCGCTCACGGGCGAAAACGAGAAGCTGATTGCGCGGGAACTGCGCAAGCAGGGGCTCACGCCGGTCTATGTCGGGGTCGCTCCCAAGGGCAGCTCGATCGAGATCAAGCTGCCGACCTTCGGCAAGTCGGGGCGCCGGCGCGACGTGCTCTTCTTCACCCAGGAGCTTTCGACGCTGCTCAATTCCGGCGTCCCGCTCGACCGCGCGCTCTCCATCACGGCCGAGATCACGGTTCGGCCCTCGTTCCGCTTCGTCGTTCTCGATGTGCTGCGCGTCCTTAAGGGTGGCAAGTCGATGGCGGACAGCCTGGCCACCCACCCGGAATACTTCGGCGACCTTTACGTGAACATGGTCCGCGCCGGCGAAGCCTCGGGCGCGCTGGCGGTCATCTTCGAGCGCCTCGCCGAATTCGAGCGCACGCGCGATGACCTGCGCAATTACATCATCTCCTCGATGGTGTACCCGGCGCTGCTGGCCTGCGTGGGCATGGCCTCAATCCTCCTGCTCCTCACCTTCGTGGTGCCGCGCTTCGCTTCGATCTTCAATGACACCACGATGAAGATCCCCACGCCCACCAAGATCATGCTGCAGGTCTCGAACGTGATTCGCGCCTGGTGGTGGGTGGGGGCGGGAGCGTTGGCCGCTTTCGCCGCCGCATGGCGCGGCTATACCGCGACGAAGCAGGGCCGCTTCTGGTGGGACGGGTTCCGGCTGAAAACTCCGCTGCTCGGCCCCGCGCTGCTCAAAGCCGAAACCGCGCGTTTCGCGCGCGCCATGGCGACGCTGGTGGCGAACACCGTGCCGCTGGTGCAATCGATTGCAATCGCCGGCGCGACGCTCAACAACTGCACGATTGCAGCGGCGCTCGAGGGCGTGGCGCAGGGGGTCAAGCGCGGCGAGGGAATCGCCAGCCCGTTGCGCAAGGCCGGCGTGTTCCCGCCGCTTGCCGCGCACCTCCTCACCGTCGGCGAGGAGACCGGCCGGCTCGACCACATGTTCGCCCGCATGGCCGATATCTACGAAGCTGATACCCGCGCCGCCATCCGGCGCTTCACCGCCCTGTTCGAGCCCCTGATCATCCTGACCATGGGGATTGTGGTAGGCTCTCTGATCCTGAGCATGCTGCTGGCGATTACCAGCATCAACGACGTGCAAATATGAGCAAACGAAGAATCCTCCGACGCCGCGAGGCCGGCGTCACCCTGATCGAAATGCTGGTGGTGGTCGCCATCATCGGCCTGTTTGTGGCCATCGTGGCGCCGAACATGTTCAAGCAGGCGGATAAGGCGCGCATTACCGCTGCGCACGACCAGATCCGCAGCTTCATGACCGCGCTCGGCTCCTACAAGCTGGATACCGGCGTCTTCCCGACGACCGAGCAGGGGCTTGCAGCGCTCCGGGTGAAGCCTTCCGATGACATCAATGGCTGGAACGGGCCATACATGCCGCAGGAAATTCCCAAGGACCCCTGGGGCCACGACTATGTTTATAAGTACCCGGGCGACCACGGCGACGAGCCGGACATCATCTCTTACGGAGCCGACGGCCAACCCGGCGGCGAAGGCATCAATGCCGACGTCCTCAGTTGGAAGAACCAGTAGGGCGAGCGCCCGGGGCGGACGCTCGGGCGTGACCCTGATCGAGATGCTGGTGGTCGTCGCGATCGTCGGAATCATCGCGTCGATCACGGCGCCTTCGGTCGCAGCGGGGCTCGATGCGGTGCGCATGGCCTCCGCCACCGAATCCGTGGCGGCGTTCCTCAACGCCGCGGTGAACCGGGCCGAGCGGCGGCAGCAGCCGGTCGAGCTCGTCATTTCCCCCAGGGAGAACCGGCTGGCGATTTACACCAACGAACCGGGCTTCACCCGCGAGCTCGACCTGCCGGACGGCATCTCCATCGACGGCGTTCTTCCCGAGGACAACGCCGGCGCCGGAGACGTGCGGCGCCTCATCCTCATGCCCGGCGCATCGGTGCCCGGCATTTCCATCCGCCTCGCCAACCGGCGCGGCGGCAGGCGGCTGGTGCATCTCGACCCCATGACCGGTTCCCCCCGGACGGAGATCGTAGCATCCGAATGAGCTCCCGCGGCTTCACCCTGCTCGAAATGCTGGTCGCGACCACCGTCATGGCGGTGGCGATCGTGGGTCTACTGACCGGCCTTTCGACCACCACGCGCAACGCCGCGCGGCTGCGCGATTACGACCGCGCCGTGCAGCTCGGCCGCGAGCGCATGAACGAGCTGATGGTGGATCCGGCGGTGCCCCACAACGGCCAACTCTCCGGCATGTTCGACCCCAACCAGACCGGAGGCCTCGAATCCGGCTGGAGGGCCAGGGTGAGCACGTTCGAGATGCCGCCCGGGATCCGTCTGAACGATCCCGCATTGGACCGCTTGGAGCTGGAAATCTGGTGGAAGTCCGGCGAGACGACCCGCACGTTCACGCTGGACGGCTACCGCCTCCGCCCCATCACGATGGACGACCTGAACGCGCCGCCGGGAATTCAGCCGGGAGCCCGGAAGGGAGCGCAGAAATGAGCGCGCGCCGCCTGAACCCGCGCGCCGGCGTCACGCTGCTCGAAGTGCTGATCGCCGTCACCCTGCTGAGCCTGCTGACCGTGGGGATGTTCCTGGCGCTCCGAATCGGGCTTTCCGCCTTCGCGCGCACGGATAGCAAGCTGATGGAGAACCGCCGCGTCGCCGGGGCGCAGCGCATCATCGACCAGGAATTGGAGGGCCTGATCCCTGCCCGCGTGAACTGTGGGCCGCCGGACGGCCCGCCCGGCCAGCCGGCGATCCTGTTCCAGGGCCTCTCGGACACCATGACGATGGTTTCAGGCTTCTCTCTGCAAGCCGCGTGGCGCGGCCGGCCGCAGGTGCTGCAGTTTCTGATCGGCCCCTCCGATCAGGGCGAAGGTCTCCGCCTGATGGTCAATGAGACTCCGTATCTCGGCCCGGTTTCGAGCGGCGCGCTATGCACCGGCGTGGTACCCGATCCGCAGACCGGCATCGGCCTGCCGCAGTTTCTGCGGCCCTCAGCCGGGCCCGCGACCTTCGTCCTGGCGGACCACCTGGCTTACTGCCGGTTCAAATACCTCACCCCCGGTTCCCTGCCCGGGCAGCCGCCCACCTGGCAGCCCGGTTGGGGCAGCGCCGGCTGGCCCTCCGCGATTCGGATCGAAATGGCGCCCGCACAGCCTTCGGTGGGGCAATTGCAGCCCATCACCGTCACAGCACCCGTCTATATCAACCGCGTACCGGAGGTGATGTATACCGACCGGTAACCAGCGTCGGCCCGTGGCCAAATGGCGAGGCAGCCGCGAGGGGGGCTCGGCGCTCCTCATGGTGCTGTGGCTTTCCGCGGCGCTGGCCGCGATCGGCTTCTCGCTGGCTGCGACCGTTCGCGGAGAGGCGGAACGCACCGGGACGGCGCTCGACGGCCTCCGTTCCTATTACCTGGCCGCCGGCGGAGTCCAGCGGTGCGCGGCAGAGTTACTGTGGTCCCGGATGTACACCGATCCCAACCAGCGCCCGATCCCACAGGGTGCCACCTCGGTCCGGTACGATTTCCCCTCCGGGATCGTGCGCGTGGAAATCCTCCCCGAAACGGGCAAGCTCGACGTCAATCACGCCCCGATCGAGGATCTGGTGCGGCTGCTGGCCGCGCTCGGCGTTCCCACCGGCCGTGCCGAACAGATCGCAGCGGCCATCGACGACTGGCGCCGCCCGAACGGGCCAGGCGCTTTCGACGGCTTTTATGCGGCCCAGGTCCCGTCTTTTCGCGCGTCCCATACGTCTTTTCAGGAGATCGAGGAATTACTTCTGGTGCAAGGCGTTACGCCCGAACTCTTCTACGGAACCTACGTCCCGGCCGATGCCTGGGACGGGCCGCCGCCGGTTACCGCGGAGGGCGCTCCGGCCGGCCGGCTCATCCCGCGCGGCGGCCTGATCGACTGCCTCACGGTCTACGGCTCGGGTGGCCAGGTGGATGCCAACACGGCCGCCCCGGCGGTATTGGCGGCCGTCGGCCTGCCTCCCTTCGCGGTCCAGGCGCTTCTCACGCGCCGCGCCCAGAAGCCGCTGACCCAAGGGGAGCTGGGCGAGTTTCTGCAATCCGTGGGCGCACCCGGCGACCGGCTCCGCGTGGACGGCAACTGGATCGCGACGCTGCGCGCCACCGCCCGGCTGCGGCTGCAGGACGGCAGCTTCTCCGACCTCAAGCGCACCGTGGCCATGCAGGTGCGCCTCATGCGGGACAGCGCGCGGAATCCCATCGAAGTGTTGCGCTGGTACGACACCGCCTGGAGCAACTGACCCCACAATGCCCCTCGCACTCGCCCTGCCCCAAAGCGTCCATAATGACCTCCGCAAGCTGCTTGCCTTCGGCGCCGGTGTCGGCATCGCAATCGATGCGCAGTCGCTCGAAGTGGTGGCTGCCCGCGTCCGGCCATCGAAAATCACGGTGCTCGGCCGGCTGAGCATTGCCCATTTCGCGGACCGTCCCGCGGCGGAATGGGGCGCGGAATATGCCCGGTTCCTGAAATCACTCGGCGTGGGCCATCTGGCGGCCACCGTGCTGCTGCCGCGGCGGGAGGTCATCGTCCGGCACCTGGCTCTCCCCGGCGTTTCCGGCAAGGACCTGGAAGGCGCGATCCGCTTCCAGCTCGATAACCTGCATCCGTATGGCGAGGAAGAAATCGAGTGGGGCTGGTCGCCGCTGGCGTTCGGGGCCGTGCTGATCGGCGTGGTGCGCCGGGAAGTGGTGGACCGCTACCATCGCCTGTTCACGGAAGCCGGCATCGCTGTGGCGAGCTTCACGTTTTCGGCTGCCGCGGTCCACGCCGCCATCCGGCTGAACGGCCACGGGCAGGCCTCCAACTTCGTCGCGCTGGGGCGCTCCGGCTCGGGCGCCGTCGAGGTGTACGGGGAAAGCCAGGCGCGGCCGGTGTTTTCCGCGGAATTCGCGCTGCCCCCGGCGCGCGCGGCTTCGCTCGCGCTCGCCGAACTGCGGCTGCCGCCCGAGACAGCGCCGGTGGCTCTCGAAGAGATCCTGCCCAAGCCCGCCGTGAACCCGGTGGAAAATGACGTTTCCCGCAACGCACTGCCGTACGCGACGGCGCTGGCTGGGGCCTGTCCCAGACTGGCGCCGTCCGCGAACGTGCTGCCTGCGGACCGGCGCCGCGCCAATTCCCGCGCGGCGCTGATCCCGACGTTGATTCTTGCCGGCGTGGCGCTGCTGGCGGCTGCTGCGGTGCTCGTGTGGCAAAGCTACGCGCAGCGGCGTTATCTGGCGGAGCTGAATGCGGAGATCGCGAAAATCGAACCGCAAGCGCGGCGCGCGGAGGCGCTCGACCGCGAAATCGCCAAGGCGCGCGCCCGGGCTGCGCTGCTCGACCGTTTCCGTTCCCAGACCAAGGACGACCTGGACGCTTTGAACGAGCTTACCCGCATCATCGCGCCGCCCACGTGGACCAACGCGATCGACCTCAGCCGCGACATGGTGCGAATCACCGGAAATGCGCCGCAGGCCTCCCCGCTCGTGAAGATTCTGGATTCCTCGCCGCTGTTCGGCAACTCCGCGCCGGAGTTCATCGTGCGCGCCCCGAACGGTTCGGGCGAGAATTTTCAGATCCACTCGGTGAGAAAGGCGGCGAAATGAGGGGCACGCTGGGACACAACGCTCGGCGCCACCGGCAGGAGGTCTTCGCATGAACGGGCAGATCGACCGCCGGCTGCTGCTGCTGCTCGGAGCGATGATGCTGGCCGTGCTGCTGCGGTACACCTTGTTTTCCGGCGGCCAGGCGCCGCGGGTGGTGGCCGCCACGCCGGCCGATTCCATTGCCACGGCGGAGCGGCGCCTGGCCCGGCTGCGCGAGGAGGCCGCCACCGTCCCCGCCAAGGAAAAGATGCTTAAGCAGGCGCAGGCCGAGCTCGAGGCGCGCGAGAAGGGCCTCATCAAAACCGAAACCGGCCCGCAGGCGCAGGCGCACCTGCTGGATACGATCCACCGCATCGCCGGCCTGGCGCAGTTCGACGCGCGCGGCGCGGACCAGTTCACCGAGGTGAAGCCGCTCGGCGCCGATTACGGCGTGGTCACGGTGGGCGAGAGCTTCACCTGCGATATCACGCAGTTGATCAACTTCCTCGCGCTGCTGCCGCAGGAGCCGGAGCTGATCGCCACCAATGAAATCCAGATCAATGGCGGGAACGATAAGAAGAAGAATCTCCAGGTTCGCCTGAGCATCTCCGGAGCCGTTCCGCGCAGCCTCGTGCCCAAAAAGAAAGGACCGGGAGCATGAACCGCAAGCTGCTGATCCTCGATGGCGTACTCCTGGCCGCGGCCATCGCCGCCGGCATCCGGCTCCGCTACGACTGGCTGGCGGCTCAGGCGCGGGAGCGGGCGACGCTGCATCGCGCCGTGAAGCCGGCTTCGCTGCCGCCCCTCTCGCCGCTGCGTGAACCGCCGGCCGTCACGCCGGCCAATTACATCGACGTGGCGCAAAAGCTGCTGTTCGACCCCTCGCGCAATCCGGACGTGCCGGTCGAGCCGCCGCCCCCGCCGCCGGCGCCGCCGCCCCCGCCGCCCATGCCGCCGCTGCCGGTGTTTCACGGCTTGATGAACCTGGACGGCAAACCGCTCGTGGTCCTCAGCCTCGGCGCCAACGGGGCGGAGCAGGCGGTGCGCGCGGGCGACCAGATCGGCCAATTTACGCTCGTCAGCGTCTCTAAAGAGGGACTCACGTTTGACTGGAACGGACAGAAGGTGACCAAGACCGCCGAGGAGCTCGAGGATCGCGGCCATGCCGCCGAAGTAGTGGCGCAGGCGGCCTCGGCCCACGCCGCCGCGGCGGCCGCTCCGCCTGCTCCGGCGCAGCCGGCCCTGGTCGGACCGGGGCAGGCAACGGCGTTCGGATTCCTGACCTGCAATATGAACGACGGTCTGGATCCGGGGACGGTGAAGCAGGTGGATGGCGCCAGTTATCGCAAGACGGTCAACTCGACTCCGTTCGGCAAGACATGCACGTGGGACCCGGTGAAGTAAGACGCAAGAAAGGTGAATCGATGAAACTGCTGTTCCTCATTCCGCTAACGGCCGTGTGGCTGTTCGCCGGAGATCCGGCTGCGAAGGCTCCACTGGCCATTCCGGCCGGAGCCGTCCGCACTGCACCGGCCACGTACCACCTGATCGACGCGCAGGGCAACCGCTGGATCTACCACACCAGCCCCTTCGGCGTGACCCGCGAGCGGGAAGGCGAGCCGCAACGGTTCGTCAGCGACTTCTCCAATGTGAAAGCGGTGGAGGAGGGCGACACCGTGCGGTTCGAGAACCCGACGCCTTTCGGCCCGCTGCGCTGGCAAACCCGCAAGTCCGATCTCAATGAAATGGAGCGCGCGGTCTGGAACCGCGAGCAAGCCGCCCGCGCCGCCGCCGATGCCCAGGAATAGCCCGATGCGCCTCGTTTCCGCTCTCCGCCTGGCCGTGCTGGTGTGCGCCGCCGCCGGCCTGCTGCTCGCGCAGGCGCCGCCCAAGATCGTCCAACTCCCCGAACCGCAGGAGCAGCAGCCGGCTAAGCCGCAGCAGCCTCAGCCGCAGCAGCCGGCGCAGGCCCAGCCGGGCCAGCCCGCGCCGGTCGGCGTCACCCAGAGCATCGATACGCCGCGCCTGACCAACGAGCGCGGCTTCATGCTTCCGGGCGTTTCGCTGACGGAAATGATCGGCATCATCGCCAAGATGCTGAAGATCAACTACATTCTCGACCCGTCCGTAAAGGGCGCCGTCTCCATCTACACCTACGGCGAGGTCAAGGATGTGGATCTCATGCCGCTGCTGCAGACGATCCTGCGGGTCAACGGCGCCACGATGGTGAAAGTCGGGGACCTGTACCACATCATCCCGATCAAGAGCATCTCGAACCTCCCCGTGGAGCCTGTGATCAACGCGGACCCCAAGACCCTGCCGGACGACGAGCGGATGGTCATGAACATGATCTTCCTCAAGTACGCCACCGCTGCCGAGATGGACAAGCTGCTCAAGCCGTTCTACGGCGAAGGCGCCACCAGCTCGACCTACGAGCCCGCCAACCTGCTGATCATCCAGGACAACAGCCGCAGCATGAAGCGCACCATGGAGCTGCTGGCAATGTTCGACGCCGATACCTTCGCCGAGCAGCGCGTGAAGCTCTACGATATCGAAAACAGCCGGCCCAGCGACCTGGTCAAGGAGCTGGAGAATGTCTTCAAGGCGTACGCCCTGTCCGATAAGGGCAGCGGCGCGGTGAAGTTCCTCCCGGTGGATCGCATCAACACCATCATCGCGGTGGCGCCCAACCCGGGCGTCTTCGTGGATGTGGAGAAGTGGATTGAAAAGCTCGATGTGCCGGTGAAAGTCACCGCCGGCGCCGTGGACAATTATGTCTACCGCCTGAAGTACGGCAACGCGGGAACAGTCGCGATGGCGGTGATGGCGCTCTATAGCGGCAATCCGGCGGCGCTGATGCAGCTCAGCATGATGGGGATGGGCCCCATGGGGATGGGGGGCATGGCCGGCGGCATGGGGATGGGCGGCTATGGCATGGGCGGCATGTATGGGATGGGCGGCATGTACGGGATGGGTGGCTACGGAATGGGCGGCATGTACGGAATGGGGTACGGCGGCATGGGCGCGTACGGCAATTTCGGCGGTTCCCCCGGCGCCTACGGCGATCCCAACGGGTGGATGATGAGCTCCACTCCGGGCGGCGTCCCCGCGCAGATGGCGGCCGCCGGCGCCAACCCCATGGCCGCCGCCGGCGCCGGCCTCACGGGCCAATATCTCTCAGCCGCGCAGCAACAGCAACAGGCCGCGGCGCAGCGGATGCCGCATGTGATCCCGAACCCGTTCGACAACACCCTGCTGGTGCAGGGCACACCGCAGGAATGGGAGCAGATCCGCAATCTGCTGCGGCAGCTCGACGTGGCGCCGCGGCAGGTGCTGATCGACGCGAAGATTTACGAGCTGGATTTGACCGGAGCCTTCGCCAGCGGCGTCGAGGCGTTTCTTGAAAAGAGGGACTCGGGCGGCGCGGGGTGGTCGAGAACCCTGAACGTGATTTCGAACGGCGCGGGGGTGGTGGCGAGCGGCGGCGCTCTGGTGCTGCGCAATTCGGAGCTGATGGCTGCAATCTCGTTGGCCGAAAGCCAGAACAAGTCGCGCGTGATCGCCTCGCCGAGTATTATTGCCACGGACAGCATTCCCGCAATCATGAACGTCGGCCAGACGGTTCCGGTGCTGAACTCGACCGGCATCGCGGTCACCGGCAGTTCATTCCAATCGGTCAGCCAGCAGCAGACCGGCACGACGCTCAGCGTCGTCGCGCGGATCAATTCGAGCGGCATCATCACCCTGGTGATCAATCAGAACGTCAGCTCGCCGGTGCAGACCACGGCACAGAGCAGCGGCAGCAACATCGATTCCCCGAGCTTCAGCACTCGTAATTTCACCACACAGGTCACCGTGCAGGACGGCGAAACGGTCGCGATCGGCGGCTTCATCCAGGAGAGCAAGAGCGAGGCCACCAACGGCATCCCGCTCCTCGATCGCATTCCAGGGGTGGGCGCGCTGTTCGGCTCCAAAAGCTACAGCAGAGCGCGGACGGAGCTGATCGTCTTCATGACCCCGCGGGTGATCTACGATACGTCGCAAATTTCGGACGCGACGGACGAGATCAAGAACAGCCTGAAGAAACTGCAAAAGGACATTCGTAAGGGCGGCATGTAGCGGCTGGCGGGGGCAGCGGCAGCCGCGGCCGGGCGGCCTGGACGGTCCGGCCGTTTTCCCGTATGATCGGGGCCATGGCTCGCGTGCTCATTGCCGGGGCGAGCGGCTTCCTGGGCCGGCGTCTCTCGGCCGAGCTGCTGCGGCGGGGCCACACCGTCCTCGCTGTGGTGCGGCGCGGCTCGGAAGCGCGTGCCGCGCGCGGCGCCGAAATCGTGGCCGCCGATCCATTCGATCCGGCGTCTTACGTGACGCGGCTGGCCGGCTACGACACCTACGTGCACCTGATCGGCGTCCCCCACCCCAGCCCAGCCAAGGCGGCGCAGTTCCGTAGCGTGGACCTCGCTTCCGCCAAGGTGGCGGTCGAGGCCGCGCGCCGCGCCGGGATCGGCCACTTTGTCTACGTCAGTGTCGCGCATCCGGCGCCCGTCATGCGCGAATATATCGCCGCCCGCATGGAGGCCGAAGCCCTGATCCGCGCCGCCGGCCTCAACGCCACGATTCTGCGGCCCTGGTATGTGCTGGGCCCGGGCCGCCGCTGGCCGGTGATTCTGATGCCGGTGTACTGGCTACTCGGCGCCATTCCCGCCACGCGCGACGGAGCGCGCCGCCTCGGCCTGGTTACCGTCGAGCAGATGGTGGCGGCCATGGCGGCTGCTATCGAGCAGCCCACGGCCGGAGTGCGCGTCCTCGAAGTGCCGCAGATTCGCGCGGCTCGGCTGCTCAGTGCTTGATCAGCTCCAGCAAGCCCTGCTCATTTACGACCCTGATTCCGAGCTCCTGTGCCTTCGACAGCTTGGAGCCGGGCTCGTCCCCGGCGACCACGTAGTCCGTCTTCTTGCTGACCGATCCGGCCACCTTGCCGCCGGCGGCTTCGATCAGCCGCCGCGCGTCATCGCGGCTCAGGTTGGGAAGCGTGCCGGTGAGGACGAACGTCAGGCCATGCAGCGGGCCACTCTTGGGCCGGGACGATTCGTACGTGAACTGCAGCCCCGCGGCGCGCAGCCGCTCCACAAGCTGCCGGTTGCGCGGCTCGCGGAAGAACTGGAAGATGCTCTCCGCCACCTTGGGCCCCACTTCCTCGGCCTCCTGCAGCTCCTCAATGCCCGCGGTGGCGATAGCGTCCAGACTGCCGAAAGCTTCCGCCAGGAACACCGCGGTGCGCTCGCCGACGAAGCGGATACCGAGCGCGCTCAGCACGCGCGGCAGCGGGTTGGCCTTGGACGCTTCGATGTTGCGGATAATATTGCCCGCCGATTTCTTCCCCATGCGCTCCAGCTCGAGCAGCTTCTCGACGGTGAGGGAATACAGATCGGCAACGCTTTCCACCATGCCGCGATCGACGAGCTGATCGACCAGCGCGTCGCCCACGCCATCGATATTCATGACGCCGCGCGAGGCGAAATGCAAGATCGATTCCTTGAGCCGCGCCGAGCAGTTCGTGTTGATGCAGCGGCTGGCGGCCTCTCCCTCCTCCCGCACCACCTTGCCGCCGCAGACCGGGCACTTGGCCGGCATCTGGAACGGGCGGCGGTAGGAGCCCTGGGCATGCACCCGCACGACTCGAGGAATCACGTCGCCCGAGCGCTCGATGACGACGTCGTCGCCGATTTCGAGCCCCAGTCGCTCGATTTCGTCCTCATTGTGCAATGTCGCGCGCGATACCGTGACGCCGCCGACCAGCACCGGCTTGAGGCTCGCAACCGGCGTCAGCGCGCCGGTGCGGCCCACCTGCACCCCGATCCCTTCCACCGTGGTGATGGCCTGCCGCGCCGGATACTTATAGGCGATGGCCCAGCGCGGGGCCTTGGCGGTGAAGCCGAGCTGCTGCTGCTGGGCGACGGAATCGATCTTGATCACGACGCCATCGATTTCATACGGCAGCTCGTCGCGGCGGTTCTCCCATTCGGCGCAGAAGGCCAGGACCTCGTCGAGCGAGGCGCACAGCTTGCGCTGCGGATTGACCTTGAAGCCCATGCGGTGCAGCCATTCGAGCGCGCTCCACTGGCTGTCGCAGGCCGGGCGGCCATCCACCAGCAGGAAGTAAGTGTAATAATCCAGGCGGCGCGAGGCGGTAATCTGCGGCTCGAGCACGCGCAGCGAGCCGGCCGCCGCGTTGCGCGGGTTGGCGAAGCGGGAAAGGCCGCGGTCATCGCGCTCGGCGTTGAGGCGCTCGAACGCGCGCCGGTTCATGACGGTCTCGCCGCGCACCTCGAAGGCGGCCAGATCCGTGCGCACGCGCAGGGGCAGCGAGCGGATGGTCCTGGCGTTCTCGGTCACATCCTCGCCGACCGATCCATCGCCGCGCGTCACCGCCTGCACGAAGGCTCCATTACGGTAGTGCGCCGCCATAGAGAGGCCGTCCATCTTGAGCTCGGCAACGTAACGGAACGTGGCGCCGTCCAGCAGATCGCGGACGCGGCGGTCAAACTCGCGCAGCTCGTCCTCGTTGAGGGCGTTGTCGAGGCTCAGCATGTTCGAGCTGTGCCGCACTTTGACGAATCCCTCGCGCGGCTTGCCGCCGACGCGCTGCGTGGGGGAATCGGGGGTGGCGAGTTCGGGGTGGCTGCCCTCCAGCTCCTGCAGCCGGCGCATCATGGCGTCGTACTCGGCGTCGGTGATCTCGGGCTGGTCCAGGACGTAATACAGATATTCGTGACGGCGGAGCTCTTCGCGAAGGGATTCGATCTCGCTGGCGGGGTCTTTCATCGTCGTCATCATCTATAATAGCGTTCAGATACCGGCGGCCGGCTTTCCGCCGGGCCGGTTTCGCGCCACTCCCGCTCCGGAGAACACACATCGCAGCTTATAAGAATACGGTACTGATCTATAATCCTCGCGCGGGCAAATTCGAGCGAGGCGGCGCGCTCATCGACCGGGTGGTGGCCGTGCTGCGCGCGGAAGGCCACAATGTGACGGCCGCTCCGACCACCGGACCGGCAACCGCGGGCGAGATCGCGCGCCGGCACATCGAGGGCGGAGCGGACTTGATCGTAGCGGCGGGCGGCGACGGCACGATCAACGAGATCGCCGAAGGCATGATCCACAGCCGCGTGCCGCTGGCGATTCTGCCGGCGGGAACCGCCAACGTGCTGGCGGTGGAGACGCGCACGGGCCTGCGGCTGGAGCGCGCCGCCCGCCGCATCAAGGACCTGCGGCCGCGCCGCATTTCCGTAGGTCACCTGACCTGCTCGGGCGGGCGCGTTTCGCGCCATTTCCTGCTGATGGCGGGCATCGGCCTGGATGCCCATATCGTCTACCGCGTCAACGCGCGGCTGAAATCGCGAACCGGCAAGTTCGCGTACTGGCTGGCCTCCTGGAGCATGCTGGGCCGCCGGCTGCCGGAGTTCGAGGCGGAGGTCGATGGCAAGCGCTTTCGCTGCTCGTTTTGCCTGGTGAGCAAGGTGCGGAACTACGGCGGCGACTTCGCCATCGCACGCAACGTCGACCTGCTGCAGGACCGCTTCGAGGTGGTGCTGTTCGAAGGCCGCTCCACGTTCCGCTATGCACGGTATTTTTTCGGACTGGTGATGAACCGGCTGAGCGGCATGCGCGGCCTCACCACGATGCGCGCGTGCGAAGTGCGCCTGGCCAGCCCGGACGATAACCGGGTTTACGTGCAGATCGACGGCGAATTCGCGGGCCATTTGCCGGCCGAGGTGAGGATCGTACCCGACGCACTCACCGTGCTGCTGGCGGAAGATTACGGCGAAAGACGGGAATGCTGAATCAGCTCGCCTCGTAGCTTTTCAGCAGCAGCGGCTTGGCTTTCTCCAAGTCCGCATTGCTGGTAATTGGACTTGTCCCGATTTTTGAGACAACCGGTTAAGACACAACTTCCATTGAATGGAGAATTGTGTCATGGGGTTGTCACGACGAACGTTCACGCGTGAGATGAAAATCGCCGCCGTCCGGCGGCTGG
>Ga0209062_1003802_pt1 | contig 16800 bp, 20 predicted proteins | sample Coa_R2_2_FD_187158 | JGI IMG/M metagenome (GOLD analysis project Ga0209062, IMG submission 187158) | Surface soil microbial communities from Centralia Pennsylvania, which are recovering from an underground coalmine fire - Coalmine... | ecosystem: Environmental > Terrestrial > Soil > Unclassified...
CGCGTCACCCGGGCGAGATCATGCCGGAATGGTGGGCGAGATCGTCTCGGAACAGGTGGGCGACTTCAAATCGGAATGGTGGGCGAGATCATCTCGGAATGCTGGGCGAGATCGAGCGGAATCCGCACGACCTCGACCGGAAAAGGCGTCGCCATGTCGTCGATGCCGTCGACTTCGGCAGCTTGACGAGCATGAGCAGGGCTTCGTTGAAAGTATCCGCGAACATGGCTGGGTCGGCACACACGTCGGTGCGCACGAGGATGAGCCGAGGTTCTCGTACACGACCGGCTTTTGGTTGAAGTTTACGTGCCCACGATGTCGACCGGCGTGTTCTTCGGCGCGAAGACACCTTGCGATCGACGGTCCTTTGGAAGAGATTTGCGCCATGACCCAAGCCCGTGCGGTGCCCATACCGCCCGACAGTGTGCTGGCGCCGCTTTATGTGGGCGCGGACCTCCTGGATGCGTACGCGATTCACCTGCCGACCGGCGCGAGCGGCGATCCCGAAGTGCTGGCACGCGTCGCGTTCGAGCGGCAGGCGGTATGGATTCGCGCCCTGACTTGGGTGCGGGATAGGGTGATGGCGACGACCGGCATTAAATCGTCGCGCGCGATCGGCGCTGCTGCGGCGACGCGCGGGCTACCGGTGATCGGCTACTTTCCGGTGCTGTCGAAGAGTGCGGGAGAGATGGTGATTGGCGGGGACGACCGGCACCTCGACTTCCGAGTTGCGGTCTTCGTGCGCACGGACTCGCAAGGCGAGCGGGAGCTGGTCGTGTTGACGGTGGTGCATTGCCATAACCGGCTGGGACGAGCCTACCTGGCGGTGATCGCGCCATTTCACCGCGCGATCCTGCGGGCGAATTTGCAACGGACCGTAAGAGTGCTGGAGGGCTGATCTCACGAGTCTCAATGCCACCGGCCGCGGCGCCATGCGAAGCATCCTGACTTGATCGTTCTTGACCAAGACGAGCCCGCCGCGACGGCGGCCGCGCTATCGTCGGCACGCAGGGCCGCGACACTCATGGCCAGCAGGCAGCCATCGCTGCCGCGACCTTTCCTTCGCATCTCATGTCCATCCTCGGTGCCGGCCACCAGACCCGCAGCGGCGCGCTCTCGGGCGCAGAACTACCCGAGCCGACGCGGACGGCCAAGCATAAGGTGCCTGGCAGAGTGGCAGTCAGGGCCTCTCAGATCGACCCCAAACGGACATTGACGCTGCCGACGCTCGTCAACGAGGATCGGGCAGAGCGTTGAAGGCGCGGCGGGCGGCTCAACTCACTTCAATCGGAGTCGCAAGGCTGAGGAAGGGCTTCAATGGAGCTGGGCATCTATCACGAGTTTCCCGTGCTGCCGGGCCGCAGTCAGGCGCAATGCTTCGCCGCCGGGTTCGACATCGTCGACGCCGGCGAGGAATACGGCCTCGACGTGATGTGGCTCGCGGAGCTGCATTTCGACGAAGGGCGCGGCCTCGCCGCGAGCCCGCTGGTGCTTGGCACCGCGATCGCGGCCCGCACCGAAAGGATCAGGATCGGGACCAGCGTGCAAGTGCTTCCGCTGGCTCATCCGCTTCGCATCGCCGAGGAAGCCGCCATTCTGGATCACGTCTCCAAGGGCCGACTGATCTTCGGCGTCGGGCGCAGCGGCCTCGTGAAGACCTATGAGGCGCTGAACATTCCCTATTCCGAAAGCAAGGACCGCGAGATCGAGTGTCTCGAGATCATCCAGCGCGCCTGGAGGCAAGACAATTTCTCCTACAAGGGCAAGTTTTACGACATCCAGGACGTCACGGTCGTGCCGCAGCCGGTGCAACAGCCGACGCCCGAAATCCGGATCGCGGCGATGAGCGCCGAAACATTCCCCGCGGCCGGCAAAGCAGGCCACGGCCTCTTCCTGTCGGTGCGGCACGAAGATGTGCGGATGTTCAAGCGGCAGATCGACGTCTACCGCAAGGCCTGGACCGATGCCGGCCATCCCGGCGAGGCGCCCGTCTATCTGCGTTGCCCGGGTTTCGTCGCAAAAACCGATGCGGCGGCGCAGGAAGCCTACGGGCCGACGCTGCTGCGGCATTTCGACAACCAAAGCCGGCTGCTGGCCGACTCCTCTCGTCGGCAAAACAGCCCGCCGGATCACCCGCGCTGGAAAACCGCGCAGCGCCTCACTGAAATCACGCTCGAGGAGACGTTGCGCGGTTCGGTGTTCATCGGCTCACCCGATACGGTGGTGGGGAAGTTGAAGGACCTGCAACGCGACGTCGGGCTGTCGGGCGTGCAGTTGGAAACGAATTGCGCGGGCCTCGCCGACCATGCGGCGGAACGGGAGGCGATCCGGCTCCTGGCGCGGGAGGTCAAGTCGGCGTTCCGGTGAACGCAGCTCGGCGCCGATCGAATCCGATCATCACGCGTCAATTCCCGGCCGAGCGTTTGGCGAAGGCGCCGTAGACATGTGCGGCAACCAGCGAACGGCGATGCCGACGGCCGACGATCACTGAATCCTGACGTTCTGCTTTGTTCCGCCCGGATGCGGGTGACCGAGTGGCGGGGTCGTGCCCGGGTGACCGACGTTCGGCTGGATGGGATTCAGGGGCAACCGGGTGCCGACATAGCTGCCGTTGCCGACGCTGATCCTGGCGGAGGAAAAGCCGCCGATGAAGGAGGCTTGCGCGTTCGACCCAGCAATGATGAACGTGCCGAGAGCGGCGAGTGCGACTGCGGCGCGCAGCGAAGCGCGCCCTGGTGTGCGGGGCATGAACCTCTCCTGAACTCGACGTGATGGCCTCGCCAGCAGGTGCGCGCCACCTCGCCGTCATGCGGTTAGTCGCGCGCCGGCAGAGGGGGGTTCACGGCGGTAGAGGTCATTTTGTATGACTCCATCGGTGCCAGATGGACATTTTGATTCGCTCAGGCGAGCATTCGCGATGCCGCACAAGCCAATCATGCCTGCCCACGCCCGCGGAAATGTTTTGAGAGTGAACATGAGCACCTGTCCCAAATGCCAAGGCACGATGGAGTCCGGGTTCGTCCCCGACTACAGCTACGCATCTATCCTGCCTCTCAAGTGGATGGAGGGCGCCGCCGAGAAGGGCTTGCTGGGGTGCTGGGGAACATCAAGACCAAGGGGCGGCGCCAGATCGCGATCACGGCCGAACGGTGCATTCGCTGCGGTTACCTGGAACTCTACGCGCGCGTGTAGTGCAAGCCGTGCGGAAGCGAGGATCGCTCCGCCCGTGAAATCCGCGAACGCCTCTTGCGGATGTCGGCGCTGTGCGCCTCCTCCGGGCTATGCGGCTTGGTCGAAGGAGCCCATCGCTCCGAGCCTGACCGTCAACAGCTCGACGTCCGTCACCGCGACGTGTGGTCCTTGACGGGTGCCGGCCGGTGTTGCCCAGAACGTCCCCGGCTCGCAGCGTCGGCCACCCGTTTCGACCGTGCCTGCCAGCACGAGGACGAACTCGTCGGCCGGATGTGTATGAACCGGGATCACGGTTCCTCGTGCGAGGCGGGCCCGGTGGATCGATCCGTCCTTGACGGGTTCGGCGAGCGGCATCAGCTCCACTCCCGGCAGAAAGTCGATCCGCATCCAAGCGTCCGCATCAAGGGTCTTGAAGGTTTGCTGTCGGGTCATTGGGATCCTCATGCGCCGGATGGGTCGCGGATTGCAGCAATCGATCGTGGCTTTCGCAGGACGATCGTGCCGCGGTCTGCGCCTCGAAGAACCCAGGCGATGCAAGCAGCGCCGGTCCGCCGGACCACGAATGTCATCGTTCTATGATCTCGACCATCTCGGCGTCGCCGACGATCGCGGTGAGGAGCCCCTTCTGCGTTGCATTCCTGGAGAAAATGTCGCCGAACGACGAGGCGATCACGCAACGGATGCCGTAGTCGTACAGCGCGTAGACGGCGGACTGGCGCGAGGAGCCGCAGCCGAAATTGCAGCGCCGCGACCACGACCCTGGCATCGCGCCAAGCCGGCCGGTTGAGCGGGAATTCCGGCCTTTCGCGCCCGTGTGCGTCGAACCAATGACGACAGAAGGAATCACGCTTGCCGGCCGTGGGAGCACCCACAAGTCATTGACCAGGGCGGGCCAGATCGACCTTGCGCCGCCGCGTCGCATAAGGCCCGCCGATTGCAATCGGCCATAACCGCCTGAGCGTCCGTGGCGCCACCTTAAACCAGCAGCGGCAGCCCGTCCGCCAAGAGGCCGCGATGCCGGGGACCTGCCCAAGGACAGTCCCTCGATCGCTTTCGTGAGAAAACCCTATACCTCCGAGGAGCTGAAGTGGGCCATTCGGTCGCTCGGAGTGAGGTGCTGAGGCGAACGATCGGTCTGCCGGCTCATCGCGCTCGCGCCGGCGAGGACTCGTAGTCGTTTTTCGTTCGATGCGGCCTCGGTGCACCGCAAGCCAAGGAGGCGGTCGTTCAAGTATGGTCGCGGAGCTGCTGTCCGCGGCGGCGGAGTCCGGCGGGCTGCGCCCGTCCGTCGAAGCACGCCGATCGCGACGGCCTTCGGATGCGAAGGGCGCCTGGCGCCGTGGCGCCCGAATGGATGTCAGGGCGAGGAACCTGCATGGCGCGCTTCGGGTTGACGGAAGTCGCACGACCGCTGGCCAGGGCGAGCGACCGCGCCCTCGAGCAGCCAAGGCTGGGCGCGCCGCCCAACAGAGAGGGCTCCATGTGGCGCCTGCTCCGCAGCAGCGTGATTTCCTTCATCGACGACGAGGCGTTGAGCCGAGGAGCGGCCATTGCGTTCTACACCGCTACGTCGATCGCGCCGCTGCTGCTGATCGTGGTCGCCATCGCGGGTCTCGCATTCGGTCGTGACGCCGCGCAGGGGGCGATCACGGCGCAACTCGGCGGGCTGATGGGGCAACAAACCGCGGATCTGCTGCAAACCGCGGTGGCAAAATCCAGCAGCAAGTCCGCGGGCACGCTCGCGACCATTATCGGCATCGTCATGGTGATCGCCACCGCGTCGGGCGTGTTCAGCGAGATGCAGGCGGCGCTGAACGCGATCTGGAAGGCGAAGCCGGAAGGCTCGACCGTGACGCGGCTGATCCGCGCCCGCCTGGCCAGCGTCGGGCTGGTGGCCGCCTTGGGCTTTCTCCTCATCGTGTCGCTGGCGGTCAGCGCAGGCGTGACCGCGTTCGGCGACTACCTCAACGGAATCGTCCCGTTCGGAAAACTGATCGCCTCGATCGTGAACACCGGCCTTTCCACGGCACTTCTGTTCGTGCTGTTCGCAGCCATCTACAAAGTGCTTCCCGACCGACCGATCGCATGGCCCGACGTGCTCGTCGGCGCCGCCGCAACAGCAATCCTGTTCGTGGTCGGAAAATCGTTGATCGGATGGTATGTGGGGAGCAGCGCGATCGGTTCGACCTACGGGGCAGCGGGCGCGCTCATGGTGTTGCTGGTTTGGGTCTACTATTCGGCGCAGATCTTCCTCATCGGGGCGGAATTCACCAAGGTCTACGCCGATAGCCGGGGGCGTGGCCCGGCCGGTCCCAGGCGGCCCGCGGCGCTGACCCGCCGGTCTGGTTGATCCGCCAGGCGCAACATCCATTGGCTCCGGCACGCGTCGCCGATCCGGTCGCCACGCGGAGCGTTCACCTTACCGACCCGAATCATCGGATCAGGTTTGAGAGCCGGGAACTTTGTTTCAAAAGGGCGGTTCTGCCTTTGCGCAACAGGATCAATGCGCGGCCTTCGGCGGAGAAGGATGCCATGAGCCTCCTCATTCTCATCATTATCCTCGTCCTGCTTTTCGGCGGTGGGGGAGGGTACTATGGGTACCGGAGCGGCTACTACGGCGGCGGCGGTCACGGCCTGATCTGGCTCGTCGTGGTCGTCGTGATCCTCTTCCTGCTTTTCGGGCATGGACGTTTTGGCCCCATCTAGTCGTGGACATCGACAATGGCGAGTCAATCGAAAATGGCTCGGCTTCCGCTCCTCAACCATCGCGGAAGGTGGACGATGCGGTTTCGCGGAAAGCGCGCCGAGTTCGTCGATCTGCGATCGGCTGCGCAAGCGGCCATTTGCGAGGCTTACCACGCCAGCAAGAACGGGTCGCCAACGCAGGTGGTCTCTATCGATGGAGATACCGGTCTTGAGGTGCTGTGGACGTATGGCGTCGATCCCGATCCGGCGAACGCGGATTTGGCCAGCACTGCGGCGGTCGCGCCACCTGCTTCCGGGCGTCAGGATGTGCTGCGGATGACGGCGCGACGGCGCGCGCGGGGCGGACGCAGCTTCGGGAACCGGTAGTCGAAGAAACTCTTGGAAGAAGAGAGATGATCACCTGGCAAAAAACCGACGATTCCGCGCGGGCGCGTGCGGAAGCGCTTTTTCGCCGGCGCGAGCGGCGCAATAGCAGTGAATCTTCCGCGATGGCCGAGTACAGGGCGGCGCAAGAGGCGGCCTTCGCGCGGATGCAGGAGCTGAGACGGCTGCGACTTGCGCGCAAAGCTGGCGAGGCTGTCCGGCGTTAGGCGTTGCACCTCCGAGGCTCCGAAACGATTGCGGCCAGAGGTTAGAGGCGAACATGCACTACTTGATCGCGGGATTTCCGCGCGGATGATGAAGAATATTGCAAAGGCAAAACATACGGTATGTACCGCCCGGTCGAAAAATCAGATTCGCTCGATCCTTCCTGTCCTTTGAACGGAAAGGTTTGTCGAAAGTCCCGGCGGCTGGCACGTCGCCGGGACTTTTGCATTCTCGAGTGGAAACGGTACCGTGGTCCGACAGCTCTCAGCGGCTCGATGGCGCTGCACCTGTCGTGTCGTTCTTGTTGGTCTCGGAGCGGATGATATTTTCCCGCTTCGGCGTGCGCGGCTGAGCCTTCACGCCGTCCTTGAAGCTCTGCTGCGTGTCCGTGGTTTGATTGCCGCCCGTCTGGGCAAAGGCGCCCGGAAGTGCGAGAAGGGTGGACAGGGCCGCCGCAGTAATGAAGGTACGCATGCAAGGTTCTCCTTGTTGTCCGTACAATGGGAAATCGCGAGTCCTCCGCCTGGTTCCTGCAACGGTCGTCGTTGTCGAACGATGCGAGAGGAGGAGTCGGCCAACGCACAAGCGTCTCACTAAAATTTGTCCCGGTAACATCGAGCAAGGAGGCAGCTGTGGTGTGGGCGCTAACCGCTGCGAGGGCCTCCTCGCAAGGTCATCCAAGCACCGCCTATCGTTATGATGGCGGCGGCGGTCATCCCATCGCCAAGGCTCACGTCATCCTGGCAGCGCAGTTGCTTCCGCAGCTCATGGCGGCTCTACGGCACTGACCCAGGTCGAACAAGTGCCCGGCTAGCCGAGCGCCCCGTGAGCGTACTGGCCAGATTTGGCAAGGCGGCGTATGCTTGTGCCGCGGAGACGTGATTTCGTCGACACGCCGTTTTCCGAAGAACAGACCCGATGAGGTCGATATCAAGGGAGGAACCGATGGGTTCCAAACGAACCAGCCGCAGGGACCTCCTACGGAGCGGCGCCGCGTTGGCCGGTGGGCTGAGCCTGGGAGTACCGGTTCACGCCCAAGCGCACGACCACGCGATGACTCCGGCGTCGGGCAGCGAAAACGCTTATCCGATGATCCCGGGGACGAAGGAGATGATCGCCTACGGCGAGCGCTCTCATTTCGTGACCTCGGTGCGCATACCGCACCCGATGGGCAGCATGGCTTCACCCGACGCGTTCGGGAAGGTGTTCCACGTGGCCTCGCCGTTGCAGGACTCCGTCGGCAACGTCACGCCATCGTCGCTCCACTATATAGCGACGACCCGCCAGTCCTTCATTCCGGACATCGATCCCAAGCAGCACACTTTGATGATCCACGGCCTGGTGGATCGGCCGCTGACCTTCACCATGGCAGACTTGAAGCGCTTCCCATCGGTCAGCCGGTTGCATTTCCTCGAATGCGCGGGAAATCGGCACACGGCGAAACACAGGACCGTGCAGGAATCGCACGGGATGACCAGTTGCTCCGAATGGACCGGCGTGCTGCTCTCGACGCTGCTCAAGGAGTGCGGGCTGAAAGGCAGCGCGACCTGGTTCGTCGCTGAAGGCGCCGAGGAAGTGAAGGGCGCCTCGAGCATGCCCATCGCCAAAGCGATGGACGACATCATCGTCGCCTACGGCCAGAACGGCGAGCCCCTGCGGCCGCAGCAAGGGTTTCCGTTGCGGATAATCGTGCCCGGCTTCGAAGGCATTTTCAATACGAAGTATCTGCGGCGCATCAAGGTCGTCGACCGGTACTTCATGAACTACAACGACTTCGGGCATCTCAAGGAGCATGACGAGGAGGCTGCGCTCGGCTTCCAGATCGGACCGAAGTCGGTCATCACGTTCCCCTCCGGTACGCAGCAGCTGCCCGACAAGGGGACCTATGAGATCTCCGGGCTGGCCTGGTCCGGCGGCGGCGCAATCAAGACCGTGGAGGTCTCCACCGATGGCGGAAAGAAGTGGAATCCCGCCGAGCTCAAGATGACTCCTCAACGCATGGCGCACGTCCGGTTCGCTTATCAGTGGAATTGGGATGGTAACGAGACCGAGATCATGTCTCGCTGCACCGACGAGATCGGGCAGCAGCAACCGACGCTGGAGCAGATCGCCAAGTTTTTCAACAAGCCCGTCGGGAACGTGCCAGGGCTCAACAACAGCGTCATGCCGTGGAAGATCGCCAAGGACGGGAAGGTGAGCAATGGGCTCGCTTAGGCTCGCCGCGATGCTGTTGCTGTTGCCGATTCTGTTGCGCCTGGGCAGCCCCGTCCTGGTCGGCCCCGCGTTGGCGCAGTCGGCGCCCACCTATGGGTTGGGGCACACGCCGTCCGCCGAGGAAATCCGCGCCCGGGACATCAACATCGGTCCCACCGGGGAGGAGCTCCCGCCGGGTCACGGCACCCCCAAGGAGGGAGCAAAGGTCTTTGAGCTTCAGGGATGCGTCGTCTGCCATGGCCCCGCGGCCGTCGGGGGACTGGGACCGCGGTTGAATTCGAAGACCAGCCAGGATCTTCCCATCTGGAAACGGGAGCGCATCCTGCCGCTGCGCGCGCCGTTTGCGACGACCGTGTGGGATTACATCCACCGCGGCATGCCTCTCGGGAGAGAGGGGACGCTTACCCCCGATGAGGTCTACGCGCTGACGGCCTACCTGCTCTTCCTGAACAAGGTGATCCCGGAGGACACGGTCCTCGACGAAAAGAGTCTGCCGAAGGTCAAGATGCCGATTGGCGATCACTATGCCCGGCTCCCTGAGTGGAAGCATGGAACGCCAAGGCTTCAGGGTTACCCCTACTGACGACATGCGTTCACCGCTCGAGGGGGAGCTTGCGGTCATGTCGGTCAGTCTCAAGGTGAACGGCACGGTGCACCGGGTGACGGCCGACCTGGACACGCCGCTGCTCTACGTGCTGCGCAATGATCTCGGGCTCAACGCCGCCAAATTCGGCTGCGGGCTTGGTCAGTGCGGCGCCTGCACGGTGCTGATCGACGGCGCTGCGTCACGCTCTTGCGTCATGCCGATCGGTGCGCTGACGCAATCCGAGATCGTGACGCTCGAAGGTCTCGGGACGCTCGAGCAGCCCCACCCGCTGCAGTCTGCCTTCATGGGGGAGCAGGCGGCGCAGTGCGGCTACTGCATCGCCGGCATGATCATGATGGCCAAAGCGATGCTCGACCGCAACCCGCACCCGAGCGAGGCCGACGTCCGGCTCGGGCTTATCGGCAATCTCTGCCGCTGCGGAACGCATAACCGCATCGTTCGCGCGATTCTCAAGGCGGCGCAGGCGATGGGGCGAAGTTGACGAGGATGAATCGAGGCTGTCTTGCATGCTTCGCCCGAGTGCGGCACGGTTGCTCGTAAGGGACGGGGTATCACGATGAACAATTGCGTTTCGACGGTTCTCGGCATGCTCGGCGTTCTCGCCGCCCTGACCTTTCCGGCCGCTCCGGTGAATGCCGCCGAAGCCCAGACCGTCCTCGGCGGCAAGTTGGTGGTTTGTGACGTATGCCACGGTGTGAACGGCTTGCCGAAACTGGAGGGTGTTCCAATCATCTGGGGTCTGCAGGAAAATTATATCTCGAAGCAACTTCATGACTTCCAACACGGAGATCGCGCCAACGACACCATGAAGAAGATCGCGGTAAACCTCACCGAGGAAGAGGTGGGGCCGGCAGCGGCTTACTTCGCGGCAAAGCAGTGGCCGGGACCGGCAAACGCCTCGTCGTCCTCGCCGACCCCCACAATGGCGATATGCGAGGCTTGTCATCAGCAAAAGCTGGTGGGTAGCGTAGCGGCACCGCGGCTAGCCGGTCAAAAGTACGATTACCTGGTCGAGTCGATGCGCCGCTTTGCGGAAGGCCAGCGAAAAAACAGTCCCGAAATGAGCAGCATCATGCAGGCGATCTCGGCGTCCGACCGTGAGGCGATGGCGCGTTACATCTCGGGCCTCTGACTAGGGCGCAGCATAAGTTCGCGCGTGCCGTAAAGCATTTGTCCGTACCATCGTAATTCTCCTTCCCGACCGCTCGGACCGCACTGGGAGCGATCGCGGCGCGGCCTTCTGCGTCAATTCGGTTTAGCGGCAAGCGCGATGGGAACGGTTTTGATAAGCGTGAGCGACCGAACCATCTTTTCGGTGACCTCCTTGTATTTCTTGAAATGAGGCGCTTCGAGATGCGCCTTGTAAGCCTCAGCGCTGGCATAAATTTCGAAGACGGTGATGTGAGCGGGATTATCCCGGTCCGACACGACATAAAGAGCCTCGACGCCCGGCTCAATACGGACAGCGGTTTCGGCGTGCTCGGCCACCGCGGCCTTGTAGGCATCCAGTTGCGCGGGATCGATCTCGATCTCGGCGACCTGGACGTAGGGGGAGCGTGCGTCCTGAGCGGCCGCGGCAGCGCAGCCGGCAATCGCCGCGAGGAGTGATGCGCCAATCAGAAACGGCTTCAGGTTCACAATCGGCCTCCTCATTCATGGTTGCGCCGCGCGGGCGTCATTTTCCGGTCTCTTCGAACACTTTGCGCGCGATCTGGAGCGCGGTCATAGTTGGCGGCCAGCCCGCATAGAAGGCAAGATGCGTAATGGTGCCGATGATCTGGTCACGGGTGACACCGTTCTCCAGCGCTTTCTTCAGGTGGAACGGGAGCTCATTCACGCGATATAAGGAGATTAAGCTCGTGATCGTAACGAGGCTGCGGTCGCGTGGCGAGAGAGCAGCTTGTTCCCAGACGTCGCCAAACAGCACTTTGTCGGTGATCTCGGCCAGATGCGGTGCGATGTCGCCGAATGATTTTCTGGCGTTCGTTGGCTCTTGTTTCATGTTTTGATGGCTCCTTTCGGGACGGTTGATGGGCTGAGGGTCAGGCTTGCTCGGGGCGGCCGTCATATTGGTCATCGCAGACCTGTTCGAGCCAGTAGACATTGTTGCCGTCGAGCGCCTCCTGAACCGCCGATGCGGGGCTCGCCCCGTGCCAAAGTTTTGCGCTGGGCGGAAACCAGACGACGTCGCCGGGCCGCACTTCTTCGATGGGACCGCCGTCGTGCTGCACGCGTCCGAGCCCGGAGACGATGAAAAGGGTCTGCCCGAGGGCATGCGAGTGCGACGCGGTGCGCGCACCAGGATCGAAGGTGACGAGCGCTCCGCTGACGCGTGCAGGATGGGGCGGCTGGAATGAAGGATCAATCCGAACTGCTCGCGTGAACCATTCCGCAGGTCCCTTACGGGATGGTTCTGAACCGCTGCGCTTGATCTCCATCTCTGGCCTCCTCGTATCGATGTGCCCCCTTCAACCGACCGGCGACGGCTCGGCCAAACGGCGGCGCTGCTCTGTCAGGGGCGAGCAACTTCTGCACCGTGGTCATGAGCTTGCTGGCGCTCGGCTGGGGCGATTGCTGCCCCCTCTAACCTAGGCCGTTGCCGCCGCAGGACTAGCCGTTATAATCGGCATGCACTTATGAGAAAAATCAATAAATGCAGCGCACGAGTCTCGATCAGCTAGTCGCGTTTGTAGCCGTCGCACGGGAGCAGAGCTTCACGCGCGCCGCGGCGAAGCTGGGGGTCTCGCAGTCGGCGCTCAGCCACACGGTCAGAGAACTCGAAGAGCGGCTCGGGGTTCGCCTCCTCACCCGCACGACGCGCAGCGTTTCGACGACGGAAGCCGGGGAACGTCTGGTTCATAACATAGGGCAGCGCTTCGACGAGATCGAAGCGGAGCTCGCGGCCGTGCGCGAGCTGCGCGTCAAGCCGGCAGGCACCATCCGCATCACCGCCACGGAATTCGCGATCGACACGATCCTCTTGCCGAGGCTTGGACCGCTCTTGCGCGGCTATCCCGACATCCATGTCGAGATGATCGTCGATTACGGGCTCACCGATATCGTGGCGCAACATTTCGACGCGGGTGTGCGGAGCGGTGAGCAGGTCGCCAAAGACATGATCGCGGTGCGTATTGGTCCTGATATGCGCATGGCCGTCGTGGGCGCGCCGTCCTACTTCAAGAACCGGCCGGAGCCGAAAAAGCCGCAAGACCTGATCGCTCATAACTGCCTCAATCTGCGGCTGCCGACCCATGGCAACGTCTATGCCTGGGAATTCGAGAAGGGCAGCCGCGAGCTGCGGGTCAAAGTCGATGGGCAAATGACCTTCAACGCCACGGGCCAGCTCCTGAACGCGGCACTCGGCGGATGCGGGCTCGCTTACGTGCCCGAAGGCCTGGGGGCACCTCATCTTGCGAAGGGGCAGCTGAAACGGGTGTTGGCCGACTGGTGCCCGCCTTATTCGGGCTACCATCTCTTCTATCCGAGCCGCCGCCAATCCTCGGCCGCCTTCGCATTTGTGGTCGAGGCGCTCCGCTATCGGCAGAAGAAGTGAGCCGCGGGCGGCGAGAGGCCTAGGCCTCGTAGCCCGGCTCCTTGTTAAGTCACGCTTGGCGATGATTTGGGCTGGTAGACTCTCTCATTCCAGTCGCGCGTCGTGACTTCCTCGATGGCCGGCGAAACGGACTTAGGGCCGTAATGCAGCGTGGACATCATGCCTTTGGCCATTTCTTCGGCGAGTTTGGACTTGCCAGGCCACATTTTCACGATGACATGGGGCAACGCGGTCTCCCTTTGGATCAGTTTCGGCGCAAGCGAGCGGCGATTCATCGCGCGATGGGGGTGTTTTGTGCCAAAGGCCGGCGGCGATGCCGGCGGCCCCAAAGGCCCCGATTATTCCGGCGACAAATACGCTTGCGAGTCCCGCGCGGGCGGCGAGCAAGCCGAGCGCGGGCGTCCCGAACCCAAGCGCTATGTCGAGGAACGCGGTGTAGGCGCCCATCGCAAGGCCCCGGCTCTGGGCCGGGACCTGGCGGACAGCTTCGACGCCGAGGCCCGGATAGACGAGCGAATAGCCAAGGCCGGTCAGCCCGGTGCCGAGGAGACCGATCGAAAAATTGGATGCGAGCCAGATCAGCGCGAGACCTGTCGCCTCGACGAGGACGCAGAAGAAGGCGACCTTGGCGGCTGTGAAGCGGTCCGCGAGGTGGCCGAGCAGAAGGCGCGCGAAAATGAAGACCAGCGCGAAGACACTGAAGGCGGGCCACGGGGCCCACCCGCGCGCGACGAACAGCAGGGAGCTGAAGGCGATGATGGCCCCGAACCCGACGCTGCTCAAAGCGGCGCCGGCGCCCGGGATCCATACCGAGCACATCACTTTCATGAATCCGGCCTGCGCGCGGCGGATGGGCCGAACGGCCTCGAGCGGAAGGATGAAGAGAACGGTCGCGAGCGGCAGGACGACTGTGGCGGCCGCAACGGCGGCAAAGCCGTAGTGCGTATATAGCAAAGTCCCAACCGGTGCGCCCGCGGCGAAGGCCGCGAACATCGCGCTGCCGATCCAGGCAATTGCCTTGCTGGTGTTGCGGACCGTGAGAATCGACAGCGCCCAGCTCTGGCCGCCCGTAATGATAAAGCTTTCGCCAATGCCGAGCAGGGCGCGGCCGGCTAGCAGAATAGCCACGGAAAGCGGCGGTCGGGCCTCGACGGTGAGCGAAAGCAGATAGACTAGGCCGGCTCCTCCGGCAATCATAAGTCCGGTGATCACGGCACGCTTCGGGCCGCGCTCGTCGGCATGGCGTCCGGCCCATATTCGCGAAAGAATGGCCGCGGCGAACTGGCTGCCGGCCACCAGACCGACAAGGAAGGTGCCGAGACCAAGCCCTTGTTGAACATGAAGCGGCAGCACAGGCAGGGCCATCCCAATCACAAGGAAGGCGATAAACACTGCGGCCATAATTGGCATCAAGACCGAGACGAGCGGCTTCGTTCCGGAAATGTCGTCGGTAGGACGCGGGCCAGCGTTGCTCATATCAATCAACAGCCGCGGCCGGCCTTTTGTGCCGATGCGGCCTCCATGTCGCGTTCAGGGGACAACGGCCGCCTGCACCATCGGCGGCGGCCGTAGAATAGGGTCCGAGCCGGGAAACGATTAGTCGCAAAAATGCGCAAGGACTGATGAGTCAAATTCATCACTCGAAGCACGGCGCTGTTCGAGAGACAGAGAGACATGAATTGGCCGTCGCTACTGGGGTATGCAGCCAAGCGACGCGACTGACTGGTGCCATCTCCACACGCCGTCCTACAGCGCGACCGACCTGAGCGGCGGCGGCTTCGCGCTCGCCGATTCATCAAGGACAGCGAACGCGACGCGCAGCGAACTCGGTTCGCCATTCGCTCATTCACAGAACTCGACGGAATGCCGCTGACGCTGTTTGCCCGGTTGGCCTGGGTGGCGCGCGCACGCGCGTCCCGACTGGACCCGTCCCCCGGTCTCAGGTAACCCGAAACCGACGTTCTTCATTATCGCTGCGGGTGCTCGACCGCAACCCGCACCCGAGCGAGGCCGACGTCCGGCTCGGGCTTATCGGCAATCTCTGCCGCTGCGGAACGCATAACCGCATCGTTCGCGCGATTCTCAAGGCGGCGCAGGCGATGGGGCGAAGTTGACGAGGATGAATCGAGGCTGTCTTGCATGCTTCGCCCGAGTGCGGCACGGTTGCTCGTAAGGGACGGGGTATCACGATGAACAATTGCGTTTCGACGGTTCTCGGCATGCTCGGCGTTCTCGCCGCCCTGACCTTTCCGGCCGCTCCGGTGAATGCCGCCGAAGCCCAGACCGTCCTCGGCGGCAAGTTGGTGGTTTGTGACGTATGCCACGGTGTGAACGGCTTGCCGAAACTGGAGGGTGTTCCAATCATCTGGGGTCTGCAGGAAAATTATATCTCGAAGCAACTTCATGACTTCCAACACGGAGATCGCGCCAACGACACCATGAAGAAGATCGCGGTAAACCTCACCGAGGAAGAGGTGGGGCCGGCAGCGGCTTACTTCGCGGCAAAGCAGTGGCCGGGACCGGCAAACGCCTCGTCTTCCTCGCCGACCCCCACAATGGCCATATGCGAGGCTTGTCATCAGCAAAAGCTGGTGGGTAGCGTAGCGGCACCGCGGCTCGCCGGTCAAAAGTACGATTACCTGGTCGAGTCGATGCGCCGCTTTGCGGACGGCCAGCGAAAAAACAGTCCCGAAATGAGCAGCATCATGCAGGCGATCTCGGCATCCGACCGTGACGCGATGGCGCGTTACATCTCGGGCCTCTGACTCGGCGCGACAGGCAGATGATGTAATCCGAGATGTAGTCCGGTATGCGCTCCGGAGGCTTCGCTTCTTCAGTGAGGTGTTCATGACAAGTCCACTGGCAAGTCGATTGGCAAGTCGATTGGCAAGTCGATGGGCAAGTGCCTCGAGACGCCGGTTTTCCTTGTCGATGCTCGTCGTCGGATTGCCCTTCGTCGGATTGCTCTCGACATTCGACGCGATGAATTCAGCGCAGGCGCAGGTCGTCGCCATCGGCGCAAGCAACACGGCCGGCACTGGACCTTCCGGGGGTGGCGTCATGCCGCCGGAGGCATATCCTGCTCTGCTCGAAAAGCTCCTGCGCGCACGCGGGCTCAACGTGACGGTCAAGAATGCCGGCACCGCGGGCATCACGGCTGGCGCGATGCGGGCGAGCCTCGACTCCGTCGTTGATTCCGGCACCAAGGTCGCGATCATCGACCCGGCCTGGAACGAGATGCGTCTCGGCGGCAGTGCGCTCGACAAGAATCGCAACATGGCGGAAATGGCACGCCGGCTGAAAGCCCGCGGCATCAAGGTGATCGTCTTTCAGAGCTGGCCGCCGTTTTACGACGGCGGCGGCGGCGGTCATCCCAGCGCCAAGGCTCACGTAATCCTCGCAGCGCAATTGCTTCCGCAGGTCATGGCGGCTTTTCGACGCTGACCTGCGCCGAGCAAGTGCTGCGCTCGGCAACGAGCCGCGTGCTGGGCCTCGATCAGAGCACGGCTCCCGTTCCGCTGGTCTATCGGGCCGCCTCGCCGTCGCTGCCGACCGGCTCGAGAGCCGGCGCCGCAAGCTGGGCTTTCGGCGCGACCAGGAACTGCGAGCGGGCGAGCCGGGCAAAGGCGCCCTCGGCCGCGACCAGCTCGTCGAAGGTGCCCGACTCGACGATCCGCCGGGCCTCGAACAGCACGATGCGCGTCGCCTTCTTCACCGTGGAGAGCCGGTGCGCGATGACGAAAGTGGTGCGGCCCTTCATCACCTCGTCGAGGGCGACCATCAGCTTGGCCTCGGTCTGCGAATCGAGCGCGCTCGTCGCCTCGTCGAGGATCAGGATCGGCGGATCTTTCAGGAGCGCGCGCGCGATCGACAGGCGCTGGCGCTCGCCTCCCGACAGGAGCCGGCCGCGCTCGCCGACGCGCGCGTTGAACCCTTCCGG
>Ga0209062_1003804_pt1 | contig 16794 bp, 18 predicted proteins | sample Coa_R2_2_FD_187158 | JGI IMG/M metagenome (GOLD analysis project Ga0209062, IMG submission 187158) | Surface soil microbial communities from Centralia Pennsylvania, which are recovering from an underground coalmine fire - Coalmine... | ecosystem: Environmental > Terrestrial > Soil > Unclassified...
CCGATACGCCCGGGCCGCCAAGGCCGGGAGCGTTCTGTCTTTGGGCCACCCATTCGAGGATCGGGCCGAGATCGCCGTGCGGCAATCCTTCCGGCGATAGATGCCGGCAACGTTGGGGTGAATTCCGGGATGTCCACCGGCGCCTGGGCAAGGCCGGCGCGCAGGTCGTCCTCTCGTGTTTCCAGCCCGCGCAGGCGGGGCCAACAAGGCGCGGCTGCCGCTGCCGTCCTCAACGAGCGCAACAATCTCCTTTATGGATCATGTGACCTTGGTAATCATCCGCCGAGTGCCGCGGGATCAACTTGTTCGCTTGCGGGGCGCTGATGGTTTGCGCGTCCACTTCTTCGCCGAGGTTTCGACGGCCTTGGTAAGCGGCTGGATGTCGACGGTGGCCGGGTCGAACGCACCGCCGATCCATTCCAGCCTGTCGTCGTGCTCCTCGTGGTCTGGATCGGTGATGGCGTTGAGGAATTCGCGGTAGCCCCAGGGACCACCGACATCCTCCGGCGGGCAGCGCCCGGTCGCCTCGACCAGGCCCGGGTAGGTCATGCCCGCCACCGCGTCGGCGATGCGCTCGATGCGGATGGAATGCTCCCAGCCGTCGCTAAAGTCGTAGCGGTATGTCAGCGATCGGGCGCCGACATCCTCCAGCACGTCGACCAGCCGCGCCTTGCTGGCGTCGAGCGGTCCGTCGCCGTAGTCGGGGGTCGGGCATGCCCCAGCCGACGTCGCCTGCGCGGATTTCGTACAGGTGGCTGTTGGTCCAGCCGATCGCCGCCTGCAACACCAGATGCAGGCGGTCGAGACGGATCGTCACCGGCACCAGCAGGCGGCGCAGGACGGTGGGTCGAGCGGCGCCTTGGCGACGTCGGCGAGCACGAACAGCTTGCTCCGCCCGTGCGCCCAGCACGCTGCTTCGGTGATCGGGCGGGCTGGCGCGCCGGATCGTAGAGGTCGCCGAATCCGGCATAGGCGTCAGCTTGCAGGATCCCCGCGTAGCCCGCCAAGTGGCGACAGGGATGCGTCCTACCGCGGTCGCGAGAATAGGCGAAGATCGCGGCCGGTGCTGCGGTTCCACCGAAGGGCCAGTCGTCGCGCACATACGTCCACAAGTGGCCGATGACGGTCTTTGGGCTGGCCAGCACCGGCACCGTGGTGTCGTCGCCATGAATGCGCTCACCCGCCATAACGTGTAGGCGGATCAGCGTGACCAGCGGCGACAATGCCGCGGTGCACGCTCCCACCCAATCCGCCAGCGTCGAGACGCTGAGGTCGATGCCTTCGCGGGCGAAGCCCTCGCTCTGCCGGTTCAGCGGCTGGTGCTCGGCGAACTCGCCATGGACGATCTCGGCCAGCAGGTTCGCCCCGGCGCGGCCGCGCGCGATCGGAGGGAACGGCGCCGGCGGCTGGGTGATCGCCTCGCAAGCACGGCACGAGAATTTCTCCCGCACCGTCTGGATCACCTTGTAGCTGCGCGGGATGCAGTCCAGCGTCCCGGTGATCGTGTCGCCGAGTTTGGCCAGCCTGCCGCCGCAGCACGGACAGGCGGTCGGGCTTGGCAGCACCACGCGCTCGCGCGGCAGATGCGTGGGCAGCGGTCCACGCACCGGCCTGGCGCGCGTGAACGAACGCACCGTGCTGCCCTCCGGCTGCGATGGCATCGCCCGGGCCTCAGCCTCCGCCACGTCAGTCTCCAGGTCCTCGAGTTGCATCTCCAACTGGTCGAGGATCTTGCGGCCGCGCTCGGCGGAGGTGCCGTAGCGATCGCGCTTATACAGTGCGATTTGCAGCTTCAAGTGCGCGATCATCGCCTCGGCGGCCGCAGTCTGGGCTTGCAGAGCCCGACGCGCTTCCCGCCCGGCAAGCAGCGCCGCCTTGAGTGCGTCGATGTCGTCGGGGAGAGAATCCACCGCGTCGCTCACGCCGGAATCGAATCACGAGAACTGTCGCAATGCACGGGAATTCGTCAGCACCAACCTAGAAATTTCGGCATCATCCGGCCAGCTCCGGTCGCCATGTGCACTGGGGATGCCGCCAGTCGATTCCCTCGAGCATGTAGCCAAGCTGCGCCGTCGAGATCGACACCACGCTGTCGGCGGGCGAGGGCCACACGAAGCGCCCGCGCTCCAGTCGCTTCGCATACAGCGACATGCCGAGCCCGTCATGCCAAAGGATCTTCACCAGATCGCCACGGTGTCCACGGAAGACGGAGAGCGCGCCATCATGTGGGTCGCGGCCGAGCGCCTGCTGCACCTGCAACGCCAGTCCGTTCATGCGGCGACGCATGTCGATGGCGCCAGTGGCCAGCCACACCCTCACACCGGAGGGAACCGGGATCACCTGCGCAGCGCCCCCAACACGCGACGCAGCGCCGCCAGGCTGACCGTCTCATCGACACGCACCCGCGCGCCGTTCGACAACTCGATCTCGATCACGCTCGGCACCCGTGGCGGCACGGGAGCCGCGGGCGGCGCAGCAACCCGCTCCTCGGTGATCCGCACCGGCAGGAAGCCCGGAGTGACCGTCTCCGGCGCCGATCCCGCCATCCGACGCCAGCGATACACCAGGCTCGGGCAAACCCCGTTTCGCTGTGCCACCTCCCGCACCTGGACTCCCGCAACCAGCGAGTCTGCCACTACCAACGCGCGGAAGGACGCGTCGTGCCGCCGACGCCGACCCGACACGATCTCGATCCGATGCACCGCATCTGCCGCTGTGGCTGCCACAGTGGCAGCCTCAATCTTGCCTCGCTCCATGCCGCGAAGCTCAACGAACCAGATTCAGATCCGCAAGGCCTTCGTCACCGGGCGGATACGATCACCTCGGCACCGCTGCTTTGCGCCTGCAGCAGCTAACGCGAATGGTCTTCGTTTCCGGGGAACGGGTGGACGACGCAGCCCACCACTTCGCCGCCGCTCGGCTCGATCACCAGCATCGAGACGGCCGCCATCGACTTGCCCATGGCGTAGTCGGGCAGGATGAAGAACCAGCTATTGCCCTGCACTCCACGATCGCCTTGGCGAGCGAGACGGCGGGATAGTAGGTGCCGAGTGAGAACTGCACCTCGTTGGGCCCGCGGGCGCTGCGCGTGTGGTCAAGATGTGTTCGGATTTGCCCGACTCGTCGGCGGGGGCATCACGCGCGGCAGCCACATAGCCGCCGCGCTTCCGCTCGGCGCGTAGGGCGTGTGGTGCGGCCCGCTCTGGCTCGGCACGCGCGAGAGCGAACTGACGCCCTTCAGACAGAGGGCCCTCTTCGCCGACCGCACCGAGGACACGCTCCGCAGGTGCGGATGATCCGCAGCGGCATGACCGTGGCGGCTCGTTCGATCTCGCTCTCGGTGCTCGGCTCCACCCATTTCTGCGGCGTGGCGCGGCTTTGATAGCAGATCCGCCAATCCTCCGGCGCCTCCTGGTCGAGCACGAGGACGGCATCGAGGCCAGCTATCGCCCGCCGCTGCGCAATCGGTCGAGTCGGAGCCGGTCGCGGTCATCAGTGAGCCACCAGGCGCCGAGATAAACCACGGCGACCGCCGCCAGCCCGCTGCCGCCGCCCAGCAGGAACATCAGCAGGATTTGGTATTTCACCGCCTCCATCGGGTCCATGCCGGCGATGATCTGGCCGGTCATGATTCCGGGCAGTGTGACGAGGCCGGCGGCCGACATCGTGTTGATCGTCGGCAGCAGCGCCCGCCGCACCGAGGCGCGCACGAGCCCGCGCATCGCCTGCCCGTAGGTGGCGCCGAGCGCGAGCTGGGTCTCGACCGCTGCGCGTTCGCGCACCACGCCGCTCAGCAGCGAGTCGAGCGCGAGGCTGCCCCCGTTCAGCACATTGCCGAGCACGATGCCCGCGAGCGGGATCGCATAACGCGGCGTATACCAGGGATGCGGCCGGATCGCCGTGGTGAGGGCGAGGATCGCCGTCGCGAACGTGGCGAACGCAACCGCCGAGGCGCCGACCGCGAGGTTGCCGGATCGCACCAGCCGCTGCTCCGGGCGCGCCGCCACCTCGCGCGCCGCGATCAGTACCATTACCACCACGACAACGAGCGTCAGCCCTGGCGAGTCGATGCGGAACACCGCCCGCAGCACGAGACCGACGACGACCAGCTGCACCACCATCCGCACGGCGGCGATCGCGAGCTGGCGGTGCAGGGCGAGTCGCAGCCAGACCGAGAGGAAGCCATCGATCAGCAGCAAGGAAGCCGCGATCAGCAGATCGGGCCAGGTGAGGAGGATGGTGCTCACGCCGGATGCAGCTTCCGCTCCACCATCGCCAGGCGTCGCGAGGCCAGCCGCTCCGCCTGGGCGGGGCTGTGGGTGACGGCGATGATGCTGGTCCCTGTGGCGAGCACGTCGCGCAGCACCGACTCGACGCAGAACGTGGTCGGCTCATCCAGGGCACCTGTCGGCTCATCGAGCAGCAGCACCGACGGGTGGCGCACCAGCGTGCGGATCAGAGCCAGCCGCTGCCGTTCGCCGGTCGAAAGCCGCACCACTTGCGCTCCGAATTGAGTATCAGAGAGACCCAGTCGGGGCAGCAGTGCCCGTGCCGCCGCGTGGTGGGCCGTCGGGAAATGGGCGGCGGTCTGCTCGGCCCACCAGCCGGGCTCCGCCGCCACATAGGCGACACGCCGCCGCCAGTCGGGGGCGCGGAAGTCCTGCCGGGGGCGCCCGTCCAGTTCGGCAATGCCCTCGCTAGGATCGAGATCGGCGATCATCCGCAAAAAGAGGCTCTTGCCCGAGCCGGATGCGCCGGTGATGGCGATGCACGCGCCGGCTTCGAGGGAAAGATCGAACGGACCTGCCAGCGCGCTTCGCAGTCCGGCCAGGCGCAGTCGGGGCGGCACTATGCCCCGGCGGCGAAGCGCCCGAGCAGCCGCGCATGGCTGCGGATGCCGTGGTGGAAGCACACCTGCTCGAACTTCTCGTTCGGGCTGTGCACCTGATCGTCGTCTAGGCCGAAGCCCATCAGCAGCGTATCGATGCCAAGCAGCCGCTTCAGCGAGGAGACCACCGGCACCGAACCGCCGCTGCCGATCATCACCGCCGGGCGGCCGTATTCCTCGCCCAAAATCTCGCGCGCCGCCCGCACCCAGGTACTGTCGGTCGGCACCTCGATCGCCGGCCCGGTGGCGCAGAAATTCCACACAACCTCGGCGTCGGGCGGCAGGCGGTCCTGCACGAACCGCTTGAGACCCTCAACAATACGGTCGGGGTTCTGGCGCGGCACCAGCCGGAACGAGATCTTGGCCGATGCCTCGGCCGGGATAACCGTCTTGGCGCCCGGGCCGCTATAGCCGCCCCAGACGCCGTTAATGTCCGCCGTCGGCCGCGCCCAAAGTCGCTGCAACGCAGGCAGGCCGCGCTCGCCCGCCGGCACGCGAAGCCCAATCTTGCCGAGGAATGTCGCCTCGTCGAAGCCGAGCGCGTCCCACTCGGCGGCTTGAGCGTTCGAGACTGGCGTCACGTCGTCGTAGAAGCCCGGCACCTGGATGCGCCCGTCGGCGTCCTTCAGCTCGCCAAGAATCCGGGCGATCGCATTAAGTGGGTTGAGCGCCGAACCGCCGAACAGTCCCGAATGCAAATCGCGGTTGGCCGCCTTCAGGGTGAACTCAGTATAAACCAGGCCGCGCAGCCGCGTCGTCACCGCCGGGGTGTTCACGTCCCACATGCCGGTATCGCTGATCAGCGCGAGGTCGGCCTCAAGCTCGCCCTGATTGGCCTTGAGGAACGGCTCCAGGTTGATCGAGCCCACTTCCTCCTCGCCCTCGATCAGCACGGTCACGCGCGCGGGAATTTCGCCCGCCGCCGCTTTCCACGCGCGCAGCGCCTCGACGAACATCATCATCTGGCCCTTGTCGTCCACCGCGCCGCGGGCGACGAACCGCTTTCCGTGCGGACCATCGACAAGCTGCGGCTCGAAGGGCGGGCTGTGCCAGAGCTCCACCGGATCGACCGGCTGCACGTCGTAATGCCCGTAGAACAGCACGTGCGGGCCGCGATAGCCGGCCGGTCCGGGATGGTGCCCCAGCACGACCGGATGGCCCGGTGTCGGCCGCAGCTCGGCTGCGAAGCCGAGCCCGCGCAACTCATCGCGCACCCACTCGGCCGCGTGCCGGCAATCGTCAGCGTGCGCCGGCTGGGCGCTGATGCTCGGTATCCGCAGCAGGTCGAACAGCCGCGCGCGCGATTCCTCCAGCCCGGTATCGACGGCGGCGAGCACGGCGGATTGGGTGGCGATGGCGTCGGGCATGATGGGCTCCTCGGCGGTCCGGCCTCGGCCCCTCCGATAGAGAAGCCGGCCTGCCGGGCCAAGTCCCCGAGGGATAATACCGACAGCCTAACCCTGACCCATTCCGGCGTTATTTCGAGGTCCATACGAACTATGGGCCGAAGCAATCTCCCGCAGGCAGGGGATTGCTTCACGCCGCTCACGCGGCGCTCACAATGACGGGGTTGGAGAGTCAAGAATTCCGACGCTCGGTATCACACGTCTTTCGGCAATGTCCGCTCGATGATCCGCGCATACAGCGCACTGCCATAGGGGATCGCTTCGTCGTTGAAATTATAGGCCGGGTTATGGACCGGCGCGCTCGTCTCGCCGTTGCCGAGATTGATGTATGCGCCCGGCACCTGCTCCAGCATGAAGCTGAAATCCTCCGAGGCCGAGGCCGGCGGCTTGGCGCGGTTCACGTTCTCCTCGCCCACCAGCTCCGCCGCCGCGTCCGCGAGCGCCTGGGTGGGTTCGGGTGCATTGACCAGCGGCGCGAAAATCAGCCGGAACTCCGCCTCCGCGCTGGCGCCGAACGCCGCGGCCACATTGGCGGCGACCCGGTTCAGCCCTTGCTCGATCAGCGTCATCGTCTCGCGCGACATCGTGCGTGCCGTGCCCGCCATGCGTGCCGTGTTCGGGATCACGTTGTAGGCCTCGCCGGCGGCGATCTTGGTGACGGACAGCACCGCGGTCTCGCGCGGCGGCACGTTGCGCGAGACGATGGATTGCAACGCCGCGCCGATATGGCAGGCGACCAGCACCGGATCGACGCTCGCATCCGGCCGCGCGCCGTGCGCGCCCTTGCCGGTGATCTCGATGTCGAAGAAGGCGCCGCCCGCCATCGCCACGCCGGGCGTGATCCCGTAATGGCCGACCTTCATGCCCGGCGAATTGTGCATCCCGAACAGCACGTCGCACGGGAACCGCTCGAACAACCCGTCCTTCAGCATCGCGAGCGCGCCGCCGATGCCCTCCTCGGCCGGCTGGAAGATGAAATGCACGGTGCCGCTGAAATTGCGCGTCTCGGCGAGATACCTGGCCGCACCAAGCAGCATCGTCGTGTGTCCGTCATGGCCGCAAGCGTGCATCACACCCGCATTGCGGCTCGCATAGGGAAGGTTGGTCGCCTCGGCGATCGGCAGCGCGTCCATGTCGGCGCGCAGGCCGACGCGCCCGTGCCCGTTGCCGGAGCGCAGTACGCCGACCACGCCGGTGCCGCCGATGCCGCGATGCACCTCGATGCCCCATTCGGCGAGCTTGTGCGCCACCAGTTCGGAGGTGCGGTGCTCCTCCAAACCGAGTTCGGGATGGGCGTGGATATCGCGGCGTATCTCGGTCAGTTCGCCATGATGGCGGCGGACGTGGTCGAGGACGGACATGCTGATTCTGCTCCTGCGGACGAAGAACGGCGGCGCAGCCGGAAAGCGGGCGCGCGGTCGGGCTGGGTGACGACGACTCCGACCGGCAGCACCGGCTCGGTTTCGTCCATGCTCACCTCGAATTCCTGCATAAGCGCCGCCAGCACGAGCGTGGCTTCCACGAGCGCGAACTGCGCGCCGACGCAGATGCGCGGGCCGGCGCCGAACGGCATGAAGGCGAAGCGCGCAGGCGGCGGCGCGCCGGGCAGGAAACGGCCGGGATCGAATGCCTCCGGCCGCGTCCAGTTCTGCTTGTGCCGGTGCAGCACCCAGGGCGCGATCAGGATGATGGCGCCGCGCGGGATCGCCACCTCGCCGGCACGGTCCGCCGCCTTTGCGAACCGGCCGAGCGTGAAGGCGGGGGGATAGAGCCGCAGCGTCTCGTTTACCACTGCCCTTGTCACCGGCAGGTCGGGGTTGGCCGCGAGGTCCTTGCCCCGCACCTCGGCGGCGACCCGCGCCTGAAAATCGGGCGCGCGCGCCAGCAGCGTGAGGGCCCAGAATATCGTCGCGCCGGTGGTTTCGTGGCCGGCCAGGATCATCGTCGCGACCTGGTCGCGGAGCTGGGCGCGGGTGAAGCCTTGCCCGGTCTCGGGATCGCGCGCCACGCGCAACAGGTCGAACAAGTCGCGCGCCTCGCGCCCGTCGTCGATCGCCTCCCGTGCCGCCACCACGCCCTCGATGAACCGCAGCCAGCGGCGGCGGAACGTCATGCGCCAGAGATCGCCCGGCGTCGGGACGGAAGGAGGCAGGGCCACATCCAACAGGTGTGGCCGGGCATAGTTCATGCCGTAATCGAAAACCATCGCGCGCAGCCGGTCGGCGAAATCCTGCGTGCCCATCGAGAACATGGACCGCGCGGCGATCTCGAGCGCCGTGCGCTGCACGATCGTCAGCAGATCCACCTGCGTGCCCACGGCATCGCCCAGTGCGGCAACCGTTTCGCGCGCGACCGACAGGATGTGCGGCACGAGCAGCGGCATCACGCGCGGCGCCAGTGCCGGCGCGATGGTGCGCCGCTGCAAGCGCCAGTCATCGCCCTCGGACAGCAACAGCCCGTTGCCGACCAGCGGGCGCAGCAGCCGGATCGAGGCCGGGGAGCGAGCGTAATTGGCGTGGTTGTCCACCAGCACCCGGTGGATCCCGGTCGGATCGTTCAGCAACATGCTGGTGCGATGGAAGAACCGCCCGTAGCGCACCGGCTCTTCATAGGCAGGGCGCGGCCACATGGTGAGCGCGTTGGTCCGCATCGCCCGCAGGAAAGCGCGGAACGACAGCTCGCGCTCCGGCACGGGCGGCATCGGCGGCACATAGAGGGGTGCGGCGTCCATCGGCGCAATCTACTCCGTGGTCTCGCAGGCGGCCAGAACGCGCGGGCTGGCGCGCTGGCTACCGGCCGGTATAGTGCCCGCCGTCGCTTGGAACATCATTGGGGGAACAGCGGATGAGTCTGAAAGGGGCGGCGTACATCGCCGGCGCCTTCGAGCACCCGACGCGCAAGGCGCCGGACAAGTCGGTGGCGCTGCTGCACGCGGAATGCGCGCTCGGTGCGCTTGCGGACGCGGGGCTGACCAAGGACGACGTGGACGGCTATTTCTGCGCCGGCGACGGCCCCGGCATGGGGCCGATCAACATGATCGACTACATGAACCTGACCAAGGTCAGGCACATGGATTCGACCGACATCGGCGGCTCGTCCTACCTCCTGCATGTCGCCCACGCCGTGGAGGCGATCGCCGCCGGGCGCTGCAACGTGGCGCTGATCACTCTCGCCGGTCGCCCGCGCAGCGAGGGCATGGCAACCGGGACCGCCCCGCGCGCCGGCAATCCCGCGCAGCCCGACATGCAGTTCGAATACCCGTACGGGCCGACGGTCGCGAACATGTACGCCATGTGCGCGCAGCGGCATATGTACCAGTACGGCACCACGAGCGAGCAGCTCGCCTGGATCAAGGTCGCCGCCTCGCAGCACGCCCAGTACAACGAACACGCGCTGCTGCGCGACGTGGTGACGGTTGAGGACGTGGTGAAGTCGCCGATCATCGCGAGCCCGCTGCATCGGCTCGATTGCTGCGTCATCACCGACGGCGGCGGCGCGCTGGTCGTGGTGCGGCCGGAGATCGCCCGCAGCCTGAAGCGCCCGCGCGTCAAGGTGATCGGCATGGGCGAGGCGCCGAAGGGCCAGTTCGGCGGCGAGGTGGACCTGACTTATTCCGGCGCCCGCTGGTCGGGCCCGGCGGCGTTCGAGATGGCGGGCGTGAAGCCGTCCGACATCAAATACGCCTCGATCTATGACAGCTTCACCATCACCGTGCTGATGCAGATCGAGGATCTCGGCTTCTGCGAGAAGGGCCAGGGCGGCAAGTTCGTCGCCGACGGCAACCTGATCTCGGGTGTCGGCAAGCTGCCGTTCAACACCGATGGCGGCGGGCTCTGCAACAACCACCCGGCCAACCGCGGCGGCATCACCAAGGTGATCGAGGCGGTGCGCCAGCTTCGCGGTGAGGCGCATCCCAAGGTTCAGGTGAAGAACTGCGGGCTCGCGCTCGCACACGGCACGGGCGGCTCGCTCGGGACGCGGCACGGCTCGGCGACGCTGATCATGGAGCGGGAGTAACGGACATGGCCTATACCCAGCGCAAAATCCCGTTCGTCGGCACGCCGGACACCAACCCGGAAACCAAGGCCGTGTTCGACGGTTTCGCCGCGGGCAAGCTGATGGTCCCCCGCTGCAATAGCTGCGGCAAGCCGCACTGGTATCCGCGCGGCATCTGCCCCCATTGCTTCAGCCAGGACTTGAAGTGGGAGCAGGCGTCCGGCAGCGGCACGATCTACTCCTTCAGCGTGATGAAGCGCGCCGAGGTGCCGTATGCGATCGCTTATGTCACGCTCGACAACGGCCCGACGATGATGACGAACATCGTCGACTGCGACCTCGATTCGCTCAAGATCGGGCAGAAGGTGAAGCTCAAGTTCGTGCCGAGCGAGGGCGGGCCGCCGATGCCGATGTTCACGCCGGCCTGACCCCGCCTCCGCCTCCGGTTGCGAGAGCCCGCGTCGGCGGGTACGAAGCGGTCCTGCTTGCTTAGTACCCGCCCTCTCGGGTGCTCGCACGACGATCTGTAGACGAGGAAGCCGATAATGCCGTTCTCCCGACGCGCCCTGCTGGGCGCTGCCGCCGCTTTGCCGTTCGCCCCCCGCCTGGCGCGCGCGCAAGCGCCCAAGATCAAGCTCGGCGTGCTGAACGATCTCTCCGGGACTTATCGCGACGACGGCGGGATGACCTCGGTCGCCTGCGCCAAGCAGGCGGTGCAGGATTTCGGCGACCATGGCTTCGCCGTCGATGTGATATTTGCCGATCACCAGAACAAGCCGCAGGTGGGTGCCTCGATTGCCCGTCAATGGCTGGATCAGGACGGCGTCGATGCGATCGTGGACGTGCCGACATCGTCGGTCGCGCTCGCCGTATCGACCATCTGCCGCGAGAAGAACAAGGTGATGCTCAATTCGGGCGGCGGCACGTCGGATCTCACCGGTTCGCAATGCAGCCCGAATACCATCCACTGGACCTATGATACCTGGATGCTGGCGCGCTCCACGGGCGGCGCGACGGTGAAGCAGGGCGGCAAGAAATGGTTCTTCATCACCGCCGATTATGTGTTCGGCCAGACGCTCGAGCGCGATACCGCCGCCCAGGTGAAACAGGCCGGCGGCCAAGTGGTCGGCAGCGTGCGCTACCCGTTCCCCGAGACAACGGATTTCTCGGCCCTCCTCGTGCGCGCGCAGGCTTCGGGGGCGGACGTGATCGGGCTTTGCAATGCCGGCGGCGACACGGCCAACTGCATCAAGCAGGCGCACGAGTTCGGCATCGGCGGACAGATCCGGCTCGCCGCCATGCTGATCCAGAGCACCGGCATCCACGCGCTCGGCCTGCCGGCGGTGCAGGGGCTGCGCTGGAGCGAGTCCTATTACTGGGACTTGAACGATCGCACGCGCGCGTTCAACGCGCGCATGAAAGGCAAGACCGACAACGGTATCTGGCCCAACATGACGCAGGCCGGCAATTACGGCGCGGTGCTGCATTATCTGAAAGCGGTGGCCGATATGGGGCCTGCGGCGGCCAAGGCGGACGGGAAAGCCACGGTCGAGCGCATGAAGCGCATGCCGACCGACGATGACGCGTTCGGTCCGGGCCGTATCCGCGAGGATGGCCGCGCGCTGCATCCCGTCTATTTGTTCGAGGCGAAGTCGCCGTCCGAGAGCAAGCAGCCCTGGGATGTCGCGAAGGTTATCGCCACGACGCCGATGGACGAGGCGTGGCGTCCGCTGAGTGAAGGCGGCTGTTCGTTCGTCAAGTCCTGATATGTGACGTGGCGCCGAGGCTACAGCGCGGCAAATTCGCTGATTTGCCGTTGACGAATCGCCATTGGTTCTCTCCTTTTCCGTGATGGACTTGGCGCAGGCTGAGCAGATCGAGCTTCCAGGCGGTACTGCTCGGATCGAGTGGCGGCGCAGCCCGCGCGCGCGCCGCGTTAGCCTCCGGATCGATCCGTCGGTCGGCGCGGTGGTGGTGACGCTGCCCATGCGCGCCGCCCGCAGCGCCGGTGTTTCGCTTTTGATGGACAACGCGGCCTGGGTGTCGGAGCGGCTCGCGCGGCTGCCCGATGCGGTGCCGCTCGCACCCGGCTTCGAAATCGAGATCGGCGGCGTGCCGCATGTCATTCGCCATGTGCCGAACGTGCGCGGCGGCGTGTGGATCGAGGGGGTCTGCCTTTGCGTCAGCGGCGAGGCGGCGTTCATCCGCCGGCGCGTCACGGACTTTCTCCGCCGCGAAGCCCGCCGCCGGCTGGCCGCGCTCGTGGCGGAGAAAGCCTCGCTACTGGGTGCCTCGGTCCGTCGCGTGACGGTGCGCGACACGCGCAGCCGGTGGGGAAGCTGCGCCTCGGACGGTTCGCTTTCCTTCTCCTGGCGCCTGATCATGGCCCCGCCCTTCGTGCAGGACTACGTCGCCGCGCACGAGGTCGCGCATCTGCGCCATATGAATCACGGCAAACGATTCTGGGCGCTGGTCGCCAAGCTCACGCCGCACAAGGACGCCGCGATGGCGTGGCTGCATAGCGAAGGCTCACGCCTGCTGCGGGTCGGCTGAGGCGGCCTGGATCGCCCGCCACACCCGTTCGGGCGTCGCCGGCATGTTGATGTGGGTGACCCCGAGCGGCGCCAGCGCGTCGAGGATCGCCAGCATCACCGTCTGCGGCGCCGCGATCGCACCGGCCTGACCGGCACCCTTTACACCCAGCGGGTTCGCCTCCGTCGGCGTGCCGTTCAGCGCAATCTCGAGCGCCGGCAGATCGTCGGCGCGCGGGATTGCGTAATCCATGAACGAGCCGCTGAGCAACTGGCCGCTTTCCTCGTCATAGACCGTGTGCTCCAGCAGCGCCTGCCCGATACCCTGCGCCAATCCGCCCTGCACCTGTCCCGAGAGCAGCAGCGGATTGATGATCCGTCCGAAATCGTCGGTCGCGGCGTAGCGTTCCAGCGTGACGCGGCCGGTCGCTGGATCGACCTCCACCTCGGCGACGTGGCATCCGTTCGGAAAGGTGATCGGCGCGTCGCGCCGCTCGGCGCGTGAATCGAGGCTCAATCCGAAATCGCCGGCATCGCGCGCCGCATCACGCAGGGCGACTGCGCTGCCGTCGTCATCCGCGATGAAGCGGCCCGCCTCGAACCGCACCTGATTGGGGCGCCGCTGTAACAGCCGCGCCGCGACTTGGCGGCCCTTTTCGATCACCTGCTCGGCCGCCAGCGCCATCGCCCCGCCGCCCATGTGCATCGAACGGGCGCCCCCGTGACCGTTGCCGGTCGCAACCAGCGCCGTGTCGCCCTGCACATAACGCAAGCATTCCATCGGCAATCCGAGCAGGCCGGAGACGATCTGCTTGTAGCTCGTCTCGTGCCCCATGCCGTTAGACTGCGTTCCGACCAGCAGGGCCACTTTCCCGTCCGGCTCGAACCGGATCTCGGCCGCTTCGTCCGGCGCGCCGCGTGCGGTTTCCAGATAACAGGCGATGCCCCGTCCGCGCAGCTTGCCGGCGCCTTCGGAACCTGCGCGCCGCGCCGCGAACCCGGCTAGGCTCGCCTGCGCCCGATCGAGGTGCGCCGCGAACTCTCCGCCGTCGACCACGGTGCCGAGCGGCTTCGTGTAGGGATACCCGCTGATCATGTTTTGCCGCCGCAGCGCGAACGGGTCGGCGCCGAGCCTTCGTGCCGCGGCATCGACCAGCCGCTCCATCAGGTAGTTCGCTTCCGGCTTGCCCGCGCCGCGATAGGCGTCGATCGGCACGGTGTTGGTCAGCGCGCCGCGCACGTCCATGAAGATCGCCGGAATGTCGTACACGCCGCCCATCGCGGTGGCCGGCGCGCTGGTGGAACAGCCCGGCCCGAAGCCCGCGACATAGGCGCCCAGATTCGCGACCGTCTCCACATGCAGCGCGAGGAAGCGTCCGTCCGCATCCGTCGCCAGCCGCGCCCGCGTGCGGTTGTCGCGGCCCTGCGCGGCAGAGACGAAATCCTCGCTCCGCTCGGCCACCCACTTCACCGGCTTGCCGAAAGCGCGTGCCGCCCACAGCAGCATGACATGCTCGGGATAAACGGCGTTCTTGATCCCGAACCCGCCGCCGACATCGGGCGCGGAGACGCGCACTTTGGCACGCGGGATGCGGAAGATGTGATCCGCCAACACGTCGCGGATACTGTGCAAGCTGGCGCCGCTGAGGACTAGGTGAAAGCCCCCGTCCTCGTACGTGGCCAGCGCCGCCCGCGTCTCCAGCGGCGCGATCACAAGCCGGTTGTTGACAAGCTCCAGCGCGACCACGTGCGCCGCGCGCGCGAAGGCGGCTTGCACCGCCTCCGCATCGCCCTTGCGAAACCGGTAGGTCAGGTTGCCCGGCGCCTCATCCCAAATCTGCGGCGCGCCCTCGGCAAGCGCCGCTTCCGCGTCGCACACCGCCGGCAGCGGAGCGTAGCGCACCGCGACCGCTTCCGCCTTGTCGCGCGCCTCGGCCGCCGTTGCGCCGAGCACGAACGCCACCGGATCGCCCACATGCCGCACGCGGTTCCGCGCCAGCGCGAAGCGTGGCGGCACGATCATCGGCGCGACCGTCACCACGGCGGCGGTGCAGGGCAGGGGCCCCAGCCCCGCGAGATCCGCGGCGGTGAACACCCGCACCCAAGAAGGCGCCTCGATGGCCTCGATCGCGGCGTGGGCGTGCGGCGAACGGATCACCGCCATGTGCAGCGCATCCGGCGCGGCGATGTCGTCCAGATAGCGCGCGCTGCCGGTGAGGAAGCGGTGATCCTCCTCGCGCCGAACCGGCTTGCCGATCACCTCCTTAGAATCCCAGCCGCTCCGCGCAGCCGTACTCGGTCGCGAGCTTGCGCAGCACCTCCCAGGTCGCGTCCTCGATGGGGATGCCGTCGCGGCGGCGCTCCTGTTCGCGCAAATGCTCGATCTCGCCCGGATAATACACGCGCTCGAATCCTTCGGCGGGCGGGGTATCGACCAGATAGCGGGCGAACTCGGCAACCTCGCGCTTGAACGTGGCAAGGTCGCGGAACGCGGCGACGTTGAACACGGCGATGAAGCACCCGTCGTTGTGCCGCCCCTGCGGGTCGACGCCGAAGCCGAGCCCCGTCAGGAGGCCCGAGAAAATCTCCACCATCGCCGCCAAACCGTATCCCTTGTATCCTTCCGTGCCGCCGAGCGGCAGCAGCGCCCCGCCCTGGCGCAGCTTGGCCGGGTCGGTGGTGGGGCGGCCCTCCGAATCGATCACCCAGCCTTGCGGCACCGGTTTTCCGCGCGCCACCGCGAGCGCGATCTTCCCCGCCGCGGCGGCGGACGTCGCCATGTCAAAGAAGAACGGTCCTTCCAGATCGGACGGCACGGCGAAGCAGATCGGGTTGGTGCCGAGCCGCGCCTTGGCGCCGCCGAACGGCGCGACGTGCTTGGGGCTGCGCCCGGAATCGGCGGTGATCATCGCGATCATCCCTTCCGCCGCCGCCATCAGCGGATAGGACGCCAGCCGCCCGATATGGCCCTGCCGGTATACCGTTGTCGCCGCCACGTTCTGCGTGCGCGCCTTGGCGATCGTGTGGCGCATCGCGCGGTCGGTGACGACGTAGCCGAAGCCCCAGTTGCCGTCGACGACCGTGGTGGTCGCGGTCTCCTGCACGATCGTCCACGGCGCGCCGGGGATGATGTGGCCGACCTTGATGCGCTCGATATAGCTCGGGATCATGATGATTCCGTGGCTGTCATGCCCGGCGAGATTGGCACCGATGGAAAGCCGCGCCACCGTCGCCGCCTCGCTCTCCGGGGCGCCCGCACCCATCAGCAGCGCCTTGGCGATCTCGGTCAGGCGTTCGGGCATCAGCACAGGCATGGTTCGTCCTCCCTCCGGTCGCGGCGAGTGTCGGACGGGCCGCAAGGGTTGGGAAGCCGTCCCTTCCCCTGCCGGCCGAAGCGGGCCTAGCCTCGGCGGGAGCCAGCCGGAGGAACCGACATGCCGAAAGGCTACATCCTGGCCGAGGTCGAAGTCACCGACCCGGGCCTGTTCAATCAGTACCGCGAGAAGGTGATGGCCACCGTGCAGGCGTACGGCGGGCGCTTCGTCACCCGCGGGGGCGAGCCCGAGCGGCTCGAAGGCGACCGCCATCCGCACCGGATCGTGCTCTTGGAGTTCGACAGCCGCGAGCGGGCGCGGGAATGGTATTTCTCGGAACAATATCAGAAGATCCTGCCGCTCCGCCTGCGCTCGTCTAACGCGCATGTCGTGCTGCTTACCGGCGCCGATCCGGCATAGGCAAAGCAAGGGGGAAACGCCATGGCCACCATCTACGCGGGCCTGCGCTCGGCGAAGGAAGGCGGCGCGGGCGGGCTTTATCGCCGCAACGGCGGCGGCAAGTGGGAGCGCACGCTCGATCAGGACACGCAGGCGATCACGCTCGATCCGCGCGATCCGAACGTCGTTCTCGCCGGCACGGTGGGCGGCCCGTACCGGAGCACCGACGGCGGACGGACCTGGAAACGGTGCGGCTTTCC
>Ga0209062_1003806_pt1 | contig 16788 bp, 14 predicted proteins | sample Coa_R2_2_FD_187158 | JGI IMG/M metagenome (GOLD analysis project Ga0209062, IMG submission 187158) | Surface soil microbial communities from Centralia Pennsylvania, which are recovering from an underground coalmine fire - Coalmine... | ecosystem: Environmental > Terrestrial > Soil > Unclassified...
GCGCTCGGCTGGGACGACAACAACCACCTGAAATGGGTCGGGTCCTTGCGGGTGCGCAGCGGCATCACGGTCGATCGTTTGCTGCTGTTCTTCACTGGTGGCTGGGCGGCCGGCGACATCGACCACGTCAACACCAATCCGGGCGTCGGCGTCGACGCATTCAGCGTTCATCGCAGCGGGCTCACCGCGGGCGGCGGCATTGCTTACGCCATCACCAACAATCTGATCGGCAAGATCGAATACCGCTACTACGATCTCGGCACCTACCACCGTGATACGCCGACCAACGGTGCGCTGCCCTACACGGTCGCCAACACCTATTCGACGGTGTTGCTCGGCCTCGACTTCAAGTTCGGCGGCGGGCCCGTCGTCGCGAAGTACTGAGATTGCGGTCCAGCTGCGCCCGCCGGACGAGCGGGCGCGGCAGCAACAACGGTGTTGGATATTCGATGAAGAGAGTGCTGCTGGCCGGCGTCTCGTTGGCCGCGATCGCAATGATCGACGGGGTGTATGCGGGAGAAACGCTGCCGCCGATGAACCAGACATCGTGTGATCCCTACAAGACCTACAACTGCCTGGATCGCTATCTGGGCGACGACGTCATCAGCCGATTCATCAACTATTACCGCCTGGAATGGGGCAGGGATTCCGCGCCTTCCGATCCGAAGGCGCCGCCCGGCCGACGGGACTATTTCCCGCCGACGCCGCAGAGCATTCCGCCGATTCCCTTCACCGAATGGCCCTATGGCGGCACCACCTATCTCGGGGTGACGCGGCCGAACTCGGTCGACAGCCCGCTGATGGCGGCGCTCGCCAACACCTCGCTCGGCTATGCGATGGCCGACAACAACATCCAGGTCTACGGCTGGATCAATGTCGGCGGCAACGTCTCCAACGCCACGGTGCGCGGCGGCAACGCGCCGGCGGCCTATGACTACAATCCCAACACGGTCCAGCTCGACCAGGCCGTGCTCTATATCGAGCGGCTGCCGGACACCGTGCAGAAGGATCACATCGACTGGGGCTTCCGCCTCGCGCCGATCTTTGGCGAGAACTATCGCTACACCACCGCCTACGGCCTGTGGAGCTACCAGCTCCTGAACCAGAACAAGAACAACGGCTACGACATGCCGATGGCCTATGGCGAGGTCTTCATTCCGCAGATTGCCGAAGGCCTGCTGGTGCGCATCGGCCGCTACATCGCGCTGCCGGACATCGAGGCGCAGCTCGCGCCGAACAACTACATGTATACGCACTCGATGACGTATACGTTTGACAACTACACCAACACCGGCGTCCAGAGCACGCTCGCTCTCACAAAGAACTGGATCGTCCAGCTCGGCGTTTCCGTCGGCACCGAAGCGATGCCATGGCACTACAACGCCACCATCGCCAATCCATTTCCAAATCCGGCCTTTCCCAACAGCACGATGCCGAAGGATCCCGGCGCCATCCCGAGCGTCACCGCCGGGGTGCGCTGGAATAGCGATTCCGGCAATGACAACATCTATGTCGTCGGGAGTGGAATCAACGACGGCAGGTGGGGCTACAACAACCTGCAATGGCTCGGGCTAACCTATTACCACAAGTTCAACGACCAGTGGCACATCGCCTTCGAGACCTACAATATTCACCAGAACAACGTCATGAACGCGAACAACCCGGCGGCGGTCGCCGCGTTCGCGGCCGGCGGCACGCCGTTCTCGCCGCAATACATGCCGTTCAACGCGCCCTCGCTCGCGCAGTGCTACAGCGTGACCGCGTTCACTTGCCGGGCCGAGGTGCAGGCCTTTCTTACCTATCTCAACTACAGCCCGACCAAGCTCGACAATATCTCGCTGCGCCTCGAGTACTACGACGACAAGGAAGGCCAGCGCACCGGCACCCGCACCGCCTATGTCGAGGCGGGGCTGGGCTGGCAGCACTGGTTCTCGCCTCAGATCGAGATCCGGCCTGAGTTCACCTTCTACCGCTCGCTCGATACGCCGGCGTTCAATGGGAACGCCAACCTCGGCATCGCCCCCAACAAGACCACGGCTCTGGTCGGCGCAGCCGACATCATCATCCACTTCTAAAGGACCGTTCTCTCCATGACGACAATTCCGCTCTCGTTCCCACGCGCAAAAGCGAAGCCGGCCGCACCCGATGCCCCGGGACCGGCGGTCGGGAGCCGCGCGGTGGTCAGGCCAGTGTTGCGAAGAATAGCCGCCTTTTCCGCCGTGGCGGCGCTCTGCGTATCGGCATCCGGATGTGTCAGCAATCTCGGAGCGCAGACGACGGGGCAGTCCAGCAAGCAGCTTCGTTACTACGGCGGTCCAAAGTCTCCAATGTGGCAAACTCAATAGGTGGGACATGAGCGATTTTGAAATTAGTCGTAAACTTGCGCGGGTTGGAATTGTCTTTTTTGCAGCGGCGAGTGTGATGGCGTGTGTGACGGGGAAAGCGGCCGCCAGGCACCACAGGCATGTCGCGCATCATCATCGGCCCCTGAGCTTCCAGGTGCAGAACGCGCGGGCCTCACTGGTCGAGACTCCGCATCTCGGCACCATGCGCTACTACGGTGGACCCAAGTCGCCGATGTGGCGCGAAGTGCAGTAAACCAGCACTGAGCGCATAGGACGTTGAAGCGAGCATAGTCCGTCGACTTCGTCGTCGGACTATTTTTCTCGCGTATTTCTTTACAAAAAAAATATGTCGGCGCCGCGCCTGGCGTGCGATGAGTCGCGCGCGAAGCATTGGCCCGATCGTTGCAGGAAAAAGTTGTGCGCGCGCGAATGCTGATCGATGAGCTGTAAGGTGCGTGTAAGCGCAGTGCACTAAGAGCGACGAATTGGACAACGCGCAGCAGCAGAGTTACTTCAGCGCTGCGCTCTCGGTCGAACCGTCGCATGACGCTGGAGCCAAATGAAGTGAAATCTTTTGCGGAGCTGTCCGGTCGCCAGCGGGTTGCGTTTGTGGTCCTGGTTGTGCTCGCCGGATCAGCGCTGATCTGGGGCAAGGGTCTGATCGGCCGCAGCGACGGTCAGGCGAATAAGAAGCAAGCCGAGCAGGTGGCAGCCGCCACAAGCGCTGTTCATCCCGCACCCGCCGGCGGGAACGAGTTCATGGTCGAGCTTTCGGAGAAGCAGGCCGGAACGCTGCTGAAATTCGGACCGGTCACGACCCACGAATTCCAGCTTCTGAAGACTGCTGTCGGCACCATCGATTTCAACGAGAACATGCTGGTGCAGGTGTTCTCGCAATATCCGGGAAAGATTCTCAAGGCGCTCTACAATATCGGCGACGACGTCAAGCAGGGCGAGATCCTGTTCACGATCGACAGTCCCGATCTGCTGCAGGCCGAATCCAACCTGCTCGCTGCAGCCGGCGTGCTCGAACTGCAGAAGAAGACGCTGGCGCGCGTGACCGGCCTGTTGAAGATCGGCGGCAGTGCGCAGAAGGATGTCGACCAGTCGACGTCGGACGAGCAGACCGCGGAAGGTAACTTCAAGGCAGCCAAGGACGCGGTTCGCATCTTCGGCAAGAGCGATGCCGATATCGATCAGATCGTCAGCGACCGCAAGGTGGAATCGACGCTCGTGGTACGTAGCCCGATTTCCGGCAGGGTCGTTGCCCGCAGTGCCGCGCCGGGCCTGCTGACCCAGCCCGGCAGTACGCCGGCGCCGTTCCAGGTGGCGGACATCTCGACGATGTGGATGATCGCCAATGTGATCGAGACCGACGCGCCGGCCTACAAGCTCGGCCAGCCGGTCGAGGTGAGGGTGCCGGCCTATCCCGACAAGGTGTTCAAGGGGCACGTCACCAACATCGGATCGATCATTGATCCGAACTCGCATCGCCAGCTGGTTCGCTCCGAGATCGACGATCCCGAGCATCTGCTGCGCTCGGGGATGTATGCGAGCTTTGTCATCCGCGTCGGCGATGCGGCGCGCTCGCTGGCGGTGCCGTCTGAGGGGGTCGCGAGGGAAGGAGACGGCTCGATGTCGGTGTGGGTGACCAGCGACAACCGGCATTTTCTCAAGCGGACCGTGACGACAGGGATCCGGCAGGACAACTGGGTGCAGATCATCGACGGGCTTCGCGAGGGTGAGACGGTCGTGACCGACGGCGCGGTTTTCCTCAGCAACAAGCTGCTGCTGGGCGATGCGGGCTGATGGCTGACAGCGCTCAAGACCTCGCGAACAATAGGCACCTCACGTGATCAAGTCTCTCCTCGTCTTCGGCCTGACGCGCAGCGCGATCATCGTGCTCGGGCTCCTGGTGTTCTGCGCGGCCGGGCTCGTCGCCTTCACCAAGCTCAACATCGAGGCCTATCCCAACCCGGCGCCGGTGATCCTGGAGATCACCGCGCAGGCCGCCGGCCTGTCCGCCGAGGAGATGGAGAAGTACTACACCATCCCGATGGAGGTCGGGCTTTATCCGACCCCGGGCGTGGTGAATGTCCGTTCGACCTCGTTCTACGGCCTCGCCTTCGTCCGCGTCACTTTCGCCTATGGGGTCGATTACTACTTCGCGCTCACGCAGGCCTCGATCAGCCTGCAGCAGAATGTGACGCTCCCGGGCAATCTGGTGCCGACCATCCAGGCCTCCAGCCTGGTCGGTGAAATCTATCGCTACCAGGTGGTCGGGCCGCCCCATTTCGGACTGACCAATCTCCGCACGCTGCAGGACTACGTCATCACGCGCCGGCTTCTGACCATCCCCGGCGTGGCGCAGATCAACAGCTGGGGCGGTACCACCAAGCAATTCAACGTCGACGCCGACCTGCAGAAGCTCGAGGCCTACAACATCACCGTGCCTCAGATGATCACCGCGCTCGGCAATGCCAACATCAATGTCGGCGGCCGCGAAATCACCATCGGCCAGCAGTCGGTCAATATCCGCGGCGTCGGCCTGATCGATTCGGGCGGCGCCGACGACGTGACCAACGGCTATCGCGTGCAGGACATCGAAAATGTTGTGCTCACCCAGTCGAACGGCCTGCCGATCCAGGTCAAGAATGTCGCCAAGGTCTCCGTCGGGTACGTGCCGCGGCTCGGCATCGCCGGTCGTGACGGGGACGATGATGTCGTGGCAGCGATCGTGGTGATGCGCCGCCCCGAGCATACCAATGACGTGATCCCCAAAGTGCAGGCCGAGGTCCAGCGCATCAACACGGACGGCAGCTTGCCTCGCGGCGTCAAGATCGTCTCCTATTATGACCGTTCGTCGCTGGTTGGCGTGACCACCCACACCGTGCTGCACAACCTGATCTTCGGCTGCCTTCTCGTCTTCTTCATCCAGTGGGTTTTCCTGGGTGATCTGCGCAGCGCGATCATCGTCGGCATCAACATTCCGTTCGCGCTGTTCTTCTCCATCATCATCCTGGTGCTGCGCGGCGAGGATGCCAACCTGCTGTCGCTCGGCGCGGTTGATTTCGGCATCATCGTCGACTCCGCGGTCATCATGATGGAAAACATCTATCGCAATTTCCAGTCGCCCGCCGAGCATCGACAGACCCTGCTGCATCATCTCTCGGAGGGTTATTGGGGGGCGGACCCGACGTCGATCGCCGGACAGACGACCGCAAGCCAGCGATGGACCACGCGGCTGCGGATGATCTTCGTGAGCGCGCTGCAGGTCGACAAAGCGGTGTTCTTCACCGCCGCGATCACCGTGACCGCATTCCTGCCGCTGTTCACCATGCAGGGCGTGGAAGGCCAGATTTTCGGACCGATGGCGCGTACCTATGGCTATGCATTGGCCGGGGCGCTGATCGCCACCTTCACCATCACGCCGGTGCTGGCCGCGCTGCTGCTGCCGGCTCATATCGAGGAGGTCGAAACCATCATCGTGCGTGGGCTGCGCGCCGGTTACACGCCGGTGCTGCGCTGGGCGCTCAACAATCTGAAGGCGGCCGTCACGGTCGGCGTGGTGTTCATGATCTTGAGCGTTCTCGCGGCGTCCCGGCTTGGCAGCGAATTCCTGCCGGCGCTGGAGGAAGGCAATTTCTGGATCCGGGCCGCCATGCCGCCGACATTGTCGCTCGACGCCGGCACCGCCGCGACGCGCAAGATGCGGGAGATCCTGTTGCGGCATCCGGAGGTGCTCACGGTGGTGTCCCAGCATGGCCGTCCCGACAATGGCAGCGACGCATCGCCCTTCGCCAATGTCGAGCTGTTCTGCCCGCTGAAGCCGTTCGACGAGTGGCCTCCGAATCTCACCAAGGAGCAATTGACGGAGGAGCTGCAGAAGGAATTTGCCGAGGAGCTGCCCGGCATCGGATTCAACTTCTCACAATATATCCAGGACAATGTCGAGGAGGCGTTGTCGGGCGTGAAGGGTGCCAACTCGATCAAGATCGTCGGGAGCAATCTTGAGATACTGGAGCAGCTCGCGACCCAGGCGATGGACGAGATGGCCAAGGTGCCTGGTGTTGCCGATCTCGGCATTTTCCACCTGGTCGGCCAGCCCAATCTCAACATCAAGATCGACCGTGACAAGGCGGCGCGCTACGGGCTCAACACCGGCGACGTCAACATGGTGGTTCAGGCCGCGCTCGGCGGCACCAACGCCACGACCGTGCTGGAGGCTGACCGGCAGTTCGCGGTGACCTTGAGGCTCGATGCCAAATACCGTTCGGACGTCGACACCATCCGGACCCTGAAGGTGGCGTTCCAAACACCGTCGGGCAGCAACGGCTACGTGCCGCTGTCGGAAATCGCGGATATCAGCCTCGATACCGGCGCATCCTTCATCTATCGCGAGCGCAGCCAGCGCTACATTCCGATCAAGTTCAGCGTCCGCGGCCGCGACCTCGGCTCGACCGTCGCCGAAGCGCAGGAGCGGATTGCCAGGACGATCAAGCTGCCGCAGGGCTACCAGATCCTGTGGGCCGGCGAGTTCGACAATTTGCAGGAAGCCAAGAAGCGGCTGCTGATCGTGGTGCCGATCACCTTGATGCTGATCATGGTGCTGCTCTATGGGCTGTTCAACTCGCTGCGCGACAGCCTGCTGGCGGTTGCCGGTATTCCCTTTGCCATCGGCGGCGGGTTGATCGCGCTCTATCTCGCCGGCCTTGATTTTTCCGTTTCGGCCGCGATCGGCTTTATCTCGCTGTTCGGTGTTGCCGTGATGGACGGCATTCTCAACATCACCTATTTCCGCGAGCTTCGCATCCAGGGTGTGTCGGTGGCGGAGGCCGTGTTCCGCGGCGCGGAGCAGCGCATGCGCCCAATGCTGATGACTGCGCTATCCGCCGGCGTCGGCCTGTTTCCCGCGGCGATCTCGCACGGCATCGGCAGCCAGGTGCAGCGGCCGCTCGCGACGGTCGTGGTCGGCGGCATGTTCATCGGTCCACTGCTGCTGCTGATCGTCGCGCCGGCGCTGCGGCGGATATTCCTCGCCCATGACGCGGAGGATAGCGCGCTCGCCGAGGGCGGCGAGGCGGCAACGGCAGAGGGCAGGGAATAGGCTCGATGGATATCGTTCGCGTCAATCGCCATGCTCTGTCCTCGCCGCCTGCGCGGGCGGCGGGAGCTATCCATTGCCGGCATCGGGCGAAAGCCAACGCCGGCATCGCCGCGTCGCTTGCGATCGCGCTGTCAGGCTGTGTCGGGCCGAATTTCGTGCCGCCGGCGGCGCCCGCAGTGGAAGGTTATCTCCCGGGCAAATTGCAATCGCCCGATGCGGGGCCGGGCGCGCCCAAGGTCGCCAGCCAGCATTTTGTCACGGGACAGGAGGTCTCCGCGCGCTGGTGGGCCGCTTTCCGTTCGCAGCCGCTGAACGATCTCGTGCGCATGTCGGTCGATCACAGCCCGACGCTGCAAGCGGCAGAGGCTGCGATCAAGGTCGCCAAATACAACGCGCTCGCCCAGCGCGGCATCTGGCTGCCCCAGATATCAGGCTCGTCGACGTCCTCGCAGCTGCTGCTCAGCAATGCGGGGACGGTGTTTGGCGGCGATCTTGGCGCAACCCCGCAGAGCGAATATTCGCTGGTCACCCACGCGCTGAATGTGAGCTTCGTGCCCGATATCTGGGGCGGCAATTTCCGCGCGGTCGAAAGTCTCGACGCGGTCACCGAGCAGCAGCTGTTCCAGCTCGAGGCGGCCTATCTGACGCTGGCCGGCAACGTCGTCACCGCCGCCATTCAGGAGGCTTCGCTGCGCGGCCAGCTCGAGGCGACCAAGCGCGTCATCGAGATCGAGCGCCGACTGCTTGGCATCCTCAAGCGTCAGTTCGAGCTGGGGCAGGCGGCCCAGGCCGACGTGCTGCAGCAGGAGGCGGCGCTGGCAGCCGCGGAACAATTGTTGCCGCCGCTGGAGAAGCAGCTTGACCAGCAGCGCGATCTGCTCACCGCGCTCGCCGGTCAATTATCCCCGGACCAGGTGGTGCAGACCTTCGATTTGGCCCATCTGAAGCTGCCGGCGAACCTGCCGATCAGCCTGCCGGGCAGGCTCGTCGACCAGCGTCCGGACGTGCGCGCGGCGGAGGCCAACATGCATGCGGCGAGCGCGCAGATCGGGGTCGCGATTGCCGCGCGACTGCCGAACATCCAGATCAGCGCCAACGGCGGCAGCAGCGGCTACAATTTCGCCCAGAGCTTTGCGCCGGGCACCGGCTTCTACACGGTTGCCGCCGGCGTCACCGCGCCGATCTTCGACGGCTTCACGCTGTACAACAAGCAGAAGGCCGCGGAGGCCGCGCTCGACCAGGCGGAGGCGCAGTATCGTGCCACTGTCATTACGGCGTTCCAGAACGTCGCCGACGCGCTCCGCGCGCTGCAGACCGACGCGCGCGCCGTGAAAGCGGCCGTGCATTCCGAGGAGGCCGCCAAGGCCAGCCTCGACATTGTCGAGAAGCAGCTTTCTGCCGGCCAGGTCAACCAGCAGGCGGTGCTCACCGCGCAGCAGACCTATCTGACCGCGGTGGTCGCGCGCGTGCAGGCCGAAGCCAACCGCCTGTCCGATACGGCCGCGCTGTTCATCGCGCTTGGCGGCGGTTGGCCGAGCAGCTGCTCGTCCCCGGTCTGGCGCGAATGTGCCATGGGAGAGGTGGCGAGCGAGCGCAGGGATCCTGAAGTCAAGAGTTCAGAGCTCAAGACCCCGGAGTCCAGGATCTGACGTCCAGCTCACCAGACGACGAAGGTGCACAACAAGGCGAAGGGCAGCACGACAAGGCCCAGATAGAGCCAGGTTCGATACGCCTCTGGATCTTTGGGCAGAATGAAGAGATTGACGACGCACCAGAGGCAGAGCGCAAAACCCAGGGCAACGCGGATGAGATCGTCGGGCGTCTCCGAAACAGACCAGATCTTTTCGATCTGCGGCATGGCAACGCGCGCGGTCAGGATCGCGAGGGCGATGATGAAGAGGGTTCGGAAAGCAACGCCGCCGATGAAAACGCGATATGTCGGCTTCGGAGTGGTTCGTCGTGCTGCGACCATGGGCATCCCCTGCCTTCGATTCGCGCAAAGCCAGCGCGAATAAAGAAAAAGTATCGGAGATCGCATTGCAACGGCAAGAGGCCGACGAGGAAAATCAAATGACAGCACCAATAACCTGCTTAAACAGACCCAGAGTCCGAGAGTTACTGCTTGGAGTCGCTGCGGTCGGGTTGATGCTGCCGGCCCAAGCACAGGATTTTGGCGAGCGCAGCCACAAGCCGCCGCAGTTTCCGGTCGAAAACCATCCGCGGGTGAGCGAGAAGGACTACAAGGCGGCGCTGGAGAAGATTCCGACGCCGACCCAGAAATACGACCCGTGGGGCGGCGCCCACACGACCGAGGTGCAGAAGGGCACGACCGAGACGGCGAAGAGCGCCAACAAGAGCGCCAGGAAGGGCACGCCGGCCAACTAGGATGGCGACTGCGACGCAGAGGTTGAACCATCCGCCCGGATCGAGCGTCCCGGCTCAAGGCTGGCGGTCGGTTTGTATATTAAAAAGATATTATTTCGCTGGGGCCGGAGGCGGCGTTGCGCCGCTACTCCTGCCAGTTCCTTGCTCGCCCAGCCAGTGGTGCTGATATTTCGAGCATTTTCTGATTGTTTCTTGCGCCTTCGGAAAATTGGGATCAGCATGGTTCCCAAGGACAATGACGGGCACTGAGCCGAGTCGTTTGCGAGATCGACAGCCGAGAAGCCCGCCCCTGTTCCGTTCCGAGTTGTCTTGAGGACCTATGGAGGGTGCAATGAGGAAGTCTCTAGTCGTAATGGCCGGAACGCTCGCCGTGCTCGCGCTGGCGCTTACGCTTCCGACCCGCGTTGATGCCGGTGCATCAGCCAGCGCGCCGTCGAAGAACACGCACGCGAACCAGGCGAGCAACCAGAATTATCCGATCTCGGAATACTCATCCTCTTCGCGGAAGCACCACCACACTAGCGCGCGCTAGTTCGCACTGGCGCCGTAGCCGTCCTGAGATGCTGCGTGCTGGTCTGCGGCCGGCAAGCGCGTGTCAGTGCCCTTGGGTAGATTGGCATTGCCGACGAAGGCCCTGGCCGCGGGCAGGACGCTGGGCATCACGCCCGCCACCTCGGCCTTCGTCATGCCCGACCGGATGCGCGGATCGTAGAGGATATTGAGCAAGTACTGGTCGTAGACGTCGAAAAAGCCCATCTGGACGTCATCATTGAACATTGTCCACGGGACCGAACGGTCGTCATTGATCGCCCCCAGCCCCTGCAGCAGTTCCTCATAGGCACAGTCGTAAAAGGTGAAGTCGCCAGCATCCACCGGCAGGATCACCTCTGCTCTTCGGATGCGAAACTGGTTGTCCTTGCCGATGCCGGAGAGGCATTGCGGTGTCAGCGCCTTTTCGATTCGATTGGCGCGGCTCGCGCCATAGCGCGCGCGGATGGTGGTCGCGACGTCGCGATCGGATACCAGCGAAACGACGAAATTCGCAGCCTCCCTGTCGTCGGTCACGGCGATGTCAAGATGATCGATGCGCCGGCGGATATCGGCCACGATAGTGGCGATCTCGGCGCTGCGGTCGGGCCGCGCCTTGCTGTGGATGAAGATGCGCACCGGCTCCTCGAACTTGCGCACGCGGTCGCTTCTTGCGCCGACCTGCAGTTCGGCCTGGAACGCGATCTTGAAGAAGCCGTCCTTGATCTCCTCGTTGGTGAAGTCGTGGCGTTCGGCTGCGCGGCGGCTTGCGATGTCAGGGTTCTCCGCATGCGCTGGTGCGATCACAAAGACGAGCGCAGACAGCGCGACAACGGTCGCTGTCGCTTTGCCGATATGCTCAGCGATACCCGAGAGCGGGTAAAAGATATTTTTCTTTAATGTCCCAGTGCTCATGTGCTTTCAGATCGCCTTTGCCCCGCTTTTGTCCAGGGTTGCAAGCAAGATGCGTACCGATTAAGCCTTCTTCGGCATCTCATCCGCCACCGAGATGGAGACGTGAAACAAAGATCATGGTGCGCAAGGCGATCACGGCGGCCAATACGGTGCCGGAGAGCAGCAGCGTCAGAACGCAGATGCCCAGATGCTTGAGGGTCGTGCGCTGGCTATGCGTCAAGCGTATTCGCCGCGGATCCCGACGTGCGGATGAATAAGAGGAGCGCTCCAGGTCATGCGCTAGCAAGGTCATGTTCAGCCCCTTCAAGGGTACGCCACCACCAGCGTTCAGACGGCCTTGACGGCCTGCATGCGTTTGAAGAGCTGACGGCTCCAGCGCGCCGCGCCGCGCATGATTGGTCCAATCAAGCCGGCAAGCCGATTGCCGTTGTTCTCGATGTCGAGCTCGAAGCTCTCTGCCGGAAAGATCGTCGCACAAGCCACGTCACCGGCATGCCGACGCGCGAACGAAACTGCCGAACTCTTGAGAAAAAAGATACCGCCGCTCACGCCGTTGCGCTCGCGGGCAATCCAAAAGCCGTCCGCGTTACGGCCGATGAAAAATGCCGGTATAGTTTCATTGAGGACATCTGGATCGACTGGTTCGATGGCCGCCATGACGGACTCCACATTCGTCTAGCGCCATTATCTGGCGTGAAAGCATAGGAATGCGAGACGACCGGAGGCGATGCCGCATAAGAACGGCATAAAGTCAGCTGCAGGTCGCCGCACGACCAGCGAGAAAGTTATCTAGCTCGGTGCGGGTCCGGATCGTCGGCGAGTGCGACGGTCTCAAAGCTGGCGGAGTTTGTCCGCATCCGGCTGCTTTTGCAGCCGATAGCCAACGCCAGATTCGGTCACGATCAGGCGAGGGCCGTCGGGATCGGGTTCGATCTTCTGCCTGAGGTTTCGAACGAGAAGGCGGAGATATTGAATATTATCCCGCGAGGTGTTCGGCCAGATCTTCTCGATCAGATGGTCATGCGTGACGACCAGGCCCACGTTCATCGCGAGAAGATGCAGCAGGCGATATTCCTTCCGGGTGAGCTCGACGACCTTTGCATCGAGGGTCGCAGTTTGCGCGGCCAGATCGACCGTCAAAGGTCCGGCATTGACAATGTGGCTTTCGGTCGCCGTCTTGAATGATCGGCGCAGCGCGGCTTCGCAGCGCGCCAGCAATTCGGCCATGCCAAACGGCTTGACGATGTAGTCGTCGGCGCCCGCCTTGAGCAGCCTGACCTTTTCGGCCTCGGTGGAGATGACAGACAGAATGATCACCGGGACGTTGGACCACGCGCGAACGCGCTCCAGCACCTCGTCGCCAGGCAAATCCGGCAGCGCGGAATCAAGGATAATGAGATCTGGCGGGCTCGATGTTGCCAGCCGCAGGGCTTCGAAAGCACCTCTGGCCTCGTGCACGATATAACCGCTTAGCTCCAGACCGGCGCGAATGAAGCGCCCGATTTTCGGATCGTCCTCGACCAGGAGGACGACGTTGGCGGATTTGGTCATTGCAACCTGGCTCGGTCAAATCAGAGCGAGCGCAACAGGAGGCGGCCTGAAAGCTGATCGAGCCGTTTCCGCCCAGCGCCGTGGTCGATTCCCATTGTTGCGAGGGCATCAACGATGCGGCGCGATTCGGGTCCGGATGTCTTGCGGCATCGCAGGATCTGCCTACGAAACCACACCTACCCCAGCTGCCCAACCATCACCTATTGTGCTCCGCCGAAAGAGCACACGTCTTCATAAGTTTTCTATGGGGAGCGACGCGCGACGTTATAGCCAAAAGATTTAGCGGGATGACCATTTTATGGCTTTGCGGTCACACCAATCGGAAATCAGTGGCCGCGAGGTGACGATTCTGGCCGAAAAATCACGATTTCTGCGAGAAAGTTGAGCGAATGAGTGCGAGTTTGTTGCTTATTTGAGCAACGGGTATCCACGACAGCGTTCAGCAAATTATTTCTTTATGGAGCGGTGCACCAAGTCCACTCGATTTTTTGCGCATCCGAAATGCACATTGTTCCCAAGCTCATCGGGGCACATGCGCCGGACAGGCGCTGTAACTACAGCTTGGGGCAAGATGATGAAGAAAGTTTTGTTGGCGGGCGTATCGTTGATCGCGTTCGGTTCGATCGACGGTGCATATGCAGGTGACACCATCCCGCCGATGGGGAAGACGTTCTGCGATCCCTACAAGAATTACTCCTGCCTCGACGCCTATCTGGGCGACGACTTCATTACCCGTTTCGTCAACTACTACAGGCTGGAGTGGGGGCATGAGTCGGCGCCGGCCGATCCCAAGGCGCCTCCCGGACGCCGCGATTATTGGCCGACGACGCCCCAATCGACCCCTCCCATGCCGTTTGCGGAATGGCCCTACGGCGGCACCACGAACCTCGGCGTGACGCGGCCGAGCTCGATTGACAGCCCCTTGATGGCGGCGCTGGGCAACACCTGGCTCGGCCAGTCCCTGAACGACAACCACATCCAGATCTATGGCTGGATCAACGCGGGCGGCAACTTCTCCAACAACACCGTGCGTGGCGGCAACGCGCCGGCGGCCTACGACTACAATCCCAACACGGTCCAACTCGACCAGGCGGTGCTCTATATCGAGCGGCTGCCCGACACCGTGCAGAAGGATCACGTCGACTGGGGCTTCCGCCTAGCGCCGATCTACGGCGAGAATTATCGCTACACCACTGCCTTCGGCCTCTGGAGCAACCAGCTCCTGAACCAGAACAAGAACTATGGCTACGACATGCCGATGGCCTATGGCGAGGTCTTCATCCCGCAGGTCATGGAGGGGCTCCTGATCCGCGTCGGCCGCTACATCTCGATCCCTGACATCGAGGCGCAGCTGGCGCCGAACAATTACATGTACACGCACTCGATGACCTATACCTTCGACAACTACACCAACACGGGCATCCAGAGCACGCTCGCGGTAACGAAGAACTGGATCGTGCAGTTGGGGGTGTCGGTCGGCACGGAGGCGATGCCCTGGCACTATGGCGCCCAGATCGCCAATCCTTTCCCGAACCCACTCTATCCGAACAACACCATGCCGAAGGATCCCGGCGCAAAGGCGAGCCTTGCGGCCGGCGTCCGCTGGACCTCTGACTCCGGCAACGACAACGTCTATGTCGTCGCGGACGGCATCAATGACGGCAATTGGGGTTATAACAACCTGCAATGGTACGGCATCACCTACTACCATAAGTTCAACGATCAGTGGCACATCTCGGTTGAATCCTACGACATTCATCAGAACAACGTGCTGAATGCCAATAACCCCGCGGCACTTGCCGCATGGGCCGCAGGCGGCACGCCGTTCTCGCCACAATACATGCCGTTCAACGCGCCCGGACTTGCGCTCTGCAGCAACCCGGGCCTGTTCTCCTGCACGGCGGAATCGCGCTCGTTCCTGTGGTACCTGAATTACAGCCCGACCAAGCTCGACAACATCTCCTGGCGCATGGAGTGGTTCGACGACGTCGAGGGCCAGCGCACCGGCACCAAGACCAACTATCTCGAGACCGGTATCGGCTGGCAGCACTGGTTCTCGCCGCAGATCGAGATCCGGCCGGAGTTCTCCTTCTACCGCTCGCTGAACGGCAACGCCTTCAACGGCAACGCGAACCTCGGCATCGCGCCGAACAAGAACACCGCCCTGATCGGGTCGGCGGACATCATCATCCACTTCTAAGGGACAATGCCGCGGCTCGATCCGCCCAAAGGCAAACAATTCCACAGGGGCTGACAATGAAGCGTATTCTTCTCACTACCGTCGCGCTCGGTGCGCTGGCTCTGGCGACGGAAGCATCCGCCGCGGACCTCCCGGTCAAGGCGGCGCCGGTCGCGCCACCGGTCTACGACTGGAGCGGCATCTATATCGGCGGCTTCGGCGGCTACGGCTTTGGCAACCAGAACATCAACAACACCGCCGGGCTCGCAGGCTTTGCCAATTTTACGGCAAACTACGAGACGCATGGGCCGATGGCCGGCGGCGAGGTCGGCTACAACTGGATGATCGGCCAGATCCTGTTCGGTCTGGAAGGCGACGGTGCCTGGACCAACATCCGGGGCAACGACAATTTTGCGCTGGGTTGGAACGACGAAAGTCATCTGAAGTGGGTCGGCTCCCTGCGCGTGCGCAGCGGCATCGCGGTGGATCGGCTGCTGCTGTTCTTCACGGCGGGGTGGGCTGCCGGCGACATCGACCACACCAACACCAATCCCGGCGTCGGCGTGGACGCGTTCTCCGTCCATCGCAGCGGACTCGCCGCCGGTGGTGGCATCGCGTACGCGATCACCAACAATCTGATCGGCAAGATCGAGTATCGATACTACGACCTCGGCACCTATCACCGCGACACGCCGACCAACGCGGTGCTGCCCTACAATGTCGCCAACACCTATTCGACTGTCCTGCTCGGGCTCGACTTCAAGTTCGGCGGCGGACCGGTGATCGCGCGGTATTGAGTCGAATACCTGCTGAACATCCAGCGCCTGGAGCGCCGGTCTATCTTCGAGTCCGGTGCCATGATGCCGTCCGGCGGCCTCACGAGGCCGCGCAAGGCAGCAAGTGCCATCGCCTGATTTGCAAATCCACTCGGCGAACGCTGCAATGCCGCTTTATGTGGTTCGGGCCCATCAGGCCGAACTGGACGCGCCTTGCCGTTTCGACGCGGCGGATGCGTGAGGCCACAGGCGCTTCGTCGAGAGCGGTGAGAGACATTCGTGCCGAGGCGGTTCTCGAGCCGCCCCCATGGGCGATTTGACCTCCACCGCCGGAGGGACCGCGGACCCGTGCGATCAACTACTTAAAGTAACAGCTCGTTAAGATTAATGCGTCCTTGCCTGCGCGGTGCTGCGCCAGCAGCGGTACCCGGCGCGCAAACCACGATTTGCCGGCAGAAGGCTTCGGCCTCGATCAGCCGACTCTCGTCGCGGCAGGGTGCCGCGTCGCGCAATTCCTGGTTGAACAGCCTGAAGTTGTTCCCGCGGTGGAACCGCTAAAGAGGTTGTTAACCATGCCGTGCGTAGATGACTGGAACTCGGGACGTCGTTTCGAGGGGCATCCACGAACGGACGCGCTCACGAGAGTCCCTCGTCGGCGCTCTCCGTAGGTATCAGTAAGCTCAGCAGGCAGCTTGTCCAGATGTCATCAGGCGAGGTCATCCACACGACTGTGGACGACCCCGATCGTCGACGGCTGCGCGGCTGGGCTCTGGGGAATCCGCCGTGGCCGGTGGGACGGCTCGTCCGAACGGAGTCGTGTTGCCGATCGATTTGGGGGCTTGATGCCGGTCGCCGTTGCGAGCACGCATTCCGTCAGGCGTCGCCTGCTCTTGCTGGCCTCGGTCTCCGCGGCGGCGGTGATGGCGGACAGGGCTGCCTCGGCGGCCTGTCCCCCCGGTCCGATTTCGATAGGACCCGGCGTCTCCACCGGCGCGCAACAGG
>Ga0209062_1003808_pt1 | contig 16787 bp, 14 predicted proteins | sample Coa_R2_2_FD_187158 | JGI IMG/M metagenome (GOLD analysis project Ga0209062, IMG submission 187158) | Surface soil microbial communities from Centralia Pennsylvania, which are recovering from an underground coalmine fire - Coalmine... | ecosystem: Environmental > Terrestrial > Soil > Unclassified...
GAATGGCGGGGCGCTACGCCCAGGCGCTTTTCGCGCTCAGCCAGGAATCCGGGACGACCGACAAAATTGCCGCCGATCTTGCCGCATTCGAGGGCTTGATCGGCGAAAGTGCGGACCTCCAGCGTTTCGTCAAGAGTCCCGTTTTTTCGGCCGAGGAGCAGGTCAAGGCGCTCAATGCGATTCTTTCCAGGGCGGAGATTGGCGGCATCGCAGCCAATTTCATCAAGCTCGTTGCCTCCAAGCGCAGGCTTTTTGCGATCGCCGACATGATCCGCGATTTCAATTTGCTGAACGATGCCCGAAAAGGCGTAACGCGGGCGCAGGTGACGGTTGCCGAGGCGCTCAAACCCGGCCATGTCGAGGCATTGCGCCAAGCTCTTGCCGAGGTATCGGGCGGCGGCAATGTCGAGGTGGCGGTCAGAGTCGATCCGGCGATCATCGGCGGCCTGATCGTGCAATTGGGCTCCCGCATGGTTGACGGCTCGCTCAGAACCAAACTCAATTCTATTCGCACACGCATGAAAGAGGCCGGCTAATGGAGATCCGCGCTGCGGAAATTTCCGCGATCCTCAAGCAGGAAATCGCGAACTTCGGTAAGGAAGCAGAAGTAACCGAGGTAGGCCAGGTCCTCTCGGTTGGAGACGGGATTGCCCGCGTCTATGGCCTAGACAATGTCCAGGCGGGCGAGATGGTCGAGTTTGAAAATGGCGTGCGGGGCATGGCGCTCAATCTCGAGAGCGACAATGTCGGCGTCGTCATTTTCGGCAGCGACCGTGATATCGGTGAAGGCCAGACGGTCAAGCGGACTGGCGCGATCGTCGACGTTCCTGCCGGCAAGGGCTTGCTCGGGCGCGTCGTCGATGCGCTCGGCAATCCAATTGATGGTAAGGGTCCGATTCGCGCTGAGAAGCGCGCCCGCGTCGATGTCAAGGCGCCGGGGATCATTCCGCGCAAATCCGTGCACGAGCCGATGGCGACTGGCCTCAAGGCGATCGATGCCTTGATTCCGATTGGACGCGGTCAGCGCGAGCTGATCATTGGCGACCGCCAGACCGGCAAGACTGCCGTGGCGCTTGACACCATTCTCAATCAGAAGCCGCTGAACCAGGGAAGCGACGAAAGCCTCAAGCTTTATTGCGTCTATGTCGCGGTCGGACAAAAGCGCTCGACCGTCGCGCAATTCGTCAAAGTGCTCGAGGAGCAGGGAGCGCTGCCCTATTCGATTGTCGTCGCGGCGACGGCTTCCGATCCGGCCCCGATGCAGTTCCTGGCGCCTTTTGCCGGTTGTGCCATGGGAGAATATTTCCGCGACAATGGCATGCATGCCTTGATCATTTATGATGATCTCTCCAAGCAGGCCGTCGCCTATCGCCAGATGTCGCTTCTGCTGCGCCGCCCGCCGGGACGCGAGGCCTATCCGGGCGATGTGTTCTATCTGCATTCGCGGCTGCTCGAGCGTGCCGCGAAACTCAACGATGCGAACGGTGCGGGGTCGCTCACGGCGCTTCCCGTTATCGAAACGCAGGCGAATGACGTTTCGGCTTACATTCCGACGAATGTCATCTCGATCACCGATGGCCAGATCTTCCTCGAGACCGATCTTTTCTATCAAGGCATCAGGCCTGCGGTGAATGTCGGCCTTTCCGTCTCCCGTGTCGGCTCGTCCGCGCAAACCAAAGCGATGAAAAAGGTCGCGGGCAAGATCAAGGGCGAGCTCGCGCAATACCGCGAGATGGCCGCGTTCGCGCAGTTCGGCTCCGACCTCGATGCGACGACGCAGCGATTGCTCGCGCGCGGCTCGCGCCTGACAGAGCTTTTGAAACAAGCGCAGTTCTCGCCTCTGAAGATGGAGGAGCAGGTTTGCGTGATCTACGCCGGCGTCAATGGCTATCTTGATGCCTTCCCGGCCGACCGGGTGAAAGACTTCGAGGAAGGGCTCCTCACGCTCTTGCGGGCGAGCCATAGCGATCTTCTCGATACGATTCGCACCACGAAGGATCTCTCGGACGATTCCGCAAAGAAGCTCAAATCTGTCGTTGATGGCTTCGCCAAGAACTTTGCGTGATCGAGAACCTTGCTTGAATAAAGACCTGCGATTTAATCGAGACCTGCGCTTGATTAGGCTGGCGCCCGGAGAGAGGTGAAGCGGATAGACCATGCCCTCGTTGAAGGATCTGCGAAACCGGATTTCCTCCGTCAAAGCAACCCAAAAGATCACCAAGGCCATGCAGATGGTTGCCGCCGCGAAACTGCGGCGTGCCCAGATGGCGGCCGAGTCGGCAAGGCCCTATGCCGAGCGGATGGAGAGGGTTCTTACCAATCTAGCCGCCTCCATGGGGACGAGCGGACATGTTCCGCCGCTGCTCGGCGGCGGCGGGAACACAACCCATCTCCTGGTCGTCTGCACGGCCGAGCGCGGCCTTTGCGGGGCTTTCAATTCCTCGATCGCGCGTCTTGCGCGCGATACGGCGGTCTCACTCATGACGCAGGGCAAGACGGTCAAGATTCTTTGCGTTGGCAAAAAAGGCTATGACATCCTGCGCAGGCAATTCGGGCGGCAGATTATCGAGGTGATCGAGCTGCGCTCGGTACGCACGATCGGTTTCGACAACGCCGATGCGATCGGCCGCAGGATTGTTGCCTTGCATTCCGCGGGCGAGTTCGACGTTGCCACCCTGTTTTTCTCGCGGTTCAAGTCGGTCATTGCGCAAATCCCCACGGCACAGCAGATCATTCCGCTCGCCCTGCCGGAGGAAGTGGCAGCTGCGCAATCGGGCGCGGCCTACGAATATGAACCAGATGAGGAAGAAATTCTCGCGGAGCTCCTGCCCCGCAACATTTCGGTCCAGGTCCTGCGGGCGCTTCTTGAAAATGCCGCTTCGGAACAAGGTGCGCGGATGAGCGCCATGGACAACGCCTCGCGCAATGCTGGCGAAATGATCAGAAAACAAACCATGCAATACAACCGCTCGCGGCAAGCGATGATCACGAAGGAACTGATCGAGATCATCTCCGGCGCCGAAGCGCTTTGAGGTTCCATCTATCTCAGCGGGTAGTTCCCGGGTTATGGTTCCAGTTTTGAGTTCAAGCTATCAATCCACCAAGAGGACGAAGCATGGCTGACGCCGCATCCAACTTGCCCGAGGGCTACGTCACGCAGGTTATCGGCGCTGTCGTTGACGTGAAATTCGACGGGCATCTGCCCCAAATTCTCAACGCGCTCGAAACCGACAACCACGGCAACCGCTTGGTCCTCGAAGTCGCGCAGCACCTTGGCGAAAATTCGGTGCGCTGCATCGCCATGGATGTTTCCGAAGGTCTCGTCCGCGGCCAGAAGGTCGTCGACACGAAGGGCCCGATCTCTGTTCCCGTTGGCGAGGAATGTCTTGGCCGCATCATCAATGTTATCGGCGAGCCGGTGGACGAACTGGGTCCGGTCGGTGCTAGCGTGCGGCGCGCGATCCATCAGCCGGCGCCTTCCTATTCAGAACAATCGACCGAGGCGCAAATCCTGGTGACGGGCATCAAGGTCGTTGACCTTCTCGCTCCTTACGCGAAAGGCGGCAAGATCGGACTCTTCGGCGGCGCCGGGGTTGGCAAGACCGTTTTGATTATGGAACTCATCAACAATATCGCCAAGGCGCACGGCGGCTATTCGGTGTTCGCCGGAGTGGGCGAGCGGACCCGCGAAGGCAATGACCTTTATCATGAAATGATCGAGTCCAGGGTGAATGTGGACCCGCGTGAACATGGCGGGTCTGCCAAGGGCTCGAAATGCGCTCTCGTCTATGGGCAGATGAACGAGCCGCCGGGCGCGCGCGCCCGTGTTGCTCTGACCGGGCTCACCGTTGCGGAGGAGTTCCGCGACAAGGGCCAGGACGTGCTGTTCTTCATCGACAATATTTTCCGCTTCACCCAGGCGGGCTCGGAAGTCTCGGCTCTCCTTGGCCGTATCCCCTCCGCGGTCGGCTACCAGCCGACACTCGCGACCGACATGGGCGCACTCCAGGAGCGGATCACGACCACCAACAAAGGTTCGATCACATCGGTGCAGGCGATCTATGTGCCGGCCGACGATCTGACCGATCCGGCGCCTGCAACCTCTTTCGCCCATCTTGACGCAACGACCGTCTTGTCGCGCGCCATCGCTGAGAAGGGCATCTATCCAGCCGTCGATCCGCTCGATTCGACATCGCGCATGCTGTCGCCGCTCATCGTCGGCGAAGAGCATTATACCGTGGCCCGCCAGGTCCAGCAGCTCTTGCAGCGCTACAAGGCTTTGCAAGACATCATCGCCATTCTGGGCATGGACGAGCTCTCGGAGGAAGATAAGCTGACGGTGTTCCGCGCGCGCAAGATCGAGCGCTTCCTGTCGCAGCCCTTCCATGTCGCCGAAGTGTTCACCGGTTCGCCGGGAAAGCTTGTGCCGCTCGCGGACACGATCAAGGGCTTCAAGGGTCTCGTCGCGGGCGACTATGATCATCTCCCTGAGGCCGCCTTCTATATGGTCGGCTCGATCGAGGAAGCGATTGAGAAAGCCTCGAAGCTCGCGGCTGAAGCGGCATAAACCGCGGCATCACGCGTAAATGGGGTCCATATCGAGAGGCATGTGATGGCGGCTTTTCATTTTGAAATGGTCTCTCCCGAAAAGCTTGTCTTTTCGGGAGAAGTTGAGTCCGTCACCGTTCCGGGAACCGAGGGCGAATTCACGGTCTTCAAGGATCACGCGCCTGTGATCTCAAGCCTGAAGCCAGGTATCGTCGTCATCGAGGAGCCGTCCGCAAGGAAAAGCAGCCTCTTCGTGCCTGGCGGCTTCGCCGAGGTGGGGCCATCGGGCCTTACCATCCTCGCCAATCAGGCGATTGATCTCGCAGAGCTCGATGCGGCAAAGCTCGATGCGGAGCTTGCTCTTTTCGAAGAAGAAGTTACCCGCGCCGAGACCGACGAAGCACGCCGTGTTGCGGCCGAAAAGCGCGATCAGCTGCAGGAGCTCAAGGCCGCGCTCAAGATCTGATCCGCGCCTCATCCTTCCCGGAGGATTTCCCGCGCAAAGAGAGGATGGCGCGCAAGATAGGTATCTTGCGTCAAGCGAGACGAACCGCCTTGGCCTCTTGCCGGTTGATTGCGCCGGGTTGCTTAGGGTGCGGCCGGGCACCTGCCGGGGGTTCCCAAAACCCAAAAGAATTGCGGGTTTCGTGCAGACGGGCGGCGCCGCGATGTCCTTCCATTTTGAACGCTGGGAAGGCTACACCGGCAGATCAATGCCTCCCATCATGAGGGCAGGCCGCTTTGGCCAGCCCCGGCGGACTATTTCAATCACATCGTGAAAGAAGAAAACCGGTGAAAGCCGTGAACGGCCGATCTTCCCGTGATCATGGGCCGTGTGCCGAGGGAAGCATTGCATCTTGCTTGCTCATATTTGCAATGCTGCTGGCGTGAGAATCGCTAGCCGCAACACAGCCGGTGCCTTCGGCCGCGGCGGTAGCAAAAGCCGTATCGGAAAGGGAAAAAGCGTAGACAAACAGCCCAAGCTTCAACGAAGCGAAAACGGCAATCCTGAGCGAACCAAGAAATGCACCAACAAGCGCACGTTTGAGAATAGTCATTAGCAATCTCCGTTCGTCTCCTTCTCTCATCAGGTTGTCCTCGCAACCTCTATCGTTTCAATGATGAGATTGCATCGCGGTTCCCGAATGTCACATGGAAGTGATGGTCCTCCCGCGGCTTGTCCCATGGCTAGGACTCTTTCTTGCTTAAATGGAGCGGTGCAATGAACGTAAAGATCAGTGTGACGGGCGGCACTCAAGAAAATGACTTTCCGGGCGCGGTTCTGCCCGGATGCCGGGCGAATATTCCGCGGCAATTGCTGCTAGCGCGGGAGGCAGCGCAGCCGGGCGAAGGAACAGAGGCGGCAGCACTTCGTTTTTCTGCGTGAGAAACCACGAGGAGAAATGATGCTGCTTCGCAAGGATGGCCTTGACGTCATCGCCATTCCGCAGCCGAGCCATGCCTGGCTGTCCGGCCAGCTGGCGCGGGCCTGGGGCAATGCGCGTTTCGCCGCCCCGCAACCCTATGACGAGGTGTGCCTCGCCGCCGGGCAGCACGACATCGGCTGGCATTCTTGGGAAACGGCCCCCGCGCTTGATTCCGGCACCGGCCTCCCGCAAGAATTTTTCAAAGTGCCGCCAAGGGTGCATATCATGCTTTGGCGCGAAGGCGTGCGCCGCGCGCGAGCTTTTGGCCGCTACCCCGCGCTGCTGGTCTCTCGCCACGCCGATACGATCTACTCCCGCTACTTTGATTTTACGAAGGCATGCTCCGGGGATGTGGAGGCGGTGCGCGCTTTTCTTGATGAGCAGCATGCCTTTCAGGCGCGCGCCGCGGCATCCCTGCAAGCAGATCCAAAAACCGGGGTAGAAGCATCCGATGAAATGATTGCGCATAACCAGCTTTTGGTTGCGGCGCTCGATTGGATCTCACTTGAAATCTGCTGGGGCGTCAGAGAAGAAAAGAAGATCCCTCATGTGCCTGTGGCTTTGAAGCAGGAATGTGAGCTCCGCCTTCGCCCGTGCGGCGGCACTGATGACCTCATCCTGGACCCCTGGCCTTTTGAGCACGCGAGCCTTGCGGTTCGCGCCGAGGGCAAGCGTCTGCACGGGCGCTTTTCCCGAGAGAAAGAACTTCACCGCGCGCTGGATGAAGCCGAGGCGGTGCTTGTAACCGCCGTGCTGCACGGGGCTTGATGCGGGAGACATGCCGCTCTCGTGCGTGTCCGGCCTAAAAGAAAGTGCTAAACACCGGCGCGGAAATTTTCCCAAACCGGATACCCATGGCACCCCCACTCCTTTCCCTGCAGAATATTTCGCTGACCCTCGGCGGCAAGCCCTTGCTGGATGGGGCATCGCTTTCGGTCTCGGCGGGCGAGCGGCTCTGCCTCGTCGGGCGCAACGGTTCCGGCAAATCAACGCTCTTGAACATCGCCGCGGGCCACATCGAGCCGGATAGCGGGACTCGCTTTCTGCAGCCTGGCGCTAGTCTGCGCTATCTTCCGCAAGAACCGGACCTTTCCGGCTACGCGAGTACCTTCGCCTATGCCGCGGCGGGGCTTGGCCCGGCCGGTGATCCGCATCGGGCAAGGATGCTGCTGAACGAGCTGGGGCTGACCGGCGAGGAAAATCCGGCGCGGCTTTCAGGCGGCGAAGCCCGCCGCGCCGCGCTGGCAAGAGTGCTTGCGCCAGAGCCTGACATTTTGCTCCTTGATGAGCCGACCAATCATCTTGATCTGCCGGCTATCGAATGGCTTGAGGCGGAGCTCAAAGCTTCGCGCTCTGCTCTCGTGATCATCAGCCATGACCGCAGGTTCCTGCAAATTCTCTCGAGGAGCACGGCATGGCTTGACCGCGGCCGGATCCGCGTTCTCGGGCGCGGCTTTGCCGAATTCGAGGCCTGGCGTGATGCCGCGCTGGAGGAAGAGGAACGGGTTGCGCACAAGCTTGATCGCAAGATTGCAGCAGAAGAAGACTGGCTGCGCTATGGCGTCACCGCACGGCGCAAGCGCAACCAAAGGCGCCTTCAAAATCTCGCTTCAATGCGTGCCGAACGCCGCCAGCGCCCCGCCCAAAAAGGGATGAAGTTTGAGGCCAGCGAAGCAGAACTCTCGGGCAAGCTCGTCATCGAAGCCAGGGATATCGGGAAATCCTTTGGCGAGCGCACCATCGTCAAAAATCTGTCGATTCGGATTTTGCGCGGGGACCGCCTTGGCCTCATCGGCGCCAATGGCGCGGGCAAGACGACGCTCATCAATCTTTTGACTGGCACGCTGGCGCCTGATCATGGCCAGATCCGCCACGGCGCCAATCTTATGCTGGCGGCTCTCGATCAGGGCCGGGCAAGCCTCGATCCTGGAACAGCGCTGAAGGATGCGCTCACCGGCGGCGGCAGCGATTTCGTCGAGATAAACGGCGAGCGCAAGCATGTCATTGGCTACATGCAGGATTTCCTGTTCCGCCCGGAGCAGGCGCGCACGCCCATCGGGCGTCTCTCGGGCGGCGAGCGCGGCAGACTCATGCTCGCGCGAGCCTTGGCAAGGCCGTCCAACCTTCTCGTTCTCGATGAGCCCACCAACGATCTCGATCTTGAAACGCTTGATCTTTTGCAGGAGATGCTCAGCGATTACAAAGGGACCCTGCTGCTCGTCAGCCACGACCGCGATTTTCTCGACCGGCTGACGACCTCGGTGCTGGTGGCGGAGGGAGGCGGCCGCTGGAGCGAATATGCCGGCGGCTATTCCGACATGGTTGCCCAGCGCGGCAGCGGGGTAACCGGAGCGCCGGTTTCACGAACGCCCGCGGCACCCAGGGACAAGCCAAGAGCTGCCGCAACGCAGGCGGCCAAGGCGAATGTGAAGCCGCGCCTGACGTTCAAGCAACGGCATATGCTCGAGCAGCTGCCGGCGCGCATCGAGGAGTTGCGAATGCGCAAGGAAAAACTCCGGTCCTTGCTCGATGATCCCGGTTTCTATGCGCGTGATCCCGCGAAATTTACTGAGGTCTCGGAAGCTTTTGCAAAGGCCGAAGCCGATCTGGCAGAGGCCGAGGACCATTGGCTCAGTCTCGAACTGCTGCGGGAGGAAAGCGAAGGCTGATCCCGCGGCTTCCTGCTGAAGTGTTTGGCCGGAGGAAGCCGTTTCACTTCACGGCAAGAACCGGGCAATGAGCGAGTTGCATGATGCGATCCGCCCGGCTTCCGATCATTCGCTCGAATAAGGCCGAATGGCCGACAGCCCCGCTATGGCAATCCCTTGCAGAGCGGGTGGCTGAGAATGCCCCCTCAATAATGAATGATAGGAGGCGGCTCTCGCCCATAAGTCCGGCGGGCACGTCCGTGTCTCGCACAGCCATGGCATGAAGCCAACGGCGGGAACCCAAAATCAGCGTTTGCCGGATCTATTGACAATCCCGGCATCTTCATTGTTAAGCTGGCGGAGGCGATGGAGTTCGCCTAATAACCGCCTCAGAGCTAATGACTCCTACCAGCATCTAGCGGAGGAGTCTGCTTGAAACATATCCGGCATCTAATTGGCAGCGTGACGCTGGTCCGCGCACGGAGCCAGTTTCCTGAAAATGTGACTTTGCTTCGGCAAACTGCTGGCATGCGAGATGCTGGCATCCTGCGAGGGGCAGCGCGGGCACAGTCTGCGCCTAAGGCGCTCTGATGGCCCCGTTTACCCCCAGGCCTTTGCGGGGCTGGCGCTTCATTCTTCTGAACGTCGTGGTCGGCCTGGCGAATGTCGTCGTCCTGTCGAACGTTCCTGGCTATACCGTTCTTGGCCCTTATGCCGCCGGCTCTTTTCAGGGCGTCACCCCAAGCTTTGCCACCTGGGGCACGACCGATCACATGATCGGCATCTGCCTCGGCTTTCCGATCGCCCGATGGCTTGCAGCCCAGTTTGGCGACTATCGTGTTTATTCAACTTCGCTTCTTCTATACGCGATAGTGTCTTTCCTCTGCGCGACGGCCGAGACGATTTATTACTTTGTTCCGGTGCGCATTTTTCTTGGAATTATTGGCGGTGTCATCCTCCCGGTCGGGCAGGCGGTCTTGCTCGGTGAATATCCGCCCGAAAAAAGAAACCTCGGGGTCGGTATCTGGGGCGTCCTCAGCATGATGCCCTTCACGATTGGCGTCTTCATGGGTGGCTGGTGGTCCGAATGGTACGGATGGCGTTCGATGTTTTATTCGAATGTCGTCATCGCTCCTATGGTCGCAGCCATCACCGGATCGCTGTTCTATGGCCGCCAGATCAAGCGGCGCATCTCGCGCTTTGACGGTGTCGGGTTTCTATTTCTGGCAATTGTTCTGCTCGCGGTGCAGACAATTTTAAATCAAGGCAATGATTTCGATTGGTTCGGCTGGTCATGGTTCATGTTCAGCATGCTCATAGTCGCGATCACCGCTGGAGCTTGCTTCATTGTTTGGGAATTGGGGGAACGCCATCCGGCCATCGATCTGAGGCTTTTTGCCTACCGCAACTATACCGTCGCGGTTGTTGCCTCGATTGCCGGCTTCCTAGTGATCCAGGGCTTGCTGTCCTTATTCGTCGTTCAGCTGCAGACCTTGCTCGGCTATTCCTCGTCGCTCGCCGGCATTCTCTATATGTCGATGATCTTTCTTTCGGTACCGGTTGTGAGCATCATTCACCAGTTGTCCCGGAGGTTCGACGTCCGCCTCATTGCCTTTGCGGACTTTCTCGGATTTGCTCTGATCCTGATGTGGATCGGGTGTTTTGACAAAAGCGGCTATTTCGATCAGATCGTCTTCCCGATGACCTTTTTCGGTTTCTCGCTTGCCGCCTTTTTTTACTCCGCTGGCGTCGCTCGCCGTATATGGCCTGCCGTCCGACCGGCTCTTACGCGCAGCCGAGGAACTTACGCTCCTTCGCACCGCCGCTGGGGCGTCCGGTATCGCGCTGCAAGGAGTTGTGCAATTCAGGCGTACGCCCTTTCACCAGCTTGATCTCGCCGAACATTTTGGAGGGAGGCGCTTCGCGTCGCTTGATCTTCTGTCCCAGTTCTTGAGCAAGATGGAAGCATCGGGCATTTCACCGGACAAAGCGTTCCGCCTGGCAGCGGGCCAAATTCGTCAAGAATCACTTCTTCTGGGGATGAACGACGCATTTATTCTAGGTTCATACGCCTTCATTGTGCTTGCCGCATTCATCTGGCTTGGTCAGCCGACCATCGCCAGGCCTATCGAAAGGCTGCGGGAGGCGGAAGCCAAAGAACAGCTGGAGGAGGGATGACCAGCCGGTTCTTGCCGGGGGGCGGAGGAGCGGTCCGGCGCGGCAGTCTGGCAATCGTGCTTGGTGAGCTGGATCGAATCCTTCCCCCCAATGGTCCGCGAAAGGGGCTCCCACCCGTAAGGCTGGCGGACTGCCTGCATGTTTAGCAGCGCCATGACATAAGAGGAAACCCAAACCGGCCTCTGCCGGATCTATTGACAATCCCGGCATGTTCATTGTTAAGCTGCCGATGGCGATGGAGTTCGCCTTATGATTGCCTTCAAGGGCTAATGACTCCTACCAGCATGTATGCGGGAGGAGGTTGAGTGAAACATTCCCGGCACCCAATTGGCAGTTTGGCAGTGTCCCGCGCCAGGGACAGCCTTCGGCATGGCCATAACAAAAATGTGCTTGGACACAGCAGCGGCCGTGTAACTAAGTCATGCCCGCTGCCAGCACGGCTCGCAGTGCCCTCCCAGCCTTCGGGTTCCGTCCGAAAATGGCTGTGATGTACCTCAGGCGCCTGCATGGATGGCGCTTTACGCTGTTCAATCTCACGCTCGGCTTCGGGCACATTGTTGTTTTGTCCAATGCGGGTGGATACACCGCCGTTGCGCCTCATGCCGCTGGCGACCTTGGAGGCGTGTTGCCGAGCTGGGCCACCTGGGGCACGACGTATTTCATGGCCGGCGTTACGGCGGGTATTCCTATTGCCCGCTGGCTCGCTGGCCGCTATGGCGGCTATCGCGTCTTCATCGCGGCCTTCATTGTTTTTGGGCTTGCGTCATTCGTCTGCGCTGTCAGCGAAACCGTATGGCTGTTTATGCCGGCGCGCGTCCTTCTTGGCTTTTCGGCCTCCATCACAATTCCTTTGGGGCAAGCTCTCGGGCTCGACGAGTTTCCCGAGCGGAAAAGATCGCTAGGCTTGGCTATTTGGGGAATGTTCACGCTCATGCCGTTCACGGTCGGCATTCCGCTTGGCGGCTGGATCGCCGAACACGTTGGCTGGCGTTATCTTTTCTATTCCAACATCATTGATTCTGCGCTCGTCGCCGGCGTCACAGGCGCATTGCTTTATGGCCGCGGGTTCCGCCGCCGCATCACCCGCTTCGATGCCGGCGGCTTTTTTTTCCTTGTGGTCATAATCCTCGGAACACAGACCGTCTTAAACATGGGCAATGATTTCGATTGGTTTGGATGGTCGTGGTTTCTTTTCGGCGCGCTGATCACGACCATCATAGCGTTTGTCTGCTTCATCGTTTGGGAGCTGGGGGAGCGGAATCCGGCACTCGACATTAGGCTATTTGCCCACCGCAATTACGCAGTGGCAACCGTCTGCTCTCTCGCGGGCTTCCTTTCGATTCAGGGGCTGGTTTCATTAATGACTGGCCAGTTGCAGGTGCTGCTCGGATATTCGTCTTCACTTGCGGGCGCGGTGTTTCTCTCAATGATCGTGCTCTCTCTTCCGCTCATCGCTGTTGCCCACAAGCTATGCGAGGGTCATGATGCTCGCTTCGTCGCAAGCCTGAATTTGCTTGGTTTGTCCTTCATGATGTTCTGGATCGGGATTTTTGACGATCCGAGCTATTTTGATGTGATTAGCTGGCCTTTCCTGCTGCTGGGCTTTTTTTTCGCTACTTTCTTCGCCCCTTTGGGTGTGCTTGCGCTGCACGGCATGCCACCCAAGCGGCTGCTGCACGCTGCGCAAGAGTTCAATATCTTACGCATCGCAGCGGGCGCCTTTGGTATTTCCTTGATGGGGGTCGTTCAATTCCGGCGTCTGCCTTTTCATCAGCTCGGACTTGCGGACCATTTTGGCGGAAGACCATTCGCATCTCTCGACTTGTTGAATCAGCTTTCGGCCAAGCTCCAAGCTGCCGGCGTCAGCGCCGACAAGACGCAGGGCATTCTTGGGAACCTCATCCGGCAAAAGGCGGGGCTGCTGGGCATGAACGATTCCTTTCTATTGGGCAGCGCCATCTTTCTCGTTTTGGCAGCATTCGTCTGGCTCGCTCGTCCGACCCATGTGGCTTACGCAAGCCGGGCGCAAGAGCTGAGGGAGCTCCGCGCCGGGGAGCTGACGGAGCAGCCATGACACGCCGCTCCCGGCCTCAAAAGTGGCTGATCTCCGGCTCCAGCATTGGGTTCATGCTGGCTTTCGCCGCCTGTGCCTCGATGCCTCCCGATGTGCAGCGCGCCGAATTTCAGGAGCCTCCCTCCATGGAGCGCACCCTGGCTCAAGCGGCCGGACGGACCGCTCCAAATGAGAAGGTCTCCGCTGTCATGAACTGGCCGGGCGAGCAATGGTGGAAGCAGTTCGGCAGCCCCGATCTCGATCAGGTCATGGAGATGGCTTCAAGAGACAACCCGGGTCTCAAGAAGGCCTATGCGAGGCTGAATGCGGCGGCAGGCGTGGCCGAGGTTCAAGGCGCGAGGCTGCTGCCATGGTGGGATGCGAATAACAGATTCCAAACGCTTCGCTACGCCCAGCATGGCGTTGTCGCGGCGTATAACCCCGCGCTGGCCGGCGTAACCAAGACGGCGGATTTCCTTAACCCTCTCTCATTTCGCTACGAATTCGATTTCTGGGGGAAAAACCGCGCGATCTTTGATGCAGCATTGGGGGAGGCGGCTGCTGAAGAGGCCGAATATGCCCATGTCTGGCTGGTGCTGACCACCGCAATCGCGCGAGCCTATATTCGCGGCGTATCGCTCGCTCACCAGCTTGCTTTGGCTGGGGAGATGGTCAAGCTGCGCCGCGAGCTCCTGCAGGTGACACAGACGCGGTTCGCCACCGGACTCGATACCAGCGATGCGGTGAAGCAGGCCAGCATCGAATTGGAGAATGCCAATAAGCGCGAAGCCGGGACGCGCGCCCTCTTGGTCCTTCATCAGGACTTGCTCGCCCAGCTGATGGGTGAGGGACCTGATGCGACGCAGAATTTGTTTAACGGAAAGAAGGTGAGGATTCCGCCAAAAGTACCGCTGCCAGCGCATCTTCCTATTGAGTTGCTCGCGCACCGGCCGGATCTTGCCGCGGCCATGCACCGGGCGGAGGCGGCGGGGGAAGAAATCCATGTGGCGAAAGCACAGTTTTTGCCCTCGGTCGATTTGGAGGTTGCCACCGCAGGATTCGAGGCGTCTGTTTTCAGCAGCAAAATTGCTGATTTGGCGAAGTATCTGTTTCGCGGCGGGGCGCTCAACTATGTGGTCGCGCCTGGCATCCATCTTCCCATATTCGAAGGCGGGCGCCTGCGCGGGCAGTTAGCGGTCGCGCGATCATCCTATGATGAGGCAGTTGAACTCTATAACGAAACCCTCTTGCATGCGTTGCAGGAAGTCGCCGACAGTTTGGCCAATTGGAGGGAGACTGGCTCGATACTCGATGCACATGGCCGGCTGCTAACTTCGGCGCAGGGTGAGGTGGACCTTACGCATGTGCGCTTGAACACCGGCCTCAATGATCGCCGCGAGGTTTTGGTGAGCGAAAATGCACTTCTGGACCAGCAATATGTGCTGGACGGGTTAATCGCTGATCATCTCTTCGCGATGGTTGATTTGATGCAGGCATTGGGAGGCGGATACACGAGCGGTATCAATGCCTCTCGCCCCCACCTTGCGCCAGAAGAAGCCTTGTCCGGTCTGGAAACCATGACTCCCGCATGGGGACTGGACAAGCTAGCTCCCTCGCTTTTGGCATTGTTCCAGAACTGAAATAACAGAGTGATGTGAACCCCGTTAATCCCAAATTAAATTGGGATAGGAATAACGTTTATACGCACCCATGCCAGTCGATCGCAGAACAATCCGCCACCGCCGCAATCTTTTGCTTTTGCTCGTCGCCATCGCATTGGCGGTGAGCGCTTTGATCTATGGAATCCATTGGTGGACGGTTGGCCGGTTCTGGGTGGTGACCGACAATGCTTTTACCAACGCTAACCTCATACCCGTTTATTCTGATGCCACAGGCTTCGTCACTCAGGTCTATTACGAAGAAACCGAACACGTCGAAAAAGGTAAACCTGTGATCAGTCTTGACGCGCAGCGTGCAATAGCAGGCCTTGGACAGGCGGAAGGTGAACTGGGACGGGCAGTGCGTTCGGTAAGCGCCCAATTCGAGGCGCGGCGGCGGGCGTGCCAGCAGATTCTCTCACGGACGCATTTGCTTGACAAAGTGCTCCACGATATCATCCGCTATCAACAGGCGGTGCCTAGCGGGTCGGTGTCGAAGCAAACATTGCAAAATGCCGAAGACCAGGCAGCATCTCTTGAAGCCGATTTGAAGGCTGCGAGAGCCGATTTCCTGCAGACGCAAGCCCAGGTCGGCCGCACCACCCCGACAAACCATCCCGATATTCAGATCGCCAAGAATAGGTACGTCGATGCCTACATCGAATATGCACGGCAGCAGCTCCTGGCGCCGGCGACTGGCTATGTTGCCAAGCGCAAGGCGCAGGTCGGAGACCGCGTCCGGCCGGGCGATCAGGTGATGACGATCGTTCCGCTAGATCATGTATGGGTCGAGGCGAATTTGTGGGAAACGAGCCTGCGCTATGTGCGGCCTGGCCAGCCCGCGCTGATCACTGTTGATCTCTACGGTGAATCCCACACCTATCATGGCACCGTGGAAGGGCTGGTGCCGGGCACTGGCAGTGTGTTCGCCTTGCTGCCGCCGGACAATGCGACGGGCAATTTCATTCATATCGTCCAGCGTGTGCCCGTGCGCATTGCCTTGCGGGAGGACGAAGTCTTGGAGCATCCGCTCCGGCCGGGGCTTTCCACTGTAACCGCAATAGATGTCAGCAACTATGAAAAATCTCCGAATGCCGCGCTGACGACCGTTTCGATGCCCGAATATCGGACCAATGTTTATTCCCAGGATGTGGCCAACGCCAACGCGAAGGCCGAGGAAATTATCAACGCCAATTTGACCTTAAAAAATACTGAGATCGATAAGGAGTGCACGACCATAGTCCCGCAGCATCCGTCGCCGTGATGCCGTGCGTAATGAGCGAGGAGCGGAAAAAGGCCGCAAGAGAGCCCGCCCCCGCGCCGATTGAGAGGGGCTTACGCCGGCAGCCTTTGCCAATAGCCGAAGCCCTGCTTTACTGCCGGTCTAAAGCCGCTTTGGGATGATCTAATCGATGCGGTCGCTGCAAGTCACCCGGATCGAGCCGGGCACCGAGTCCTTCGCCCCGTCGGGCTGCGGCCCGAAGCTTTTGGAGGCGCCAAAGCCGTGGGCCTTGCACCAGGCGTCGGCCACGATGAGGCCGCATTCCGAACCCGCCTTGAGGCACTCCTCGAAGCCATAGCCGTCATTCGATGGGATGATCAATGTCCGGCTTTCATCCGCCTTGGCGGGAATTGCGAGGGCGGCGGCGGAAAGTCCGCCAAGGCAGAAAAGCACCGTGCGAAACAGTTTACGGCGGCCGCCGGCGGCGGGCGTGCGCTTGACGGCAGGCAGAAGGGTCATCGGCATGGAAAACTCAACTTGGCGGGAACCCGGAGGCATTTGAGCTGAATTGATTGAAAATTGTGTTAAGCGCATGGCAAAGCTGGCAGGACAATCCTGGCAGGACAATTAATGTCCAGCTTGACCAATCGGGCATTCCAGGGGCATAAATGTTCGATGACGCACATGACCGGCGCTTGCCGGACCTTTTTTCGATGATGATTTGTATCGGCTAGCCTTGCCCCTGGCTGGAGCCGTCGCGTCCTCATAAGAGTTCGTTCATGATGCCCCAGGCCAGAGCAGGCACCAGGGGGACCTATGCCGTTGCGGCTCTATAACACGCTCACGCGCCAGAAAGAGGATTTCGCGCCGATCGACCCCGCGAACGTCCGCCTTTATGCCTGCGGTCCGACCGTTTACGACCATTTGCATATCGGCAATGGGCGCATGCTGATCGTCTTCGACGTGCTCTTCCGCCTGCTGCGCCATGTCTATGGCGCGGAGCACGTCACCTACGTCCGCAACATCACCGACGTCGATGACAAGATCAACGCC
>Ga0209062_1003809_pt1 | contig 16783 bp, 9 predicted proteins | sample Coa_R2_2_FD_187158 | JGI IMG/M metagenome (GOLD analysis project Ga0209062, IMG submission 187158) | Surface soil microbial communities from Centralia Pennsylvania, which are recovering from an underground coalmine fire - Coalmine... | ecosystem: Environmental > Terrestrial > Soil > Unclassified ...
CGCCATTTACAAGATCGCTCTCCCGGGAACGCAGCCGCTTGGGGAGAATGCGAGCGATCTGAATCCTGGCGAGGGCGAGTATGGCCGCCAAATGGAGGACTTAAAACGTGCTGCCGAGGCTGCCCACACGCTAGGTACGAATCGCATTCGCATCTTTACATTCAAGCGCGTCGCCGATCCTAATGCAATCTTTAACCGGATTGTGGACGAATTAAACAAGGCACTGGCGGTCGCTAAACAGCAAGATGTGGTTCTACTGGTTGAAAACGAATTCGACTGCAACGTGGGCACGGGAGCGGAGACGGCGAGGTTGTTTCGGACGATCTCTGACCGGCGCTTGATGCATAATTGGGACCCAGGCAACTGTTACGAAGCGGGTGAAGAGCCGTTCCCGAAGGCCTGGAATCAACTGGATCATAGCCGTATTGGGCATATGCATATCAAGGATGCGGCGGGCAAGCATTGGGAACCGGTGGGCAAGGGCCAGATTGATTATGTGGGACAGTTTCGCGCATTGAAGGCCATGGGCTACTCGCAGACGCTCTCACTCGAAACGCATTATCGCAATGCAAGGCATGATCCGTATACTTCGAGTGAAGAATCGATGGACGGGCTGTTTGCCGTTCTAAAACAGGTTTGACAGTTTGAGAGTAATCTGAAAGCAGGAGAGAAGACCGTGTCAGAGAAGCTAGAAAATCCGGCGCGACGTACGTTTTTAAAGACAGGTGCTGCGGCTGCATTCGCAACGGCATCCTCCGCCAAAAAGGTTCTGGGAGCAAACGATCGCATTCGCATCGCGGTAATCGGACTGCGGGGCCGCGGATGGGATCATGTAAAGGGTTACAAGGACATACCGGGAGTTGAAATCGCTTACTTCTGTGATGTAGACGAGAACGTTTTAAGTAAACGTCTCGCCGATGCGGAGCAAATGGGTCTTCCCAAGCCGAAGACGGAAATTGATATGCGGAGACTGCTCGAGGACAAGGATCTCGACGCGGTTTCCATTGCGACGCCGAACCACTGGCACTCGCTCGCCGGGATATGGGCTGCGCAGGCGGGCAAGGATATTTACATCGAGAAGCCTTGCTCACATAATTTGTGGGAAGGCGGACAACTGGTAAAGGCCATAAATAAGTACAAGGTCATTTGCCAGCATGGAAGCCAGTGCCGCTCGAGTGCTGCGATCCGGGAGGCAATGGAGAAGATGCAGTCCGGCCTTCTGGGCGATATTTACATGGCCCGCGGGCTGTGTTATAAGTGGCGCGACACGATCGGGCACACTCCGGTGAGTCCGGTGCCTCCGGGCGTTCACTACGATCTGTGGACGGGGCCTGCTCCGCTTCATCCTTTTACGCGAAACCGGTTCCATTACAACTGGCACTGGTTTTGGGATTACGGAAACGGCGATCTGGGGAATCAGGGCATTCACGAAGTAGACTTGGCCCGCTGGGGATTAGGAGTAACTTGGCCGTATAAGATCACCGCCATAGGCGGGCATTTCCTCTTTGATGATGATCAGCAAACGCCCAATGTGCTAACTGCGGTTTATGAATTCCGCACGCCGGATGGCAAAACTAAAATGATGAATTTTGAGGTGCGCGGTTGGATTACCAATCACGAAGCAGGCATTGGCACGCCGGCGTTCGGCGGGGGTGGAGTTCCTGCGGCCGGTCTGCAAGCCTCGGTAAAGGCGGACCCGGCGAAAGCACCGCTTGGTCCGGCTGAACACAAGCCTTCGACAATTGGCAACCTCTACTACGGCCGCAACGGATATCTGGCGATCTCAGGCTATGACTCCTATAAGTCCTTCCTGGGACCCGAAGAGCAACCCGGTCCGCAGAAGCGCGAACGAGTTCGCAACGAGCACTTTGTGAATTTCATTGAGTGCATGCGCAGCCGGAGGGCGCAAGATCTCCATGCCCCGATTCTCGAGGGACATATTTCAGCGGGACTGGTTCATTTGGCCAATGCCTCTTATCGCCTGGGGCGGACGATTCATTTCGATCCCGAGACGCAACAGGTCATCAATGATCCGGAAGCAGAGGCCCTGCTCCGCGGGACTTACCGAAAACCGTTTGTTGTACCGGAAAACGTCTAAGCACTGAGGGACAGAAGTCCCGTGAGTCTGCTCAAATGCTGGCAGCTTTGGTGTAAGCTGCTAGAAAGTGGGGGAGCCGGCACCGGAAGAAGAAAGCGCGGCCGACCCTGGCGGCAGCCAACGGGACAGCGGCCAAGCAAGTGTTGAAAGCACATCTCCTGCGTTGCCATCGCAGCGCATCGGGCCTTACCGGCTTGTGCGCGAACTTGGACGCGGCGGGATGGGTGTAGTCTATCTGGCCGAGCGCGATGACGGCGAGTATCAGCAGTTGGCAGCGGTCAAACTGTTACAAGGGAGCGCGCAATCCGGTACATTTACAAAGCTGTTCTGGCGCGAACGGCAGATCCTGGCACAGCTAGAGCACCCCAATATTGCACGCCTCTTACAAGGCGGCACAACGACAAGCGGCCAGCCTTACTACGCCATGGAGTTCGTGGAAGGTGTCCGGCTGCAGCAGTATTGTGCTGATCATGATCTTGGTCTGAGGCAGAGGCTGGAGCTTTTTTTAGACATTTGCGCGGCCGTTTCCTATGCGCATCGCAAATTGGTCATACATCGCGATCTGAAACCGCAAAATATCTTAGTCACGGCGGAGGGAAGGCCAAAGCTTCTCGATTTTGGTTTGGCGAAGCTGCTTGAACCGGACTCCCCGCCTGCGGAGAACACGACCGCAGTCATGCTGCTGACACCCTCTTATGCGAGTCCTGAGCAGCTTATGGGGTTACCACTTACAGTGGCGACGGATATCTATTCGCTGGGTGTGGTGTTATATGAGCTGCTAAGTGGCGAGCATCCGTATGGTGAAGCGAAGGGGCCGATCGGCGCAGCCTGTGCTGTACTGGAGCAGCCGCCCAGGCCGTTTCGCCAAACCGGAACCAAGATTCCGCCCGATCTCGAAAAGATCGTATTTGTTGCCCTGAGAAAAGAAGCAGAGAGACGATATGCGAGTGTGGATGCTTTTGCGGAAGATATCCGGCGCTATCTAGAAGGTTATCCGGTGCAGGCAGCCGGAGATTCGCTGGCGTACCGCTCGCACAAGTTTTTAAAACGGAATCGCTGGGCAGTGACGATCGCGCTGCTAGCGCTCAGCGGGCTGGTAACCTCGGCCGGCATGATCTGGCAGGCTAAACAGAAAGCCGAGCTGCGGTTTCAGCAGGTGCGCCATTTGGCTCATGCGGCGGTGTTTGATTTACACGATGCGATTGTCGACCTGCCAGGCTCCACTGCCGCCAGAAAGTTGATTGTCACCCGGGCTCTTGAATACCTCAATACGCTAGTGAAGGATCGCGGGAATGATATGGCGCTGGCGCTTGAGCTGGCGCAAGCCTATATCAAGATTGGCAATGCTCAAGGTGACCCTCAGGAGCCTAATTTGGGGGATCCGGCAGGGGCGCTGGCCAGCTACAACAAGGCGCGAGAATTGCTGGTCGATCTGAGGAGTAAGGAGCCATCGGATGCAGAGATCGAGCGTTTATTAGGCTCGGTGGATGAACATATAGCGGATGTTCTTCCGAGCAGTGCAACAGACCTGATTCTTCGCAGTAATCGTGAAGCTGTTGAACTTTTCGACGATTTGGCGCGCAGGAACACCGGCCTTAAAGCGCTCCAGGACTCGGCACGGGCACATTTCTATTTAGCCGAGGCGGTGACCGGCGGAGGTGATTACCAGAGAGCTCTGCGCGAGTGGCAGCTTGCACAAGAGCTCTTCTCTCGAATTGCAAGGGCGGAGCCTGATTCCGACAATGCGCAGCGCAATCTGGCATTGGCGGAGAAGCGGCTTGCGGGTGTCTATTATGCGCTCGATGATTGCACGCATTCCATCGCGCACGATCAAACGGCGGCGGCCATTGACGCGCATCGGATGGAGTTGAATCCGCATAATGAGACGGCGCGGACAGATCTCTCGTTCGACTGGATCGAGATCGGGTCCTGTCTGGACAGCATGGGCAAGCGCCAAGCTGCCCTCGATCTGTTGCAACACACGGTGTTACTGCGGCGATCTATCGCTGCGGAAGATCTGGAGGACGCGCGGGCGCAGCAGGGGTTGGAAGAGGCGCTGCGGGCTGCGGCTCGCGTGGAGATCGAGAGCGGGCAGACAGCGAGAGCTGTTGTGTTACTCAACGAAGCGCTCAGCATTGGATTCAAACTGAATACAAGGCAAAGGCAAGCCAATCAAGAACTCGCGAATTTGGGACTGGATTATTATGCTCTCGGCATGGCATACCGCAAGGCCGCAGATTGGCCTCGCGCTTTAGCCATGTTTACAAAGGCGGAAGAGATAACGGGTCAGATTCCGTCTCGAGCGATTCCCGATCCTCATGATCGCAAGGCATTGACTATGCTGCCGCAGTTGGTGGATGAGTGCCGCCGCAACATCGCGTGGTCGAGCAGGGGAGCTAACCGGTTTCGCGGATCCGTGTCTGAAAATCGCCGTCGACCATAGCAACGCGAAGCCGGCTTGAGGCGGTCTGAAAACCGGCGAGCAGCTTCTTACTTTCGTAAGCGTTCTTGTTGCGAGGAATGCTACTATCTTAGGCAGTAATACGTTTTTAAAATTAGTAGCACTACTATTGAAAGCAATTCATGACTGCTCGTCCGCTTGCTATCGCACCCTTGCTTTTCGCTTCGGTTTTCTGCACCTGGGCAGCGGACGCACCTCTTCCTGGCCAGTTCAGCAATCCGCAGGAGGGATCGGTGACCGGCGCCAGCCATTCGCCTCAGCTATCTGGAACTATTGTGGACACGTCTGGTGCGGTGATTGCGGGCGCCACGGTGATGGTTCGGAGCGCGAACGGCGCCGTACATATGACGGTGCAGTCAGACAAGAGGGGTATCTATACCATTCCCAGGCTGCCCCCAGGTAAATATCTGCTCGTGGTATCGAGCCCGGGCTTTGAGACCAAAGAAGTTCCCATTACTATTGAGGCCAATGAGCCGGCCGCTCCGCTGGGCGTCACTCTGCGGGTGAGATCTCTCAGCACTACAGTGACCGTACAGGGTCGGGAGGATGACCTGGTTGGAATTGCCGATTCCGCTACACAGGGAACAGTGGGGGCAAAGGAACTCGAAGACCGCCCCCTTCTTCGTTCAGGCGAAATTTTGGAGACCGTTCCTGGCGTCATCATTACGCAGCACGCAGGCGGCGGCAAGGCGAATCAATATTTTCTTCGCGGATTTAATCTGGACCACGGTACAGATTTCGCCGTTTTCCTCGATGACATGCCGCTAAACTTGCCGTCGCACGCGCATGGGGAGGGATACGCCGACATGAACGTTGTGATCCCCGAATTTGTGCAGCGGGTGAACTATGAGAAGGGACCGTATTACGCCAATGTGGGTGACTACGGCTCGGCGGGGTCGGCGCATCTGGAGTTTTATAAGACGCTGCCCCAGAACTTCTTCCAAGTGGAAGGGGGCATGTATGGGTATGCGCGGGCTGTCTTCGGTATATCCCAGAAGGCGGGCTCCGGCAGTTTGCTTTATGGCGGAGAAGCGTATTACGATGACGGCCCCTGGAAAAATCCAGATGGTTACGCCAAATTCAACGGCATTCTTACCTATAGCCAGGGTGACGACACCAATGGTTTCAGCATCACGGCGCATGCTTACCACGGGAAGTGGAACTCAAGCGATCAAATTCCCATCACCGCCATTCCGATTGTCGGGTTTTTCGGCACACTCAATCCGACCGACGGGGGCCGTTCGCAACGTTACAGTTTGCAGGGGGAGTGGCATCACCAGGGCATTCGTTCCCAGTCGAAAGTGACACTCTATGGCTTTTACTATGATCTCGATCTATTCTCCGATTTCACTTACTATCTGGATGACCCGGTTAAAGGCGATCAGTTCGAACAGCAGGACAGGCGCTGGGTGGCTGGATTGGACGCACACCACACGATTTTTACTCAATGGTGGGGCCGAAGAGTGGCAAATACCTTTGGAGTGCAGGTCCGCAACGATTGGATCCACAACGGTCTTTATCAGACAGAGAATCGCGTGCGTACGGATAAGCATGACGTCAATGCGTGCAGCGACGAACCTATTGAGGCTTGTTCGACGGATCCAAACCTGGTGGCGGTCTTACCCGCGGACACGGATGTGAATCAATTCACCGAGACGATGTTCGGGTTTTATGTGGAAAGCAAAGTACAGTGGGCGGAGAAATTTCGCAGCATACTGGCGTTCCGCGGTGATGATGCAATGGACAACGTCACTAGTTTGACTCCTAGTTACACCGCGAGCGAATTACCAGGCCACCCAGTGGTCAACTTCGCGGCCGCTAATTCTGCCACGGCAACCCAATTCTTGCCTGAACCAAAGGCGAGTCTGATTTTTGGCCCTTGGTCCAAGACGGAGTTTTATGTTCAGGCGGGATTCAGTTTCCACAGCAACGACGCACGTGGCGCAACACAGACCGAGGAACCGATTTCCTCAACCTACCCTTTTCCTACAGCGACCTCAAGAATTCCCGCTCTCATCCCAACCAAAGGGGCGGAGGTTGGCCTGCGCACTGCGGCGGTGCCACACCTGCAAAGTACGTTGTCACTCTGGTATCTGCACAGTGCCTCCGAATTGCTGCAGGATGGGGACACCGGAGGTACTGTTGCTTCGTTGTCACCGAGCAATCGGTATGGTGTCGAATGGGCCAACTACTACACGCCCCTGGAGCATTGGGCGTTTGATTTTGACTTGGCCGATTCGAGAGCCTTTTTCACTGAAATTGATCCAGACGACGCGGCCCCCGGCAGCCCTGGTGGTAAGCACGTACCGGAGGCAGTAGGATTGGTTGCGTCAGCGGGTGGAACGATGCACGATTACAAAGGCTTTTCGGCGAGTTTGCGCCTGCGAGCCTTCGGCCCGCGCGATTTGACATCCGACGGGATTTATCGCTCGCAGGCAACCGTTTTGCTCAATGGGGAAGTCCGTTATCGAATCGCGGAAAACTGGAGTGTTTTTGTCGAGGGTTTGAATTTGCTGAATCGCAGGGATCACGATATTGACTACGCCTATACGGCCCGAATCGCGCCAACAGCCGAGGCGGCATTCACCGATGTCTTCCACCCCGTCGAACCGATACAGGTGCGCTTCGGGATTCGAATTGCCTTTTGATTTAGATACCGGTTATTCTAGCCAGATCAGGCTGGATTTTGTTTGATCGAAGCCAGGACTGCTCCTGACTAACGGAGCGTTCCTAATTTGGGATCTCGATCTGCTACAGCAATTGCCAGTTGCTCTGATTTTTTGCAATACGCAGAAAACCGTCGGCGCCGCCGATGCTCGCGTTCGTTTGGAACTGCCGGTAAAAGCCGGAGAGGGTTCGCCACGAGACGGAGGCGGCGTCTCCTTCTACCCAGCCCCAGTCTGGCGAAGGTTTAGCGGCTACGAGCCTGCGTGAAATCCACACGTCACCGCCGCGCCGCCAGGTTTCCCGCACTGCACTGGCAAATTCTTCGCGGAAACGAGCTGCACGCAGCGTTCCGGGCTCGACAGCGTCGAGAAAGTGGAAGTGGAAGTGGTTGAGTGGATGAAACGGCCAGACGGCTTCAAAATAGAAAATGCCGTCATCATTGAAGGAAAGTAACACCGCAGTGCTGTTGGGTCTCCAAACTCTGCTTAAGGCTTGCAGGCGACCCTCCGCATTTTGACTCTGAGCGGCAGCCGCCGATGGACTCACCCCGGTGAGATTCACCACAATCATCACACCAAAGAAGAGGGCGAGCGCCCAGCCGGCTGGACTGCGCCAGTGTATCCGGGTTGCCGCGAAGCTTAGCGATGCGAACAGCAACGCAAACCCAGGCAGAAAGCGCGACAGTGAGCCTGGTTCGAACACAGCTACTGAGAACAAGATGAGCGGAATCCAGCAGCAGAGTGCACCCAGCAGCAGGTTGCGCCCTGGCCGGCTCTTTGTGAGTGTCCAGGCCCAAGCCGCCATCGCGAGCACATAGAGAAACGGCTTCCCGATGATGCTAGCGAAAGCCTGCCCCCAACTCACGGGCGCATACGGATCGTGAAAATAGAGCCTCTTCAGCATCAATGACTGATCGCCCATGGCAATCAGGGAGCGTGGAAGGCCTGTTGTCAGCCGGATCAGCTTGTGGCTCTGAGACCAGCCGTGAGAAGATTGGCGGACCCAAGTAGAAATCTCACTAAGGGAACGGAAATGGTTGAGCGCGACTGCAGCTCCAAATACAAGGCCGGCTGCGATGAAAACTACCGTGCAAATTCGCGCGCTCAGGCGCAGGCGCTGGGCCTGTGTGAGTCCGTCTTCCCAGAGAAGAGCGAAGGCGATGATGCCGGGCACGGTGACCACATAGGGCGCCCAAAAGCAGACAGAAGCAGCCAGAGCGCCGCCAGCAGTGAGTGCTCTCAACCACAGCTTCGATGTATGGCCAAACGGGGTGACAATTATGCTCACGGCAAGAAGTTGCATGGCCAGGCCGGGGATGTAGGGATAACCCGAACGCGCGTAATTCAGCACGGCGTTGGTTGTGAGAAACAGGATGGAGACAATGACGCCGGCGCTGTTTGAGCCGGACAGCAGACGTGAGATGTGGCAGACAATGAGGGTGGCGGCCAGCGTGAAGAGCACGCTCAGGGTGATGAGCGCCATCAGCGGCACAAGCTGCGGCGAGACATGAAAACGATAGCCTAACGGCTCAAAGAAAGGAAGAAGCAGCACACCGAGCGGCCTCCAGAGGAGGTGACCAAACTCCCAGATTGCGCGCGTATTCGCCAGGCTGTGTTGCTGCGCAAACCGGTATGCATCACCAGCATAACTGAGCGGATCTGCCCCGTAGTTCGGCTTGGCCCATGCTAGCAGCGCAAAGTAGAGAATGCAGAGGAGTAGATATGCTACCGCTGTGGGGAGGGACTGACTGGCAGCGGCTGATTCTTGCTGCATTTGAGCAGGGATCCGCGTCAGCCTTGGTGAAGCCACTTTTCCTATTATCTGCTATAAGAGAAGCTCCCTGATTGTCAGTTGCGGGAACAGGCTAGCTCGAACTGCCAGCAAGGCTTGCGAAGTGGCTCAGTAGGGAAGCGGGTTGACGTAAATTGGAAACTGCGTGTGTCAGTGAATCGTTCTGGTCTTGCGATTCATATAGTCCATCAAGAGGTAGTTGCCGAGAGTGTAGGGCGTGGTGAAGTAGGCTTTGCCGCGGCACATTTCGGTCACTTTTTGGATGAATTGCACTAGTCCGTAGTCGCTTGCCAGCATGAAGGTGTTGATTAGGATACCGCGCTTTTTGCAACGGGCGACTTCTTCGAGCGTCTGACTGATCACAAGCGGATCAAGCCCGAAGGCATTCTTATAGATGCGTCCATCTTCGAGCGTGAGAGCGGAGGGCTTGCCGTCTGTGATCATGATAATCTGCTTCATGTCCTTTTTCTCTTGGGCTAACAGACGCTGCGCCAGAATCAGGCCATCACGGGTATTGGTGTAGTAGGGACCCACCTGCACGCGAGCCAGCTCCGAGATGCGCAGCTCCTCGGCGGAGTCATGGAACAGCACGCAGCGCAGGGAATCACCCGGATATTGCGTGCGGATCAGGTGAGAAAGCGCGAGCGCTACTTTCTTGGCTGGTGTGAAGCGGTCCTCGCCATAGAGGATCATGCTGTGGCTGCAATCAAGCATGAGCACGGTTGCGCACGAGCTCTGATACTCGGCTTGATGCACGTGGAGGTCGGAATACTCCAAGTTCAAGGGAAGCCGCAGACCCTCGCGCTGCAGCGCGGAAAAGAGCGTGGCGCTCACATCTAGGTTGAGCAAGTCACCAAACTCATAGGGTTTGGGACCACCGCTTGCATCGATGCCGGTAGCAAGATCGCGTGTGTCATGAGCCCCGAAGCTCGACTTTCCGAGCGAGCCGAGCAGATCTTTGAGGGTTTTATAACCGAGGAAGTCAATCGCTTTATCTGTCACCTCAAAGCGGGCTTTTGTTTCCGGACCACCGTCCGGACCGGGAGCGCTGGGCGTTTCGGGCGGCTCTCCCTCCATGTTGATGTAGCCAGCCTCTTCCAGCTTTCGAATCAGATTTTCAACGAGTTGTTCCCGCTGGCGAGCAGACATCTCTGCGAGGCGCCGCCGCATCTGTTCAAGCTGATCGGGATGGAACAGCTCTCCACTTTCCAGGGCGCGCTCAATTGCCTCTTTAAGCTGCTCCAGGGTGTGTGCGTTGAGTTCAGAAAAGCGCAGGTAAGGATTTTGAAAACCGCTTTGCAGGAAGTAGTCGGCGAGTGCACGAAGAAGATCCTCCGCTTCGATGCCGAGATCTTCTTCAGAAAATTTTGAGTAAGAGATCCTGCGCATAGGATCCGCCGATCAATTCAGGTTCCGTCTTCCGCCACCGCCTACATTACCGCGGCGCGGATCGAAGCCGCGGCGCAAATCATCGCGTTCGTCGCGGGTGCGCTCACTGCGGGAGGAGAAGCGCTCGGAGGCGACGAATTCTAATTCCTCATTGCGGCTGATGCGTTTGTGGGCGTAGAGGCCTTCCAGAATGAACTCCCCGGCCGAAGCCCGCATGGCGTCGCTATCGTTTGCAGACAGCCCCAATCGACTGGTCAACGCCAGCAGGTCCTGAATGCGGCTGAGTTGCTTGACCACTTCGTGAGAGGGCATCGTCTCATCGAGACGCAGGGTTCCGCCCAGTTCAAACCACTGCACGACGGAGCGCAGATTGGCATCATCGAAATAAGAGTTATACACCTTGCCCACGGCGCTGCGTATGAGCTCGCGGGCGATGGTATCGCTGCCCTTGAGCTCTCCCTCGTATTCGAGCTCCAGTTTTCCGGTGATCGAGGGGAGTGCGGCATACAGGTCCAGAACGCGGGGAGCGGCGAAGCTTTCTTTTGTGCGAAGGGCCCGGCGCTCGGCATTGGAAACCGCGTTCTCCAGCACCGTGATGGGCAAACGCTGAGACACACCGGAGCGTTTATCGACTCGCTTGTCCTCGCGCGCCAGGAAAGCGATATGTTCTACAATTTCGTGGATAAAGTTGGGAATCTCCACGGCGACTGGGGAACGGCGGCGGGTCCAGGCTTCCTGCTTAGTAATTTCGATGCCTTGATCGATGGTAATCGGATAGTGGGTGCGAATCTCGCTTCCAATACGGTCCTTGAGCGGCGTGATGATTTTGCCGCGAGCCGTATAGTCTTCCGGGTTTGCTGTAAAGACGAGCAAGATATCAAGCGGCAGGCGGACAGGATAGCCCTTAATTTGCACGTCGCCTTCCTGCATAATGTTGAACAGTCCCACCTGCACTTTGCCGGCCAGGTCGGGCAGCTCATTGATCACGAATAAGCCGCGGTTGGCTCGCGGCAGCAAGCCGTAATGGATGGTAAGCTCGCTGGAGATGTCGGCGCCGGTGCGGGCGGCCTTGATCGGGTCGATGTCGCCGATCATGTCGGCGATGGTGACATCCGGCGTCGCCAGCTTTTCGATATAGCGCTCTTCCGGCTCCAGCCAGGCGATGGGCGTGTCCTCACCCATTTCGGCAACCAGGTCGCGGCAGCGCTTGCAGATGGGGCGCAGGGGGTGGTCACGGATCTCGCAGCCGGCAAGGTAGGGCATGTAGGGATCGAGCAGCCGGGTGAGCATGCGCGCCAGACGTGTTTTTGCCTGTCCCCGCAGACCAAGCAGTATGAAGTTGTGACGCGAGAGGATCGCATTTACAACCTGCGGAATGACCGTATCGTCGTATCCCTTGATGCCGGGAAACAGCGTTTCTCCACGGTTTAGCTTGCAGATCAAATTGGTTCTGAGTTCTTCTTTGAGGGTCCGCTCGGGTTGCAGCAAATCAAAGTAACGGCTGTTGCGAAGTGCGCCGAGAGTGCCCGGCAAATCGAGATGAGGCATGTACACCTGCCTGTGTCTGACAACAAGTCTAGCAATGCGCGAACAAAAGGAGGCGGATGAGGCGCTGTTTTGATGCAAATTTCAGCAGTTCTTGCTGTGGCGAGGTATGTGGCCAGGCTGCGAGCGGAAAAATCAGCGCTTAGCCTTTACGGCGACGGGCGACATCGGCCAGGTGAATGATGGCGGCGGCTGTGTCATAGCGCACGGTGTCGTCCGGATCCGTGAGCAGGGGAACCAGAGCTTTCATCAAAGCGGGATCGCCACGCCGCGAGATGGCGCTGACGGCTGCGGCGCGCACCTGCCAGTGTTTGTTTGAGCAGGCGCCGGCGAGCGCATCTCCGCTTTTTGGATCAGGATCGCTAGCGAGTCTCTGGACGGCGAGAACCAGAACGGGCATGCTGGGGCTCTGCATGATTCTGCGCCAAGCCTCTAAACCTGCGCCGCCAAACGGCACAAAACCGATGCCTGTTTCAAAGGCCATTTTCTCGATCTCTTTTCGATTGCGGAGTTGCTGAAGCTGCGATTGGATGAGGCCGGGCCCTTTGCGTTCGCCTGTGAGCAGGGAATAGTAGACGTTATAGGCTGCAGGATCCTTAAGCAGATAAAGCGCATTAGCAGCCGCCAGAACGACATTAATATCCTTGTCATTTAAAATGCTGCGCAATTTGGGCGCTGATGAATCCAGTCCGATCTGCCCGAGTGCGCTGGCCGCAGCGCTGCGCACGCTGCTAGTCGGCTCATTCAGCGCTTTCTCAGCCATGGCCTCCGCCTCGCGATTGCGCGTAATCAAGCCGAGTGCCTGAATCGCTTTGGCCCGGCGTTCGGCGCTGCTGTCTAAGGAGCCCTGACGCAGCATGGACCAGGCAGCATCGACAGGGGCTGAGGACAGAGTGGTGGAGACAGGGAAAGCAGCCAAAAGGAGATAGGCAAGCATGCGGTTTTGCTCTGGGTAACGAGAAGCAGTTAGTCTTCAGCTAAAAGACGGGCATATTCTATGCAGAGGTTTCGGGCGTTAATACAGAAGTACAGTAAGCGCAGCGGCGGGCGGCAATCGGGATATTGCTCAAGCACTCTGGGCATTTTTTGACGGTGGGGTCGGGGGGGCGTTCTCCCCGATGCAGGCGCGCCGTGAGGGCGTTCACCGGCAGAATCACGAAAAAGTAGACGGCCGCGGCAACGAGCAGGAAAGAGATCACGGCGTTGGCGAAATCGCCTATGGCGAATCTGCTGTTATGCACTGTGAAAGCAATGGCCGAGAAATCAGGCTTTCCGACGATCGCTGCGATCAAGGGAGTCAGCAGATCTTTCACTAAAGCCGTTACAACGGCGCCAAAAGCTCCTCCGATCACGACCGCAACGGCGAGATCGAGGACGCTGCCGCGCAGAATAAATGCCTTGAAACCTTTCATGACCTTTGTTCCTCTTTTGGAGATTCTACATGTTGACGGACGTTTTCTGGCGGCCAGAGAATTTTGCGGCCGCTGCGCAAGGCGAGGTTGGCGATGTGGCCGGCGCGGGCTGCCGCCACACCGGCCTCTACGGGCGCATTGGGCTGCTTTCGATCTCTGATGCAGGCGAAGAAATTCTGCATATGAGAGATGGTTCCATCTTTCGTGCTGCGTTCTGTCAGGACGGGGTTCTGGTTTCTTGCGCCTTCCCGATAGACCGCCATCCCAGCGCGATCAATCTTGAGCGTTGCATCCGTGCCGCGGAACTCAAGGCCGCCGTCGTCGATAGACGAGACCATGGTTCCCTCGTAGCCCACTTCAAAGCCTGGGTATCGCAAAGCCGATTGAACCGTGTCCGGACATTGCCAGGTTTTGAAGACATATTGATCACCCATAGCTTGTGTTTCCTGAGGTTCGGAGACCTTCATCGCCCAATGGACCACATCGATCCAGTGGGTGAACAGGTCGGTCATGGCACCGCCGCCGAAATCCCAAAACCAGCGCCAATACCGGAATTTTTCTTCGTCGAAGGGCTGATCGGGCGCAGAACCGAGCCAGCGTTTCCAATCGAGCAGGTTCAAATCGATGGGTACACGCGGGGGGCGGTTTTGATAATTCTGATACCAATACGTGCGCACGCGCGTGATACGGCCAATGTTGCCGCCTTGAAGCAGGTCGACAGCGCTTTGGAAATGAACCCAGCTCCGCTGCTGCATACCGCACTGGAGGATGCGAGTCGAGCTACGCACGGCGCGAGTTAACACATCACCCTCTTCCAGCTTGTGCGTGACGGGCTTTTCCAGGTAGACATCCTTGCCGGCTGCCAGCGCATCCAGCGCCATGCGCACATGCCAGTGATCCGGTGAGGCGATCAGCACGGCATCGATGTCATTTCTGTCCAGGACTTCCCGATAGTCGAGGTGCGTGCTGGCGAAGCTGTTGGTGCGTTCGCGGATCTCATCGCGCCTGGGCTCATAGACATCGCAGGCGGCGACCAACTGGTATCCTCCGACGTTATCGGCGGCATGCAGGAGATCGCGCATACGTCCCCCACAGCCGATCGCGCCGACACGGATGCAATCATTTGCTCCTAAGGCTCTTGAAGCGGCGGCGGCAGAAAGGCCGCTTGCGATGAGGAATCTCCGGCGATTGGTCTGCATGGCAGTGATTATCGCAATTGTCAGAGGCTGTTCGCTATCAGCCCATTATGCGAGTTTACGCCGAGGAGTTCTGCGATTTTACGCCGACTTGGATTAAGAAACCGTCCGATCGCTTTGGCGGACCTGCACGAGAGGTCAGGCTCGCCAGACGTTTCGCTTTACTCGTTGCGCAACGCGACGGCCGGGTCGACTTGCATCGCCCGTCTTGCAGGCAGGTAAGTGGAAAAGAGTGCAACGAACAGGAGGAGAACTGCAACCGTTCCGAACGTGAAGGGATCGTAAGTTTTCACTCCGAAGAGCAGGCTAGAGAGCAAGCGGGTGGCGGCGAGCGCCATCACCAATCCAGCGATCACGCCGGCGCCGGCGGGTTTCATCCCTTGCTTCAAAATGAGCCGCAGCAAGTCCCGACGGTCTGCGCCTAAGGCCATGCGAATACCGAGCTCTTGTGTCTGCTGAGCCACTGCGTACGACATCAGCCCGTAGATTCCGATGGCGGCGAGCAGCAAGGCGATCGCCGCGAAAATGCTCAGTAGCGTCATGTTGAAAGTCTGGCGGGAGACTTCTCCGGCGATGACCTCCTCCATTGTGCGCACGTGGGAAACCGGCATTTGCCCGTCCACCGCTTGTATTTCCCGTTGCACCGCCGCGGCGAGCATCGTTTGCCCTGCGGCGGAACGTATGCACCAGGAAAGAGGAATCACGCTATTGGCGAGTTGGGTAAGGCCGTCGGGCACCTGGCTCTGGGGGATGTACATGACACCCACGTCCTGATCGGCCAGCCCGGTCTCGCGTACATCACCGACCACTCCGACGATCTGCCGCGGGCGATCCTTAAATTGCGGGCCGAGTCCTTCTCCGATCGTGATCACTTGCCCGATGGGATTCTCCTTCGGCCAGTATTTTTTCGCCATCGTGCGATTAATCAGCACGATGGGTGTGGAATTGTACGTGTCGCGCTCATTCATCAAACGGCCTCGCAGCAGCGGGATCCGGAATACCGCGAAATAATGTGGGGACACAGAGCGCCACTGTTCGTCTCCGTTGAAAATCTGCCCGGCTTTGGGCGGCCTGCCTGCAATGTTGAAGGGAAGATCGATCTCATTGCTGGTCGGCAGTGCGAGTGCGACGGCCGCAGCCTGCACTCCCGGTATGGCTTCGATGCGCCGGAGCGCTTGTGTCGTAAATGCGTCCACCTTCGCCGTCGTCGAATACCGTTCACCGGCAAGCGAAGTTTCGAGCGTCAGCACGTGGTGAGGATCAATTCCCGGATTCACCGTGCTCAGAGAGGCAAACGTTTTGATTAAAAGCATGGCGGAGACCAGCAGCACGAGAGCTAGAGCTACTTCGCCCATCACGAGCAGTTTTCGCACGCGATTCTGGTGACGGCTCGTACCGGATCTGCCGCTTGCCTCCTTCAATGCCGAAACCAGGTCCGGATGCGAGATTTGCAGCGCGGGGAATAGCCCGAAGAGGATGCCCGTGAGGAAGGAAACGCCAACTGTAAACGCCGCAACGCGCCAGTCCAAAAGCGACAACACGCTCTGGGCCTGGTGTGGGTCTGTCAATCTTGGGATGTTGCCGGGCGCAAGTGTGATCAATGCGCGCACCCCCCACGCGCCGAGCAGAAATCCGGCGATGCCGCCGCAACAGGCAAGCATCACGCTCTCAGTCAGGAGCTGCCGCACGATACGCGAGCGGCTCGCACCGACCGCCGCACGGATTGCCAGCTCTCTCTGCCGCGTGGCTGCGCGCGCGAGCAGCAGATTTGCCACATTGGCACATGCGATCAACAGCACCAGCCCAACCGCGCCCATCAGGATCAACAGGGCCGGCTTGACGTTGCGAACCAGCGAATCGCGCATCGGCGTCACGGCCACGGTCTCCTTTTTGCCTATCCACTCGGGATACATCCGCCGGAATCGCTCGCCGGCCAGCTTCATTTCTGCGCGCGCCTGCTCAATAGTTACACCTGGTTTCAATCGTGCTGCAACCGCCAGATAATGCCCCTGGTTTTTACTGTTTGGATCCGCCTGAAGCGGAATCCAGACATCTGAAGGCGGATTGGGGACGAAATCGTCCGGCATTACGCCCACAATCGGATAGGGCTCGCTATTCAGGATGATGGTCTTGCCCAGGATCTTCGGATCGGCGCCGAAGTGAGATTTCCAGAGCCTCTCGCTGATGATGGCAGCCTTCGGGCCATTCGGCGAATCCTCCTGAT
>Ga0209062_1003811_pt1 | contig 16778 bp, 13 predicted proteins | sample Coa_R2_2_FD_187158 | JGI IMG/M metagenome (GOLD analysis project Ga0209062, IMG submission 187158) | Surface soil microbial communities from Centralia Pennsylvania, which are recovering from an underground coalmine fire - Coalmine... | ecosystem: Environmental > Terrestrial > Soil > Unclassified...
ATGCCCTTGACGAAGGGATAGGTCAAGGCCTCGACCCCGCAGCGTCCGCCTGATGGCACCACGGCTGCGAGCGCGGCCGCGATGCATTGCCTGCCATTGGCGGTGAAGACGATGCGGTCCGCACTGGGCGACCAGCCCTGCCGCGCCAGATACGCCGCCGACGTCGCGCGTGCGAGCGGCGTGCCATGGCTTGCGGCCGGGCGCAACGCGGCGTCCAGCGCGTCCGGCAGCAACAGGCCCTGCAGGCTCTTTGCGATCATCGCCGATTGCGTCGGCAGCAGCGGATAGTTGAACTCGAGATCGATGCGGGCGCCGCGCGGCTCGGCCGGCACGGTGACCCCATGGCGCGCGTCGCCCGAGACGAACGTGCCGCGGCCGACCTCGCCGACCACAAGCCCGCGTCGCAGCAGCTCGCTATAGACCCGGCTCGCGGTCGAGACCGCGATGTTGCGCTCATAGGCGAAATTGCGCTGCGGCGGCAGGCGATCGCCCGCCTTCAGGCTGCCGGATGCGATATCCGCGGCGATGGCGTCGGCAAGCTTCAGATAATCGGATCGGGACATCATTGCACCGAGAGCAATGTTTCACTTGATCCGATACAATTACGAGATAACTAAGGTCCAATCAAGCCGCGTTTGTACCGAGGTGTGCTCCATCAGGCGCTCCGAGGCAATCGAGGGGGAGAGGCCGGTGAGCCGGTCTTGCCGCCACGTGTCTCGCTTTGCCTCACGCGGCCCACCGAGCCGGAGACCAACAATGTCGATGATGTCCAGAGCCACAGCTGAACCGCAAAGTGCGGGATCATTCGCCGGGATTTCGCGCTGGATCGCCGGCGTCGTCCGCGCGCTGATGCTGCATTGGTGTCGGCGGGCGGCCGTCAAATCACTCAGCGAGCTCGATGATCGTGCGCTGCGCGATATCGGCCTGCAGCGCTGTCATATCGAGGCAGCGGCGAGGGGCGAGCTGCGGCGGCCCGGCTGAGGCTGCGGACTGTTGCACCTGGAAGACCTGAGGGCGCGCCCACGACGCGCCCTCAAACATTTCTGGGAGGTTGATGGAATTGAACATTGCGCAAGGAGATTGTACAATTCGGCATGCTTTAGCTTTTTGATGCCGCAATAATTGCAGGAGAATGTGATGTCTGAAAACGACGTCGTGGCATTGCCCGCACCTCTCTTTGCTGTGTTCGATCCGTCAAAATGGATGCAGCGATGGACGCAGTCGGCAGTTCATGCCGACGGCAATTCAAAGGCCTCGCTTGCGCCTTTCGATGTGCCGCGCGAACTGGTGCAGCCATTGCTGGGACTGCTCCGGCAGAGCAACACCGCCGTGGACGCGCTGTTCTACGACGTCGGCCTGCTTTGGCTTCGTCTTTTGACCCGCGGTTTCTCGCTCACTACCGACGGGGCGCAGCTTGCATCGGCGCAGGATGGGCTCGCGGCGGCGCAGGCCGCGGCCAAATTCATCAATCTCGGCGCACTCACCAATCCCGAAGGCACCATCCTGGTGGTCGATGCCCGTCACGCACCCTACGTTCACAGCTACGATGACGTGAACACCTTCCTGAAGGATGGGCTCTCCTTCGTGCCCAACCGCGGAGGCGATGCATTGCCCGTCAGGATCGTCAGCGTGACCGGTGTCGGCAGCTCGGCGCTCGGCTCGGCCGCCTTTGCCTGGAACATCTCGGAGGCGCTGCATGAGCCGGTCGCGGCGATCGTGCCCGGCTATGGTCTTGCCGACATCATCCCGCAGGCGCTCGGCGGCTGGTTCGGATTCGGTGTCCATGACTTCGCGCGCCGCGTCTCGCAGCAGTGGCTGGCTGAGACCGGGCTGCAACTCGCCAGGATCGGCCGGCACCTGTCGTCGACCGCGATTGGCGAGGAGGCGTTCCGCAGCGGCAACCCGGAAAGCGCGATCCTGCATGTCATTGTCAAAGGTGCCGAGCAGATCACGCGGCTCTATGGCCACAGCAAGGGCGCCCTGTGCATGGAGAATGCGGTGCGCAGCCTGCCACAGCCGCGCCAGCGCCAGCTCCATGTCACCACGTTCGGCTGCGTCATCCAGGAGGAGACCGGCGCCGACTACAATCAGATCATGGGCACGATCGACGGGCTCGGCCTGCTCAATTCCTGGGGCAATTGGCCCGAGCAATGGATCCGGAGCTGGCACAGCACCAATACGATGTTGCCGCTCACCATGCCGGTTGCCGATCTGGTCAAGAAGGACGTGCGCGCGGAGGATCCTGTCACGGTCAATGCGGCCGAGCTGGAGAAGGCGGTGACGGCGGCGCTTGCAAAGCTGTTGCCCTCATTCTCACGGGAGCGGCAGCAGACCGCGTAGGCCGGAGTTCCACGTCAGGCCAGAGCTTCTCCGAAACCTGCTTCGGACCCGCCCCCGAAGACAGCAATCCATCTGCCATCATCGTCGGACCGGGCGACGACCCGCTTCCGGTTCCTCGTGCTGCTTTCACGCCGGTGGCGGAAGTCCAGCCACGGTATGCGTGCAAGCACGCCTGTGACGGACTCGACGAGGTGACGTGCTGCTTGCCTTGCGAAGAACAGAAGGGTTGCGGCACGGCTCAGAATTCCGAGCAGGATGATCACCGAGAAAATGTCGATATAGGCCAGCACATCGCCCACCAGCATCAATTCCGGTGGGATCGGGATGCTATGCGCATAAGCCAGGACGAGAATGACAAGCGGGATGAGCGCAATGATCCGCCTGAGCGTCAGCTGGTCGAGCCACGCTGCGAGCTGCACCACCAGAACGTCCCAGAGCGCATCCGAGATGAACAGCGGGACCTCATAGCTCCATTTGCGCCACCAGCTTCTCATGGTTTGTGCTCAACTCGAGGCCTCAATGCCGCACCACCAGCACCGAGCATTTGGCGTAGCGCACGACATGGCCGGCATTGGAGCCGAGAAAGTAGGTGCGCATCGCCGGCCGATGCGAGGTCATCACGATCAGATCGGCGTGAATGCTGGCCGCTTCCTCCAGGATCTCATGATAGATGCCGCCCTGCCGCACCACGGTCGATATGCGTGCCGCCTCGATCCCGGATTCCCGTGCCACGATGGCAAGTGCCTCCTCCGAGGTCTGGCGCTGCTGGGTGTCGAAATCCGCCGGCACGTATTCGGCGAGCATCACCGGGGTCATCGGCAGCACGTTCAGGAGCCGCACCTGGCCCTGCCAGGTGTTGGCGAGCGTCGCTGCGGTCGCAATCGCCGGCTTCGCCAGATCAGTGTCGGCGAGGTCGATCGGCATGAGGATGGACTTGAACATCTGCGCCTCCCCTGAACGAGCAGGAGACTAGCACGAAATGGGGCGCAATCGCGTTCGGCTTTAGCATGACCGGACCGGCAGGGCCGCGGCAGCGAAAAGTGGAGACCGGGTTTCCGACGAGGTCATGTTCAAACAAATCGCGAGGGCGACGCAATGTCGCGCTCCTAGTCGCTGGAGGCCTGCTTCAGCAGTTTCGGGCTGACGAAGAGCACGAGCTTGCCGCGGCGAAAGGCCACATCGTCCCAATCGTCGGTGGCGAAATCGAGCACCGCAAGACCCGAGGTCGGCAGGTTGTCGGTGAGCGCCTTGCGGGCCGCCGCATCGCCGCTGCCAGTGAGCGCGAGCGCAAGCTCATGCATGCCGGGATTGTGCCCGACCAGCATCAGCCGCTTCGGATCGGAGACCGAGGCCATACGGATGGAGGTGAGGAGCTGGCTCGGCTCGGCGCCGTAGAGTTCCTCGACCTGCTCGACCTGAGGCTCCGGCACCACGCCCTTCATGGCGGCCCAGGCGATGTCCCAGGTCTGAACCGTGCGCACCGCCGGCGAGACCAGAACGCAATCGGGAAAGGGGGGATGGCGGCTGATCCAGCCGCCCATCTCGGCGGCATCCCGCAAGCCCCGCTCGTCGAGGCGGCGGTCCTGGTCCCGGCCCGAGGGCGCATCGGTCTCGGTCTTGGAATGACGAAGCAGCATCAGACGACGCATGGGCAAAATCTCGATTCGCTCTGAGCCGGTAATCTACCGCCCGTTAGCCTGGATCATGAAGGCAAAAAATGGACCCCCGCAATTGCGAAAAGATCATGTCCGATCAAAAGCCTAGGCCATGATAGCGCAGTTGCGTATCAAGATTGTGCCATGGCGCTTTAAGACAGGGTGACAAGGCGGTCGACTGTACTTAAGAAATTCAAGGGTGGTTCAGAAGGTGCTTAACAAGGTGCTCGAGACAACAGCATGAGCGAGACCTCCACTCCATCGGCGGAAGGGCTCGAGGTGGCCGCGTTGCGGGCGCGCGCGCGGCTCTCCTTCGACCTCGATGTCGACGTTTGCATCATCGGCGGCGGGCTCGCCGGGCTGACGGTCGCGCTCGAATGCGCGCGGCTGGGCGCGAGCGTCGCGGTGCTCGAAGGCCGCCAGCTCGGCTGGGGCGCCTCCGGCCATCAGCTCGGCACGGTGATGCCGGGCTTTTCCTTGAGCCTCGGCGATCTGATCGCTCGCGTGGGCCTCGACAGCGCGCGCGAGCTCTGGGCGCTGTCGAAGGAGGGCGCCGAGTTCGTCCGCGCCAATGCCCGCCAGGATCTGATGCCGGGCATTCACGTGAGCGATGGCGCGCTGGAAGTCTCCAATGTCGATTCCGGCGACCAATTGATCAGCCGGCTGCAGATGTTGACCGAGGATTTTGAAACCGAGGTGGAGGGCTGGCAGGTCGACCGGGTGCGCGATCAGCTCAAGACCGACCGTTACTTCCACGGCATCTATTATCCAAGGGCGTTCCAGGTCGACGGCCGCGATTATCTGTTCGGACTGGCGTCGGCGGCACGGCGGGTCGGCGCGCGCATTTTCGAGGATACGCCCGTCGTCAGCATCGATGCCTCCGGGATCCGCAAGCGCATTGTCACGCCCTCGGCCAGGTTGCGCGCCGCCCATATCGTGCTGGCGGGCAATGTGCATCTGGGCGCGCCGGCGCGGCGGCTGTCGGAAACGCTGTTGCCCGTCTGGCGCTATGCCGGCATCACCGTGCCGCTCGGCAATCGCCTGGAGCAGGCGATCGCCTTCAAGGGCTCGGTCGCCGACAGCGACGGGATTGACCATTTCCGCATTGTCGAGGGCAACCGGCTGATGTGGGCGAGCCCCGAGACCACCTGGGCGATGCGGCCGCAGCTGTTTGCCGGCGCGATCCAGCGTCGGATCCGCACCATCTTTCCCAAGCTTGGAACAGTGGAGATCGCCGAGACCTGGGCCGGGGCGGTCGGCCAGACCGTGCATGGCATGCCGCAGATCGGCCAGCTCCGCAAAGGCCTCTGGCTCGCAAGCGGCTTCGGCCGGCAGGGACTCAATACATCCGCAACGGCGGGCCAGCTGATCGCGCGCGCGATCCTGTGGGGAGACGAGCGGTGGCGGCTGTTCTCGCCGTTCGAACTGGTCTGGGCGGGCGGCGCGACCGGCCGGGTGGCGGGGTTCGTCGTCGGGCTGTGGGGACGGGGCAGTGCGGCCGCCTCAGGCGTGCTCGCTCGCCAGCGGGAACGTGCTCGCATCAAGGAACGCCTCCGTGAGGCACGGATTGCTGAAGCCAACCGGGCGGCCGCAACCCGGGCGGCCCCACGCCGGCCACCCCCGGGCGGTGCGGCCCGTCCGGTCCGGCCGCAACCGCCTCAAGCCGAAGCGGAGCGCAGGGAGGTTGAGGGCGGATAGGTTGGTCGGTGCCGGACGGCGCTCGCATGAATGTGAGAAACTTTGCTGCCGTGAGGTGTAACTTTGCCGCTTCGAGGCCCGTAATTCACGGCGAAGGATCGGCCCCCTGCCTTTCGAAGGAGACGATGATGACTGACCGCCGCCTCGTGCTTGCTTCCATCGCCGGCCTGTTCGGCCTCTCCGCCCTGCGTTGGCTCAAGGGCACGCCGGCGCAGGCTGCCGAAAAGTTCGAAATCGAGAAGACCGACGCCGAATGGCGGGCGCAGCTCACGCCGCAGCAATATGAAATCCTGCGCCAGGAGGGCACCGAACGTCCCTGGTCGAGCCCGCTTCTGAAGGAGCATCGCAAGGGCATCTTCGCCTGCGCAGGCTGCGACCTGCCGCTGTTCTCCTCCGAGACCAAGTTCGAGAGCGGCACCGGCTGGCCGAGCTTCTACAAGCCGCTGGACAATGCCATCGCCACCACCGAGGACCGCACCTTCGGCATGACGCGGACCGAGGTGCATTGCCGCCGCTGCGGCGGTCATCTCGGCCACGTCTTCGATGACGGGCCGAAGCCCACCGGACTGCGCTACTGCATGGACGGGTTTGCGCTGACGTTTCATCCGGCCAATCCGCAGCCCAGCTGACGAAAATCATCCGACGAATTTCCCGCTTCACCCGGCTAGGGGGAGGCGAATGTCTGTTGTGCCGGTCCCCCCGTGAGGCGGGATCGGCAGCCAATTCGCTCGAAAACTTTGCCGGTCAGCCGGCAATTCTTGCCCCGCCCGGCAATTTAGTGCTGGTCCGCGGACGCCTGTCGTTTGCCTAAGCGTCTGATCCGAGGTGATTTTTCCGTTTGGCACAACGCTTGCGATTGTCTCCACGACTTTGGGAGGGGCGTGCGCCTCGGCCCGCGAGAAGCGAACGTGGAGCAATGGTATGGGTATCTTCGACGCACTGAACACTTCGGTCGGCGGATTGCAGGCGCAGTCCTTTGCGCTGCAGAACATTTCCGGCAACATCGCGAACGCCTCGACCGTCGGCTACAAGGGCATCGGTACCTCTTTCGAAGATCTCATCCCCGACGCTACGACGCCCAACAAGCAGGTGGCCGGCGGCGTCACCGCCTTTTCCCAGGCCACCATCACCACCCAGGGCACGGTGTCGTCCTCGACCGTTGCCACCAACATGGCAATCAACGGCGATGGCTTCTTCTCGGTGCAGAAGCCGACCTCCATCACCGACAACCAGCCGGTGTTCTCCGGCTCCGTCGACTATACGCGGCGGGGCGATTTCCAGGTCAACGCCAACGGCAACCTGGTCAACGGCGCCGGCTACTATCTGATGGGCGTAACCGTCGACCCCACCACCGGCAACCCGACCGGCAACGTGCCGCAGGTGCTGCAATTCCAGAACAACTTCATCCCGGCGCAGGCGACGACCGCCATTCAATATGCGGCCAACCTGCCGACCCAGCCGAAGACCGCCAACAGCACCGCGGCGTTGACCGGAACGATCACCGCCGCGGGCGGCCTCAATCCCGCCGATTTCGGCAGTAACCCACTTCCGGTCGGAACGACATCGTATCTCGACAACACCATCGCCGGCAGCACACCCGTCGATAACAAGCTGGGCGCGCCGATCACAAGCGCGACGTTGTTGTCCGGCGTCGGCGGCACGGACTCGATCGCTACCAACTTCGCCTCCGGCGACACCATCAACGTCGACGGCCAGACCATCACGTTCATGGCCTCGGGCGCCAGCGGCAACAACCAGATCAACGTCACCGACAATGTCGGCACGCTCTTGAGCAAGATCGGCGCGATCACCGGCGTCGCTCCGACGATCGGCTCAACCGGCCAGATCACGCTGCACACGGGCACCGCGATGACCCTGACCGCCAGCGGCACCACGGCGAATGCTGTGAACGCGTTCAGCTCGCTCGGATTTCCAGCCGCGGGGGTGAGCCAGAATCGTACGCCGTCGTCGGGAACCGGCGCCGTTACCTTCAACGACCTGACCAACTTCACCAATGAATCGATCTCCGGCGGCGCGGTGACGGCCTATAACGCAGCCGGCACGCCGATCAATTTGCAGCTGCGCTGGGCCAAGACCGACAGTGCCTCGCTCGGCACCGGCCATACGGACGTCTGGAACCTATTCTATCAGGCCAATACCAGTTCGGCGAACGGCTCGACCGCATGGGTCAACATCGGCACGAACTTCACTTTTAGCCCGAACGGCGCACTGACTTCTCCAACCGGATCGGCGATCACCATCCCTGGCGTCACCGTTGACAATCAGTCGATCGGAAATCTGACCCTCAACATCTCCTCCGGCGCGCTCACGCAGTATGCAAGTACGGGCGGCACCGCGACCATCAACCAGATCCAGCAGAACGGTTTTGCCGCCGGCCAGCTGCAGTCGGTCGCCATCAACAACAACGGCATCGTGGTCGGCACCTTCTCCAACGGCCAGAACATCGATCTCGCCCAGGTGACGCTGTCGCATTTCAACGGCACCAACTACCTCAAAGCGCTCGACGGCGGCGCCTATCAGGCCACCACCGAATCGGGCGACGCGATCATCGGCGCCTCGGGCACGATCGCCGGCTCCTCGCTGGAGGGATCAAATACCGACATCGCCGACGAGTTCACCAAGCTGATCGTGACCCAGCAGGCCTATTCGGCGAACACAAAGGTGATCACCACGGCCAACCAGATGGTTCAGTCACTCCTGAACGTGCTGCAATGATCGGAAACGGCCTTTCAGATGACGTCAAGGCAGGACAATTGAAATGGGTTTGAGTTCGGCCCTCGCAACCGCCCTGGCTGGGTTGCGCACCAACCAGGCGGCGCTTTCGATCATCTCCTCCAACGTCGCCAATGCGCAGACGCCGGGCTATGTCGAGCAGAGCGCGACCCAGGTCGAGGTCAGCAGCGGCGGCGACGGCTCGACCGTGCAGATGACCGGGGTCAACCGCACGCTCGATCTGTTCATCCAGAACCAGCTGCGCACGGAGACCGCGGGCTCCGGCTACGCCAACCAGATGGCCAATATTCTCGGCCAGCTGCAGAGCGTCTACGGCACCCCCGGCGGCGATGGCACGCTGGAAACGGCGCTGTCCAATTTCACCACGGCGCTGCAGTCGCTCTCGACCAATCCCGGCAATCAGTCGTCGCAGAACGTGGCGCTGTCGGCGGCGCAGTCGCTGGCCGCGCAGCTCAACACGACCACGCAGGGCATCCAGACGCTGCGCACCAATGTCGATCAGGACCTCGGCACGCTGGCGTCGCAGGCCAACACCGATCTGACCCAGATCGCCAACATCAACACCAAACTGCAGGGGCTGAGCCCGACCGATCCGCAGGCCGCGACCTTGATGGACCAGCGCGACAGCGCCATCAATGACATCTCTAAAATGACCGACGTTCGCGTCGTCACCGACTCCTCGAACCAGGTCAGCCTGTTCACCACGTCGGGCATCCAGCTGGTGGGTGCCGGGCAGGCCTCGACCATCAACTACAAGACGCAAGGCACGCTCAACGCCAATTCGCTCTACAACACCGATCCGACCAAGTCAGGGGTGGGATCGTTGAGCATCCAGCTGCCGAACGGCTCCCAGATCGACGCGGTCGCCAACAGCGTGTTCTCGTCGGGCCAGATCGCGGCCGACCTCAAGCTGCGCGACCAGACGCTGGTGCAGGCGCAGACCCAGGTCGATCAGCTCGCCGCCTCGATGTCGAGCGCGCTGTCGGACGTGACGACGACAGGTACGAAAATCACGGGAGCGCCGGCGGGCTTTTCCGTCGACACGTCGAGCATCCAGCCGGGCAACACGATCAACCTGAGCTACACCGACCCAAGCAACGTCCAGCACAACGTCCAGATCGTTAACGTTACCGATCCGACAGCGCTGCCGCTGCAGAACGCCCCCGGCGCCAATCCGCAGCAGGTCGGGATCAACTTCTCGCTCGGAATGCCCTCGGTCATCGCCCAGCTGAGCACGGCGTTCGCCGGGTCCGGCCTGTCCTTTTCCAACTCAGGCTCGACGCTGAGCCTGTTGGGATCGGCCGGCGCGACGGTCAACTCCGCCTCGACCACGACGACGACGACGGGGCTGGCCAACGGCAGTGCCCAGCTGCCGCTGTTCACCGACGGCACCTCGTTCTACACCGGCGCGATCACCGGCGCGGGGCCGCAGATGACGGGCCTTGCGGGACGCATCACGGTCAACGCGGCGCTCGTCGCCGACCCCTCCAAGATGAGCGTCTACTCGACGTCGCCGCAGACCGCGGCCGGCGACAACACGCGCTCCAGCTTCATGTACGCGCAGCTCACGACGGCGACCTTCAGCTATTCGCCGACCACCGGGCTCGGCTCGGCGGCGCAGCCGCTCAAGAGCACGATCTCGAGCTATCTGCAGCAATTCGTCAGCGTGCAGGGCAACGCCTCGACGATGGCAACCCAGCTGCAGCAGGGCCAGAGCGTCGTGGTCTCGACCCTGCAGCAGAAATTCAACTCCACTGCCGCCGTCAATATCGACACCGAGATGTCGAACCTGATCCAGGTGCAGAACACCTACGCCGCCAATGCGCACATCATGTCGGTGGTGCAGAGCATGATGCAGGCGTTGCTGCAGGCCAATCCGTAAGAGGCGTAAGACATGTCGATCAGCAGTATCAATTACGGCTCGTCCGTTCTTGGCCAGTCGGTCCAGAACATCAACCAGCAGCTCACCAACCTCTCGACCGAGCTGTCGAGCGGAGTGAAATCGACCAACTATGCCGGGATGGGTCCGGACGAAGGCTTTGCAATCGCGGCGAGGGCGCAGCTCGCGAATATCAGCGCCTACACTGATACGATGACCAACGTCACGACCATCATCAACGCGGCCAACGCCGCGCTGCAGTCGCTGTCGTCGACGGTGAGCGAGGTGCAGAATGCGGCATCGGCCACGCCGCAGAACATGACCAGCACCGGCCAGACCATCGGCCAGCAGAACGCGGCCGCGCAGCTGTCCTCCATGCTCGGCATGCTCAACACCCAGGTTGGCGACCGCTACATCTTTTCCGGCACAGCCATCGACACCCCGGCCGTGGCGACATCCGATGCCATTCTCAACGGCTCCGGCACCCAGGCCGGGCTGAAGCAGGTGATCGCCGAACGGCTGCAGGCCGATCAGGGCAGCGCCAGCCCCTCCACGGGCCGCCTCGTGCTGACCCAGCCAACGGCAACCTCAGTGCAGGTCGCCGAGGATGTCGCGGGCTCGCCGTTCGGAATCAAACTTGCCTCGGTGTCCTCGTCGCTGACCAATGCGGTCGTGACCGGCCCCACCGGCTCGCCGGCGGCGATCAAGGTCGACATGACCGCCGGCAACCCGAATTCGGGCGACCAGATCACCTATAATTTCAACCTGCCCGACGGCACCACCCAATCGGTGACGCTGACCGCCACCAGCACGACGCCGCCGCCAAGCGGCAGCTTCGCCATCGGCGCGACGACGGCTGCGACCGCATCCAACCTCGATACGGCGCTCACCACCGCGATCAACAATATTGCCAACACATCGCTGGTGGCGGCCTCGGCGGTCGCGGCGGGCAACAATTTCTTCAACGCCACGACCGTGGTGGGCAACCCCGCCAGCCAGGTCTCTCCGGCTGCGCCGATCACCGGCAACACAGCCTTGTCGGGCGCGGCCAGTTCGCTATCGACCGGTTTCAACGCCGGCGACACCATCACCGTGAACGGCCAGACCATCACGTTCGTCGCGTCGGGGGCGAGCGGCAACGGCCAGATCAACGTCACTGACAATGTGCAGACGTTGCTCACCAAGATCGACGCGCTCACGGGCACCTCGACGCCCTCGACCGTGACCAACGGCATCGTCACGATCAATGGCAACAGCGGCTCGCCCTCATTGACGGTCTCAAGCTCGAACGCGGCGGCGTTCGCAGCGCTGGGCCTTCCGGCCAGCGGCACGGCGACCGCGGGTCCGCTGCGGGTCTCCGGCGCGTCGCTTGCTACCGCCACCAGCCTGACAAGCGGCGCTGCGAACACGGTCGAATGGTACACCGGCAATTCAGGACCGGGTACGGCGCGCTCGACGTCGACTGTGCGGGTCGATAACTCGCAAACCGTGCAGTTCGGTGCGCAGGCCAATGAGCAGGCGATCCGCAACGCCCTGCAGCAGATTGCGGTGTATGCCGCCGTTGTCGCCAACCCGCCCGGCGGCATCAATGCGGGGGCGCAGGCCTCGGCGCTGAGCCAGCGGATCAATAACAATCTCACCCCGCAGCCCGGCCAGCAGGCCATCTCGGACATCCAGACCGAATTTGCCACCGCGCAGAACACGATGAAGGATGTCCAGGCGCGCCAGACCCAGTCGCAGACCGCGCTGCAGAACCTGATCTCCAATACCGAGGGGATTTCGCAGAACCAGGTCGCGAGCGAGATCCTGGCGCTGCAGACCAGCCTGCAGGCCTCCTACCAGACCACGGCGATGCTATCGCAGCTCAGCCTGGTGAAGTTCCTGCCGGTGGCGTAAGCCGGGGTTGCGTCTCATGAACCAGCCCCTTTCGGGGCTGGATCATGCTGCAAGTCCTTTAGGGGGCAATTCTTAAGGCGCTATGGGGCAGTTAGGTTTTCGTTAACCACGCCTCTTTACTCTTTGGTCAGAAGTGCGGGCGAACCGCCGCTTCGGAGGCGCTGATGACCGATCAAGTCAATCTTGTGGTTGCCACTCCCTGTTTCGGCGGGCAAGTGTCGAGCATCTACGCGAGCTCGATCTTCTCCCTGCAGCGCGCGCTGCGCGGCATGTCCAACGTCGGGTTGACCGTGCATATGCGCGACGGGGACGCCCTGATCACCCGCGCCCGCGCCAATCTGGTGACGCTCTTCCTCGACGATCCCGGCGCCACCCATCTTCTCTTCATCGATGCCGATATCGGCTTCACGCCCGACCAGGTGTTCCGGCTGATCGAGTCCGGCGCGGACGTTGTGGCGGGCGTTTATCCGATCAAGAAGGTCAATTGGGACAAGGCGAAGCGGGCGATGGACAGAGGCCAGCCCAATCTGGCGGCTGCCTCGCTCGACTATGTGCTGGAGATTGACGACCCTGATCATGTCATGGTGGTCAACGGTTTCACCCGTATCCGCTATGCCGGCACCGGCTTTCTGATGATCCGCCGCCACGTGCTGGAGACGATGTGCCGCCACTATGCGTCGCTGCAATTCTTGCGTGAGCATTCCCACGACGCGCTCGCCGGGAGTCCGAACCGGTTTGCATTGTTCGAATGCATGATCGATCCCGCAACCGGGACCTATCTCTCCGAGGATTTTGCCTTCTGCAAGCGCTGGACCGACCTTGGCGGCGAGATCTGGGCCGATCTGCAAAGCCGGCTTGATCATGTCGGGCCATCGGTATTCCGCGGCGAGGTCGCCTCCCAATTCGCGGCGGCGCCAGCGGCGGCCGCGGCGGATGCGGCCTAAAGCGGGCGCGTCGATGACGTCGGCTGTGCCCAGGTTGCAGACGGCCGAGGCTTTCGGGCTCGACCCCTTTCGCGAGCATGTCGCGCGCGGCATGCGCGACCTGTTCCGGCCGCTGGAAGATCTCCTGATCTCAGGCGGCGACCCGCGCCTTGCGCTCGATCCCGCAACCGGACTCAACGAATATGGCTGCGGTCCACAGCCCACACCGGATGATTTCAGTTTCGCCTCGAGCACCGCGTCCGTGATCTCCGAGCGCGCCTATCGACGGGTCGCACGCGCCCGTGAGGACATGATGCGTTCGGCGATCGCGCTGGGACTCGAGGAGGCGTTCGACGCGCGCTTCGAGGCCATGCGCGAGGAGCTGAAGGCGCAGCTCGGCCTGGCCCACGATGTCGACATCGCTTTCGCGCCGTCGGGCACGGATGCGCAGCTGCAGGCCCTGTTCGTCGCGCAGGCGCGGCTGGGGCGGCGGCTCACGACAATTCTGGTTGGATCAGACCAGACCGGAAGCGGCGCCGCCTATACCGCGCGGGGACGCCATTTCAACATGGTGACGGCGGCCGGTTGCGCGGTTCGCAAGGACGAGGCGGTCGCGGGGCTTGGCTGCGAGGCCATCTTGGTGCCGCTGACCGATCCGGAAGGTGAGGTGAGGGGCGCCGGGGAGACCGATGACGCCGTGCTCGAAGCTGTCGCGCGCGCGGCGGCGGGGGGCGCGGGCGTGCTGCTCCAGGTCATGGATTCCTCGAAGCTCGGCTGGCGTGCGCCTGGCGAAGATTGCCTTTCCGATATCGCGCGACGCTGGCCGGACCGCGTGCAGATCGTTGTCGACGCCTGCCAGATGCGGCTCGGCCGCGGCCGGATCAAGGCCTATCTCGATCGCGGCTACATGGTGCTGATCACCGGCTCGAAATATTTCGGCGGCCCGGCCTTTGCGGGCGCGCTGCTGCTGCCCGCCGCAGTGTCGCGCCCGTTCCACAAGAAGCACGTGAAGCTTGCCCGGGGCCTTGCCGACTACACCGGCCGCAGCGACTGGCCGAAGGCCTACAAGGCGCTGCGTGGCCGGCTCGAGAGTCGCGCCAATCTCGGCCAATGGCTGCGCTGGGAGGCTGCGCTTGCGGAGATGACGGCGTATTACGCTGTACCCGCCAGCTTCCGCAGCGGCGCCGTGAAGGAACTCGGCCGCGGCATCGAGGCTCTCATCATGCTGTCGCCATCACTCCAGGGGCTGTCGCACCCCACGGCCGCCCCGTCCGCGGATGACGAAGAATTTTCAGATCCGACCATCTTCCCATTCACGGTGCACGGGCCGCACGGCGCGATCGGCGCGGAGAAATGCAGGGCGCTCTACCGGGCCCTGAACCGCGACATGAGCAGACTGATCGTGACCGGCGCAGCCGATGCCGAGCTTGCTGCGCGGCGCTATCTGATCGGCCAGCCCGTGAGACTGGAACGTGCCGGTGCAAAGCCGATCGCGGCGCTGCGGCTGTGCATCGGGGCGCGTCTGATCACCGATGCGTGGACGAACAATGCGGCCACCGCTCGGCGCAATCTCGAACATGCGTTCGATCGCATCGCCGGCGTGGTCGCCAAGATCGAGCTCTTGCTGGCTGCGGCCGGCCCGGAATTCGTGGAGTCCTGAAATGAAGCCAAGTGTACAGGCAAGCCCAAGCCTGCTCGAAATCTCCGACGCTGCACGGCACGGCTGCGCCGCTCGCATCGGCATCGCCAAGCTTGCCAAGCTTGCCTTCGACGGCAAGGACATCCGCGCGATCTGGCGGGAGCTGATGGCAAAGCTGCTGGATGGCAGCGGCGATGCGGGCGAGGGGCTCGATCTGTCGCTGCTTGCGCAGCTGCTCGGCGACAAGCCGGCCGGACTTGCGATCCAGCGCGAGGTCCTGCTCAGGCATCAATTGTTCCGCACGCCCTGTGCATCGAAATCGCCGCATCTGCGGGTGCTGGCGCTTGCGGCAGCCACCGACATGGGCAGCAACACGCCGATCGAGTTCCTGCTGGAGGAGGCCGGCATCGAGCTGATGGTTCTCTATGTCATTCCGGAGGCTGAGTTGCCGCTGCCCCTGCCGGAGCATGACATCGCGATCGTGATTGCGTCCGATTCCGAAGACTGTCGGGACGCGCTGCGCAAGATCGACGCCGTGGCGGCGCGCTGGCCCCGGCCGCTGCTCAACCCACCGGAGCGGATCGGCAATCTCGACCGCGACAAGCTGCATCGCCTGCTGACGGGGATCGATGGTCTCGTCATTCCCGCAACGGTCGAGGCCGATCGCGCGCAATTGCTCTATGTCGCCTCGTCGCCCGCCGCGCTCTCGGCTGTTGCTTCGGAGCTCGCTTTTCCCCTGATCATCCGGCCGCGCGGGTCCCATGCCGGCGTTGGTCTCGCCAAGGTCGACGATGCTGCGGCCTTGAAGCTCTACCTCGACGGCCGCGAGGAGCAGGCCTTCTTCATCGCGCGCTTCGTCGACTATGCGAGCGAGGATGGTCAGTTCCGAAAATATCGCGTCGTCTTTGTCGATGGGCGTCCGTACGCCTGTCACATGGCGATCGCCGACCGCTGGGACATCTGGTATCTCAATGCAGGGATGTCCGCGAGCATCGCCAAGCGCCTGGAGGAGGAGACCTTCATGCGCACCTTCGACATCGGCTTTGGCCGCCGGCATCAATCGGCATTGTCGGATGTCGCAAGGCGCCTCGGCCTCGACTACTTCATCATCGATTGCGCAGAGACCAGGGACGGATCGCTGCTGATCTTCGAGGCGGACAACACCGCGGTCGTGCACAATATGGATCCGCCCTCCGTTTTCCCCTACAAGCCGCCGCAGATGCGCAAGATCTTCGAGGCCTTCGCCGCGATGTTGACGCGGCGGGTCGCAACCGAGCGGGAGCGCGCCGCATGACCAGGATGTTGAGGGACGTGCCGCTTCGCCCCGAGGCAAGCGAGACGCTCGATCCGCAAAACTGGGACGAGCTCCGCGCACAAGCCCATCGCATGCTCGACGACATGATCGATTACGTCGCATCTGTCCGCGACCGCCCGGTCTGGCAGCCGATACCGGATGCGGTGCGCGCGCGCTTCCGCGAGCATCTGCCGCGCCAGGGCTCGGATCTCGGCGATGTCTATCGCACCTTCGCTGATTTCGTCGCCCCCTATGCGACCGGCAATGTCCATCCGGGCTTCATGGGCTGGGTCCATGGCGGCGGCTCCGCCGTTGGCATGCTGGCCGAGATGCTGGCCGCCGGGCTCAACGCCAATCTCGGCGGCCGCGATCATGTTCCGATCGAGGTGGAGCGGCAGGTCGTGCAATGGATGCGCGAGATGTTCGCCTTTCCCGCAACCGCAAGCGGCATTTTCGTGACCGGCACGTCGATGGCCAATCTGATGGCGGTGCTGGTGGCGCGGACCTCGGCGCTCGGCAAAGCCTCGCGGCGGCAGGGAATCGGTGCGGACGGCGCGCTGCTGACGGCGTACACGTCCAAGGCCGCGCATGGCTGCATCAGCAAGGCGATGGACATCGCGGGCCTCGGCAGCGACGCGCTGCGCGCCGTCGCCGTCGACGCCAACCATCGCATGGACGTCGCGGCCCTGCGTGCCGAGAT
>Ga0209062_1003815_pt1 | contig 16772 bp, 9 predicted proteins | sample Coa_R2_2_FD_187158 | JGI IMG/M metagenome (GOLD analysis project Ga0209062, IMG submission 187158) | Surface soil microbial communities from Centralia Pennsylvania, which are recovering from an underground coalmine fire - Coalmine... | ecosystem: Environmental > Terrestrial > Soil > Unclassified ...
AAAATCATCTCCCTTTTCGGCGGCACCAACCCGGCTTTGCACGGCTATAGCAAACGCAGCGTGATCTTAGGCCGGGGCAGAAAAGAGCAGGCGCGCATTGCGCCGGGCGTGACGAAGGAGATGTATGATCCGAAAGGCAAAAATTTTTTCGATCATATCGCCCCGCGAGAACTCACGGACGCCATCTGCCGCGCCCTTCAGGACGGGGAAGAGAGACTTCTGGCCTCTTCATAGGCGAGGTGGCCGCCCTGAATGACGGATGAGCGTTCCACGCGCGCGGCCACGTCTTCCAGTGCTTGCAGGGTATGGCTCATTTCCGCCAGGCCGCGCTCAAATGCTTCCGGCCTGCTGGAAGGCGGGAGCGAGGTTTCGACCTGCCGCGCGGCCAGCTTGAGACGGGCGAGGGCGACGTTCAGTTCATCTTTTATCATGGACAGGGCCTGCTCGCTGGCCTTGCGGGCCACTTCCAGTTCGCCGGTGCGCTGCTCGACCAGCCGCTCCAGGTCGATAGCGTATCGCTCTAAGGTGCGTTGCTGGGTCTCAAGTTTTTGTTGCAGGCGGCGCGTGTGCAGCGCGCGGTAGAGGGAAGCGATCAGGTCGTCGCGATCAATGGGCTTGAGGATATAGTCATAGGCGCCGCCACGCAGCGCGCGAATGGCCAGATCGTGTTCGCCGTGTCCGGTGATGAGCAGCACCGGGATATCCGGGTACTGCCGTGATGCGATAGCCAGCAGGTCGAAGCCATCCATGCCCGGCATTTTGATGTCGCTGACAATGGCGTCGTATGGATGCTGTTGCAGCCGCGTCAGCGCCTCGGTCGCGGAAGCCGCCGTGTGAACCTCGACATTGCTCATGCGCAGGCTCACCGTAAGCGGCAGCGCCTCTAACAGGGCCGGGTCGTCGTCTACCAGCAGAATGTGTGCAGTTTCCATGCTGAAATACCTTTTCTATGCCCTTCTCACGATGGAAGGGCGGGCAATATTTCACCTTTCCTTTCTCATTGCGTTGCCAGGCTCTCTGCCTTCGGCGCCTTGCCGAAGGCGAGACGCCGGATGCAGAGGCAAGGAAACTATTTTTTGGTCTGCACCAAAATAGCAACCTCAAGAAGAACACGGGCAGGCAGACAGGCAAGTTTCAGCATGGCATGCCATGACAAAGGCCCCTTGACGTGTCATGCTGAGCGCAGCGAAGCATCCACGTGGGCCACGTCGGCCCCCTGGAGATACCAGATGCTTCGCTGCCGCTCCGCATGACAGGTGAGAAGGTCTTTTATGGCCGGTTGGCGCGTTGCAGTTCAATCACCGGAATCTTGCGCGTCGTCTTCTTCTGGTACTCGCCGAACTGCGGATACATCTGCGCCCACCGGGCGTAGATTTTGTCGCGTTCCTCGCCTGTTACGGGTCTGGCGGTGGCATGAAATTTCTCGTTGCCGATCTCGATGGTGACTTCGGGGTGGGCGAGCAGGTTGTGGTACCAGGCCGGGTTGGTGGGCGCGCCGCCTTTGGAGGCGAAGACGAACAGGCGGTCGCCGTCGCGCAGGTACATCACCGGGTGGGTGCGAGGCTGGCCGCTCTTCGCGCCGGTGGTCGTGAGCAGCAGCAGGGGTCGGCCTTTCCACATGCCGCCGACCCTGCCGCCGTTGGCCCGAAACTCTTCGATAATCTTGCGATTCCAGTCATTTCTGTCAGGCATAATTCTCCTCTACTCTAACATTGATGCCGACCGGGTCGGCATCTCTCTAGCGTGCGAGGCTGGTGAGATGATGGTTTCATGCTAGCATACCGGTTTGACCGGCGTCAAATGCTAATTGTAGAGGATAGCGCAACAGTCCCTTTTGTGGCTATAATGAGATTGCATATACAGGAATCAGGGAGGTTATCGAAAATGCATGCAGAGGAGCGAGTCCGGCTGGTGAAGCCTGCGGTGGAATATGGGGAGGCGTATGCGGAGATGGTGCGGGAGTTTCTGCAAACGGAGGAGGCGTGGTTTAACAATTTCCCGCTGGCGCTGGAAGATTTTCCCACCTTTGTGGCTGGCCTCCCTCGCGTCATGCTCACCATCGAGGGCGATAATGCCGCTTCGGTGCGCGTGATCGAAAAGAATGGCGGCTGGCTCGATTACCAGCGCCGCCTGCCAGAAACCGGCGAGTTGCTTTCGTGTTACTGGATTGACCTGTAAGTTTTATCTGCATGTCCTGGCAAACGGCTTCCTCACGTTTCTTACAGGTAGTGTCATCATCTGTATGGCTATATTTCATCGCTTGAGGTATAATACGTTCTATCTAAAGTTGTTTGTACGCCAGAAGATGCCTGATTTTTCGCTGTCTGAACGTCTTTCTCTACAGAGATAGAAAAGACGCTTTACTCTCTGTTTCTATAGAGAGGTATTCACCTTTCGGAGGTGGACGTATGATGAATGTGAACAGGCAACCTCCGGCGTTGGGAGAGATTCTCTTTCTGAGCGGGCCGCGCAAGGGGGAGACGTTTCGGGTTACAAAGGCGCGCACTGGCATCGGTCGCCAGCCAGACCCCGGAAACGACCTCATCGTCCCTGAAGCCAGCGTCTCGCGCTTTCACGCCGAAATTATCCTGGATAATGGCGTCTGGCGCATCAATAAGTTGAGCGCGAATAACACGCTTTTTATCAATAAGCAGCCTGTGCAGCAGGGCGGAGCCATTCGCAGCCAGAACGTGATTGGCCTGGGGCCGGACGTTGAACTGCTCTTCTTATCGCTGATCCCTGAAAAGAAGCCCGATCCAGCCACCGCTCCTACAGTTTATCGGCCACAACAGCCGGTCTCAGGTGTCAATCAGGGACAACCCTCTCAACCTGCTTTGCCTGCGAGCGATGATCCATTCAAAAATCCGGGTCATCCCGCGTGGCAGTCTGTGGGTATTTTCACCGGTGTGGGCGGCATCATCATCGCTCTGGAAGCGCCCATCCCTTCGATGGGTGTTACGCTACAGGTTATTACCGCAGCCGTCACGCTCTTCCTGTGCGCTTCCATAGTTTTGAGGGCGAGAAGGGTAGCTCTATCCCCGCAGGGTGCAGCGCGAAAACGGAGATTCACGGGGCGCAAAGCATTACTGTATTCTCTGCTGCTCAATATTACCCTGGTAATTGTCTCTACCATTACGATCATTCTGGCCTTTGTTGCCGCGTTTTCAGGCGGGCAACAGACAGCGGCCAATGCGCTTGCCATCTCATTCCTCGTGTTTCTGGCCGGCATACTGATCTCGTTCATTACCGCCGTTGTACAGATTTTCATCTTGCTGCATAAGAAGCTGCTGGCAGGCAGAAGAGTACTGTGGATAACAGCAGGCATTACTGCACTGGCAGTGGTTCTGGATGTTCTGGTGAGCAAAATGAACTTAAGCGGGAATGCCTCTCTTATTATCGGGCTACCGGCGTATACTCTGTCGATTCTGGGCAGCGAGAGTTTCCTCATCTTTATCCTTGTCGGCCTCTATCTGCTGGCAAGGCTTATCGCGCGGCTTTTCTCATCGCCATCAAAAGTTTCAACGCCGTGAAGATGCTCCCGCGTTTGTGAAGCAGTTCATATACGCCGCCCGCCCTTTTTGTTATAATAGGCTGAGTTCGATATCATAGATGCGAATGTAAGAGAGTACAGGCGCGAGCAGGCCACCCACTGCCCGGGCCACCCGCAAGGGATGGCCCTACTATACACGGTGGCGTTCGCGCTGCCTGTGGATGCATTCGCGTATAGTAGGGCCATCCCTTGCGGGTGGCCTGCCGGGGCCAACAAATGCTGGCAGGCCACCCCTTGCGGGTGGCCTGCCGGGGCCAACAAGTGCTGGCAGGCCATCCCTTGCGGGTGGCCTGCCGGGGCCAACAAGTGCTGGCTGAAGGAGGGAAGATCGTGGCTCAACAGGCTGTGGCTTCATCATCTCAGCGAGGAGGGTGGCTGGGCCGCGTCGGCTGGTGGCTGCTGGTCGCGGTCAGCTTTGCCTTGCTGCTCTTTATCCTGGTCGAGGAGGCCGTTCGCTTCTCGACGCCGATTCCGCTGCATCGCTTGCAAGTTGCGCAGGAGATTCCCCTGCCGGACGCGCTGCCGGACCCGCATCGCACGGCGCAGAACCCCTTCGCGCCGGGGCAGGCGCAGCGTTTTGATCACTTCGATTTCCAGTCCTATGACCCGGCAACCCACCTGCTCTTCATCGTTCACACGGGGCCAAACCCGGATAAAGAGGCGGCAATCCTGCACGACCCGAACTTTGATGAGGGAACCGATGGCAATATTGTTGTCTTCAATACGCAGTTGAACAGGGTTGTTGGTCTCGTCGATATTCCACAGGCGGCTGGCGTTCTGGTCGTGCCGGAACTGGGCAAGGTCTTCGTCGGCAACTCCGCCGATGACGAAAGCGCCATCACTGTTTTTAGCGAGCAAAGCCCGTTCAAAATCCTTGATAAAATCAAGCTCGATCCCTCTGACAGCCCGGATGCCATTGAGTATGACCCCGTTGACCATCGAATCTTCGTCTCCGACCCCGGCGCGCCCATCAGCCCCGATGATGCGAATATTGCGCTGAAAAATCAGAACGTGGCGGTGATCGATGCCACGACTGATGAACTGATTGGCAAGATTCAGATCGGCGTTCACAAGCCGTTTGGCGATGATGTGGGGCATATCCAGTACGACCCCGTGACCCACCGCATTTTTCTGGTGACGCTGCCCCTGATTGACCAGAACCTCAATACTCCACAGACGCCGCCATCATTTCTGGCGGTGATTGACCCGGTGACGCTGAAAATTGTTTCAGAGATTCGCCTGCCCGACGCCTGCCTGGCCCCGCACGGAATGACAATCGACGCGCAGCAGCGAGAAGCCTTTGTGGCCTGTGTCGACTCCAACAATCTGGTGCGCGTCGATTTGAACACCATGAAGCCGTTTCCGGGCGCGCTGCTGCCTCTCGCCTACAATCCCGACATTGTACGTCTGGACGCGCCGCTGCACCTGCTCTTCGTCGGCTGCGCCGGCGGCATTTCGATCTTCGATGAAAGCGGGCGCGGCCTGAAGGCGCTGGGCAACTACTTCCTGGGCGGCGGCAGCCATCACACCATCGCCATCAACGAGCAGTCACAGGTGATCTACCTGCCGCAGCCCTCTCTGGGTGATCGCCCCGTCCTGCGTATCATCAAGTACGTGGCGAACGGGGTGTAGGTTACCTGCACCAACGCTTAAAGGGGCCTTGTGCCTGTCCGCGCTGAACGCTGACGAAAGAGAAAGGGAATGAGGGGCATGAGGGGCAGGCAGTAGGGACAGTGCCTTGTGCCTGTCCCCCTTGCCACCCCTGGCAGGCAACCCTGGCACACGGACGCGGGAGTCGGGCCGACCGGACAGGCACAAGGCACTGTCCCTACTGCCTTTCCCCAATCCCCTTTCTAGTTGTCAACATTCATCAGGAGAGAGACCGACCTCATTCCCCCATTCGTTTGGAAAAGGCATCAGAAGAGACTCTTCTCATTGCCTATCCTGATCGTTCAAGTTCATCATATCAGAAAAACGCCCCTGGACATGTCATGCTGAGCGACAGCGAAGCATCCGCGTGGGCCACGCCGTCCGCTTGTTGTCCCAGATGCTTCGCTGTCGCTCAGCATGACACGACCCGGCCACTTTTTCATGGCATGGCATGCCATGCGAGAGGACGATTTTCATAGCGTCTCGTAATAGAGGGAGGCGCCGGGGCCGAGGAAGATGCGGTCGCCGTTGGCGAGGGGGTGGCGGTCGACGCGCACGCCCTGGTAGGCGATGCCGTTGAGGCTATCGACATCCTCGATCAGCCAGGTGCCATTGCTCCAGCGCAGGCGGGCGTGGAAGCGGGAGACGCGGCGCGAGGGAACCTGCACATCGTTGCTGGGCAGGCGTCCAATCGTCATTACCGGCTTGTCGAGATGCCGCTCGCCGACGATCTGCCCGTCGACCTCCACGCGCAGGCGCGCTTTCGGCATGCCCTGTTCGCGTCCCTGGCCTTGTCCCTGGCCTGGCCTCACCGTAGCTCCGGCTCCATTGCCGCTCTGCCCGTCTGGCCTGTTAGCCGCCGGTGTCACGGGTACGGGGCCGATACCGGGGGCCGATGGCCGGTTGAGCGGCGACTGCGGGACTGGCACGACGACCGGGGGCCAGTTCTGTGGCCCGAAGCCGGGAGCCGCCTGCGCGGGCCAGTTCTGTCCCATGGAAATGGCCTGCGCCTGCACCGTCTCGTAGCCGACGGGCGAGGGGACAAAGGCTGAGCGCAGGATGGATTTGTTGCCCTCTCGCTCGGCCAGCCGCTCCGCGCTGTAACGGTTCTGCTCCTCCAGCAGCCCGGCGAAGATGCCGCCCAGCCGTTTCAGTTCCATGTAGCTGCCCTGCTCGACGATGCGCCCATCGTTGAGTACGATGATCTCATCGACATTGCCCAGCGTGCTGAGGCGGTGCGAAATCACGATTACCGTGCGCCCCACGATCAGGGTGTCCAGCGCGCGCATGACTTCGGCCTCGGCCTCGACATCGAGCGAGGCGGTTGGTTCGTCCAGGATCAGGATGGGCGCGTCGCGCAGGATGGCGCGGGCGATGGCCAGACGCTGGCGCTGGCCGCCGGAGAAGTTCTTGCCCTGCTCGCGTACCAGCGTGTTATAGCCGTCGGGCAAGCCTATGATCGTCTCGTGCATCTGCGCCTTTTTCGCCGCGTCGATGATCTCAGCGTCAGTCGCGCCCGGCTTGCCGACCTCGATGTTTTCGCGGATAGTTCCCTCGAAGAGAACCGAGTCCTGCAAGACCATGCTCACATTGCCGCGCACCACGTGCAGCGGGAACATGCGGTTATCAACGCCGTCGATTTTCACCGAGCCTTGCTGGATTTCGTAGAAGCGGGGAATGAGCTTGACCAGCGTCGTTTTGCCGCCGCCGGAGAGGCCGACCAGCGCGACCTTTTTCCCCGTCGGGATATGCAGGTTGATGCCCTTGAGGACGGGCCGTTCCGGGATGTAGCCGAAGGTGACGTTCTCGAAGATGATATCGCCGCGCAGCCGCGTTGGCCCGTGGAAAGGCACATTGCTCTCAATGACCTCCGGCGCTTGCTCCATCACCTCCTGAATGCGCTCGGCCCCGGCTGAGGCCGCGTTGGCCAGCGTTGTCAGCTTGGAGAGGTCGCGCATCGGCTGGTAGAGGAGCTTGAGGTAGAAAAGGAAGGAGACGATCAGGCCGGCGTCGATGATGCCCGGCTGGAGCTGGAAGGGGCCGACGATGAAAGGGTTACCGGACGCCACGTAGCCGCCAACGCCGACGATGGTTGCGGTGCCAATGGCGACGAGCAGGGCCACCAGTGGCGCGAACTGCGCCGCCAGACTGCCCGCGCGCAGACCGGCTGCCCGGTTCTCGCTCACGCGCCCGCCAAAGCGCATATCCTCTCGCTCCTCCCGCGTGAAGACCTTAATGACGGTGAGGGCGTTGATGTCTTCGGTGGCGACATCGGCCACCTGGCCGCCGGTCTTGGCCTGCTTGCGGGCGGCGGCTTTGATGTTGCGCGTATAGATCAGCACGATCACGAAGAGGGCCGGGGCGATGGCCAGCGAGAGGATGGTATAGGGAACGCTGTAGAACAGCATGATGGCGGCCACGCCGACCAGCGTCAGGATGCCCACCAGCAAATCGACGAGGCCATCGGTGACGAATTTCTCGATATCGGCGATGTTGCTGGTGATGCGCTGCACGAGGTCGCCTTTTTTCTGCTTGCCATGCCAGTCGAGCGAGATACGCTGCAGGTGTTCAAACAGTTGTTTGCGCAGCCGCGCGCTCAGGCTCTGCGCGATATACGCGGCCAGAAAGAGATCGAGCCATGCCAGCGCGGCGCTGAGAGTAGCGAAAACAATAAGGACGATGATCGCGAAGACAATCACGCCGATCACGCTGTGATGCGTAGTATCGGGATTGACCAGTGTGCGCGGATCGGATGGATTGGCCGGGCAGGGCGAGGTCGGCGGCGGCACCGGATTATGGCCTCCCGGCGGCGGATTGAGCGATGGGTCGAGTTTTGGCGTATCGAACCAGTCAAGAATGCCGGGATTATCATTCAGGCCGAGAAAGGGAAAGGTGCAGGCCGGGTCGTTGCCCGGATTCTGGGCCTTGCTCGGAATCCACTTCAGTGGCTGGAGCGCAATGATATCACTGCTGACCTGCAAGACCGCCACGAAAATGGCAAGCAGGACGAGAAGACGATACCCTTTCAGGTTGCGGTAGAGAAACTTGAACAGGAACATTGTTCCCTCCTTGCCTTACACACTATTGAAGGCCGAACCGGACGGACCCTGCTGAGCGGCGTAAGCCGTTAGCCCTGAGCAGAGCGAAGGGGAAGCATCTGAGGCAGCAATAGCCAGGATGGCGCGATCAGATGCTTCGCTCTCGCTCAGCAGGACACATCTGAGAGCGTGTTTTCGGGCTGGCGCATTCTCGCCGTTCTCGCCGTTCTCTGTGCCTCACGGGCCAGTCGGCGGCGCAGGTTGCGCGCCAGTCGTTCCTCGCGCAGCACCTCAGCATGGCTGGCGGCATGCAGAATATATTCGGCGACCCGCGCTACGGCACGCGGCACCTGACCGAAGCTCGGAAAATCATTAATATCGAGCAATACCAATCCCTGCGGCGTCTCAACGACATCCAGGCCAAAAATGACCAGGCCGAAGAGTTTGCCCACGTTCAGCGCCAGCCTGCGCATCTGCGGCGTGACCGGAATCAGGCCCTCCTGAACGCTCCCGTGCAACGGTGATTTTTTAGCGACGGCATAGACTTCTTTTCCTGTGACATAGAGTTTGATATCGTATCCAGTGTTTTCAATATAGGGCTGCGCGAGAAAGAACTTCTCCTGCTCCTTCTCGATTTCATGCAGTACGGGATCATCGGGCGCCTGCAGGCGGAAAACGTTGCGGCAGGAACTGCCATTGTTGGGCTTGACCACCAGCGGGTATTCCGCCAGGGGGATCTGTGTCAGCAGGCGGGGGTGGGAGACGAAGTAGGTGGTCGGCATGGGCAGGCCGTGCGCGCGCGCGAACGAGGCCGCCACCGCCTTGTCGCGCACGCGGCGAATGGCGCGCGAATTGTTGATGGTCAGAATGCCCGCCGCCTCCGCCGCCTCCAGAATAATCAGGCCGGGACCGTCCGAGACGGTTTTGAGGACGTAGGCATCATAGCCATACGAGGGGAGCGCGGAGAGGTTCGTCACCATCGCCTGCGGCTCCAGTTTATCGACCGTGTGACCCCATTGACGCAGCTGATCGCCAATGACCATCGGCATCGGCTCGTTGCGATATTGTTCCTCAATGATAAAACAGAAACGCATGCTGAACTTCCTTCCTGCCGCCGGTTATCTCTCTTGCTGCGCCAGGCTCAGGCAGCGCGATACCTCGTCGAGCATAGCCGCGAGTTCGCCGGGTCGCGGGCTGTTGAGCCGGTTGACGCGCCGGGTCGCGATTTTGAAAAGCAAAGCCGCTTCATAGAGCTTTGCCCGTTTGATGCTGTCCTCTATCTCCTGCGCCGTGACGCCGCGCTCGCGCATGGCCTCATGATAGGCGTCCGCGAACAGGGCCGCGCTGGCCTCGAACCACTGCCGCGTGCCGGGCCGATGATACCAGAACGAGGCCGGGCGCAGGTATGCCAGGAAGTAACCGATGTCGAGAGCGGCATCGGCCATGCAGAGGCCGTCGAAATCGACGACGAAGGCGCAGTGGCTGTGGAAAAGCAACTGGCTGGGTTTGAAGCCGCCATGCGCCGGTCGATAGCACTCCGGCTGTTGCGCTTCCAGCGCCGCGCTCAATCGCTGCGCCAGTTGCAATACCTCGTTGGCTTGCGCCGGGCTGTGGCCTGCCAGCAGTGCCGCGCGCTCGCGCGCTCGCCGCGCCTCCTGCTCTCCCGTGCGTTTCTTTCCCGGCTGCAGCGCGCTGGTATGCAACTGTGCCAGCGCCCGCGCCGTGAGCCGCAGTTCCTCTTCCGGCACGATAACCCTGCTCACGGTGCCGCCGCGTCCGTATTCGGCCTGAAAACGGAAACGCTCGTTTCCCGTCCTCACCCGATTCTCTGGCCCACCTTCGTCCGTCTCCACCGGCTCGACGGCCTCATTGAAGACGAGGCCGGGGATGTCACTGACGCCCAGCGGCCCGGGCAGGAACGGGAGCGATTGCCCGGCCTGTTCCGCGTACAGGGCCTGCATCAGCGCCTGCACATTCCGCGCCTGCTCTGCATCGGCGTAGACTTTGCCAAAGATGGTCAGCGTCTTCTGCGCGCCCTGCCCCTCGCTGCCTTCCTGCCTTACGGTCAGCCGGTATCTGATGACGCAGCGACTGCCGGGCTTATAACGCACGGGTTGCGCGCTCGCCGCGACAAGTTGCCAGCGCGTGCCGCCCGATTGCTGCCGCGCGGCCTGTTGCAGTTCCTGCCAGAGCTGGCTTTGCGGCGTAGTATCGCAGCAGGCCGCGAGCGCGGGCAGCGCAGCATCCGCCGGGAATATCTGCACCGAGAGGCCCGGCTCGCTCGCCTGCAGGATGCCCGTCTCCGTGACCTGTAGTTCGGCCTGCTCGGCCTGCCGCGCGTTGAAGCGAATGCGCGCGCCATCCAGCGCCGACTCGGCCAGCGTCAGGCTCACCGCTCGCTCCGGCCCGCTCGCATGTTGCGCCCGTTTCCCGCCCGCGTGCCGCTCATCAACGTGGTAGATGACCGCCAGACCGCGTTCCGGCTTGCGCCGCAGGTAACGCACGAAGAGGTCAACCGGGCCGCGCGCGCCGGGCAGCAGGGGCAGTTGCGCCCGCTCGCACAGGCGCGTCACCACTGTCGGCAGGTCGTTGATGGAGAGAGTGGTCGCGTCGCCTGCATGCCCCTGCTGGCTTTCCTGCCCGATGCGTTCCACCAGTTGCGCCAGGGCATCGTCCGCGCCGGGGACGCCGCGAAAACCGGGGAAGGAGTTCACATCGACGATGACCGGCCCGGACTCGGTGACCAGCAGGTCAACGCCGTAGAGGCGCAGTTGGAAGGCGCGCCCGATCTCGCGGGCGACCCGCGCCCAGGCTTCAGGCAGCTCGTCCGGCCCAATGGGATAGTCCTTCTTCCCCTCACCGGCCAGAGGAGTGCGCCTGCGCGCCGCGAAAATCCGCTCGTCGATCACCCACATTTTGATGTCCCAGCCGTCACCGGCCATAAATTGCTGCAGCACGACCGGCTCCTGGCTCCATTGCGGCAGGTATGAGCGCAGTTGCTCGCTGCTGCCCACCTTTGCCACCAGATCGCCGCGCCTGCTGTAGCGGCTTTTGATGATCAGCGGGAAGGAGAGCGTCGCCAGCAGGTCGTCCTGGGCCAGCAGGTGCGCCAGTGAGGGAAAGGCCATGCTGCGCGGCCAGGGCAGGCCCGCCTCTTCCATACGCTGGCTCAACAGCACGCGGTCCTGACAGGCCAGCGTCGAGGCGTAGCTGTTGACCAGCCGCGCGCCCCGTTGTTCGAGCGCCTGCGCGACTTCCAGCGCCTGCGGCGCATGCGATTTCAAGAGGTAGAGGTCGGCTGGCGCGTGCTGCTCCTCTTCCGCCAGGGCCTGCGCGCCCGTGCGCTGGCGCACATCGAGCATGCGCACACTGTGGGCCGCGCTCAGCTTTTGCACCGCGCTGGCAATAATGGGATGATGCGGCGTTTCCGGGTTATCGATAATCAGACAGATGTGCATAGAATACTATTCCTACTCTTTCTCTGGCATACAGAAAGTGAGTAAACATGGGCCTTCCTTGCCTGCCCCCGGCCAGAACTCTCCCGCAGGGATAGGTAATCAGAGTGTTGGGATGAGTATATCATAATGTAGCGGCTATGGTTGCTATTTTATTCACATTTTTAACGTGAAATTGCAAACTTTCTTGCGCTTATGCTCACATATCCTGCCTGCTGTTTTCGTCTACATACTACGTATTAGGTAGAAATACTGATATGAAACCGGCAAGAGCGGCGGAGATTTGCGAAAAGGGGCGGAAAATTGCTCACATTGCTTGACAGTTGGACGTTCCTCTTTATAATACAGATATCAGATATTTGCGCTGTATGCATTTCCCAATGTTTTGCATATTGTTAATGCACAGGAAGTAGCGTCCCACTGGTTGGAACAAACTGAGGCGTTGCGTTGTTCTTACTGGTGAGGGATGTACTCCCAGGGTTATTCTTTTTTCTTTTGCGCGTTCTCTTCGTCTTTGTAAGTGACGGGACGTTGTAAAGGAGAGAACGATTGCGGGGTCAGCCGTGATGACAGTGAACGATGGGCAACAGATTGCCGCTGAGGGCGTTGAAGTAGCGGGCGCGCAGGCTTCCATAGAGCCGACGGTTCAGCAGGAACTGGAGCATCTCCTGCGGGAGACGAGCCAGTATCTGGCACCTGCGGATATGGAGCTTATTCAGCGTGCCTTTGAACTGGCGAACCGGGCGCACCGGGGCGTTTTGCGCCGTTCGGGCGAACCCTACATCCTGCACCCGCTCGAAGTTGCCCTGCTGCTGGCCGATATGCGCATCGATGCCGACGGGATCGCCGCCGCCCTGCTGCACGACGTGGTTGAGGATACGGACTACACCCTGGATGACCTGCGCGCGCAATTTAACCCCGCCATTGCCAGTATCGTCGATGGCGTGACCAAGTTTGACGCGCTCGCCGGGACGGAAAGTAGCCGCGCGCCGCGCTCAGCGCCCGTTCAGGCCGGTTCCGGCAATGGCAGCGCGCAGTTGGAAGGGGCCGCGTCTGCCCCCACGCCCGCGCGCGCGTCCGAAATGAAGCGCCGCCAGCGCACCGAGACGGTACGCAAGATGATGCTGGCAATGGCCGAAGACCCGCGCGTTGTTGTCCTCAAGCTGGCCGATCGGCTGCATAATATGCGCACGCTCAGCGTGATGAACCCGGTGCAGCAGCAGAACACGGCCCGCGAGACCAGCGAAATCTATGCCCCTCTCGCCCGGCGGCTCGGCATGGCGCTGGTGCAGGCCGAACTGGAAGACCTGGCCTTCAGCTATCTGGAGCCGGAAAAATATACCCGCCTGGCGCGCGAAGTCGACGAGGAACTGCGCCGCCGCCAGCCCTATATCGATGAGGTCTGTCGCATACTGAGCGAGGAGATGGAGCGCGCCGGCATTCATGCCGAAGTTCATCCCTGGCAAAAGCACCTTGCCAGCATCAATCGCAAGCTGCAACAGAACGGCGGCGAGCTGAGCCAGGTACATGACCTCGTCTCCTTCCGCATTCTGGTTGACTCCGAACACGATTGCTACCTGGCGCTGGGCCACATTCATGCCCTCTGGCGCCCCAAAGATGGCCGCATCAAGGACTTTATAGCTACTCCTAAATTGAACGGTTATCAATCGCTGCACACAACCGTTTTTTGCTTAGACAACCGTCTGGCGGAGATTCAGATTCGCACGCATGATATGCAGCGCACGGCGGATTACGGCGTTGCCAGCTACTGGTATCTCAAGGAACGCGGCGGCTCGCGGCTCTCTTATCGAGAGATGGCGGCCTGGATCGAGCAGTTGCGTGACTGGCAGCGCGAACTGCCGCAGAGCGCGGACGAGTTTGTCGAGGCGGTCAAAGGCGATATCTTTCAGGAGCAGATTTTCGTTTTTACGCCGAAGGGTGAGGTCAAGGACCTGCCGCGCGGCTCGACGCCGCTGGATATGGCCTATCGCATCCATACCGACATCGGCGACCACTGCGCGGGGGCGCGCATCATCACCAATCTGGCAGATACCGGGCGACTGGTGACGCGGCTCGTCCCGCTGGATTACGAACTCAAGGGCGGCGAAATCGTCGATATCGTCACCAATCGTTCGGTGCATCCGACGCGCGACTGGCTCTCGTTCGCCCGTACCGCTGCCGCGCGCAGCAAGATTCGCCGCTACCTGAAGACCTACGAACGGGAAATTAATATGCAACTGGGGCAGGAGCGGCTGGATATCGCGCTCAAGGCGGCGGGCGCGCCGGGTTTGCAGGCGGTGGAGGAGAAAGATTTCCTCTTCTTCACCTCAAAGAAATACCCGACGATTGAGGATGTCTATGTGGCGCTGGGACGTGAAGACCTGGCGGTCGAGGCGCTGGTGGAGAAGCTGCTGCCCATCCTGCGCGGGCGGGAAGAGGAAAAGGCGCGACGCAATGGCGCGAGCGAACTGAAGGCGCTGCCCGCGCAGGCGGAAGGCGTGCTGTATCATAAGCATGGCGTGGTGAAGCTGGCCCACTGCTGCTGCCCGCTGCCGGGTGATGCCATCGTTGGCTACCTGCACCCGAATCGCGGCATGTTCGTCCATCGCACTGAATGCCGCATGATTCGCCGCTATCGCGAGCAGGGGCGGTCGCTGGTCGAGGTCAACTGGCTGCAGATCGAGCCGCAGACCTATCTTGCCCCCGTTCAGATCACCGCTCGCGACCGCGCCGGGCTGCTGCGTGACGTGGCTGCCGTTGTCGCCGACGCCGGCATCAATATGACGGCGGTCTCTTCGACGACGAACGCTTCCTTGCAGAAAGCGGTGATTACTGCTACACTGGAGATAGAGACCGTGGACCAGTTGGAACTCGTTTTCAAACGGCTGCGGCTTATCCGCAATGTGACGGATGTGAAACGGAGCATGTAGTTTCAATCCCGAATGGGAGGCCGGGAAAGAGCCTGGTTCTGCCGCTTCCCCTGTGGAAAAGTATACTATCAAAACTCATCAAGAAGGTCAAGTGTAAAGGCACTGGTCTGGTAGGGCGCAACGATCTTCAGAGAGAACTTGAGAGCGGAATCAGGCAGCAGCGCCCGGTTCCGCTCTATCACTTGTTTGCGATGGAATACTACTGGACGTTGAAATAGATAGATTGCCTATGCTGATGATAGATTTATATGGAGGACAACAGGCGATACCCGCGAACATCTATGATGTGGATGAGGTCGCCCGGCTCTTGCTGGCGACTGTGCGGCAATATATGGGCGAGCGGGAGGTAGAGCAGGTGGCCAGGGCGCTCAAGCTGGCCCGCGAGACGTTTCGCGGCGTGCAGGAACACCGGGAGGCGTCGCTGCCCTACCTGCGGCTCATTTCGCCGCTGGAACACGCGCTGGCGGTGGGAACCATCCTGGCGCAGATGCATATCGATGCCGTTGGCGTTTCCGCCGGCCTGATCTTTGAGGCGGTGGATGCCGGGCGCATGACGGTGGAGCAGGTGGAGACGGCGCTGGGAGCCGCTGAGGCCCGCGTCGTCAGCAGCATGCTGCGCCTGAACATTCTTGAGCGGCGCAAGCAGAGCGCGGCTCAGGCCAGCGGGGAGACGGAGGCTGAGGGCGAGAGCAAGAAGCGGCGCGTGCGTGAGGCCATGCGTCACCAGCAGGCCGAGACGGTGCGCAAGATGTTCTTTGCCATCTCTGAAGACCCACGCGTGGTGCTGCTCAAGCTCGCCTACCGTCTGCACGCCATGCGTGTCTGTCGCGATACCATCGCCGCCTCGCAGCAGGCTACTCAGCATGGCACGCAGGCCAGCGACCCGGCGGCAATGAGCGCGAAGCTGCGCGAGACGCTGCCCGCCGATTCGACCGACGATCCCGCTATGCTCGCCACCGAGACGCGCGAGATTTATGCCCCCCTCGCCGGTCGCCTGGGCATGTCGCGCATGGAAAGCGAACTGGAAGACCTGGCCTTTGAAATTCTGGAGCCGGAGAAGTATCGCTGGGTGCGCAATCTGGTGGAGAGCGAAAGCAAGCAGTGGCGTTCCTACGTTGATCGCGTCTGTACTATCCTGCGCAGCGAGATGGCGCGTCTGGGGCTGAAGGCCGAGGTATCGGGCCGGGTCAAGCACCTTTACAGCTTCTACAAAAAGCTGGTGCGCAACGCGGGCGATGTCGAGAGCCTGGAGGTGGAAGACCTGAAATCGACCGTCGATCTTGCCCAGATCCACGACCTGATCGCCTTCCGTATCCTGGTCGAATCGACGCCCGATTGCTATCTCGCGCTGGGTCACGTGCATAGCCTCTGGAAGCCCAAAGAGGGGCGAATCAAGGACTTCATCGCCAATCCCAAGCCCAACGGCTACCAGGCGCTGCACACGACGGTCTTCTGCCTGGATGACCAGCTGGTCGAAATCCAGATTCGCACCTTTGCCATGCACGAGATGGCCGAATATGGCGTGGCGATGCACTGGCATTATAAGGATGTCGGCGACTCGGCCAGGGCTTCGGCCAGAGAGTTGCTGATGTGGCTGCGCCAGCTGGCCGACTGGCAGCGCGACCTGCGCTCAACCGCCAGCGATGCCGAATTTGTCGAGGCCGTCAAGGGCGATATCTTTCAGGAGCAGATTTTTGTCTTCACGCCGAAGGGCGAAGTGAAAGACCTGCCCGTTGGCTCCACGCCGCTCGATTTCGCCTACCGCATCCATTCCATGCTGGGCGATAAGTGCGCCGGGGCGCGTATTATCAGCGAGAGCGGCGATAAGCTGGTGACGCGCATGGTGCCGCTGGATTACGAACTGAAGAGCGGCGAGATCATTGAGATTGTCACCAGCCGCACGGCCCACCCGACGCGCGACTGGCTCTCCTTCGCCCGCACCGCCGCCGCGCGCAGCAAGATTCGCCGCTACCTGAAGACCTACGAACGCGACATCAACATCCAGATCGGGCGCGAGCGGCTTGACCGCGATACCAGGTTGCAGGGGCTGCGCGGCGTCGAGGTTCTGACCGAGGATCTGCAAAACTGGCTGGCTAACGAGTTTAAGCACGCCTCGTTCGAGGATTTGCTGGCCGCCATCGGCGCCGCC
>Ga0209062_1003816_pt1 | contig 16761 bp, 17 predicted proteins | sample Coa_R2_2_FD_187158 | JGI IMG/M metagenome (GOLD analysis project Ga0209062, IMG submission 187158) | Surface soil microbial communities from Centralia Pennsylvania, which are recovering from an underground coalmine fire - Coalmine... | ecosystem: Environmental > Terrestrial > Soil > Unclassified...
GGTTTTGAACAGGGTTTTGTCCGAATGGCAATCGAGACAGGCGGAGTTTGGGTTTTCCTGGGAAGCGGCGCCAGCGCCGCACCAGAAGCCAGAGACAAGAAGTACGCAAACGAACGCTTTGAGCAGCCTGTAAAAGCTGTCTTGCGGGCCGCTAACGTTGTTGTCGCTAGAATCCGCCGCTATGGCAATCGTTGCATGCTCCATCAACATCGTCTCCAGGGTGTTTGAACTTCTGACCGTTCGGTGTGAGTTGATCCAAATCAGCGCCATAGCCCTGAGCCAGGATGGTGTGGCAGGCATTGCAGTCGTTGGCCTTAATCGTGCGCTTGCCATCGGCGGTTTTGTGCTGGCCGTCATGACACCTGAAGCAGCCAGGCCAGTCTTTGTGGCCTATGTTCTCGGGGTAGGCCTTCCAGCTTGCTTTCATTTCAGGGAAGAAATTGTTGGTGTAAATCTGCTGGACCACATCGATTGCGGCGCGAATCCTGGGCTCGGACGAGTAGCGTTCCGAAAGGGTGGTGGCAATGGTTTGAAGCGCTTCGGTTTGATTGGTATAGCGGTGTGTTAGAACAAAGAGGGCGTTGGTTTTGATGAAGGCCAGGCCCCGATCCAGTTTGCCCAGCGCCATGGCCAGGTTCACAGCATCATTGGGCGACTCGTATCGGTGCGCGGGCCGGTTGTGGCAATCCATGCAATCCATGCGGCGCACGGAAGCCTCATCCACCTGGTTGGTGAATTTCGGTGAACGGAACTCGGTTACCACCCCCTGGGCATCGACCATTCGCACCCATGGAATCTTTTGGCGGCCCTCATCCGCAGCGACGTAATCGATTCGGTTGCCGACGTTCATATGCCAATGAATGCCGCCCACCGGCCCGTGCGTGGGATCGCCGCCGCCAACTTTCAAGAGCAATCGGACGGTAAAAGGTGTGTTGGTTTCATCCCCAAGGAACGACGTGTAGCTGCGTTCCACGTTGCCTACGAATTTCTTTGGCCAATGGCACTCTTCGCAGGTCTCCTGCGCGGGGCGCAGGTTTTTTACGGGGGTCGGTATGGGTTTGGGATACTTTTCCGCCATGGTGGCATACACCTGGTAAGTGCCGGAAAGCTTCGAGCGCACGTACCAGGCCGCGCCTTTGCCGATATGGCATTCGGCGCAGGCCACTCGCGCGTGGGATGAATGACTATAGGTCACGAACTCCGGTTTCATGACTCCATGGCAGGCCTGGCCGCAAAACTGAACTGATTCGGTGTAGTGATAGCTCTGGTAACTGCCGACTGCCGAAATCAGAAGGAACACCACACTCCCCGCGAGGAACAAACCGAAAAAACGCCGATCGCGCGGCCGGGTCAGGTCGATCCGCAACGGGGGAAACGGCCCCGAAGCTTTCACCATATGGCGCCGCCGCAACAGTGCCCCGCCAACGGCAGTGACCAACCCCATCACCATGAAGGCCGGCGCAACCAGGTACGTCAAAATGCCCAGGTACGGATTGGACAGATGCGCCATCGCATCCATCATCAAAAGGAGCACAAACGAGAACAGGCTGCCCACCATGACCACCAGCCCGCTCAGGCTGAGCCAGTTTCGGAAAACAGAACTACGCCGGGTCGGAACGGGATTGGCAGGTGTTTCTTCCATAACGGATCCTATTGATGATTCAGCGGCAAGGCAGGACTCGAAGCCCCGAGCAAACGGCGCCGGGTTCGCGCGTATTGGCGCAGCAGCGGCGCGGCGAGGCACCTCGCCCTGCCTTGTGGCGTGTACTTCATTACTTCTTAAGGGTGCGCATGTAGGCAACCAGCCCTTTGATCTCTTCGTCCGAGAGGGCTTCACTCGGTTTCATAAGGGTCTTGCCGTCTTTGTCCTTGAGACCTTCTTTGATTGCTTTGAAGGCCGCGTCGTCCTTGAGATCGGCCTGGACTTTGGCGTCGGAGTAGTCTTTGGCGCCAAGCTTTTTCCCCATTTTCGTTTCGCCTTTGCCATCTTCCCCGTGGCATTTGGCGCAGTCTTTGACGTACGACGCCTTGGCGTCGGCCGCGAAGACCGATACAGCCGGCAAAGCCAATATGCCGACCAGCAACGGTAATAGTTTCTTCATACTTGTTTTGCTGTTTAGGTTTTCAACTGACTGTCTGTTTCCGGCGCAGCGAACCCGGGAGAGTTGAGACTCCGCCGGATGCCGTGCCGAAATCGTTAGGTCATGCCATTCCCTCCTGCCGCTCCGAGAGGAACAGCTTGATCATGACGGTTAAAAGAATGAACGGCAGCGACAACAGCACCGCCCCCATGAACCACCCTTCCAAGCCGGCGAATTCCATCTTGTAACTCATCACCCCGCGCAGGCTCTTTGAGAATAATTGTCCGCCAATGACAACGTTCCAGCGCATCGCCAGCACGCCGCACAGAATCAGCATGGCGCTGCCGAAATACATCCGGCGCCGTGACAGGTCCGGAACGCGCTTGCGGAAAAGCTGCAGCGAACCCAGCAACAGAAGAGGCACGGCGGTGCCCATGGCCGCCTGGCCCAGGTTCAACGTGTAAAAGAGCTTCTCGCGCGCCATGTACTGCATCACCTGGAAGCCTTCCTCAGCGGAGTAAACGCGGTGGATCCAATCCAGGCCCTCGATCGCCGCATCCACCACCAGCGCGTAGAACAGGAACATGCACATCACATCCAGGCATTTCATGTCGATTTCCTTGCGCCGAATCCAGCTCAGCGCCATGTAATTGAAAACACACAATGCGATCCCCGAAACCATCGCCGACATGATGAAAATGATCGGCATCAACACGTTGCCCCACCACGGGTTGGCTTTGACCGAGCCGAAAATGAAACCCACGTAACCATGCAGCAGGAATGCCGAGGGAATCCCGACAATCGACAGGATGTGGCCGAGCTTATGATCCAATTTCACGGCCGGTTCGCTGATGTCCGTCACACCCACGGTGAACAGCCGGTACAGCAGCCCTTTGAACCCGGCAGTCCGGTTTGACCACTCGACAAAATCCCGCCGGTAATCGAACCACAACTCGAGCAAAAGAACCGCCATCAAGTACCACGCATAAACAAATCCGAAGATCGCCATCGGCGAAGTCAGGTGGGGGGTCATCATGACCTCGAAGCAGCGTTCAGGGTGGCCCAGGTGAAACAACAACGGCAGCGGAGCGCAAAGGAGAAACGCGAAGGCTGTCAGCAATGAAAGCCGGTAAACCGGCTGAAGCGCGCGCACGTTGAACACCCGCACCAGCGACGCCATGATAAATGCCCCGGCTACCAGACCGGTAATGTATGGGTATAGAACGATAAGCACGCTCCACAGCGGCTGCTGCGTGGCTTCGTTGGGATAAACGTAGCCCTCGAAATGGGGCATCGCCTCGAAGACGTAATTAGTGACTTCCGGGCTCATGTTACCGTACCTCCTTGTCGATACCGGCGTAATACACCCGCGGGTCCGTGCCCAGGTGCGGTTTGAGGGCCTGTACTTTGTTATTCTGGTAGAACCGTTGTATCGGGTCGTCGGGGGCCGGGTTTTTCAAATCGCCGAAAACCCGCGCCTGGGTCGGACAGACTTCCACGCAAGCCGGGTTAAGGCCGCGCGTGATGCGATGGTAGCAAAGCGTGCATTTTTCGGCCGTCTTGGTTACCGGGTTCAGGAACCGGCAGCCATACGGACACGCCTGAATGCAGAAACCGCAGCCGATGCAATACTTCGGATCGATCAGCACCGCGCCGTCCGGGGCGTCAAACGTGGCCCCCACCGGGCAAACCTGAACACAAGCCGAGTGCTCGCACAGGTTGCAAAGCTTGGGCACAAAGAAGGAGTGCTGAATCTCTTCCTTGGGCACCGGCGGTTCTGGGAATCCATGCATTCCCCCTGAGGGACAGTCGACCAGGGTTTCGCCCCGGGCGTCGCCGCTGCCCGGCCGGGGCTTGGTGATGATGTAGCGCTCGATCCAGGTGCGGTAATACGGGCCTTCGGGAACGTGGTTCTCGGTCTTGCATGCTTCAGCGCACAAACCGCACCCGATGCAGCGGTTCGCATCGATCGCCATCACCCACTTGTGTTTGGTGGGATCGTACCCTTTGGCCGCCCCGGTCGAAACCAGGACTTTTTGGACTGCGGCTTTGGCGGTGCGCGCCAGCGAAGCGGACATCACGCCCGCCGCCGCGGCCCCTATCTTGCCCAAAAGATTGCGTCGGCTTACTTGCTGGCTCATGGAACCTCCGTCGGTGAATGCGGCACGTGGCACTCCGTGCACTTCGAACCGGTATAATGGTTTTTCGAAACTACCTGCTTGTGCCACTTCGGCCGAGATGGATTTGACTCATGACAGCGGATGCATGGACTGAAATTCTTCAACTCGATCTTGACGTCGGGATTGTCCGAGTGCGCCTGCCCCGGCCCATGACATGCCTCGCAGGACAGCGTTTTGTGCTCACCTTTGGAGAGCTTGTTTAACTGGTCCGAGTGGCATTCTTCGCACGCCTTTTTGCCCGCAAAAACGGGTTCTCGGGCCTGGAGTTCCGATAAAGCCGCCCCGCGGTACCAGCCATACTGGCGGAAGGAAGGGGGGGTGAGGAAATACCGCGCAAGCGCGTAGCTGCTTACAATAGCCAGCGCCAGCAGGCAGAGTCTCAACACCTGCGGCGGCATTTTGAATGGATTTCTCATTGCGCTGGTTGCCTGGTTAGAAACGCTTCAATGATGCTGTTTTCACCGTAGAGCAGCTGTAAAGGCGAACCAATACCTCCGCTTCTCTTCCGTTGCTGTTCTATTAGCTTTTTTTGCCTCGCTGCAAGCAAAATAGTTGATCGAATTCACATTTGTTGACCGATTAGTTATTCTGCTGACAATGAGCTGCCTGGCCGGGTCAAACGCAACCCCGTTGTCCAACACCCGCTTGCACTGAATCGATTCGCCCAGGACCGCGCGGAAATGGCGCCTCCCCTTTGTTCGACAGCCCCGCTAGGAAATGGTGTGGCCCAAGCTCCCTTTTGTTGCGGCATCAGCAAATAAAAAGGGGCCCGAGGGCCCCGTGGCTTTCATGTGGTGTGGGTGAGACGGTTACTTCTTGAGTCCTCGGATATGGGCCACCAGGGCTTTGACCTCGTCGTCGCTCAGGTCGCTGAAGGCTTTCATCTTGGTCTTGTCATCTTCTTTGATGCCCTCTTTGATGGCTTTGACCATCTTCTCGTCCTTCATGTCCGCCTGAACTTTTGCGTCTGAATAATCTTTAACGCCAAGCTTTTCTCCCATCTTGGTTTTGCCTTTCCCATCTTCTCCATGGCATTTGGCGCAATTTTTGTCCCAGGTTTCTTTGGCGTCAGCCGCCCGAATCGAAACGGCCCCGGCGATGAGCAGGGCGCAGGAGAGGATAGCTATCTTTTTCATACATGTTTGAGTGATGTGCGATCTTACATTCGACGAACTGTTCGTGCTTTTTCTTTACTGCCGCGACCGGAACCTAATTGCTCCATCACAGCAATTGCTATGTCGTAGCAAAATTTGGTTGCTCCCGAGGCGCGGCGCTTTGCTGAATTTGCCATTTGCTCCTCATCCTTTGACTGGGCAGGACGCCGCGATCAATTCCGTCGGCACGGTTCTGCTGGTGGATACCGGCGCGCCAGTAGATCTCCTGGACGATTCGGAATTAAGCCGATTGGGGCTTCACCTTGAAAGGCACACGCGCGCGCCCACCGGCAGCCTGATCGAGGCCGACGCCAGCGCGCGTATCATCGGCCTCAATGAGGTCGGGCTCCATGAAATTCAGGTTGCGAAAGCCAGGACGTTCGCCCTGGGCGCCCGGCAATGGGGAAATATCGCCTTCGGAATCGGCGATCTTAAACCCTGGAACATCGCGAAGCCAGGAACGCCGAGGACGTGAAAGGCTTCCTGTCGGCGGAGTTTCTAGAAACGCATGGCGCGCTGATCGATGTCCGTGGCGGTCACCTGTGGTTTCGTCCCACCAGGCCTAAGGCGCGCTAAGCCGCCAGCGCGGAATTGATTCTTCGAATCGCTTCGTCGATTTCGTCCCGGCTCTTGAATCCGATCACAACGGCGTCCAGCTCGGGACGTGACATGGCGAAGCGAATCGACTTTTCGCGGTCCTCGGCATTGACGAACTCGCCGTTGCCGATGATCTTCATGCCGATCACACCCCTGCCCTTGGCCCTCATGACTTTGAGTTGTGAAACAACCGGCTCCACGTCATGGATATTGTCGTTCCAGACCGATTCTTCGGGACCGTCGATGCGGCGCCCCTGGGGATTGACTCGGACCAGGTGCACTTCCGCCCAGGGCGTTTCAGCCGCCCCGCGCAACGCCGGCAGGCTGTGGCAGGAAACACCTTTGCTCCGAATCCAGCCTTTTTGTTTCGCTTCATCGAAACCGTCCATGATGCGTTTCCACTGGTCGGTCCAGCCGTCCTTGATCATGCAGTGGATCAACATCGTGTCCACGTAGTCCGTGTCGAAAACCTTTCGATGATGGTCGATCACATCGAGGATTTTCTCCGGCTGACCGGGGATTTTGGATTGGATGAAAATCTTTTCACGGGGCAACCCTTTGACAGCTCCGCCAAGCCATTCAAAAGTTCGGTACGTTTGCGAACAGTCGAAGTAAGTAATTCCCTGGTCGTAGGCATATTTGATCAGGCTGGTGAACCCTTCACGCCCGAGATCGTATTGCACCTGGCCGCTGTTGCTGCCGGTGCCCATTCCTAGCCGGCTTAGCTTGATCCCCGTTTGACCCAATGTGACCCGGTCCACCGCGGTGCGTTTGGCCGGGGCGGCACTCAGGGACCCAGCCCCAAGAACGACCGCACTTGTGGCGGCAATGGAGGTGTGAAGGAATTCTCGGCGGCTGAAACGTGAAGTTTTCATAATGTGGTGCTCCGGAATGTCTTTTAGGTAGCACAGCTCTGAGCGGGTTTCAATCACTTACTGAGGGCTCGGGTGGTTGTGAAGGGGCCGGGTTGCAAGGTGCACGCCTTGCAGGCGGCGTTGACCAGCGCTTCGCAACCCGGGTTTAGGGCTAGTAAGGTCCTGCTGGAGCTATTTAGGGCCAACGCCAACTCCGAGGCTTTCCGGATTTTGCCGATTGCTTTCCGTCCATTGGTCATCGTGCAGGTGATCCTGTCAAGTTTTGGCGGGAACCACCCTATTGGAGTGGCCACCAGCGTGGTGCACATGTGTCAAGGATTTAGGCGGGCAAAGTGATCAATGACGATATGAAAACATACAGGACCCTTGGGCTGATCTCGGCCCTGCTCGTAGCAATGCAGATAACGGCTCGCGCCGACGACCTCTTCCAGCTGTTCTGGCGCGGCACTTACTACACCAAGAACAGCTCCGGGCATATCATCGCAGTTCCGTTTACCGAGCAGGATTTCGTCAATAAAGTTGCGCAGGATAACGGGCTGGACCCATCAACCCTGGTTTTTGTTTACCGTCCCGACCGGCGTGACACCGTCGTGGTGCGGGCCTCGACCGGCCAGTTCATCGCGGATGTGATTCAAATGGAATACACCTGGACGGACGTGGTCAACCCGACCGGCGCCGTGACTGTCCGGCACGCCCTGCTTTTCGATGAATATCACCAGGCGGCGCTTGGCTCCTTTTTCGGTCTCGAACTGGCCAATCGCGACGCGAATGGCAATTTGATCAACGATACGCTCACAGGCACGGTCCTGTATTCCAAGCCCGATTTGGGGATTGTTTACGGCGCCAAGATTTGGACAGGCCAACGAATCACCGACACCACCGGCACGCCACCCTGATTCAGTTAAGCTTTACGCTCGAGTGATCCCGAAGCCAGAGATAATCCGCGGTGGGCGCCGGCACAAAGCCGCCGGCAACCGCGCCTTTTGAAGCGGGACGGACTGTGTTTGGAATCCAACGGTGGCGTTCGACATGGCCATCGGCCCAGGAAATGTTCGCAGAGCTATTGTGGTATGAAGCAGGCAGATTGCCCCACTTCACCTGGTCCAGGGTGTTGACAAAATAGCCGTCGTTGATGGTGTCCGCGTGTTCTTCAATGAACACCCAAAAATTAGCCGGACCAGGCACTTGGCTTAGCTTGAGGAATTGAATCCAAGCCGGGTTGAACCGATTGGGAACAATCATCGGATCCCCCATTAAAGCGTTCATGGAAACGCTCCTGAGCCGCGGCCCGTTCTGCGCCAAAGATTGATCAGAGGGACATTTGTAAACCGCCAGGCTGTTATTAACGTAAACCGCGAGCTTGCCGCTGCGGACGTAATCGGCATTGGTATTCTCGATGCTGGTCCCCCAGTCCTGTATGTTATTGACCCAGCTCTGACGATATGCCCGCGTGTCGACCATGCTGCAGTTGTTCATCAACAAACCCTGGTTGTCATCCAGGTACATCAGCCAACCGAGTTCCAACTGTTTGATGTTGTTCGCGCAAGCGCCGGCTTGCGCCACGGCTTTGGCCCCAGAAAGCGCCGGCAAAAGCATGGCCGCCAGAATGGCGATGATCGCTATGACCACCAACAGTTCAATCAAGGTAAAGCCCCGGCCGCACCCGGATGTGGGGCGAGACTGTCTCGCATAGAAGCGGCATGTCATGATACGATTTGATGCAACGGCGCACGCATTCCCTCACCATTGTTTGCTCAAGCCTCACCCGAATTTGCCCTCCTCACGGTGGCGAAGCGCGGGCGAGCCGACCGTTCGGGGCGGCCCCGGCCTCGCCGCTACGGGGCGTACAAACCCTACTGCGATTTGTAATTGCCGAAAGCCGCTGTACCAATACCGTTTGGTAGTATCTGGAAACCTATGAAAAAACTAGCCATTGGATGCGGTGTGCTGGCGTTTCTGGGAATTTGTGTGCTGATTCTACTCGCGATCGGCGGGGGCAGCTACAATCACCTGGTGAGGCTTCAGCAGGAGGTCAACAAACAGTGGGCGCAAGTCCAAAACGTTTACCAAAGACGAGCCGACCTGGTGCCCAATCTTGTCGCCACGGTGTCGGGCGCGGCCAATTTCGAAAAATCCACGCTGACTGAGGTCACCGCCGCACGCGCTTCGGTGGGCCAGGTGAAGCTGGATCCTGCCAGCGCCCCCACCGATCCGGCCAAACTCGCCGAGTTCGAGCGCGCTCAATCGCAGCTTTCTGGCGCGCTGTCCCGCTTGCTCGTCGTGGCGGAGCGTTATCCTGACTTGAAAGCCACGCGCAATTTCCAGGATTTGCAGGCGCAACTGGAAGGGACTGAAAACCGGATCAGCGTCGAACGCAGAAATTTTAACGAAGCCGTCCAGGCGTACGATACCGCCATCAAAACATTTCCGGCCGTCTTTTATGCGGGAATCTTCGGGTTCAAGGAACGCCCTTACTTCAACGCGACACCCGGGTCCGAGACCCCGCCGAAGGTGCAGTTCGACTTCAACAAACCCGCGGCAGCTCCCGCTCCGGAGAAACAGTGAGTGAGCCGAAGCGCTCTATGCGGGCCTTTTGAGGGGGTGACCGTGATCGCTCGTGGGCGGCCTGGAGCGTTCACTCTCGGGCTTCTCATTGCCGCCGTTGCCTCGCTCGTGCTGTGCAATTGGGCTGGAGCGGCAGAGAAGATACCGTCGGTTCCGGAGCGTTACTTCAACGATTATGCCGGAGTTGTTGGGTCTGAGACCTCGCAACGCCTGGATAGGAGCTTGGAGGAGTTCGAACGTAAAACCTCCAATCAGATCCTGGTGGTTGTTTACCCGAAGATGGATTCGGATTCGTCCATCGATGATTACACAGTGAGGATAGCCCAGTCGTGGCGGGTCGGGCAAAAAGCGAAGAATAACGGCGCGATTCTTTTCGTGTTCATCCAGGACCGCAAGATGTTCATACAAGTCGGGTATGGCCTGGAGGGAGCACTTCCCGACGCAACAGCCAAGAGAATCGTCGAGGAACAAATCAAGCCGCGATTCAAGGCCGGCGACTACGCCGGGGGCTTGAGCGCGGGAGTTCAAGCGATGATGGCCGCTACCCAAGGCGAGTACCGCGGTACCGGCCGAACCACCGGGCGCAAAAACGGGGCATCCGCGTTCTACATCATTGCCATCGTGGTGGTGATCCTGCTGCTGATGGCAGGCCGAAGACGCGCCTATCGGCCAGGGTTTGGATATGGAGGATGGACGCTCGGCAGCGGTGGATTCTCCGGCTGGGGCGGAGGCGGGAACTGGGGTGGCGGAGGAGGAGGAGGAGGGGGCGATGGTGGAGGTTTTTCGGCCGGCGGCGGTAGTTTTGGCGGGGGCGGCGCTGGCGGGAGTTGGTAAACTGTGAAGGCACGCGATTTTCTCAAACAACTGCGCCATGACGATATCGTGGCGGCCATCCGTGAAGCGGAGAAAAAAACATCGGGTGAAATTCGAGTTTTTATAACACGCCAGGAGGTGGAGAAAGCAGTGCCCGTCGCCCAACGGCATTTTGAAGCGATGGGTATGGCACGAACCCGGGATCGCAATGGTGTGCTCATTTTCGTAGCGCCCCGATCACACCAATTCGCTGTTATTGGAGACACCGGCGTCCACGCCCGTTGCGGGGACGAATTCTGGACAGCCCTCGCCGGTGAAATGACGGCGCACTTCAAAAGGTCGGATTTCACGACCGGCATTGTGCATGCCGTTACGAAGGCAGGGGACCTGCTGGCGCGACATTTTCCCAGGCGGCCCGACGACACCAACCAATTGCCCGACAACGTCGAAACTGACTAATCCTTCGGAAGCCCCGAGCTGAGGCCCACGTCTCGTAGCTCGGCTCGCCAGAACCAGGTTTCGCAAATATTTATCCCGTCCGGGCTTTAATCTGGATCAGGCAAGCCCAAGTCAGCATCATTGCACGCTGAAAATGTCTGAGGTGAAGCCCAGCAGTAACGTTGAACATCGGTATTCGACCGGCGAATTGGTGCGCCGTTTGCTGGCATTGGCGTGGCGCTTTAAAGGCGATTGCCTGTTGTCCGTGGTTTTAAGCATGGCGCTTCTGCTGCTGGGATTGGCCGGCCTGCAACTCCTCGGCGTCGTTATCGATGTGATCCGCCACGCACTCGATCCCACCCAACGCGCGCCCGGATATCCGTTCGGCTGGAATCCTCCCCCATCCTGGGCGCCTTTGCAGATTGTCGTCGCTCTTTCCGGCGCGATTGTGCTCCAGGCCTTGCTGCGGGCATGGCTCACTTACGAATACAACATGGTCACAGCCCGCCTGACGCAGGGCAAAATTGTGCCAGGCTTGCGCGACAAGCTTTATGCCCGGTTGCAGTGTCTGAGCTTCCGGTTTTTTGACGTTCACGGCTCCAGTTCCATATTCAACCGCGTGACGGGAGATGTTCAGAATACACGGCTTTTCGTGGATGGCGTGGTGTTGCAGGGCTTGAACATGTTGCTCACGCTGGCGGCGTATTTGATTTTCATGTGGCGAATTCATTCGTCGCTAACGATCGCTTGCCTCTCGGTCACGATCGGGCTCTGGTGGGTCACGCACTACTATTCGGGCTTGCTCAGGCCGGCCTATCTGAAGAACCGCGAGCTGTTTGACAAGCTCGTTGAGCTGTTCAGCGAAAGCGTGCGTGGAATGCAAACCGTCAAGGGGTTTGCAGCTGAGCCGCACCAGGTCGCCGCCTTTGAAGCCGCCAATGACAGCGTGTCCGCCCAGCAACAACGCATCTTCCTGCACCTCTCGGTGTTCACGCCCGTTACGCAACTGCTATCGCAGCTGAGCCTGGTTATCCTGTTCGGATTCGGCGGATGGCTGTACGTCCACGGAAAACTACCCCTCGGCGCGGGGTTGGTGGTGTTCGCTGGCTTGTTGCAACAATTTAACGGGCAGGTCGCTAATATCACCACGATCGCGAATTCGGTTCAACAGAGCTTCACGGCCGCCCGGCGTGTGTTTGAAGTGCTTGATACCCCGACCGAAGTGGAATCGAAACCCGGCGCATTTGTCCCGGCGAGATTGAGCGGGCGAGTTGAATTCGACAGGGTCACTTTCGGATACAACGCCGACGCGCCTGTGTTGAAGGACATTTCCTTTGTGGTTAATCCCGGCCAGGTGGTTGGGGTGTTCGGCATGACCGGGTCGGGGAAAAGCTCCTTGTTGAATTTAATACCGCGCTTTTACGACCCTCAGTCGGGGCGCATCCTGGTCGATGGCCGCGACCTTCGCGATCTCGACCTGGATGGTTACCGGCGCCACGTCGGGATTGTTTACCAGGAAAGCTTTCTGTTCTCGAACACCGTAGCGGCGAATATCGCTTTTGGAAACCCGCATGCTACTCAGCAACAAATTGAGCAGGCCGCAAGGCTGGCTTCCGCAGACGCCTTCATCCGCCAGTTGCCCAATGGTTATGAAACGGTTCTCGGCGAATCGGGCGCTGACCTTTCGGGTGGGCAGCGGCAAAGATTGTCTCTTGCCCGCGCGTTGCTTCTCCAGCCGCCAATCCTGATCCTCGATGATCCGACCGCATCGGTGGATTCGAAAACGGAACACGAAATCGTGTCGGCGCTGCGCGAAGCCATGGCCGGCCGCACAGCCTTTGTCGTAGCCAACCGTCTCAGCCTGTTGCGCAGGGCCGACCTGATTCTGGTGCTGGATGGCGGGCGCCTCGTTCAGACGGGCACCCATGATCAACTCGTGGAGCAACCCGGGCCGTACCGCGACACCGCGGCACTCCAGTGGATGGACGCGGAGTTACCGGCCATCACCGACCTCAACCCGCGCGCAGAGAACTCAACAACTCAATCCTCGGCAACGCAGACAACCCAGCAATTCGTGAGGGTTCAATGACCGCTTTGCCGGGCAACAAAATAAAACCAGGCAAGCCGGCGGTTTCCCCGGTCGACACCCTCGACGCGAACGAACGCGAAGCCATTACGTATTATCGGCCCATGGAGGATCGCGAGGCGGACCGCGCCCCTCTGAGCGCGCATTGGATCCGGCGCATCTTCAGCTACACACGCCCGTACAAAGCCTGGCGCAACTGGCTGTTTATCCTGACTCTACTTCGCGGTCTGCAATTGCCAGCCCTGGCATGGATGATTGGCAAAATCATCAACGGGCCAATTGCGGGCCAGAACTTGCATGCTATTTACATCTACACCGGGGTATACCTCGGCCTGGCCGTCTTCATGCTGGTCACGCTGCATTTCCGGCAACGGCTTGCCCTGCAATTGGGCGAGGCTGTTGCCCACGACATGCGTTCGGATTTATTCCGCAAACTCAACTCGCTGCCGATGTCTTTTTTCAACAAGACAAAGTTCGGCCGCATCATCAGCAGGATGACGTCGGATATCGATAATGTGCGGGTCGCAGTGCAGGACGTGGCTTTTGTGGTCACTATTCAAGCTGTGCAAATGGCGGTCGCAGCCCTGTTGATGATCTGGTACAATTGGAAACTCTTTTCCGTCATGCTCCTGTTTGCTCCGGTGATCTGGGTGATTAACGAGAACTACCGGCGCGAGGTGGCCCAACAGCTTCGCAAAATGCAGGAGACCTGGAGCCGGGTGACCTCGACGCTGGCGGAATCCGTCAGCGGCATTCGGGTGACGCAGGCTTTTGTCCGGCAGGAGATCAACGCCGGCTTTTTTCGTAAACTGGTCAATGTGCACGGAGAAAACAACGTGGGTGTCGCGCACGCTTCGGCGGTGTTCATTCCTCTGCTCCAGATGAAGAGCCAGCTGTTTCTGGGCGCGATGGCGCTGCTGGGCGGGTACGGGGCGCTGCGTTGGCAGGGTTGGCTCCACATGAATGTCGGCGACCTGGTCATGTTTTTCTTCCTGGCAAACTTCTTCTTCGATCCGGTCCAGGTCATTGGCAATCAATACAACCAGGCCCTCAGCGCCATGGCCGGCGCAGAACGTTATTTCCGGTTGTTGGATGCGAAGCCCGAATGGACTGATTCGCCGGAAGCCTCTCCCCTGCCCGCCATTCGCGGCCGTGTTGAGTTTCAAAATGTCCACTTCGAGTACGAACCGGGCCGGCCAGTGCTCTCGGATATCTCGTTTACGGTGGAACCCGGACAAACCGTTGCTCTGGTGGGGCACACGGGCAGCGGCAAAACTACGGTGGTCAGCCTTCTGCAGAAATTTTATCTGCCGGTCCAAGGGCGTGTGCTGGTGGATGGCATCGACCTGATGAAGGTGTCGAGCGATTCACTGCATTCGCAAATGGGGACCGTGCAACAGAACAACTTTTTGTTTGCCGGCACGATCCTGGACAATATTCGGTTTGCAAGGCCGGACGCCAGCAATTCCAGGGTGGTGGCGACGCTCAAAGCGCTGGATTGCCTTGACCTGCTCGAGGCTTTGCCCGAGGGCCTCAATACAAAAGTAGGCGAAAAAAGTGCCTCGCTTTCCCTGGGCCAGCGCCAACTCATCTGTTTCGCCCGGGCGTTGCTGGCGGATCCCCGGATCGTCGTTTTGGACGAGGCTACAAGCGCCATTGACACGGTGACCGAAGCGCGCCTGCAGAAAGCTTTGGAAGCCTTGCTGAACAATCGCACTGCTTTCGTCGTGGCCCATCGGCTGAGCACGATACGCAAAGCCGGGCTGGTGCTGGTCATGGAAAATGGACGGATCATAGAGCGAGGCACTCATGTGACCCTGCTGGCCGCGGCCGGAGCATACGCCCGGCTGCACGAGGAGTTTGTCAGAGGCGGGCTGAGCAATTAGCAGGTTCTGGTTGGCCACGCACGGGTACTCGCGGGGAACCGTTTCGCGTTGGGCATCAGTCAAAAATCGTGGCTGGATGTCACTTAAAGTCTGTTGCTCTATGATTTACTCTGTGCCTGAACACAGCGCGCTCGATGAGGAAAGTCAACGTCAAGAAAGACTTCGGTGCGGCCGTGCGAGCTCATCGGCTGCGCCTGGGCCTCTCCCAGGAGACCCTTGCGGAACGGGCTCAACTCCACCGGACCTACGTCACAGACGTCGAACGCGGAGCCCGCAACATTTCGCTGGACAGCATTTCCAGGCTGGCACACGCGCTGGATCTCTCGATCAGCGCGCTCTTCGGTTCGACAACTCCAACGTATTTCGGCTCCGCCCAGGACGTGGACATACTTCTGGTCGAGGACGACCCGGCCGATGTTGAGCTCACGTTGGCAGCATTTAGAGAGGCCAGGCTTTCCAATCGTGTGGAAGTTGTCGGGGATGGGGAAGCCGCCGTGGATTTCCTTTTGATGCAGTTAGCAAACGGCCGCGAGAAAAAGGCCCAAACACCCCTGGTGGTTTTGTTGGACTTGCATCTACCCAAGCTGCACGGGCTGGAAGTCCTCACCCGGTTGCGGGCTGCTGAAATCATTCAGCAGCTGCACGTCATCGTGCTCACGAATTCTCAACAGGACGGTGATGTTCGCCGCGCGCTTCAACTTGGAGCCAAAGCATACCTGGTCAAGCCTCTGGACTTTCACGCCTTCAGCTCGATCACGCCCCAGCTCAACTTTTCCTGGATGTTGCTCGACCCGGTGTCTGCGTCCACCCCGGGCCGCAAGCAGAGGAGAACGCGCTTGAAGATCTGAGCATTACCCGCTATCAGAAGTCCACAGTCCTTTCGAGTTTATGCCACAGAAGCAAGCGGGCCGGCGCAAAAGAAGCAAACCGGCCGAAGATCTTGCCGGGCAGCTTCAACTTCAGTCCACTGCCCTGGCGTCGGCCGATAACGGAGTGATGATCACCGACCGCTCGGGCAGCATTTTGTGGGTAAACCCCGGGTTCACAAGGCTGACGGGCTATACACCCGAGGAGGTCATCGGGGCAAACCCGCGGATTCTCAAGTCGGGCCATCAGGATCCAATTTCTATGCGCAGTTCTGGCAAACCATTCTGGCGGGACGCGTGTGGCGCGGAGAATTTGTCAACAAGCGGAAGGACGGCCGGATTTATATCAATGAAGAGACGATTACCCCGGTTCGGCTGCACGGTAACGAGATCACGCATTTTGTGGGCGTGATGCAGGATGTCACGCAGCGCAGGGAAGCCGAGGCACAGATCCGCGCGTTGAACGACCGGTTGGACGAAAAGGTTCGCGAGCGCACTGCTGAATTGGAATGCGCTAATCAGGAACTGGAAGCGTTTGCCTATTCGGTATCGCACGATTTGCGCGCGCCTCTGCGGCACATCAATGGTTTCCTGGACCTATTCAGAAAAAGCGGCTACGCCGCCCTTTCCGACGAAGACCGTCACTTTATTGACCAGGTTGAGGCCTCCGCGAAGCACATGGATCGGCTGATCGATGACCTGCTGCACTTCTCCCGTACCGCCCAGGCGAAAATGGAACGCGAGCCGGTCGACTTGAACCAACTTTATGAAGAAGCGCGCAGCCGGCTCGGCTCGGAGATTCAAGGGCGGAATATCCTTTGGAATTGCGCCCCGCTCCCGGTCGTCAGCGCCGACCGGGCGATGCTGCTCCAGGTGCTGGTCAATCTCTTGTCCAATGCCGTCAAATATACACGCACGCGTGACTCGGCCCGGATCGAAATCGCGGCCGAATTCCCCACCGACCAGGAGACCGTCGTGTATGTCCGCGACAACGGCGTAGGCTTCGACATGCGTTACGCGAATAAGCTATTTGGGGTTTTCCAGCGCCTGCATTCGAGCGACCAGTTTGAGGGCACCGGGATCGGCCTGGCCAACGTTCGGCGTATCATTATGCGGCACGGTGGACGAACATGGGCCGAGGGGAAGTCCGACGAGGGAGCGACGTTCTATTTTTCGATCCCAAAAAAGCGAGCGATTGCTCGTCGGGACCCGGCCGACCC
>Ga0209062_1003817_pt1 | contig 16755 bp, 16 predicted proteins | sample Coa_R2_2_FD_187158 | JGI IMG/M metagenome (GOLD analysis project Ga0209062, IMG submission 187158) | Surface soil microbial communities from Centralia Pennsylvania, which are recovering from an underground coalmine fire - Coalmine... | ecosystem: Environmental > Terrestrial > Soil > Unclassified...
GGTCCCGGCCTTCCGCGATGTGGTCCGCATCATGACAGAATGAGAGTTCCTGCTTACGCTCGTCAGGCAATCTCGTGCTGAACATCCATCGCGCCGCCGGCATTAACCACCACGCGCAAGCTTCGCTGGGCCAGGCTGCGAGGCTTAACGTGCGCTTAAGGCTTTCGCGCGTCTCATGGGCCACCAGCGCGAACCACATCACGCAGCAAGAACTGCGGGCGGAACTCAACCTCTTTCAGGAGGCTTGCATGAGAACGCTTCTGCTTGGCGCGCTGGTCGCGAACCTCGCCGGGTGTAGCCACCAACTGCCGCCGGCGCAGATGGCCGCGAACTCCTGCGCCAGCACCAACCAGTTGGCGTGCTTTATGGCTGTTGGCGTGTCGCTTCGACCGACGTCACGCGCTTCGGCCAAGCTCGAAAGCAAGCCGGCCGTTCCACACAAGACAAATGCGGCTGCCGTCTCGGTAAGCACAGCGAAACAGGGCAGCGCAGAAGCAGCGATTGTCGCGGCGAAGGCGCGTCATCGCCGCCTCGCCGCTGCGCGGTAACGGGTAGGGCGGATGACGCTGCACCAATCCGCCCGTGCGTTCTGGCGGGCGGGGTCCGCAATGGCATCACCGGATCTCGCGATACCGCCGATTACGCTGGCTAATCCAGCCCATCAGCTCTAATGCAGATGATGGCACGCTGAGCGCAGCCTTCGCAGTCGCTGGCACCGATTGCCCGGCTCAACCGGTCAAAGGAGCCACCATGGCCCGCGAAACGACCTACATCGTGCAGGCATTCAACGCCGGCAAGGGCGGGAAGCTGAAGGCTGATGCGCCGATCATCTGTAAGTCGGAGAATGGCGCGCTGCGAACGGCGGAACGGCTGGCATTGAGCAAGCTCGCCGTCGTTGCATTCTCGTCCAGTGGCGATTCCGAGACGGGAGACTATGACGACGAGCCCACGGTCTTCTTCCGGAAGGGCGAACTGCCGGCTGCCTTCGATTGAATGCAATCGTTGACGATATTGTGCAGGAGCACGGATGAGCGAGCGACTTGAAACACTGAAGAAGGCCCGTGCGCGCATGATCGAGGACAGGGACGCGCATGCGAAAGTGCTGGCCGCGCCGTTCGAGCGCGACACGGCCGAGCGCGCCCGCAACAAGTTCGTCGAGATGCAGGCCCTGATCGACGCCCTGGACCGCGCCATCAGCGGCGAAACGTCGGCGTGAACCCGCGCAGACGAGCGCGGCCTTCCGCAATTGTGAAATCCCACACAGACAGGAGCCATTCGGTCTGCCTATGATGCGGGCCGGAAACGCTGGTTTGGAACGGCAGGCGTCCAGCCTTTGCGATGCGTCCAGCGGATACCTGCCCAGTTCATGAGGATCGTCATGCGCCAGTTCGATCACACGACCACCATGTGCGCCTTTCTCATTCTTGAATCCACCTCGCGCGGGGATTCGAAGAGGTTTCGCGTGCGCTGAAAATCGCGCACAGGGATGATCTCTGGAGCCCCGCCGGTGACGGACGGGGCCTTTTCATTGTCTGTTCTGTCCTGTGCTGCCGGCGGTGCCCCTGTAGAGAAGGACGCAGGGGTCATGTGGAATTATTTTGGACCCGATCTGGCACTCGATCTTGTCAAGGGGCTGGTCGCCGGGGCGGCCTCTCTGGCCCTTCAAGTGCTCGCGCCCAGAACGCTTCGTACATTGAAGCGGTTTCGCGCGCATCGGTCTCGTCGGAAATCAGCGAGGCATTGGTTTGCCCGGAAACCAGCAGGCAAGTCTGACCGCAGGGAATCATGAGCCATGCGGCCACGAGCATCCGCGGCTGCAGTGTGGATTGCCGCGTCGCGAAGGCTGTCAGCGGGCCGCGCTCGCGCGGACCCGTTGGCCCCGCGCAACGACGGCGTCTCTGGCGCGGCCGGAGTTTTACCCCACCGGGTCCCCGTCCGGTCCCACCGACGCAATGCGCACCATGTTGGTGGTGCCGGGAATCCCCAGCGGCACGCCGGCTACAATAATCACGCGTTGGCCGGCGCGGACAAAGCCGTCGCGGAAGGCGATGCGGCCGGCGCGGCTCACCATGTCGTCCTGGTCGCGGGCGTCTTCGGCGACGACGCAGTGCACGCCCCAGACCACGGAGAGCTTGCGGCCGGTGACGATGTTGGGCGTGATGGCGACGATCGGCGGCTTGGGGCGCTCGCGGGCGACGCGGATCGCAGTCGAGCCTGAGGAGGTCCAGCAGATCAGCGCCGGCAGGTCGAGCGTCTCGGCAATTCCGCGCGCCGCGTCTGCAATCGCATCGCCCACGGTTGCTTCCGGGTCGGCACGTTGCGCCGTGATCACGCTGCGATAGGTTGGGTCGCGCTCCACTTCCTCGCCGATGCGGTTCATGGTCGAGACCGCCTCGACCGGATATTTGCCGGCGGCCGATTCCGCCGAGAGCATGATGGCGTCGGCGCCCTCATAGACGGCGGTTGCGACGTCGGAGACCTCGGCGCGGGTCGGCACCTGCGACTGGATCATCGACTCCAGCATTTGCGTTGCGATCACCACCGGCTTGCCGGCGCCGCGCGCCATGCGCGTCATTTGTTTCTGCAGGCTCGGCACCCGCTCCAGCGGCAATTCGACGCCGAGGTCGCCGCGTGCCACCATCAGCGCATCCGAGGCCTCGATGATGTCGGCGAGGCGGTCGATCGCCTGCGGCTTCTCGATCTTGGCCATCACGGCCGCGCGTCCCCGGATGATCTTCTTTGCCTCGATCACGTCCTCGGCACGCTGCACGAAGGACAGCGCAATCCAGTCGATGCCCGTCACGAGCGCTGCATCCAGATCGGCACGGTCCTTCGGCGTCATGGCGGAGACGGGCAGGTCGGTGTCGGGCAGGCTGACGCCCTTGCGGTCCGACATCCGCCCGCCGATCACGACGCGGGTGACCGCGTGGGCGGGCGACGTCTCCTCGGCGATCAGCCGCACTTTACCGTCATCGAGCAGCAGCGCATGGCCGGGGCGCAGTGCTGCGAGAATTTCCGGATGCGGCAGGTTCACGCGCGTCGCATCGCCCGGCGTCTTGTCGGAATCGAGCGTGAACATCTGGCCGTTCTGCAGCTGCACTGCGCCCTCGGCGAAGGCCCCCAAGCGCAGCTTCGGGCCCTGAAGATCGACCAGGATGCCGATCGGGCGGCCGTAGCTCGATTCGACATTGCGGATGGTCGCCACCAGTTCGCGCATCTTGTCATGCGGCGTGTGGCTCATATTGATGCGGAAAATGTCGGCGCCGGCCTCGAACAGGCGGCGGATCATCGTGCTGTCGGAGGAGGCGGGGCCGAGGGTGGCGAGGATCTTGATACGGCGCAGGCGTCTCATGGCTTGGTCCCGGGTGTTGCGGCTGGCGGCAGGCCAGACGCGCCCGGGGTGGGCGCCGCACCCGGCGGATTGGCGTTCAGCGGATTGTTGTTGTTGAGGCCTGGGACATTGCCGCCCGGACCCACGGTGCCCGGCAGACCGGGGACGCGCTGCTGCGCCGGCTGTTCATTGGCATCGGTGAGCTGCACCGTCCAGGCGCGCTGCTCGCCGGTGTCGACCTCGAAAAAGCCGGTGCGGTCGAAGCCGCGCGCCAGGCAATTGTCGGTGCCCTTGATGGTGAACTCCTTGTCGCGGGAGCACATGAAGGCCTGTCCCGACCATTCGCCGCCGCGGTCATAGTCCAGCGCGTAGATGTAATAATAGCGTGCCACCAGCGAGCCCTTGAGCAAGGTCTCGCAGCTCCGGGACGAGATGTTCCACCATCCCTCGGTGGTCCAGCCCTCGGCATCCTTGTAGCCCAGCGCAATGCCGACCCGGCTCGAGGTGTTGTTGCAGAGGCGGAAGTCGGCGTGGGCCGCTCCGTTCCAGAGCACCGTCATGGCGAGCAGACTGGCGAGCCCGAGCGCCTTGCGATGCGAGCTCATGAAGCGGGAGAGGGAGCCTTTGACGATCATTGCTTGACGCAGGATAGGTCTTGGGGGCGGGATTTCGCGTAGCCTTGGCGCAACTGTCAACCGCGTTCTCTTGAGTGTTCCCTTGAGGGTGTTCTCTTGGGCGTTCTTGCATCCGGCCGAAACCGAAATCTGCGAATTTTCCCAATGCTTGCAGCCGGATATGGCAGAATCTGTGACACGGCCCAGATATAACCCATATTCTACAACGGCTGGATAACGAGCTTTTGGATCATGACCATGGCGATCGACGACAAAACCAGAACGGAACTCGAAGCCGCCGCCTTCCGGCGTCTCGTCGGCCATCTGCGCGAGCGCACCGATGTGCAGAACATCGACCTGATGAATCTGGCCGGCTTCTGCCGCAACTGCCTGTCCAACTGGCTGAAGGACGCCGCCGACGCGAAGGGCGTTGCGCTCACCAAGGACGAGAGCCGCGAAGCCGTCTACGGCATGCCCTATGAGGCCTGGAAGGAGAAGTACCAGGCCCCGGCGAGCCCGGAGCAGACCGCGGCGCTGAAGAAGTCACATCCGGGGCATTGAGGCGTTGCTTCGTCATTCCGGGGCGCCTCGAAGAGGCGAACCCGGAATCTCGAGATTCTCAGGTGCGCAATTGCGCACCGTAGTTCACGCTTCGCGTGCCGTGGAATGACAGCGATGTGTGGAACGAGCCGCCACCAACAAGGTGTGGGCGCGCTGTGGATGAGCGCGATGCCGGCTTGACCCGGGCGGCTTGAAATTCAAGTGTCGCGGCCAATCAAGCCGCCTGCCCGGATGCGTGCAGGCCATCCAATCAGTGACGTTCTGACCAGGAGTAGCCGATGGCCACCACCGCCGCCGCGATGAAGGAAGACGAAGCGCCCGCAACGCGGTTCGCAAAGGATCAGCTCAAGGCCATCATCGAGCGCATCGAGCGGCTGGAGGAGGAGAAGAAGGCGATCTCCGACGACATCAAGGACGTCTATGCCGAAGCCAAGGGCAACGGCTACGACGTCAAGGCGCTGCGCACCATCATCCGCATGCGCAAGGAAGATCCCAACGAGCGCGCGGAGCAGGAGACCATCCTGGAGACCTATCTGCAGGCGCTGGGAATGCTGTGAGGCTCACCGTCTTTCTCAGTCGTCCCGGCGAAGGCCGGGACCCATAACCCCAGGCTGTAGTGAGGCGGATACCGGCCAGCCACATGCGTCATGGCCGGGCTTGTCCCGGCCATCCACGTTTCACCGCATGCACCAAAGGCGTGGATGCCCGGGTCAAGCCCGGGCATGACGGAGGAGAGAGGCGCGCGTAGCGACAACCGCCTGTGCTTATGGGACCTGGCTTTTTGCCAGGACATCAGCGGAGATGCGGGAGCCGTGGGCTATGACCGCTGCGCGGTGCGGAACGTCGTCATCTCGAGCTTGGCGCCGGACGAGCCGGAGAAGTGATCGCAGCTCATGCCCATCATGGGGTCGTCGCTGAAGCCGATATTGATCACGGCGGCCGGCTTGACGAAGAAGGCGCGCATCAGGGTGAGGTCCGTATCGCCGAGCACCGTCACCTGCATGGTGGCGCCGACGCTTGGCGCCAGCAGGATGATGCGCAGCCAGGCGCTGTCGATATTGGCCGTGGCAATGCGGGCGGAGTTGGTGACCGGGCCATCCTCGCCGTGCACGCCCTTGGCGGCGACCGTGTCGATGCCGGTTGCCGGCACCGAATCGTCGCGCGCCTGCATGACCGGGCGGGCGCTGCGCGGGATCGGCGCGGTGGCGGCAACGACATTGGCGTGATCGGCCGGTGAGGAGGGCGGTGGCACATAGGCCATTGCATCCAGGGCGGCGGGGCTTGCGGCCGTGGTCCGTGGCTCCATCGCCTCGAGCTCGCGCCGGGCTTTGAGCGCGGCGAGCTCAGCCGGGCTCGCCTGCTTCGCCGTCACGGGATCGTCGCCCCACAAGCCGCGCGCGTTGATGATGTCGGCCGGGCTCTCCGGCCTGGTCTCGGCTGTGCCGTCGACTTTCGCCTCGGCACTCGCGGCGGCCTGCTGCTTCGGCCTGGCGGATGCCACCGCCGTGGAGTCGGCCGATGCGAGCTGCAGGGCGACGGCAAGGTGCGGCTTGGCGCGAGCTGACTCAGCGGGCTTGCTGATAGCCGCGACGACGGTAGGCGCGGGCTTGTCGTTCACCTCGACTGTGCTGCCGGTTTCGTCATCATCGTCATTCGACTTGCCCTTGAACAGCGCGGCGAGGAACGACGGCCTGGAGACAGTCGAGGCGTCATCGCCGCTGCGACGCTCGATCTCGGCCTTGGCGAGCTCATAGCCCTTCAGCGGTACGCCATCGGAGGGGATGTGCACGGTCTTGCCATCCGGGAACACCCGGGCCAACTGGTCGTGCGTCATGCGCGGCCAGTGGCGGATGTTGCCGGTGTCGAGATGGACGAAGGGCGAACCTGAGGTCGGATAAAAGCCGACACCGCCGCGCTGCAGGCGGAGGCCTGCGAAGCGGATCTGCTCCAGCGGCACGCCCGGAATGTAGAAGTCCATGGCATGGCCCAGCATGTGCTGGGAGAAGCGCGCTACGCCCGAGTGCGCGGAGCGGTGGCGGAGCATCGCGTTGGTCGACGGCGAACGATAGGCCGACACGATCTGGATCGGCTGCTTGGCGTCGACGTCGCGATAGACTTCCCAGATGATATCGAACAGATGGCGGTCCATCACCGTCTGGTCCTGGCTCCGCCAGTCGCGCAGGAAGTGATTGAGCGTCTTCAGCGCCTCCTCGTCATAGCGCCCGTCGCGCTTGAAGGTGACGGTGAGGTCTTCGCCGGAGTGGGTGTGGTGGAAGGAGAGGGTGCGGGTCTCGTTGAGCGCCGTGGCATCGTGCACGGAGCCGGCGCCGAGCAGCAGCAAGAACGCCGCAGCGCCCGCCTGGCAGGCGGTCTTTTGCACGACGCGCGCGTGCACAGACAGCAAGTTGAAACGGCGTGCGAAAACCGTCAGCACGTATGAGCCCACCCAGTCGACCGGCGTTCAGTGGACCCTTCCGCTCAACCCCGGACGCGAAAGAGAACGAACGCTTTACCTAAAGCAGGATGGTTAATCTGATCCTACCATCCTGCCCCCAAATTAGGCTTAACCTAATCGGTTGACTGTGGCGAAAAAGTGCCCCCGTTCATCAACCCCGGCCATTGGTTAACGTTAAGCGACCCGCACCGAGGGACGACGTTGATTTCAAAGGGAAAAACAAAACGGCCGCCCCGGATGGGACGGCCGTCTCCGGGAGGTCCGGGAAACGAATCAGCGGGTGAAGAAGCCGCCCTGCTGCTGGTACAGCCGGCGGCGGCCGACCGGGGCGGGCGGGGTCATGGGCTGACCGCCCCCGAACAGCCGCTCGAAGAAGTTCGAGCCCGACGAGTAGCCCGAATAGCCCTCGCCGCTGGCAACGCTTACTCCCGGAGGCAGCCTGGCCGGGCCGCCATAGCTCGGCTGCGAATGCGCGACATAGTTCTCGAGGTCCTTGCCATGGGCGCCCTTGAGCATCGCGATCATGGTGGCGTCGCGGCCGTAGATATCCTTGCGGAATTGCAGCTTGCCCGCTTCGTCCACGAAAGCGGTCTGGTAGGTGATGTTGACCGGGATCGGGGTCGGGAATTTCAGGTCGATCTCGCTGTGGCCGTACATCGAGCGGATCTTCTCCGGCGTGTAGTGCTCGTTCGGCTCGGTGATGTTGAGCAGGACGGAGGCGTACTGGTCCGGATACTGCACGCGCATGCAGCCATGGCTAAAGGCGCGCTCGCTCTTGTCGAACAGGTACTTGTCCGGGGTGTCGTGCTGATAGACCAGGAACTTGTTCGGGAAGTTGAAGCGGATGCGGCCGAGCGCATTGGCTTCACCCGGGGGCTGCGAGATGTGGATCGAGCCGTCGCGCTCATGCTCAAGCCTCAGGCCCATCCGCTCCAGCACGGTCGGATCCTGCTGCAGCGCCGGCAGATATTCGCCGTAGACGATCGAGGGCGGCACGTTCCAGGTCGGATTGACCGTGATGTACTTCATGGTCTCGGTCAAAAGCGGCGTGGCATGGAGGCCCGGCTTGCCCGTCACGACGCGGGTGGTCCAGACCTGCTGGCCGTGCTGCATCACCTTCAGCGTGTAGTCGGGGATGTTGAGGATGACATAGGCATCCCCAATGGCGGGCGCGCCGAGATCACGCGGCAGCCAGCGCCAGCGCTCCATGTTGACGATGACCGTGTCGATCTGCTTGTCGTGCTTCGGGGTGTTGAGTGCGCGTACGGTCGCGGCATCGAGAACGCCCGTCTCCCTCAGATCCACGCTGTCCTGGAATTTCCGCACGGCTTCGGCGACCTTGGCGTCGTAATGATCGTCCTCGGCATTCTCGACGCCGAGTCTCGCGCGCAGCTGCGGCACGCGCGCATCTTCCATCACCGCTTCCGCCTGCTTCTTGCCGCGGGCGGGCGTGTAGCGCAGCACCGGGCCCTCGCCGATCTCGATCGCCTGGCCCGGACCCTCGCCGCGCAGCTCGGCGAGCTTGGCCTTCAGCTCCTGGTAGAGCTTCTGCGGCGGGTTGTAGCTGTCGAGCGCGGTGGACGCGGTCGAAGCGTCTTTCGCGCTGGTGATATGGCTCAGCACCTCGGCCGGATCGGTCGGGTGCTCGGGATAGGAGATGTCGCCGGAAACCTGCGACCAGTGCATGCGGCCGCTCTGCGCCTGGCGGGCATAGTTGAGCATGCTGTCGGTGAGCTTCAGCTCGGCTTCGGCCAGCGCGTCCGGCGAGGCGGCCGCGGCAAAGTCCGGCACCGGATAGTCGCTCGGCGTGAGGCCGTCGGAGGCCGCATCCTTCAGCCGCGCCATCACGCCTTTCGCGATGTCGGTGAGGCCGCCCGACTGGGTCCAGACCGGCGCGTAGTCGCGTGCGGCGTAGAATTTCTCGACCGCCGGACGCTCGCCCTTGTGCTCGAAATAGCGCAGCGCTTTCGCGGCCAGCAGCTCCTTGAGCTTGTCGGCGACCGGCTGGTCGGCCGCCGGCACGTTGCTCGCGGCCTTCGCCGGCTCCTTGGCGGGCTCGGTCGCAGCGGCTGCGGGTGCGGCCGGAGCCGCGGGCTCAACGGCGGCTGCCGCGGGAGCCGCAGGGGCGGCGGCCGGTGCCGTCGCGGTGTCGCTCTTCGCGGCATCATCCGGCTTGGCCGGCGCGGTCGCGACCGGGGCGGGCGCGGGCTGCTCGGCGGGCTTTGCAGCTTCGGTGCTCGGCTGAGCGGTGTCGGTGGACTTCGATGCGTCGATCTGGATGGTGGCCGTGGTATCGGCCTTGAAGTCGGCAGCGGTCGGGGGCGGGACGTTGGCGGGCTCGGGGCGCGGGATCGCGGCTTCGATTGCGAGCTCGGCGGCGTTCGAGCGCGATGTATCGCTCGGCCCCGCCATGGCCGAAGTTGGTATCGCCGCGCTTGCGGACACCGCGAGGAAGCTCGCCGCGACGGCCATCAGCACACGGTCAAATCCGCCGCGGTTGTTCGAACAGTCTCGCATTGTCACACCCCTTTGGGTGAACTGCCCCGGCAAATGGACAGTTCCGGTTATCGTCCGTGAGCTTCGGCTGAAAGCGTCGGCCGTGAAATCTGGCATGCCTGCACGCTACTACCCGTACGCAGACGATACACAGGCCCCGCTTTCGGCGCCAAGGCCGCAACAAGGCGACTCACGACAAACTGACTTCTGCAGAAACCCTTTGCAACGCATTGTGCGCCCTTGCCATGCGCTTTTTCATTGGTCTGTCACCTGCAGGCAACGGTTCAAAAGCGCCAGTAAAGACCGGTACTTGCGCAGGAATTTTGCGCGATGCATCGACACCGTCCGGCCACAATCGCCCGCCCATCCGCGTCACTCTCCGTCACTGACTGCCTGGCCGTCCGCAATCGTCCGCGGGCTTGAATCGTCGAGCTTCCGGTAGAGGGTCGATCGGCCGATTTTCAGGCGGCGCGCCACTTCCGACATCTGCCCGCGGTAATGTGCAATGGCAAAACGGATGATCTCGCTTTCCATTTCCTCCAGCGGCCGCACATCGCCGGCGCCGTTGAGCATGGCGAGCGCGCCATGGGTGGGGAGCGGCGCGATGGGTATATCATTACCCGAAATCATCGCGGGCGGTCCGGCGTGGAGCGGCGGTGCAACCACCAGCGGTTCGCCGGGTCCATCCGGCACCACTGTCGATTGCGCGTTGATCAGCGGGAAGTCGCCAATGCCAAGCTGCTCGCTCTCCGACAGCACCACCGCGCGATAGACCGTGTTCTCGAGCTGGCGGATGTTGCCGGGCCAGTCGAGCTCACCGAGATAGGCCATGGCCTCGCCGCTGATGCCGGTGATGGCGCGGTTTTCCTCGGCCGCAAAGCGCGCAAGAAAGTGCCTGAGCAGATGCGGAATGTCCTCGCGCCGCGCCCGCAAGGGCGGGATGGTCAAGGGCAGCACATGCAGCCGATAAAACAGGTCCTCGCGAAAGTGCCCGCCTTTGACGCGGTCGAGCAGCTTGCGGTTGGTCGCGGAGATGATGCGAACGTCGACCTTGACCGGCTTGCGGCCTCCGACCGCCTCGACCGCGCCCTCCTGCAGCGCGCGGAGCAATTTGACCTGCGCGGTGAGCGGCAGCTCGCTGACCTCATCGAGGAAGAGTGTCCCGCCATGCGCTTCGACGAATTTCCCGGTGTGGCGCTCCGTGGCGCCGGTGAAAGCGCCCTTCTCATGGCCGAACAGGATCGATTCAACGAGATTGTCAGGGATCGCGCCGCAATTGACGGCAACGAACGGCTTCGATTTGCGCTCGCTGGAGCCATGAATGGCGCGGGCGAACATTTCCTTGCCGACGCCGGATTCGCCCTCGATCAGCACCGGAATGGAGGAGGCGGCCGCCTTCTGCGCGGTGCGCAGCACGCCGGTCATCGCCTCGGCGCGGGTGATGATGTCGGAAAAGGTCAGCCGGCCTTCCCGGCTGTGCTTGATCCGCTGCAATTCGCCCTTTAGCGCGGATGTATTGAGCGCATTGCGCAGGGAGACCTGCAGCCGTTCGATGCCGACCGGCTTGACCACGAAATCCTGGGCGCCGGCGCGCATCGCCGACACCACATTGTCAATGCCGCCATGGGCGGTCTGCACGATGACCGGAATGGAGAGGCCGGCGTCGCGCATCCGCTCCAAAACGCCCATGCCGTCGAGGCCAGGCATCACAAGATCGAGCACGACGGCATCGATGGCAGGCGCGTCCGCGGCCGTCAGCATGGCGATTGCGGCATCGCCGGTGTCGACCACCACCGCTTCATAGCCACATTTCTGCACCATTGCCTCGACGAGGCGACGCTGCACAGCGTCATCATCGGCGATCAAAATGGTGGCGGCCATGGCTTTCCCCTCACAATACGACTATCTGTCTCGAATCGGGGCACTCTGGCCGACGAGGCTTAATGCACACTTAAGCTTCGCCCTTTGCGTCGGTCGTTGAACACAGGTTTCGAACACGATGGCTTCGCGCACCAAGTCCGCTCTCCTCAAGACGTCCGCTCTCCGCAAACCGAATTCCAAACCCGCCGCCAACAAGACCGCCGCCAAGGCGAAAACCGCTTCAAAGGCGAAGACCACCTCCAAGGAGACGGCGAAGACCGGCAAGCTGCCGGAATGGAACCTGTCGGATCTCTATGGCGGGATCGACGCGCCCGAAGTGGCGCGCGACCTCGCGAAAATGGACGCCGATTGCGTCGCGTTTGAGACCGACTACAAGGGCAGGCTTGCGGAACATGCCGCACGCGATGACGGCGGCGCATGGCTGGCCGAGGCGGTCAGACGCTATGAGGCGATCGATGACCTCGCCGGCCGGCTCGGCTCTTATGCTGGCCTGGTGCATGCCGGCGACAGCATCGATCCCGCGATCTCCAAATTCTATGGCGACGTGTCGGAGCGGCTGACTGCGGCCTCCACGCATCTCTTGTTCTTTCCGCTGGAGCTCAACCGCATCGACGATGCCGTGCTGGAGCACGCCATGCAGACGCCTGATCTCGCGCATTACCGGCCCTGGATCGAGGACCTGCGCAAGGACAAGCCCTATCAGCTCGATGATCGCAGCGAGCAGCTCTTCCACGAGAAGTCGCAGACCGGCTATTCCGCCTGGAACCGGCTGTTCGACCAGACCATCTCCGCTCTGCGTTTCAAGGTGGCCGGAAAGGAGCTCGCGATCGAGCCGACGCTCAATTTCCTGCAGGATCGCGACGGCAAGAAGCGCAAGGATGCCGCCGATGCCCTGGCCAGGACCTTCAAGGCCAATGAGCGGACCTTTGCGCTGATCACCAACACGCTCGCCAAGGACAAGGAAATTTCCGACCGCTGGCGCGGCTTTGCCGATGTCGCGGACTCGCGCCATCTCAACAACCGGGTCGAGCGCGAGGTGGTGGATGCGCTCGTCGCCTCGGTGCGCGCGGCCTATCCAAAGCTGTCGCATCGCTATTACCAGCTGAAGGCCGGCTGGTTCAAAAAGAAGAAGCTGCCGCATTGGGACCGCAATGCGCCGCTGCCCTTTGCGCCGACCGGGGCGATTGCCTGGCCGGAGGCGAAGAACATGGTGCTCAATGCCTATCGCGGCTTTTCGCCGCGCATGGCCGAGATCGCCGCGCGCTTTTTCGACGACCGCTGGATCGACGCCCCGGTGCGGCCCGGCAAGGCGCCGGGTGCCTTCTCGCATCCGACCACGCCGTCGGCGCACCCTTACGTGCTGATGAATTACCAGGGCAAGCCGCGCGATGTGATGACGCTGGCCCATGAGCTCGGCCATGGCGTGCACCAGGTGCTGGCCGCCAGGAACGGCGCGCTGATGGCGCCGACGCCGCTGACGCTTGCCGAGACTGCAAGCGTGTTCGGGGAGATGCTGACCTTCAAGCGGCTGTTGTCGGAGACCAGGAGCGCAAAACAGCGCCAGGCGCTGCTCGCCGGCAAGGTCGAGGACATGATCAACACCGTGGTGCGCCAGATCGCGTTCTACACGTTCGAGCGCGCGGTCCATACCGAGCGGAGGAACGGCGAACTGACGGCCGAGCGCATCGGCCAGATCTGGCTGTCGGTGCAGGGTGAGAGCCTGGGCCCGGCGATCGAGATCAAGGCGGGTTACGAGAACTTCTGGATGTACATCCCGCACTTCATCCATTCGCCGTTCTACGTCTACGCCTACGCCTTCGGCGATTGCCTGGTGAACTCGCTTTATGCGGTGTATGAGCACGCCACTGAGGGCTTTGCCGAGCGCTATCTGGAGATGCTCGCAGCCGGCGGCACCAAGCACTACTCCGAGCTGCTGGCCCCCTTCGGGCTCGATGCGAAGGACCCGGAATTCTGGTACGGTGGGCTGTCGGTCATTTCGGGAATGATCGACGAACTGGAGGCGATGGGGTGAAGCCGCCTTGTCTCTGATCGATCCGTCAAACGAATCTTTTTCTGACTAAAATGGGTCCGTCTGCGCCGCGTTGGCGGAGACGGCGAAAATTATTCTCTGGTTGACGGCCGGCGGGGGCGGCACGGGACGCCTAGCTCGCTGGATCAAGGATAATTGGCCTGTCATGCCCGCGAGATAGGCAAAGACCACGTCGTGCACAGAAGCTGCGCCACCGCCGTTGCCCTGCCAACGGGATTGCGCTAATTCCTGCGCCGAAACGCTCTGATAAGACTTGAGACTTGCTAAGAGTTGGGGGACACCAAATGGCAAATCATGGCGAAGTGGCCTACACGACCGCTGATGGCAACGACTATCCGGCCCATGAGGCGACCTATGAGGGCTTCATCAAGCTGGTGAAATACGGCACGGGCTCGGTTGCCCTGATCCTGATCCTGATGGCCATCTTCCTGCTCTAGTCAAAAGCCGTTGCGCGCAACGGCGCGCCGCAACGAAAAATTCCCGTCAGTGCCGGTCGCAAAACCGGTATCCATCCCAGCCAGATTAACGTTAGTCTGATCGCGCGCGCATGCCTTTAGCGCCGCCGGAGGCTTCATGAAGATTGCCGTTGCCAAGGAAATCGATCCGGCCGAGCCGCGGGTCGCGGCTTCGCCCGATACCGTGAAGAAGTTCAAAGCGCTGGGGGTGGACATCGCGGTCGAGCCCGGCGCCGGCATCAAATCGGGCCTGCCGGATAGCGAATTCACCGCCGCCGGCGCCACGGTGAGTGCCGATGCGGTGAGGGATGCCGACGTCGTCATCAAGGTGAAGCGGCCGGAGGCCTCCGAGCTTGGTCAGTACAAGCGCGGTGCGGCTGTGATTGCAATCATGGACCCCTACGGCAACGAGGCTGCGCTGAAGGCGATGGCCGATGCGGGCGTGTCGGCCTTTGCCATGGAATTGATGCCGCGCATCACCCGCGCACAGGTGATGGACGTGCTCTCAAGCCAGGCGAACCTCGCCGGCTATCGTGCGGTGATCGAGGCGGCCGAAGCCTTTGGCCGCGCCTTCCCGATGATGATGACGGCGGCCGGCACCGTGCCGGCGGCGAAAGTGTTCGTGATGGGCGTCGGCGTTGCCGGCCTGCAGGCGATTGCGACCGCGCGCCGGCTTGGTGCCATCGTCACCGCGACCGACGTGCGGCCGGCGGTGAAGGAGCAGGTCGAAAGCCTCGGCGCGAAGTTCATCGCGGTCGAGGACGAGGAGTTCAAGCAGGCCGAGACCGCCGGCGGCTATGCCAAGGAGATGTCGAAAGAGTACCAGGCCAAGCAGGCCGCGCTCACCGCCGAGCATATCAAGAAGCAGGACGTGGTGATCACCACGGCGCTGATTCCAGGCCGGCCGGCGCCGCGGCTGGTGTCGCTCGACATGGTCAAGACCATGAAGCCGGGCTCGGTGCTGGTCGATCTCGCGGTCGAGCGCGGCGGCAATGTCGAGGGCGTGAAGAGCGGAGAGACCTCCGAGGTCGAGGGCGTGAAGATCGTCGGCTTTCCCAATCTCGCCGGCCGCGTTGCGGCTTCGGCCTCCGGCCTCTATGCGCGCAATCTGTTGTCCTTCATCGAGACCATGATCGACAAATCAAGCAAGGCGCTTGCGATCAACTGGGATGATGAACTGGTCAAGGCCACCGCGCTGACCAGGGACGGCAAGGTCATTCACCCGAACTTCCAGCCCAAGGGCGCATGAGCATGACCGGCGCCCCAACCACCTCCGTCATTCCGGGGCGCTCCGCAGGAGCGAACCCGGAATCGCTGTCACGCAATAACCTCGAGATTCCGGGTTCGCGCTCCGCGCGCCCCGGAATGACGGGACAATAGGAGACGCGCCATGGAGCATGCTGCCCAAATCGTCGATCCCTTCGTCTTCCGGCTGTCGATCTTCGTGCTTGCCGTGTTCGTCGGCTATTTCGTGGTGTGGTCGGTGACGCCGGCGCTGCATACGCCGCTGATGTCGGTGACCAACGCGATCTCGTCGGTGATCGTGGTCGGCGCGCTGCTCGCGGTCGGCGTTGGTCTCGTCTCGAGCGGATCGGGCTGGGCGCGCGGCTTCGGCTTCATTGCGCTCGTCTTTGCCTGCGTGAACATTTTCGGGGGCTTCCTTGTCACCCAGCGCATGCTGGCGATGTACAAGAAGAAGGTCAGATGAGCGGCTGCCAGCTCTGTGTGATGGGGCAAACGGGGACCTGAGATGAACGCCAATCTGTCTGCACTGCTTTATCTCGTGGCGGGTGTGCTGTTCATCCTGTCGCTGCGCGGGCTGTCGAGCCCGGCGACCAGCCGCCGCGGCAATTTCCTCGGCATGGCTGGCATGGCGATCGCGATTGCCACCACGCTCGCAAGCCACCCGCCAGCCGACGGCATCGCCTGGCTGCTGGTGGTCCTGGGCGTTGCGATCGGCGGCGGCATCGGCGCGGTGATCGCCCGCCGCGTGCCGATGACCTCGATGCCCGAGTTGGTCGCCGCGTTCCACTCGCTGGTCGGCATGGCCGCGGTGCTGGTCGCCGCCGGCGCCTTCTATGCGCCCGAAGCCTTCGACATCGGAACGCCCGGTCACATCCACACCCAGAGCCTGGTCGAAATGTCGCTCGGTGTCGCCATCGGCGCCCTGACCTTCACTGGCTCGGTGATCGCGTTCCTCAAACTGTCCGCGCGCATGAGCGGGGCGCCCATCATTCTGCCGGCGCGCCATCTGATCAACATCGCGCTTGCTGCCGCGCTGGTGGCAAGCATCATCGGCCTGGTCTTGACCGGCAACGAGGTGTTCTTCTGGCTCAACGTCATCCTCGCGCTGGCTTTGGGCGTGCTGATGATCATCCCGATCGGCGGCGCCGACATGCCGGTCGTGATCTCGATGCTCAACTCCTATTCGGGCTGGGCCGCGGCGGGCATCGGCTTCACGCTGGGCAATTCCGCGCTGATCATCACCGGCGCGCTGGTCGGCTCGTCGGGCGCGATCCTGTCCTACATCATGTGCCACGCGATGAACCGCTCGTTCATCTCGGTCATCCTCGGCGGCTTCGGCGGCGAGACCGCGGCAGCCAGCGCTGCCGGCGGCGAGGCGCGACCGGTCAAGCTTGGCTCCGCTGACGATGCGGCCTTCATCATGAAGAACGCGCAGAAGGTGATCATCGTGCCGGGCTACGGCATGGCGGTGGCGCAGGCCCAGCATGCGCTGCGCGAGATGGCCGACAACCTCAAGAAGGAAGGCGTCGAGGTGAAATACGCCATTCACCCCGTCGCGGGCCGCATGCCCGGCCACATGAACGTGCTCTTGGCCGAGGCCAACGTGCCCTATGACGAGGTGTTCGAGCTCGAGGACATCAACTCCGAGTTCGCCCAGGCCGACGTCG
>Ga0209062_1003822_pt1 | contig 16743 bp, 9 predicted proteins | sample Coa_R2_2_FD_187158 | JGI IMG/M metagenome (GOLD analysis project Ga0209062, IMG submission 187158) | Surface soil microbial communities from Centralia Pennsylvania, which are recovering from an underground coalmine fire - Coalmine... | ecosystem: Environmental > Terrestrial > Soil > Unclassified ...
GTGGGGGCAGGCGTGCGGGGGGCGCGGCGTCGCGGGCCGTCGGGGGGCCGCCGGAGACCGAGTGCGAGTACTTCATCCATCGTGCGTACGGGATGGAAGGTCACGAACTCGCGCACGGTCGCGGGGAGATCCTCGACCTCGCGAAGATTGCCGGCCGGGATGAGCACGTGTCGAATCCCCAGCCGGTGCGCGGCCACCGCCTTCTCCTTGAGCCCACCGATCGGGAGCACGCGGCCGCGGAGCGTGACCTCGCCGGTCATCGCGACATCGCCGCGCACCGGTATGCTGCTCAGGGCGCTGACGATGGCGGTGGCGATCGCGATGCCGGCGCTCGGCCCGTCCTTGGGGGTCGCACCGGCCGGGATATGGACGTGGATGTCGCGCGCGTTCCCACGGGCGAGCTCGCGCTCGAACCCCAGGTCTCCGGCCCGGCGGCGGGCGTAGCTGAGGGCGGCGCTCGCCGACTCCTTCATCACGTCGCCCAGGGTGCCGGTCAGTTGGAGCTTGCCCCGCCCGGGGACGACGCTCACCTCGATATCGAGGCTCTCGCCGCCGACGGCCGTGTAGGCGAGTCCGTGTGCGACGCCGACGGTATCCTCGAACGTCACGTCGTCGGGGTCGAACGGGGCGGGCCCGAGCAGCTCCCGGAGCGTCTCCGGCCGGACGATCGTCGGGGCCGTGAGCCCGACCGGTCGGCGTGCCTCCCCGCCCGCGGCGGGTCCGTCCGTCGGCGTCCCGGTCGGTGCCCCGGTCGGTGTCGGTGTCAGGGTCGCTGTCGAGGCGGCGATCGCGGGCAGGCCGGTCGGGCCGGCCGCTTCGGCACGTTGGCGCGCGGCCTTGCGGGCGATGCGGGCGATGCGGCGTTCGAGCTCGCGGACACCGGCTTCGCGGGTATAGAGCCGGAGGATCGCGGGCAGGGCGTCGGTCGACCACTCCACGTCCGGGACGGACAGGCCGTTGCGCTCGAGCTGCTTGGGGATCAGGAACTGTCGCGCGATCGCGAGCTTCTCGTGGTCGAGATAGCCACTCAACTGCACGATCTCCATCCGGTCGCGGAGCGCGTCCGGGACGTTCCCGAGCGTGTTGGCGGTCGTGATGAACAGCGCCTGCGACAGGTCGTAGTCGACCTCGAGGTAGTGGTCGTTGAAGGCGCTGTTCTGCTCGGGGTCGAGCACCTCGAGGAGGGCCGCCGCGGGGTCGCCGCGATAGTCCTGTCCGAGCTTGTCGACCTCGTCCAGCAGGATGACCGGATTGACGACTTCGGCCCGGCGCATGGCCTGGACGATCCGGCCCGGCAGGGAGCCAATGTAGGTGCGTCGGTGACCGCGGATCTCGGCCTCGTCGCGCACACCGCCCAGCGCCATGCGCACGAAGCGGCGGCCGAGGGCACGGGCGATCGAGCGCCCGAGAGATGTCTTGCCGACACCGGGGGGTCCGACGAGGCAGAGGATGGGTCCGTCGAGGCGGCCGACGAGGCCGAGCACGGCGATGTAGTCGAGGATCCGGTCCTTGACCTCCTCCAGGCCGTAGTGGTCCTCGTCGAGCACGCGGCGGGCGTGCTCGATGTCGAGGATATCGTCCGTGCGGTCCTTCCACGGGACGCCGAGCAGCCAGTCGAGGTAGTTCCGGCCGACCGTCGACTCCGGCGACATCGGTGCCGTGCGGCGCAGCTTCCGCAGCTCACGCTGGGCGCGGAGGAGCACCGGCTCGGGGAGCCCGCGCCGATTGATCTCGGCTTCCAGCTCGCTCAGATCGTCGCCGTCGTCCTGCCCGAGCTCACGGTTGATCGCCCGGAGCTGCTCCTGAAGGTAGAACTCGCGCTGGTTCTGGAAGAGCGAGCCGCGCACGTCGTCGTCGATCTTCCGCTCCAGGCGCAGCAACTCGATCTCCGAGCCCAGCAACTGCGCGAGCGCCTCCCAGAGCGCGCTCAGGTCGGGCGCCTCGAGGAGCTGCTGCCGCACCTCGTGCTTGACCGCCAGGTGCGCGGCGATGGCGATCGCACGGCGCTCGTCGGACTCGATCGCCTGGACGAAGCTCGCCGTCTCGTCCGGGATGCGCCGGTGCAGCGAGACGTACTCCTCGAAGCGCGACAGGACCTGTCGGCTGAGCGCGGCCTGCGACTCGGCGGCGGGGGACGCAGGCGAGGTGGGGGCGAGGGCAGGGGAGGCGGCGGACTCGGAGGAGTCGGGGGATGAGGGCGAGTCGGCGACGGCGGCGCGGCGGCGGCCAGGCGGCTCGGCCGCGGCATCTCCGGGTGACGAACCCTCGGCAGCAGCCGGGGTGGGGGTGGCCGTGAATGGCTCGGGGTGGATCGTGGCCCGGAGCCAGCCGCCGGCACCCACGCTGTACCGCGCGACCCGCGCGCGCGCGATCCCCTCCACCAGGACCTTGATGGTCCCGTTCGGGAGCCGAGTCCGCTGGAGGATGCGGCCCACGACCCCGACGCGAAACAAGTCGCCCGCCGCCGGATCCTGCGTGTCGCCACTCTTCTGCGCCATGACCAGGACGAAGCGGTCGCGACCCCGTCCAGCCGCCCGGTCGGCTGCATCGAGGGCGGCGAGCGACGCCGGCCTGCCGACGAGCAAGGGGACGACGACATAGGGGAAGACCACGACGTCCCGGAGCGGGAGCACCGGCAACTGATTGGCGATGTCGAACTCTTCGGTGTCGCGGAAGAAGAGGGGCAACGAAGGCGAGCCGCGAAGGGAGAGTGGGGGAACGAACGACGCGCGCCGACAGACGACGAAGGCGGAGCCGCACCTGCGGCTCCGCCTCTAAGCTAACGCTCGTGCGCCCGTGCGCCCGACCGCTACGCTTCCTTCTTCTGGCGCTTGGGGGAGATCTCGAGGAGCGGGGCCGTGCCCTTGGTCACCGTACTCTCGATGATCTTGACCTCGGTCACGTCCTCGCGACTCGGAAGGTCGAACATCACGTCGGTCAGGATCTCCTCGAGAATGGCGCGAAGGCCGCGAGCCCCGGTGCCGCGCTTGAGGGCCTTGCCCGCGATCGCACGCAACGCGTGCTCCTCGAAGGTGAGCTTCACCTCCTCGAGGTCGAAGAGCTTGGCGTACTGTTTGGTGAGCGCGTTCTTGGGCTCCTTGAGGATCCGCACCAGGGCGTCCTCGTCGAGCGCCTCCAGCGGGACGGAGACCGGCAGCCGGCCCACCAGCTCGGGGATGAGCCCGTAGCGGAGGAGGTCGTCGGGCTCGACCTCGGAGAACGGGTTCTTGGGGGCGCGGGAGATCGATCCGGCGACGGCGTCGATCTCGACGTCCTCCTTGGTGAAGCCGATCTGCTTCCGCCCGGTGCGCGCCTCGATGATCTTCTCGAGCCCGTCGAACGCGCCGCCGCAGATGAACAGGATGTCCTTGGTGTTGATCTGGATGTATTCCTGCTGCGGGTGCTTGCGGCCGCCCTGGGGCGGTACCGAGGCGACGGTGCCCTCGAGGATCTTGAGCAGCGCCTGCTGCACACCCTCGCCCGACACGTCGCGCGTGATGCTCGGGTTCTCCGACTTCCGCGCGATCTTGTCGATCTCGTCGATGTAGACGATGCCGCGCTCACACTCCGCGACGTTGAAGTCGCCGGCCTGGAGCAGGCGCACGAGAATGTTCTCGACGTCCTCACCGACGTAGCCCGCTTCGGTGAGGGTCGTGGCATCGGCGATCGTGAACGGGACGTCGAGGATCCTGGCCAGCGTCTGCGCGAGGAGCGTCTTGCCGACGCCGGTCGGCCCGATGAGCAGGATGTTCGACTTGTCGAGCTCGACTTCGTCGTCGCGCAACGACGCCGAATTGATCCGCTTGTAGTGATTGTAGACGGCGACGGCGAGCGCCTTCTTGGCCCGCTCCTGCCCGATCACGTACTGATCGAGGACGTCCTTGATCTCCTGCGGCGAGGGGACCTGGGTGATCGCCTCGGCGACTTCGCGTTCCTCATCCTCGGCCAGAATCTCATTGCAGAGCGCGATGCACTCGTTGCAGATGTAGACCGAGGGTCCCGAGATGAATTTCCTGACCGAGTCCTTCGACTTGCCACAGAATGAGCAGCGCAAGTGTTTGTCGTGGGACATGGGATGCAGTCGGCGGGCTACGGGTCGGGGACGCGCGGGGGGCCGATCAGGCGATGCTCGGGCTGCTACCGGGGCGGGGACTCGGGCGGGTGCGCATGCAGGCGTCAGGCAGGTCGTGAATCGAGCGGGTCACCGAAACGTACCGGGCGTGCACCGTTGACGCGCGGTCCTGACGGACTGCCGAGAAGTAACAGCCACCGAAGAACCGGTCAAGCAGACTTGCGAACGCTCGTACACCACCATCCAGCCTTGTGAAAAATTTCACGAGGCAGCGCCGCTGATCGCATCCCGCACCGATGCCTGGCCCGGCATGGCACGTGGCCCGTGGGCCGTCAACGTGACCTCTTTCTGAGACGTTCCATCCGTCAGCGCTGCCTCGACATCATGTTGACCTGGCGTGTCCGCGCGAGCGCGCACGCGCCGTCAGGACTTCGCGAGCTCGACGCTCTCCCCACCGCGGTGCGGGACAATGTCCTGCGACACCACCTTGTCGATGATGCCGTAGGCCCGCGCCTCCTCGGCCGACATGTAGTAGTCACGGTCGAAATCGCGCTCGATCTGCTCCACCGGGCGTCCGGTGTGCTTCGACATGATCTCGTGCATCTTGCCGCGGAGGTAGAGGATCTCCTTGGCCTGGATCTGGATGTCCGACGCCGTGCCCTGCGCGCCCCCCGACGGCTGGTGCATCATGACGCGCGCATGCGGCAGCGCCGCGCGCCGCCCCTTGCGCCCGCCCGCCAGCAGGAAGCAGCCCATGCTGGCCGCCATCCCCATGCAGGTCGTGTTCACCGGCGCGCGCAGGAACTGCATCGTGTCGTAGATGGCGAGCCCGGCCGACACGCTGCCGCCCGGCGAGTTGATGTAGAGGTGGATGTCGCGTTCCGGATTGTCGGCATCGAGGAAGAGGAGCTGCGCGATGATGATGTTCGCGACATCGTCCGTGACCGGCGTCCCCAGGAACACGATCCGATCCATGAGGAGTCGCGAGAAGATGTCGTACGTCCGCTCACCGCGGCTCGAGCGCTCGATGACGTAGGGAGGATAGATGGTCGACATTGGGCGATTGGGAGATGATGACGAAACGTAACGCTCAGTCCACGGTATTCCGCTCGAGCAGCCACTTGAACACGCGCTCCTCGGTCACCGCGCGCTCGATCTCCCGAAGGCGGTCCGCCTTCTGGAGCGAGGCGTAGACCTCGGCCACGGGGGCCTTCCGCGCGGCGGCAATCTCGGCGACACGCTCATCGACGTCAGCCTCGCTCGCGGCCAGGCTCTCCCGCTCGGCGATCGTCTCGATGATCAGCTCCCGGCGGACCTGGCTCTCGGCAACTGGTCGAAACTCGTTCGCAAAACGGGGACGATCCGCCTCCGGGATCTGATACGCCTGTGCGTAGGCGTCCACGAGTCGCTGGACCCAGCTCGGCGGGAGCTCGAAGGGGTTCGCGGCAGCGATGTCGTCGAGCAGTAGACGTCGCACGTCGGCGTCGGCCTCGCGCGTGGCATTGCGGGTGAGATCGTCGCGGACGGCCGCGACCAGGGCGTCTCGGGACTCGAAGTCGCCGACTTCGCGGGCGAAGGCATCGTCGAGCGGAGGGAGCGAGCGGCGCTTCACATCCCGCACGGTCACGCGCACGGGCTTGGTCTTCCCACGCTGCGCCTCGTCGGGGAAATCGTCCGGCCACTTCACGGGGCGCTCGACGGTCTCGCCGGGCGCGGCCTCCATGATCAGCTCTTCGATGCCCGGGATCGCCTGCCCGCTGCCGAGCACGAGGCGGTACTCCTTGCCCTCACCCAGACCGCCGGCATCGTCGGCGGTCGAGAGCAGGACGGTCACCATGTCCCCCGGGGCGGGCCGACTCTCGACCGGCGTCCAGGTCGCGCGTTCCTCCCGCATCCCGTCGAGCTGCGCGGTCACCTGGTCCTGGGTCACCGGTCGCTCGGGCCGCTGGACGCGGAAGCCCGATGTCCGGTTGAGCGTGACCTCGGGGCGGACCTCGAGGTGCAGCTCGAACGTCAGCGGCTGCCCTTCCTCGAACTTGAGATCGTGCACGTGTGGCTGCCCGATCAGCTTCAGGGATTCGCGTCCGATCGCTTCCTGGTACGCTTCCTGGACGAGGGTCTCGACGGCCTGCTGTCGGATCGCGTCCGCGAAGCGCTTGCGGACGACGGCGGCCGGCGCCTTGCCGGGGCGGAACCCCGGGAGCCGGACGTTGGAGGCGTAGCGACGGGCGGCCCGGTCCTCGGCGTCGCGCACGGCCTCGACCGGGACAGTAATGGCGAGGAGCCGCTCCACTCCGGTCGCCTTCTTCGGCGTGATCTCGATGGCCATTACCGCGGAAATGTAATGGGGGCCCAATGCCCGGGGCGGGACTCGAACCCGCACGTCTTTCGACAAGGGCTCCTAAGGCCCTCGCGGCTACCAATTACGCCACCCGAGCGGCGCCGTGAAGTATAGGGGCCGATGATGACAAAGCCCACTCGCGGAGCGAGTGGGCCTTGTCGGGGATACCGCGCGCCAATGGTGGGCGGCTATTCGCGGCCGCCCGCGGCTATTCGCGGCTACCCGCGGCCGTCGCCGCCCAGACGGAGGCTCACGACTTGGGTGATGCCGGCCTGCCCCTGGGGACCCATGCGGTAGACGAGCAGGCTCACGTAATCGCCGGCCTTGGCCTTGGCGAGCGCGGACTGCAAGTCGTCCATCGAGTGCACGGCGTGCCGCGGTTCGGGGTAGAGCACGGCCACGACGATGTCGTTCGGGAAGAGTTTGTTGTGCGCCGGGCCGGACCCTGCGACTTCGGTGACACGGAGCCCACGGTCGGCGTCGGGAATGCTCGCCTCGCGGGCGAGATCCGAGGAGACCGGCTCCACCGTGATGCCAAGCTTCTCGGTGCTGGCCCCGCCGGCGGCATCGTCGGCGTGCGCGTCGCGCTGCGCGATCTGATCCTCGCCGGGCGCTTCCGTGAGCTTGACGTCGAACGTCTTCCGCGTCCCGAAGCGCACGACGGCGAGCGCGAGGGTCTGGCCGGGCTGGTGCATGCGCACGATCCGCTGGAGCGTGCTCACACGGTCGACGGGTTTGCCGTCTGCCGCGACGATGATGTCGCCCGCCTCGAGTCCCGCCTTCTGGGCGGGGCTCGATCCGTCGCTCGGCGTGAACCCGCCCACCTTGACTCCCTCGATCGTCTTGAGCCCGGCCGCCCCGGCGTCGTCCGGATCGACGTCGGCGATCGCGATCCCGAGCACGGCGCGGCGCACCTTGCCGTACTTGATGATGTCGTCCATCACGCTCTTGGCGAGCGTGATCGGGATGGCGAAGCCGTAGCCCGAGTAGTAGCCGGTCGGGCTCGCGATCGCGCTGTTGATCCCGACCACCTCACCCTGGATGTTGACCAACGGGCCGCCGGAGTTCCCCGGGTTGATGGCCGCGTCGGTCTGGATGAAGTCCGAGATCGAATACTGGTTGCGCATGAGCCCGGCGAGATCGCGGCCCCCGCGGCCCTTGGCGCTCACGATGCCGGCGGTGACCGTGAAATCGAGGCCGAGGGGGTTGCCGAAGGCGAGCACCCACTCGCCGACGCGGGTCTGGGAATCGTCTCCCATGTTCACGACCGGCAAGTCGTGCGCGTCGATCCTGATCACGGCGACATCCGTCGTCGGGTCGCGCCCGATCACCTTGGCCTTGAAGACCCGGTGGTCGTCGAGCGTGACCGTGACGCGGTCGGCGTCGGCGACGACGTGATTGTTGGTCAGGATGTAGCCGTCGGGCGTGACGATGAACCCGGAGCCGCTCGCCTCCTCCGGCTCCGGCCGCGGCGTGCCGAACTGCTGGAAGAAGTCCTCGAGCCCTGGCGGCACGCGCCCGCGCATGCGCGGGCTACTGCCGTCGACCTGCCGCGGATCGCGGGCCGTCTGGATCGAGACGACCGCCGGCGTGACGTGCTCGGCGATCGAGACGAACGCGTTGTTCTGCTCCGCGAGGGGCTTGATCTGCTGGGTCGTGGGCTTGGTGGCGGTGGCACGCGCTCCAGCGTTCTGGGCCAGCCCCAAATGGGTGAAGTCGAGGGATGACGCCACGATCATCCCGCCGCAGAACGCGGCGAGGACCGCGGCCCCGACTCGGGTACGAGACAGTTTCCAGGGCATTGGGCTCATCTCAGGATCCGATTGGTTGGTCGCAAATAGTTACACGTGAGACCCCGAAAGGGTTTCCTGGTCACTTTTTCTCGTCCACGATCTCGTAGTCCGCCTCGACCACGTCCTCGGGCTTCCCACCCGCCGCGCCACCTGTTCCCGCTCCGGGGGCCCCCGCACCGGCCGGTTCCTGCTGCCCGGTCGGGCCGCCCGACCCCGCCGTCCCGGCACCCTGCTGCTGGTAGAGCGACTGCCCGGCCTCGCTGTAGGCGCGGGTCAGCTCCTCCTGCGCCGACCGGATCTCCCCCTGATCGTCGCCCCGGAGCGCCTTGCGCGCCCGCTCGACCGAGGACTCGAGCCGGGACTTGAGCTCGGGCGACAGCCGGTCGGACCACTCCTTGGCGTTCTTCTCGACCTCGTACGTCAGGCTGTCGAGCCGGTTGCGGGCGTCGATCTCCTCGCGCCGCTTCCGATCCTCGGCGGCGTTCTTCTCCGCGTCCTTCACCATGCGCTCGATCTCACCCTCGGACAGCCCGCTCGAGGCCTCGATCCGGATCTTCTGCTCCTTGTTCGTCGCCTTGTCCTTGGCCGAGACGTGCAGGATGCCGTTGGCGTCGATGTCGAAGGTGACCTCGATCTGCGGCATGCCACGCGGAGCCGGTGGGATCCCGGTGAGCTGGAACTTGCCGATCGTCTTGTTGTAGGTCGCGAGCTCGCGCTCGCCCTGAAGCACGTGGATCTCGACGGTCGTCTGGTTGTCGTCCGCCGTCGAGAAGGTCTCGCTCTTCTTCGTCGGGATGGTCGTGTTGCGCGGGATGAGCACCGTCGTGACGCCGCCGAGCGTCTCGATGCCGAGCGACAGCGGCGTGACATCGAGCAGCAGCACGTCCTTCTGCTCGCCCGTCAACACCGCGCCCTGCACCGCGGCACCGATCGCCACCACCTCATCGGGGTTGACGCCCTTGTTGGGCTCCTTCCCGAAGAACTTCTTGACGATCTCCTGGACCTTGGGGATGCGCGTCGAGCCGCCGACGAGCAGGACCTCGTCGATCTCGTTGGGCTTGAGGCCTGCGTCCTTGAGGGCCTGCTCCATCGGCGCAAGCGTCCGCTGGATCAGGTCGTCGACGAGCTGCTCGAACTTGGCGCGGCTGAGTGTGTAGTTCAGGTGCTTGGGACCGGACTGATCCGCCGTGATGAACGGCAGGTTGATGTCCGTCGACAGCGTGCTCGACAGCTCCATCTTGGCCTTCTCGGCCGCCTCTTTGAGGCGCTGGAGCGCCATCGGATCCTTGGACAGATCGATGCCCTGGTCACGCTTGAACTCACCGACGAGCCAGTCGATGACCCGCTGGTCGAAGTCGTCGCCGCCCAGGTGCGTATCGCCGTTGGTCGACTTGACCTCGAACTGGCGCGACCCCTCGACGTCGTAGAGCTCGAGCACCGAGATGTCGTACGTGCCGCCGCCCAGATCGAAGACCGCGACCTTCTCGTCCTTCTTCTTGTCGAGCCCGTAGGCGAGCGCCGCCGCCGTCGGCTCGTTGATGATGCGCAGCACGTCGAGCCCGGCGATCCGCCCCGCATCCTTGGTCGCCTGCCGCTGCGAGTCGTTGAAGTAGGCCGGCACCGTGACGACGGCCTTCTCGACCTTGTGGCCGAGGTAGTCCTCGGCGGTCTGCTTCATCTTCTGGAGGATCATCGCCGAGATCTCGGGAGGCGTGTAGCGCTTCCCCTGCACCTCGACGACGGCGAGCCCGTTCGGGCCGGCGACGACCTTGTACGGGACGCGCTTCACCTCCTCCTGGACCTCGGAGAGCTTGCGCCCCATGAACCGCTTGATCGAAAAGACGGTGTTCTGGGGGTTCGTCACCGCCTGCCGCTTCGCGATCTGCCCGACCAGACGCTCACCGTCCTTGGTGAACGCGACCACCGACGGGGTCGTCCGCCCGCCCTCGGCGTTTGGGATGACGACCGGGTCGCCCCCTTCCATGACGGCGACAACCGAGTTGGTCGTGCCCAGGTCGATCCCGATAACCTTGTCAGCCATGCAACCCTCGTGAATGTTCCAATGGGTGTCACCACCGCGCCCGCATCTCCCAGCTCGTGCCATCGGCCGCGACCATCCGTCGCGACCCATCTGCCGCCAAGGCCGGCCCCGAGACTCGGACGCACCGTTGCCGCCGACATGTAGCAATCGCGATACCCACTGGGTCGGTCAAATTGGCAGGAGCCTGCCCGGTCGCCGGGCGGTCGAGGCAGTGTGATCCCGCTCGGCGACGACACCCCGACGATGCGGGTTCCGGTGATGACGTACGTCCTCATCGCCCTCAACGTCCTGGTCTGGGTGGTGGTCCAGGGGGCGGGGACGGACGCGACCCATCTGGCGGCGACCGTCTGCAACCTCGGCATGGTGCCGGGCGAGCTCACGCACCGCTCGCCGCTCGGGACGGCGGTGCCGATCGGGGCTGGGCTGGCGTGTGTGGTCGACAACGACGCGATCAACCTCGCCACGCCGCTCATCTCCATGTTCCTGCACGGCGGGTGGATGCACCTGCTCGGGAACATGTTGTACCTGGCGGTCTTCGGCCGGAATATCGAGGACAGCATGGGGCGGTGGCGATTCCTGGCCTTCTACCTGCTGTCGGGGCTGATCGCGGCCGCGACGCACATCGCGCTCAACCCCGAGTCCGCGGTCCCGACTGTCGGGGCGTCGGGTGCGATTTCAGGGGTCCTGGGCGCCTTCCTGGTGCTCTACCCGCGCACGACGGTGCGGATGTTCGTCTTCGTCTTCATCGTGCGGATCCGCGCCTGGCTGGTGCTCGTCTACTGGTTCCTGCTCCAGGCGCTGAGCGGGTTGTCGGAGCTCAATCAACTGCACCCCGACATCTCCGGCGGGGTCGCGGTGTGGGCGCACGTCGGCGGGTTCGTCGGCGGTGTCCTGCTCGCCCGCGTGTTCGTCAATCCCTCGCTCGTGCGCGCCCGCATCGATGCCCGCGACGCGCGCCCGCGCTACGTCTAGCGTCCGCGTCACGCGTCCGCGTCACGCGTCCGCGTCTAACGTCCGCGTCACGCGTCCGCGTCTAACGTCCGCGTCACGCGTCCGCGTCTAACGTCCGCGTCTAGCGTCCGCGTCACGCGTCCGATTGTCACGATGTGCGCCGTCGTCCGCTTTGCCCCGTTTCTCGACCATACCTTGCTGGCTCCCGAAGCCACGGCGGCCGACATCGACCGGCTCTGCGACGACGCGGCGCATCATGCCGTCGCGGCGGTCTGCGTCCACCCGCGGTGGGTGCGGCGGTGCGTCGAGCGACTGCGGGGGACGGCGATCCCGACCGCGGCGGTCGTGGGCTTCCCGTCGGGCGCGCACGTGAGCCGAGTGAAGGCACTGGAGGCAGCGGTGGCGATCGAGGATGGGGCGCGGGAGCTGGACGTGGTCGCGCCGCTCGGCGCGGTGTGCGCGGGCGCCTGGGGCGAGGTCGAGGATGACCTCGCGGCCGTGATGCAGGTATCGGCCACGGTGCTGGTGAAGGTGATCGTCGAGTCGGCGGCCCTGACGCCGGACCAGATCGTGCACGTGTGCCGAGTGGTGCGCGCATCGGGTGCGGGCTACGTGAAGACGAGCACGGGGTTCCACCCGCGCGGCGGGGCGACCGCCGCCGCCGTGCGCCTCATGCGCGAGACGGTCGGGGACGCGCTGGGCGTCAAGGCCTCGGGCGGCATTCGCGACTGCGCGGCCGCGGCCGCCATGTTCGCCGCCGGGGCGACCCGGATCGGCACCTCGCGCGGAGCCGAGCTCGCCGAGTGTGTCGGCGAGGGACCGCGACCGCTCGCGCACCTCGACCCGGCGCGCGATCGCGTGGCCACGGCGGCGGCGACGGGAACGTCGGCGGCGGCGCCGTGACGACGGCCGCGTATCCGGCGCCGACCAACTACCTGAACCGCGAGCTCAGTTGGCTCGCGTTCAACGAGCGCGTGCTGCACGAGGCGTTCGATGAGCGGAACCCGTTGCTCGAGCGGCTCAAGTTCCTCGCCATCCATGCGACGAACCTCGACGAGTTCTACATGGTGCGCGTCGCCGGGCTGCGGCGGCAGGTGCGGGCCGGCGTGGTTCAGGTGTCGCCCGACGGGATGACGCCCGCCGAGCAGTTGGCGGTAATCGGCACCCGGGTCAACGCCCAGCTCGCCGAGGTGCAGACCTGCCTCCATCAGCGGCTCCTGCCGGCGCTCGCCGCGCGGCGTGTGCGGCTCGTGCCGATGGCCGACCTCTCGCCGTCCGAGTGGCTCACGGTGGACGGCTTCTTCGAGTCGCAGGTCTTCCCGGTGCTCACACCGCTCGCGGTCGACCCCGGGCACCCGTTCCCCTACATCTCCAACCTCTCGCTCTCGCTCGCGGTCGAGATCCGCGATCCGGTCACCGGCACGGACCACTTCGCGCGGGTCAAGGTGCCGAAAAGCCTCCCGCGCTGGGTCCCGTTCGGCCGGCCGTTCCAGTTCGTCCCGCTCGAGCAGGTCATCGGCGCCAATCTCGGCGCCCTCTTCCCCGGGATGGAGATCCTCGGGTGGTACGCCTTCCGGGTCACCCGGTACTCGGATCTCGACCTCAACGCGACCGACGAGTCCGAGGATCTGCTCGAGGTCATCGAGCAGCAGGTGTTCGATCGGCGCTTCAGCGAGGTCGTGCGCCTCGAGGTGCAGGACACGATGCCGGCGCACCTGCGGGCCCTGCTGCTCGAGGAGCTCCGGGACGAGCAGACGCCGGAGCTGCCGGCCCTCACGGAGCACGATGTGCAGGCCGCGGGCTCCCTGCTCGACCTGGGCGACCTCATGTCGCTCGCGTCGCTCGAGGTGCCGGAGCTCCGGGACCCGCCGTTCACGCCGTCGATCCCGCTCGAGCTGCGCGACCCGCACCGCTCGATCTTCGAGGTCGTGCGTGAGCGGGATGAGCTGGTCCACCATCCGTTCGACTCCTTCACGGCGTCGGTGGAGCAGCTCCTCGAGGCCGCGGCCGCGGACCCGAACGTGCTCGCGATCAAGCAGACGCTCTATCGCACGTCGGGCGATACCGCCATCGTGCGGGCGCTCACCGACGCCGCGCAGCGGGGGAAGCAGGTCGCCGTCCTGGTGGAGCTTCAGGCTCGGGGAGACGAGGCGAACAACATCACCTGGGCCCGGACGCTGGAGGACGCCGGGGTGCACGTCGCCTACGGGCTGCCGGGACTCAAGACGCACACCAAGATCGCGCTCGTCGTCCGGAAAGAGGCGGACGCCATTCGGCGCTACGTGCACATCGGCACGGGCAACTACAACTCCAAGACGGCGCGGGTCTACACCGACTTCGGGTTCTTCACGGTGAGTCCATCGATCGGGGCCGATGCGAGTGATCTCTTCAACTCGCTCACCGGGTACTCGCGGCAGCGCCTCTACCGGAAGCTGCTGGTGGCGCCGGCCAACATGCGGACGAGAGTGATCGAGCTGATCGACCGCGAGGCGGCGTTCGCCCGCGCGGGGCGCGGCGGCCGGATCATCGCCAAGATGAACGCGGTCGTCGACCCGGAGACGATCGAGGCGCTGTATCGGGCGTCGCGGGCCGGCGTGGAGATCGACCTCATCGTGCGCGGGATCTGCTGCCTGCGGCCCGGAGTGGCGGAGGTGAGCGACCGCATCCGGGTGATCAGCATCATCGGCCGGTTTCTCGAGCACTCGCGACTCTGGCGGTTCGGCAACGGCGGCGCGCCGGAGTATTTCATCGCCTCCGCCGACTGGATGCCACGCAACTTCGACCGCCGGGTCGAGGCGGCGGCACCGATCGAGGACCCCAATCTCCATCCCCGGCTCGACACGCTCCTCGAGACGCTGCTACAGGACAACCGCGGCGCGTGGGAGCTGCGCAGCGACGGCACGTATCACCAGCGGTCCCCCGGCCTCGAGCCCGAGCGGTCGGCGCAGGTCATCCTCCAGCGGGAGAGCTGGGGCCGGGCGGTCGCGGCCGCGCCCGAGCCGCCACCGGTCGCTCCGGCCGCCCACCTCGAGCGCGAGCCGGCGGCGGCCGACGACTAGGCCCGGCGACCGACGCCGCGGCACGGAACGCGGGCCGGACACCGACGCCCCGTGTCACACGCCGGACGCCGGGACATGGGGTCGTCGGGACGTGGCGCGCGCCGGGCGTGGGCGCGGGATGCCAGACGCGGACGGCATCCCATGCCGTCCCGGCATCCGTGCGGGATGCGGGTCGCGGGCGGCATGAATGCCGCCCGGCATTGGTGCGGGATGCGAGTCGCGGGCGGCATGAATGCCGCCCGGCATTGGTGCGGGATGCGAGTCGCGGGCGGCATGAATGCCGCCCCTACGCGGGACATCCCGATGCCCCCCCGGTCGTTGGTGGTTGGGGCACCCACACGCCCGCCCGGGATCACGGCGTCGTCACCCAACCCGGTTGTTGCTGTTCCCGGTGCAGGGGCAATTCGCGTCGCGAATTGCCCCTGCACCATCAAACAAAAACCGTTCCGTTGGTGGCCGCGGGACGCGGCCGTTCCCGCCCCGGCATTGGTGCGGGATACGGGTCGCGGGCGGCATGAATGCCGGCCCGGGCGTCGGTGTGGGATGCGGGTCGCGGGCGGCATGAATGCCGCCCGGCATTGGTGCGGGATGCGAGTCGCGGGCGGCATGAATGCCGCCCCTACGGTGGCCGCGGGACGCGGCCGTTCCCGCCCCGGCATTGGTGCAGATGCGAATCGCGGGCGGCATGAATGCCGCCCCGACGGGGGCCGCGGGACGTGGCCGCCTATTCGATATCGCCGTCCTCGTCGTCGGTCGTGAACACCTGACCGTCGGGGGCGATGATCTCGACAGCCACGCCGGCGACCTTCTCGAGGAGCCGGGCCTTCCGACTCGCGCCCCAGAGCTCGAGCCGCACCGGCAGCGCGGGGCTGGCGGGGACCGCCGTGAGCCGCATCGCCCGGCCCAGCCAGCGGACCTTCACCCGCGCCACGGCGCTCGCATGCCCCCGATCGAACCCGTCGGCGACGCGAAGGATCGCGGCCAGTCGCTTCACCCGCCGGCGCGAGGCCCGGTCGAGCCGCCCGTACTCGGCGTGTGAGCGCTTGGGCGCCGAGCCGCGGTGATAGCGGGCGACGGTGGCGACGGCGACCTGCTCCTCGGGACTCATACCGAGCAGGTCGGCGTGCAGGATCAGATGATACGAGTGCTTGTGGTGCTTGTTGTAGTTGATGTGGTAGCCGATGTCGTGCAGGAGCGCGGCGTCGGCGAGAATCTGCCGGTCGCCGGGACCGCAGCCGATGCGATCGCCCACGGCGTCGAAGAGTTGGAGCGACAGCTCCGCCACATGGTGCGCGTGTGCTGCCTCGTAGTGTGAGCGCTCGGCGAGCACCCGGACCGACCGGGCGCGGGCCTCGCCGGGGTCGGCGATGGTCGGCGAGACCCGCGCCGTCTCGAGGAGCAACCCCTCGCGGATGCCGTACGCCGACACGATGATCTCGCGGGCCTCGACGCGGGCCACCACCTCGGCGACCACCGCCAGCCCGGCGACGATGATGTCGGCCCGTGCCGGGTTGAGCCCCGGCACGGCGGCCCGCTCGGCGAGCGGCATGTCCTCGAGCGCGAAGAGGATGTGCTCGAGCTCGACCCGCGGCACGCGCGCGGCGTGCACGGTCCGCGCGGTGGCGAGCTTCTGCCGGGCCAGATACATGCCCCCCAGATTCGTGAACGTGCCGCCCGATCCGATGACCTGCGCGCCGCGCCAGTCGCGGACCGGGAGGTGCCCGCGGAGCGCTTCCCGCACGTGACGCCGGAGATCCCGGATCCCGCGGCGCAGTGTACGACCCCCCTGCTGTACGGCCGGACCGAGGTACTGCTCGGTCAGGCGGATGGCCCCGAACGGCAGGGAGATCAGCCGGTCGAGCAGGCCGTCGGCGCTGAGCGCGAGCTCGATCGAGCCGCCACCAATGTCCATGACGAGGGCGCGTCCCACGCCCAGGTCGAAGTGGGCGAGGGCGCTCCGAAAGGTCAGCCGCGCCTCGTCGTCACCGGCCAGCGCCCGGACCCGGAGCCCGGTCTCCGCGCGGACGCGGTCGAGGAACGCCTTGCCGTTCGCCGCTTCGCGCACCGCGCTGGTCGCGACCGCCTCGATCCGCTCGGCCCCCAACTGCCGCGCCAGCGTCGCCATCCGACTGAGGCTGTCGAGGGCCGCCTGCATCGACTGCGCACCCAGCTCACCGGTCGCAGTGACACCTGCCCCGAGCCTGGGCTGCGCCTTGAGCTCGTCGACGACCCGGATCGAGCCGGCAGCCGAGACGTCGGCGACGATCTGCCGGATGGAGTTGGAACCGATGTCGATGGCGGCGACGCGGACGGCGCCGCCTTCCCTGGCCCGCGGCGACGGCGGCGGCCCGCCTCCGCTCCGGAGCAGCGCCGTCGCCGCCATCGTCGTCCTATCGCCCGCTGTCCACGCCGCCCCCCCCCCCCCCCCCCCCCCCCCCCCCCCCCCCCCCCCCCCCCCCCCCCCCCCCCCCCCCCCCCCCCCCCCC
>Ga0209062_1003823_pt1 | contig 16742 bp, 17 predicted proteins | sample Coa_R2_2_FD_187158 | JGI IMG/M metagenome (GOLD analysis project Ga0209062, IMG submission 187158) | Surface soil microbial communities from Centralia Pennsylvania, which are recovering from an underground coalmine fire - Coalmine... | ecosystem: Environmental > Terrestrial > Soil > Unclassified...
GCCTCCCGAAGAGTCGGGAGTCTGAACAACGAATCATGATCGGAAGTCAGTGACCGAATAGATGGCTGGTGGAACCAACAGGTCCACCGCAGGATTCTGAAAGCGGGCCTTGGTCGATGAGCAAAAATCAAAAGCAACACCAACACCAAAACCTTCTACGAAGGGAAAAGCAAAACCTGAAAACCCTTCGCACGGACAAGTGTCTCTTGACAACGCCGACACGGTTATAGAGGGTGCCCCACCCTTGGCTTCTTTTGCCGTGGGTGGGTGATCGCCCTCTCCATGGCATACTGACCGGGTGCCCACTAATCGTTTCGACGCGATCGTAATGGGTGCTGGCGCCGCCGGATTGATGTGCGCGATCGAAACCGGCAAGCGCGGCCTCCGCGTCGCGGTACTCGAGCACGCAGATCGCCCCGGCAAGAAGATCCTCATCTCTGGCGGAGGACGCTGCAACTTCACCAACATTCATTGCACGCCGGAAGATTTCATCTCGGCAAACCCACACTTCGCCAAATCTGCGTTGGCTCGTTACACACCTGCTGACTTCATTGCGCTAGTCGAGAAGCATCGCATCGCCTATCACGAGAAGACGCTCGGCCAGCTTTTTTGCGACGGCTCCTCTCGCCAGATCCTTGACATGCTCCTGGAAGAGTGCCGTGTCGCGAATGTCCAGATCTTTCTGAAGACGCAAGTACGCGAAGTCACTCGCTCCACCGAATTTGTCTTGCGCACCGGCGAAGTGGAGTTTCGAGCGCCTGTGCTCGTCATCGCTACCGGCGGGCTTTCTATCCCGAAAATAGGCGCCACCAGCTTCGGCTACGATCTTGCCCGTCAATTTCGACTGAAAATCCAGGAACCACGGCCAGCTCTCGTACCTCTCGTATTCGCCCCTGCAGACCGCAAAGATTATTGTGAGCTCGCAGGTGTGTCGGTTGAAGTCATCGCGTCTACCCGCCAGCAGAGCTTCCGCGAAAAACTGCTGATTACCCATCGCGGACTCAGTGGACCGGCCATCTTGCAGATCAGTTCGTATTGGAAGCCGGGTTTACCAATCACCCTTGATCTGGCGCCCGGTCGGCAGATCGCCCCCGCGATTCGTAATGCCAGGATACGCGACCTCTCTGCGGCGCGCCGCGCGCTCGACCACGTACTCCCTAATCGCTTTGCTGCTCGCTGGCTGCAACTCCGTCCGCCCTCCGGATATACGAATCAAGCGATCGACGAATTTGAACGGCAGTTACACACGTGGAGAATCACTCCAGCCGGTACGGAAGGATTCCAAAAAGCCGAGGTAACAGCAGGCGGCATTGACACAGATGAGTTGTCTGCTAGGACCATGGAATGCCGAAACATTCCGGGACTCTTCTTTATCGGCGAAGTCGTTGATGTCACTGGTCATCTCGGCGGCTTCAATTTCCAGTGGGCATGGGCGTCGGGCGTGGCAGCGGGTCAATCGCTCTGATCGCCCCGAACCAATCGTTTACGCTGAGCGCGGCTGAATCATCAGAATCGCTTTTGTCCTCGCCTTGTAGACCCAGAAAGTACCGAGGTAACTGGCGCGGGTGCCTCTGTGGCATTACACTCCGCCTTTATGGCAGAACGTTTCATTTGCAACGTCTGTGAGCTTCCGGAAGAACGCTGCGAGTGCGAGCGTTACTGCTGCCTCTGCATGGGTTCCCACAATACGCGGTTATGCCATGACGGCCAGTACTACTGTCTGGAATGCCGCGAAGCCTGCGACCTGCAGGCGCAGAACTAAGAGAGCACTATCGTGCGGCGATCTGATCGCAAGATCGCTCTTCTTAGCATTCCGCATCTTCTCACTTTCTTCCCCAGCATCTTATTAGCAAGGGGCTGAGATTGGACGCAACTGACGCGTCCGGATGAGGTGCCTCTTGTCCACAAGTGGCAATTCAGCGCAGCGGGAAGTTGTTCTCTGCATCGACGACCGGAAAGATGCCCTGGCAATCCGAGTACTGCTTCTGCAGACTTTCGGTTACGACGCTATGTCCGCACATGATTATGCTTCGACGTTTCAGATCCTTGAGAATAAATTCGTTGATGTCGCCATCATCGACGATCACCTCGCTGGTCAGAGAACGGTGAAACGCTGGCGCGCCGAATTCGGCAGCATTACCCGCATCGAAAGCGCCCAGAAGTCAGTGGACGTTTTCCGTGTGAAGGGCACCTCGCCCACCGGCCTGACGCAAACCCTTGAGCAACTGCTCTATTCCAAAAGAGAAGAGGATCGACCTTCTGTGCAGGAACGCAATCTGGAATTGCGCAAACGAGCCGGCAATCTGGTGGAAGAAAGCAGGAAAAGGTTGGGCAACGACTCTCACCGGAAATAGCCGTTCGTCGAAACTAAATGACCACGGCTTCCTTGTATTCTCCAAAGACCTTCCGCATCGTGTCGGAGATTTCGCCCACAGTAGCGTAGTTTTCAACTGCATTGATAATGGCCGGCATCAAATTCTCGCCATTTCGCGCCAGTTCTTCCAGCCGCGCAAGCGCATCGCGCCAGGCACCCGGGTTTCGTTTCGCACGCACGGCCCGCAGTCGCTCAATCTGTTTGCGCTCCAGTGACTCATCGATCCGCAAGATCGGAACAGGCGTTTCTTCTTCCAGGCGGAATCGGTTCACGCCAACTACTACCTGCTCAAGCCGTTCCACCCGCTGCTGAAATTCATACGATGCGTTCTGGATTTCCTGCTGCACGTAACCGCGCTCGATCGCCTTCAGCATCCCCCCCATGGCATCGATTTTTTTCAGATAAGCTTCCGCTCGTTGCTCAATCTCCTCCGTCAACGACTCCACGTAATAGGAACCCGCGATCGGATCTACCGTCTGTGCCGCACCCGACTCGTAAGCAATGATCTGTTGCGTACGCAGTGCAATGCGCGCCGCTTGCTCGGTCGGTAGCGCGAGCGCTTCGTCAAAGGAATTCGTGTGCAGTGACTGGGTTCCACCGAGCACCGCCGATAGCGCCTGCAACGCGGTCCGAACGATGTTGTTCTCAGGTTGTTGAGCCGTGAGCGACGAACCCGCGGTCTGCGTGTGAAATCGCAGCATCCATGATTTCGGATTTTTTGCCCGGAACTTGTCTCGCATGATGCGTGCCCACATGCGTCGCGCAGCGCGGAACTTGGCAATCTCCTCGAAAAAATTGCTGAAGGATGCAAAGAAAAAAGATAGCCTTGGGGAAAAAGTATCGACATCCAGGCCTTCATCAATCGCGGCTTGAACGTAGGTCATGCCGTCTGCCAGCGTGAAAGCCACCTCCTGCACCGCTGTACATCCGGCTTCGCGCATGTGATACCCGGAGATCGAAATCGTGTTCCACTCAGGTACTTCCTTATTCGCGAACGCAAAAATGTCGGTGACGATTCGCATCGCGGCCTGTGGCGGATAGATGTACGTTCCGCGCGCGATGTATTCCTTCAGAATATCGTTTTGTACGGTACCCGAAAGCTTGCGCACCTGCGCGCCGGTTCTCTTCGCAACGGCAATGTAGAGCGCAAGCAGAATCGCTGCCGTTGCGTTGATCGTCATAGACGTCGAGATTTTTTCCAGATCGATGCCATCGAAGAGGCGCCGCATGTCTTCGATGGAATCAATCGCTACACCTACTTTGCCAACTTCGCCCATTGCCAATGGACTATCGGAGTCCAAGCCGATCTGTGTGGGAAGGTCAAAAGCTACCGAGAGCCCCGTTGTCCCGTTCTGCAGTAGGTACTTGTAGCGTCGGTTCGACTCTTCGGCGTCCCCCATGCCGGCGTACTGGCGCATGGTCCAGAGCCGGCCGCGGTACATCGTGGGGTGAATACCGCGCGTAAATGGAAACTGTCCCGGATAGCCAAGCTGTTGATCGTAGTTCCACCCCTGGAGATCTGCCGGTGTGTAGAGTGGATGCACTTCAATATTCGAACTGGTCTTTATCGATTCTTCGGTCTGCGCACTCTTCGCGGAGGCAGGCGCGGTTTTCACATGGTCAGCCACGGTGAGACCTCAATCACGGTTTGCGTCCGGCACGCATGAAGTTACTTAGGGCGAAGTATCCGAAGAGCAAAGCGAACCCTGCAACGAGGATTACGCGTCCCGGCCCTGCTTTTCCTGCCGCATAACTGCGGTACTCGCGCACGCAGGCGAGGGTGCCGATGGTTGCGAACGCCAAGAAGAATACACCCGTCACCTGATGCCAGAGAACCGAAAGCACGTGCGAGACGGAGTGGAAAAAAGAGCTGAAGCCCCGATACGTAGCCTTGAACCAGCGATTGCCACTGGCTTTTTGCCCCGCCATTCGCCCTACAACCCGTGCGACAGCGGCGGTCTTCCGAGTTCCACTGATTTCCGGCACCTTCTGATTCTAACAAGCTGGCAATCAACTCAACCGGAGCCGCATGGGCCGCATCCAATAGACAGAATAAGGTTTTTCTGGCGGGCAACCACCCGGCTTTTTGGCAGCAGGGGGCCAAGTGAATCCTAAACTGAAGCACCTGATGAGAGAACTCGGCGAGGCGATCAACGAATCGCTTTCGGAGTCCGAAGAAATCGCAAAGGTTATTTCAAAGATTAAAGCAGGCGGTTACGACGTATTCCTGGTACTCGAGGCGACGATTGGGTTCAACAAGCAGGACGAAGAAGCAGAGGCTGAGAGAAGCGGCAGAAAAGCGGGCAATCCCGACTTCAAAGTTACCAATCAAGACGTAAAGTTTCTCAAGTCATTGCGTATTACGCTTGACGATGCCGCGTGACAGAAATCAGCAGTTCCACGCAACAAGTCTCGACAATCCGTGCCCTTGTGCTAACATCATGCGGCTTAAGCTAGTTGCACAAGGTTGAGTAGGGAGAGACTCGGCCTATGTAGCTGGCGGGGCACCTGAATGGTTCTCCCGTCTCGGTTATGTAACGTTGCACTTCAAATCGGTATTCCGGAAAAGGCATGAAGGACACGCTTGGAGTCTTGCTGGCCGGAGGAGCTGGAGAACGCCTGTATCCGCTCACTCGCGATCGCGCCAAACCAGCAGTTACATTCGGCGGAATTTATCGAATTATCGATATCACTCTTTCCAACTGCATTAATTCAGACCTTCGCCGAGTTTACATACTCACCCAGTACAAGGCCCTGTCGCTGAATCGTCACATCCGCGAAGGGTGGAGCATCGTTGCCCGGGAACTCGGCGAGTTTGTGGAGATCCTGCCACCGATGCAGCGTGTCAGCGCAAACTGGTACATGGGTACTGCAGACGCGGTGTATCAGAACATCTACTCGATCGGTGCCGAGCAGCCGAAGCATGTCCTGATACTCTCCGGTGATCACATTTACAAGATGAACTATGGCCTGATGCTCGATCAGCACCGGGCCTCCGGCGCCGACGTCACCCTGGCAACGATCCTGATTGAACCCGAAGATACCTATCGCTTCGGAGTGGTCGATATCGACCGCGGTGGCCGAATTACCGGATTCCAGGAAAAGCCAAAGATTACCGATATCCGCTCGCCCTATAACCCGCGCATGGTTTCGGGATCGATGGGCATTTATCTGTTCAACACGGACGTGCTCATCCCGGTGTTGTTGAAGGATGCCGAAGACCCGAATTCCAGCCACGACTTCGGCCACGATATCCTGCCGAAGATGGTCGACGACTACCACGTCTACTCCTTCAACTTTATCGACGAGAATAAAAAAGAAGCGTTGTACTGGCGCGATGTGGGAACGCTCGAAGCCTACTACGAGGCCAACATGGACCTGGTGGCAGTTTCGCCAGTATTCAATTTGTATGACAAAGACTGGCCGCTGCGCACGCACCAGCGGCAGTACCCTCCAGCAAAGTTTGTGTTTTCCGAGCCCGGCCGTACAGGCAGCGCCGTCGATTCCATCGTCTCCGCCGGATCGATCGTTTCCGGTTCCGCAGTTCGCAGCAGCGTGCTGTCACCCGACGTCCGCGTAAACTCCTATGCCGATGTCGACTCCAGCATTGTCTTTAGCCACGTCAATATCGGCCGCTACTGCCGCATTCGGCGAGCCATCATCGATCGCGACGTACATATTCCCGAAGGAACCGTGATCGGCTATGACACCGAAGTCGACCGCCAGCGCTACTTCGTCACCGAGACCGGTATCACGGTCGTGACCCGGGACTATTCGCTCTTCGAAAGCCCGGTAGCAGTCGATTACTTCACGCAAGAATGAATCTTGTTCATTCACTTCACTGTCCCGCCCATTGCATCTGCGACAGTAAAAGTCATGCTCGTGCTTTCGTTCGCATCGCTGGTTCGATCTTCTTTCGGATTCGGAGAAGCACTGTTCGCAGTGCCGTTGCTGGCATTAATGATGCCCGTCAAAGAAGCCGCTCCTCTCGCGGTGCTCGCGTCCATCACGGTGGCGGCGATTGTCCTCGTGCAGGACTGGTCAGACGTGAATGTGCGTAGCGCCAGCCACCTTGTGCTTTCAAGCATAGTTGGGATACCGCTCGGCCTGCTGTTTCTGACGAAAATACCCGAGCCAATCGTGAAGGCAGGTCTGGGCGGTCTCATCCTTGGCTTCTCGATTTTCTCTCTAACAAGTACAAGGCCGTATGAACTCAAAAATGATGGCAAGGCGTGGATCTTTGGTTTTAGTGCCGGCGTACTTGGAGGCGCGTACGGAATGAATGGACCCCCGCTGGTGATCTATGGCGCATTGCGCGGTTGGTCTCCACGGGAATTCCGTGCCACGCTGCAGGGTTATTTCTTCCCCGCAAGTCTCATCATCATGTTTGGATTTTGGATTTCCGGCCTGTGGACTCGCGCGATCACGCGTTACTACCTGGTATGTTTGCCGGCGCTGATCATCGCGGTGCTCGTGGGGAGAGTCATCAACCGGCGAATGCATCCCAGTCGTTTCCTTCGCTACGTGTATGTTGCTCTCACGCTCATCGGTCTGGTGCTGATGGCACAGGCCGTTCGCTAATCTTAGCTGACTAGATAACCGCGATGGTGGCACAGCTTCGCGTCCGCTGTGAGAAGGCCGGCCCACCGAAGTTGGCTCCGGAGAGAATCTGAGGGTCATCCCATTTCCTCGGCTTGTGGCGAGGTGGGCAGTCATCCTTCTCTCACATTGCTTGCCTCTCATACGTGGCATCCCGGGATTCCTCACGCTGCTACGCTTGCGCGCACCACAGCGGCTTTCCTTGGCAGCAGCGCAAGCAGCACGATTCCGATCACGCCGAAGGCGGCCACAGCGAACCTCATTTCACGATCGCTGGGACTCTGAAATGCCATGATCGTCATGACGAAAGCATGTGCGATGCTCGACCATGCCGCAAACGCGATCAGGCTCCGATGCGCCGAAGGACTCCGCGCCGCGTTCAATAGGAACACTCCTAATGTGACGTAAATGCTGAGCATCATCACGTCCGAGTATCCGGAATGGTCGTGATGCCACAGCGTCATGGCGATAGGGTAGACAAAAACAACGAAGAGCAGCCCGACCACGACCAACGTCACTTTCAGTATGCGCTCTCGATTCATCGTGATTCCTCCAGTTCACATTCCGCCGGCTACGGGCACATACGCCGCACGATATCTCAAACGTAGTTGCTTGTATTTTTGTTTTGCCGGTTCCGCCAACTCTACACGCAGCTTGTGACGCTTGCCATCGAGCACTTCCGGCTTGAATCCCAGCTCATAGCGAAAGTGCAGCTGGCGCAGAATCTCCTGCAGTCCTGACGCGTATGTATCCGGAGTTACATCCAGGTATTCTCCACCCGTCTGCGCGGCGATATAGTGCGCCACTTCTTTTTGTTCATCGAGCAGGAAATGAATCCGCGGCGATCTGGTGTCTCGTAACCCGAACGCAATAGCCGAAGTCTCTAAAAGCTCGTTAATGAAGTGATTCGCCTCGCCTTTCGGCATGCCGCTGTAGTCGCCGTAGAGGAATATCAGCACCGGTAAAGGCTCGGGCTTAGTCGCGAGCGAGTTGTCGATGATCAACTGCAGTGTTCTTTGAAGCGCCAGTTCCCCGGGGCGGTTAGTCTGAGTAGCATTCGGACCTGATGCCAGCGCTTGCTCGAGCTCTGAACTCCCTCGCTCAACATTGTGCGTCGGCAGCAAATCGAGTGCGGCATCGCCATTGTCACACCAGTGAGCGACGGCGACTGTGTCCTGCTTCGTGAGGTCGCGAAGCGCGGGTTCAAGCCGGCTCGCCTGTCCGGCGAACAATCCTGATCCTCTCGTCTCCCAACCTTTCATGCTGCATTGCACGACAAACCACAGCGAAAGACTTCGCGCGGAAGAGCCGGTATCGAATGTCTTGATCGCGACCGGGCGATCATTATCGAAGAGTTGAAAATCCTGGCGTGTCAGAGTCTCGTTCGAAAGGCCATTCCTTGGATCCAGGGCAACAACATCCACGAGCACTAAGTCGGACGTACTGTGAAATGTAGCGGCGAAGTTATCGTGCTTGTCCTCGGCTAAAGCTGCCGTGCGGATCAGGCAGAGTCCTGCCATCGCAAGCCATAGTAGTTTGCCCATCCTCCACCTTAAGCGCATCCACTTCTTTGACTCTGCCGAATGCGACAAATAAACAGTAGAACTAATGGATTTCCCCCGCAGAACTGATTCCTTTTCGGCAACCTGATCCAATCGAATCACAGGCCGGAGTGCGTTTCTGCCCAGAAACCGGGGCAGCTCTGCTATACAATCGCCTAGCCGTTTCCAAAAGAAACTTCTTGTCGCCCGCTTGCGTATGTCCTTACTTGGCAAGCGCAGCGCTGGAACGCCAAATCGACTTTAGCCCAAGGGAGCCTCGGGTGGACGACGCCCAAGTGGTAGCAACACTGGTCCGCCGGTGTGTCGCGGGAGACGCGGCCGCCTGGGAGGACATAGTGCGTCGCCTCAATCGGCGTATCTATAACATTTGCTATCGCTTTACCGGTTCCGGCGATGACGCCCAGGACCTTACCCAGGAAGTTTTCGTCAAGATCTACCGAACTCTAGGCAGCTTCGACGTGGAAAAGGGTTCTTTCATCACTTGGGTGACTGCAGTCACTCGGAACCTTTTAGTCGACCACTTCCGCAAGACCAAGCAGGACCGCGTCACCGACTCCCTCGACAATACAGGGGCGGAAGACGAAGACCTTCTTCCGCTTAGCGAGCAACTCGCGGATAATGGCCCGTCCCCAGATGTGAGGGTGCATCGTCGCGAAACTCAGGAAATGGTGCAGCAGGCCCTGCAGAAGCTGTCGCCAGAGTTACGGGAAGCAGTGATTCTAAGGGACTTACAGGATATGGACTATAAAGAAATTGCCCTTGCCCTGAAGGTCCCGGAGGGTACCGTGAAGTCACGAATCAATCGTGGCCGTGTGGAACTTGCACGGCTGCTTTCACGTACTTATAGGCAGGTGATGTGATGCAAGGCGAGTTCCAAAACGGGTTCAAGTGCGCAGATTTTGACGCACTTCTTGCAGAGGCCATTGATGGCACTCTGACCGGAACGCAACTAATGCGTTTCGAGGCCCACCGGGAGTCTTGCGCCCAGTGCAGTCTGCTCTTCACCCAAGCGAGGGCAGGCTACGAATGGCTGGAAGCATTACCCGAGGTGGAGCCTCCGGTCGCTCTGGTGAAACAGATCCTGGCGGCCACTCAGGAAACAGCCCGCGCCGAAACCGTTGCGCGGCACGCACGCCAAAGTTGGACGGAGCGCATCCGCGAACTGCTGTCGGCAAAAGTGCGGCCGGTGTTTGCGGCCGTTGCTCAACCGCGCTTCGCGATGTCGTTTGGAATGGCGTTCTTCTCTGTCACGCTGATGTTGAACGTCACCGGCGTCAGGCTTACCAGTTTGAAGCACGTGGACTTGAGGCCAAGCAGCCTCGTGCGCGGTTATTACGAAACTACAGGAAGATTAGTGAAGTATTACGAGAACATTCGCTTCGTTTATGAGATCGAAACCCGGGTCCGGGAACTGAAACGCGCAGCTACTCCGGAGGAAAAACCATCCGGCACAGATAAACAACAGGACCGCAAAGAGCAGAATCGAGGCAACGATCGCGAAAAAAAATACGAGAACTACAGCCGTGAGGATTCTCAACCGTACCTGGCCACGACAGGTAATGGACTCCAGGACGTACTCGCGGCCGTTAGGAGATGGTCATGAACTGCACAGTACATCCAGAGAGTGCAGCAATTTCTTACTGCCGGACTTGCGGCAAGCCCATGTGCGAAATCTGCCGCAGGAACGTGCGCGGCACCTACTATTGCGAGGAATGTCTTGCAAACCGGCTGCAAGACGCGATTCCGCCGGCAGCTCCCGTCGGCACCAGTGTCCCTATGCCGCCTCCGGTTGATGCGCATGCCCCCAGCCCCGGGCTGGCTGCCATTCTCGGCTTCATTCCCGGCGTTGGCGCGATGTACAACGGACAATTCGCCAAGGCTCTGGTGCATGTGCTGATCTTCATCAGCATCATCTGGATTGCGTCGAATGGTTCCGGTTTCTTTGGAATCTTTATCCCCTTCTTCGTGTTCTACATGGTTTTCGACGCGTACAAGACGGCGCGCGCGCGCGAACTTGGGCTTCCGCTGCCGGATCCGTTTGGCATGGAAGCATTGTTCGGTGGCGGTTCGCCTCGTCCTGCCCCGCCACCTGCGCCGGTAATGCCACCTCCTGCATCGCCAGGAACAACTCCCAATGTTGCGGCAGGCGCTGTTAACCCCAATGCTGCAGGATTCGTCACGGATACTACTCCGGCTCAGGCCCAGACCGCTGAGCAGTATTGGCAGAATTATCCGGCTAATCTCGGAAGCCAGATTCGCAACGATGTCTACGAAAACATGCGGCAGCACGATCTCGGGCGCCGGCGGAGCAGTGCCGCTCCCATTGGAGCGATCGTTCTGATCGGCCTTGGTGCGTTGTTCCTGCTCGACAACATTGGCTGGTGGCACTTCGATTTCAACCGCTTCTGGCCTTTAATTCTGATTGCGATTGGTGTCTGGCTGCTGATCCGCCGCCTGGGCCTGCTTGACACGCACAGGAAGGATCAACAGTAAGGAGGGCGTGATGGAAAACTACGTTCCCAATCGCTTTTGTCAATGTGCAAGGTGCCGTCTCAACGGTGTTATGGGACCAGCAATCCTGATCACGCTGGGCGTGCTGATTTTATTGAGCCAGACCGGCATGGCTGACTTCAACCGTACCTGGCCGGTGATTCTCATTGTGGTAGGCGCCATCAAAATTCTGCAGAGCAGCGCCTCCACCGAGGGTCACGTCCCGAGATACTTGACGCCGGGTCCACCGCCACCGCCTCCTCCGGTTGCCAGTTCCACCCCGCAGCCGCCGCAAGGCAATTCCGGGCAGGTGCAAAATGTCTGACCAGTACTATGAGCACCGCCGCTCCCTCGGCGGGCCAGTCATCCTGATTCTCATCGGCGTAGTTATTCTGCTGGTGAAGACCCGAGTGATCAGCGGATCGCTTGTCGCGCATTGGTTCGCTCACTATTGGCCGCTGCTGCTGATCCTGATCGGCATTATCAAGTTGATCGAATACTACTTCGATAAAGAGCGCGGCGCGCCCGCACGCGGTGTGGGTGCGGGGCTGATTATCCTCGTTATCATTCTCATCGTGTTCGGGCTCATGGCCTCATCCGCGGAGCGCGTGAACTGGTCCGCGCTGGGCGGCGAGTTGAACATACCCGACGACAGCGACTTCATGGCAGGTGTCTTCGGAAGCAATTACAGCTACACCCAGACCCTGCAGCAGGATTTTCCGAAAGATGCTTCGCTACGCGTTGTTGTTTCCGATCGCGGCGACGTCACCATCACTACTTGGGATCAACCCTCAATCAAGGTCGAGGTGAGCAAGAAGGTCCGTGCGCGAGATCAGAACGAAGCTAACAAGATCGACGAGAACACACACCCCACCATCAACACCGAAGGCAATGTCGTCACGTTAAACGCCAACACCTCCGGCGCAGGCACCGGCGCGGCAGAATCGGATCTGAACATCTACATACCTGCGAAAGCGGCTGTCGATATCTCCACCCGCCGCGGCAGTATCACGTTGCAGGATCGCCAGGGAGACGTCCGCGCCTCAACTACCCATGGCGACGTGACTGTCACCAACATCAACGGAAGTGTGAGCGCCGATATGCGCAGCGGCTCCATTACCGCTGACAAGATTACTGGAAACCTGCAGGTGAACGGGCAGGTGAATGACACGAACATTTCCAACGTTAACGGCAGCGTGCGCCTTACCGGTGAATACTTCGGCCAACTGAACCTGGCCAAGATTGCCGGCGGAGTAACCTTCCATACCTCGCGTACAGATCTTGAACTCGGCAAGCTGGATGGCGATCTTACGATGGAATCAGGCGACCTGCGCGCGAGAGAGATTGCCGGCCCTGTGCGGCTGGTCACCAAGTCCAAGGACATTCACCTGGACGGAGTCACGGGTGACGTCAAGTTGGAAAATGAAAATGGACTGGTGGAAGTACATGCCGACAAACTGCCTCTCGGCACGATGAATATCAGCAATAGCAATGGTGACATCAAGGTCGCCGTGCCTTCGAAGGCGCAATTCGATGTGGAAGCCCGCGCTCAGAACGGTGAAATCAATACCGATTTCAACGGGATCAAAGTCGAGAATAGCGGCGACAACAGTCAGGCCAGCGGTTCCAACGGTAGTGGCGGGGCGAAGCTGCAGATTTCCAACGAGCACGGAAACGTCGACATTCGCAAGCTCTCGTAGGCTTTTTTGAGGTAAATCCCTCAATCTCTTCTTCGGTAAAAGCGTGGCCTGAAGCGGCCGGATTTTATAGCACGCGAAAGCTGGGGAGACTCCTGTCTCCACTTTTTGGCTGACTGAATCGTTTCTTCCGCTTTACTCAGCGTTGAAGCTCCGATCGCATAGATTGTCAATGTGGAAAAGCTGTGCAAATTATTTTGCTGTGAGTTTTCCACATCAGTCTAAGTTGAAGTTTTTGTGCTACTCAGGCCCCACATTCGGGTTACTATGAGCCAAGATTTACACATGTGAGGGCCCCTTTTATTCAGCTTTCACGCGCGTCGTTTACTCTGATTGATAACCGGACCCAGTGTTCATAAAAAGCAGTTTACGCAGTCATAGGGATTGTCATGAAGACCCCACGCATTCTTTCTATCGATTACGATCCCGCTGTATTAAGCAGCCGTAACGCAATCTTGGAGCGGGCCGGGTACGCCGTGGTCCCTGTCTCAAACGCAGAGGAGTTCTGCGACTTGCTTCGTCGCGAAAACTTTGATCTGGCGCTGCTAGGCAGTTCGCTTTCGCTTCCCGAGAAAAAGACAATCTGCACAGAAGTGAAGCAACACACGCCCAACGTTTGGGTCATCGCATGTTGCCGCGGAACTGAAGTGATGGAGGCGGTCCAGGAAAAGGATCTTGTCGATGCTGTTGTCGATCCCTTCGATGGCGGCCCCACAGCGTTGATCCAGGCAGTCAGTATTCTTCTGCTCTTCCAGCAGTATTGCGAAGATCTGAAACAGCTTCGTAAAGCGCCTGAGTCCGTGCCTCCGAAGTGGAAACGCACGGAAGCTTCGTAAATTCGGAGCCGCACAACCTCTTCCAACCATCACTTCAAGGGTACTTTTTGTCCTTCGGGACCAGATGATCACTGTGCTCGCCGTAATCTGCTAGCGTAACCTAATTCCTTCATGACCGAGCACTCCGAACACAAGCGATTGCGCGTTGTCATCGCGTTCTCGCTCGTCTACATCTTCTGGGGCTCGACCTATCTCGGCATCCGCATCGGCATAGAACACCTCCCGCCTTTGGTAATGACAGGAACACGTTTCACCATCGCCGGTGTGCTCATGCTGGCGTATTGCGCCACAAACGGTCGCGAGATTCGCATTTCATTGCCGCAGGCTGTTCGATTGGCAGTTATTGGAATCCTGTTGCTGACGATGGGCAACACTATCCTTGCCTGGGCGGAACTGTCTGTGCCAACCGGTCTGGCGGCACTGATTGTCGCAGTCACACCGTTGTGGATGCTGATCTTGGAAACCTGGGTGTTCCGCAGCACGGACCGTGTCTCCCCAGCTGGGATTCTCGGGCTGGTACTGGGATTCGCCGGCATCACGGTGCTGCTCTGGCCGCAATTGATGAACACCTCCTCGATCGGTCGCCGTGAATTGCTGGGAAGTCTCAGCTTGCTGGGTGGTTCGTTTTGCTGGTCGGTGGGATCGTCCGTTTCAAAACGGTGGCAAAAGGGGATCGATCCGTTCTCAGCCAGTGCGTGGCAAATGGCGTTCGCTGGAACAATAAACTTGCTGCTTGCACTTTTGCTTGGCGACTACGCACACGCCACATGGACGACTCGCGGAGTTGCGGCCATTGCGTACTTGATCATTTTCGGTTCGTGGGTTGGATTCAGCGCTTTCATCTGGCTCATCCAGAACGTTCCGATGTCGAAAGTCGCGACGTATGCATACGTCAATCCGGTGGTGGCGGTCTTTCTCGGCTGGTTGGTCCTGCACGAGCACATCGACGGATATATTCTCGCCGGCTCGGCAATTATTGTGGTCGCAGTGTCGCTGGTAACAAGAGCCGAAATAAAGTCACAAAGAGGAACAGTGGAACATCAACCGTTGCCACTTGGAGAAACATGCGACTAACTTCTGCACACAGGAGGCAATGTGGCCGCCAACCCAGATTTACGATCCAAGGTGGAAACTCTGCGCTCTTAGGCAACCTATCGTTTGTTACTCCTGAGACAAAGACCTTTGCCGCACAGGTGACAGCCGAGAGCCGACAGCATTTCTACTTTCTCCTCCAACGCACCCCATCCCTGGTGATCTCGACGATGATCCCCTGCTGATTCAGTTCGCCGCGGATCGCATCCGCCCTCGCGAAGTTTTTCGCCCTGCGCGCTTCCTGCAATTCGGCGATCAGCTTTTCGATTTCGGCGTCGCCAACCGATGCTGACGCCGCAATCGCTCGTGCCTGTTCGCTGATCTTGTCCTGCTTGCCTTCCGACTCGGCCCACTCAATGATGCGTTTTACCTTCACCGCATCATCATCGTGCAACACGGCAAAGATCGCGTCGAACTTCTGCAATGCTTTCTGCAACGGCTCAACATCGCCCTGCTTCAACTGACCTGCATCTGCCGCAGCATTGGCGTCGCGCACCATATCGAAAACAGCAGCGAGTGCCTGCGCCGTGTTCAGATCGTCTGCCAGCGCCGACTCGATTCCCTGCACCGTCGCATCCGCAAGTTGCTGCATCGACGCCGACTTGCCTTCCGGCAGCTGCGCTTTCTGCAATCGCAGCGCAAACGTGCGCAGGCGCTCGACGGAATTCGCCGCCTGCGTCAGCCCGTCAAAGGTGAAATTCAACTGCTTGCGGAAAGGAACCGAGGTCAGCAGGAACCGGATCGACGACGGCTTGTGTCCCATCAGCACTAGGTCGCGTACGGTATAGAAGTTGCCGAGCGACTTCGACATCTTCTCGCCTTCGACAAGGAGAAACCGCGCATGCATCCAGAAATGCGCGAACTGTTTTCCCGTCAGCGACTCCGACTGCGCGATCTCGTTTTCGTGATGCGGAAAGATCAGGTCTTCGCCCCCGCAGTGAATGTCGAAGCTGTCACCCAGGTACTTCATCGACATGGTCGAGCACTCGATGTGCCAGCCCGGACGACCCGGTCCGATCACCGTATCCCAGGAAGCTTCGCCTGGCTTCGGCGCTTTCCATAACGCGAAGTCGCGGGCGCTGTCCTTCTCATACTCATCCACATCGACGCGTGCGCCGTCTTCCATGCCACTGAAGTCTTTCTTGGAAAGCTTTCCGTACTGCGGAAATGTCGAAATCCTGAAGTAATACGAGCCGTCGTCCGTGCGATACGCGTGACCGTTATCCACCAGCTTCTTGATGAACTCTGCCATAAGCTGGATATGATCGGTAGCGCGCACAATCTGCGGCTCTTCGATGTTCAGCGCCGCCGAATCTTCCAGGAAGGCCTGCGTGTACTTCTTCGTGTACTCGCCGATGGGAACGCCGGCCTGTCCGGCATTGCGAATGATCTTGTCGTCCACGTCGGTGATGTTGATGACGTGGCGCAGCTTGTAATGCTGCTTCAGGTAGCGCCGCAGGATATCGACGAAAACGAACGTTCGGAAATTGCCGATATGGCCGTAGTCGTAAACCGTCGGCCCGCAGGCATACATGCGGACTTCGTTGTCCTGCAACGGCCGGAATTCTTCGATTTTTCCCGAGAGCGTATTAAAGAAAGATGGCGCCATGGTCTGGGCAGCTAAAAGCAATCCTTGCTCGCGCCCATGGATATGCCACCACACAGATCGGGCCGCGGCGGTAAATCGAACTATCGATTGTAGGGGCGACGCTCGGAAGGGGTCAACGTAACGTGGGGGATAGCTATAGGAAGGGAAAAATCCGGCCACTCACTTTGTGGGATAAGTCTCGGGTGGGATAGGGATGGAAAAAGGCCGCAAGACGGAGGCTTGCGGCTCTCTATAATGTGCTGTATGGGAAACGTAAGCGGGGGGCGCTTTCCAACTTTCCCACAACCACGACGACTACGAACTACCTGAACCACGCTCAGCTATGGGATACGCATTCCAGGGGCAAGGCCACCCCATTCGAACTGCACCGGGCTGACGTAATTCAGCGTCGAGTGCAGTCTCGTGTGGTTATACCAGTGCAGCCAGTCGAGGGCTTCGTCTTTGCCTTGGCGACTGGTTTCAAAGTGCTGACCGTGCAGTCGT
>Ga0209062_1003824_pt1 | contig 16737 bp, 12 predicted proteins | sample Coa_R2_2_FD_187158 | JGI IMG/M metagenome (GOLD analysis project Ga0209062, IMG submission 187158) | Surface soil microbial communities from Centralia Pennsylvania, which are recovering from an underground coalmine fire - Coalmine... | ecosystem: Environmental > Terrestrial > Soil > Unclassified...
TTGCTCGACGTATTCAAGGGCGATGTAGGGCCGGCCTTCGGCGTCTCCGATATCGAACACTTGGACGATATTGGGATGGTGCAGGCGAGCGATGGCCGCGGCTTCTTGGCGAAAGCGCGCCAGGTCTCTGGGTCCCGCGTGGGTGCCGGCCAAGATCATTTTGAGCGCGACCAGCCGATCAAGCGCCACATGTCGGGCCTTGTACACGACTCCCATGCCGCCTCGACCCAGTTCTCCAAGGATCTCGTATCCGTTGACGACCGGAGGTTCGCGCGACGAAGAGGGTTCCTGAGTCGCCCCGGATAGCTCGGGCTTGAGACCCGAAGAGGGTGGGAACTCTTTGAGGTGCAAGAGAAAGGCGGTCCGAGAGTCCGAGATTCCCGCGGGGTCAACGCCGCAGTTGCTTCGCTGCAAGCGCGACAAACTTTGAAGCTCGTCCGTCGTCTCGGTCAGCCGTTCGAGCGCGATCTGGCAAGAGATGCACGAATCAACATGCTCCGCGAGGGCTGCTTGCTGAACGTCGATTAGCTCTTCTTCGAGCAACTGTTCCAATTCCTTCGGGGTCGGGCAGGGCCTCATGGCGCTTCTCCGTTACGTCCCTCCAGCTTGGCCACTTCTGTCGATAGCATCTTCTGCACTCGTCTTTTGGCCACGAACACCTGGGCGACCTGCATGGGGATGCGCTGGGCGGCTTCCGCTCCGGACAGACCTTCCAGGGCCGTCAGGCGAAAGGCCTCCCAGGTCTGCGGGGCTACACGCAATCGCACGCGTGCCATGGCTTCCTCCAACAGCTCGCGGTCGAATTCGGCCTCCAGCTGCTGCACCAGATCCGCACGGGCTTCGACGCTGTGCAGCATGTCCGCAACCCGACTGTCGCCGCTGCCGAGACCGGCTCGCTGTCGGCTTTCCAGGTAATCGCTCCAGGCGTGATGCGTCAACGTCTTGAGCCAGGCGCGGAAGCTGCGCGATGGATCGTAGTCAAAACTTCGCATCTTGTCCGCGAGTTTCAGCAGAACATTTTGCGTGACATCCTGCGCGTCGGCTTCCTGCAAATTCCATCGGCGGCACCAGGTGTATATCCGCGTGCCGTAGTGTTCGACGAATTCGGCCCAAGTCGCTTGGTTCGTCGGATCACGCCGCAACCGTCCCAGCAGAGTAACTCGGGTCTTGGAGTCGTGACCTCGTTCCATTCTCATTACCCCACGGGACGGCGAAATCTGGCATTTGCTTCAAACTTTTCAATCGGCGACTTGCATTCGCTCTTGCGGAGATGCAGCTTTCAGGGACTATCTCTCCCAGTTTAACAGGCTCAGCTCATCTTCCGGAAGGTGGAATGAGCAATCCTGTGCGGATGGTTCTAGCGTCGATGTGCCCAGTTAACTTGCATCGGCCCTAACATGGGTATAACAAACGAAGATTAAAAAGGGATGGGAAGGCCATGCTTTCCGTCGGAACGTTCGATCATGCTGGAAGTGGTTTCAAAACCCGGTGAGCAAGGGGGGCGTTGGTCCCCTGCTCAGGAGATAACAGAGGGCTAACGTCCCCCGCTCGCCGGGTTTTGAGCATCCATGTACGGAGAAGTCTGAGGCCGGCCCGCGGGCGTTGCCTGTGTCACAGGTGGGGTAGTTGCCTGTGTCACAGGGGGGGTAGGTGGCTGCATTACAGGTGGAGTAGGACTTGGCTGATTAATGTAGGTGTACGTCGCCGTATAAGGCCACGTCACGATGTCGCCGATGAGGCTGAGCGGCAGATCCGCGGCACAGAGTAGCATGACGGCCACCTGGGGACGTTGTTCCGGCTCCGGCTTGGGTTGTGTGCAGAAGCTAAATTCTCCGTTTTCCGCCTTCTTCATACACGCCACATCTTGTTTCACTCCGCCGAAGGGGATCACTCCGCCACTGTCGAGACCCTGCCTGGCCAGGTTTGCAACTGTCCCGCATCCCGCGATTGGCAGGCTTGCGAGCAGCAAAGCAACACAGATTATGCGAAAGGCCATCTCGCCATCTCCCTGGAAAGAGCGTGAGGATAGCAACGGGGCACGACCGAGCAAGACCAAAAGAACCATCGCCGCTCGCATGTCCGAGCCGCGCACGCAGCGCAGCGGAGTAAGCGGCCACGATTACCGCTTACTCCGCTGCGCTGCGTGCGCGGCTCGGACGGCGCAAGATGTTTGCCTACTTCGGGAGGCACACCACGATCACCGCTTTTCTACTCCCGCGTCGCGCCCAGGAGAAAGAGGCTCGTCGCCTATCAGCTTGTAGCCGCAGTCGGGGAGCGCTGTCGCGCCCGGCGGAGAGAAGCTGATCGGGAGCGTGTTGGGTTCGGGGAGCCGGCCGGGCTGGGCGGGGTTGAGGCCGGAGGCCTGCTCGGGCTGTTTGTCGGGGGCGGGGAGCTGCTCAGGCTGTTTGCGGGGAGCAGGGAGCTGGTCCGTCCCGGACGCATCGCTTCCTCTTTGCTGGGCTTGGTCAGGGCTGGGAGCGGGTTGAGGATGTGTTGGATCCGCATGACCGCATCCCAACAAACCGCCGCCGAGCGCTTGATAAACGTTTACGATGGCAGACAGTTGCTCCTGTTTGGTGTCGATCAATTCCAATCTCGCCTCCCAGAGGTCGCGCTGGACCAAGAGCAGATCCAGGTAGGTGACGCGGGCCTTCTCATCAAACCTGGGCTTCTGAAAGATTGAGAAGGCGAAATCGACTGCGGACACGAGCGCAGCCACCTGCTGCTTCTTGACCTCGATGCTCCTGCTGTAGTTCCGCACCTTGTTCACGCGGGTGACAACCTCGGTGTAGGCGTTGAGGATCACGCGATAGTAGTTGTAGACAGCCTGCAATTGCCTGGCGTTCGCGGTTTTGAAGTCGGCCTTGAGCGCTCTCTTGTTGATCAACGGCGTGATCAGGTCGCCGGCGACACTGACAAGCAAGGCGTCCGGAGTCCAGAACAGATATTTTGGGTTGAAGGCCTGCCAGCCAACGGGGCTGTACGGTCCCGCTGGGCCAGTGGGGCCGGCGATGGCCAGCTGAGGAAAGAAGCGGGCCCGCGCGGACTTCACGTCAAGCCCGGCAGCCGCCAGCTCGCGCTCGGCTTGGCGGATGTCGGGCCGGTACTGAAGTAGCTGCGCGGGAATGCCCAGGCTTAGCGCGTGCAAGTTCAGATTGATGAAATCCCCCAAACTAAGCGAATTGCGTTCGACCGGCTGCGGGTAGCGACCGACGAGGAAGTTGATACGGTTCTCGACCGCGATGATCGCCTGTTGCGTGATCAGCCTTTGGCTTTGGTTCCTGCGAACCTCAGCCTCGAAACGCTGGACAGGCAGCATGGTGAGGCGGGCTGCTGCCATGAAGTCCTGGGCGATCTTGAGGCTTTGCTCCTGAAGCGCGATGATGGTATCCAGATTCTCAATCCGTTTGTCCAGCGCGATGAGCATGTAATAATTCTCGGCAATCTCCGCGACCAGACGGGTTATGACGTAGTTCCGCCCCTCATTGGTGGCCAGGAAGCGCAGCCTTGCCGCGTCTCGGAGATTCCTCAGCCTCCTCCAGATGTCCAGCTCCCAGGAGGCGTAGAAGGCTGCTATGAAATTCCCTGGTAGTCCCGGAAAGTGCTTGCCGGGGAGATATTCGAGTTGATCCTCAGCGGCTCCCTCAGGCGTGAATCGGCTGTATCTCTCCATCCCTGCGGTAAGCCCGACGCTGACGATGGGAAGGTACGCCCCAGACTGCCCCAGGATCACGTTCTGGGCGATCTGGACATCCTCAGCCAGGATCCGCAGCTCCAGGTTGCCGCCGGACAGTGCCTGGCAGATCAAGCTCGTAAGCTTCGGATCCGTGAAAAAATCTTCTATCGGGACCTGAGCTGAGTTTTCCAGGCTGGGAGGGCCATTGAAGCCTGCCGTGTAGTTTGTCGGCAGGAGTGGTCCCGGCATGGCCTGGCGGAGCTTGGGGATTCCACAGGACGGCAGAACCAGAAGCAGCATGCCGCACGTGATCGCTCGTGCAATCATGTGCTTGTGAAGCTTCGTGTCTGACAATCTCACTGCGAGGTTCATTCGTCTCGTCCTTGAGGAACTCGCGCCCGTCGGCAATCCTGCCGAACGCAGAATCGTCGAGGGCAACGACGCTTCTGCGGAGGGTCGCTAAACGAAAGACACACCATCCTCGGGCACATGTATGAGTGCCGGGGTGATAACATCCGACGGCCTTCTCTGCAACAGCAATTCTTCCAGAGTGTGCCTCCGGAAACGGCTCGCGTCATCCGAGCCGTGCGCGCAGCGCAGCGAAGTAAACGGTAGCACGGCACGACCGCTTACTGCGCTGCGCGCGCAACTCGGACATGCTTTAGCTACCTCCAGAGTGTGCCTCCGGAATTAGGCTTTGCGACCATCTCAGTGCTTGAAGAACTGGTCCGACTGCATCGAGATCTGCCCTGTCGCCTCGTCGTAGGCGAACAACTCGCCGTAGCGCGCCCAGTCGACGAAAGTGGCGAACTGCTTCTCGTAGTTCTCCTCGGGCCGGTTGAGGATCAGGGTCTCCCGCACCACTTCGCCATCGATGGGACCCCCCTCACGGTGGAGCATCTCCTGGGTCACGTGGAACAGCTGCAACTGAAGGATGCGCACACGCCAGATGGCTTTGCGATCCGCGCGGCTCGCCTTGACGAAGCGACTCCCCTCGTGGTCGAGCACGACCTGGCGGTGCGTCGTGGTGACGAAATCGAGAAGTTCGGCAGCTTTGGCCACGTTGATGAGTCGCCCGGAGTCGCGGTGCGTTTCGGCGGCAATGTGGAAGACGTCGTCCTGACTGCCGTGGGCGTTCAGGTATTCCAGCAGAGCCTCGATCTCGCCGGCCGTCGCGTCCGGAAGCGGCTCGAATTGTTTGGGTCCGGAAGGCTCACTGAGAGGTTTATCCACCTCGTCCCGGAGGAGTTTGCGCCCGTCGGCAATCTTGCCGAACAAGTAATAAAGGCCGGGAATTATCAAGACGCCGATCACGGTGCCCACGAGCATCCCGCCGACGCCCGTGGTGCCAATGGTGCGGTTGCCGATTGCCCCGGCACCGGTGGCAATGACCAGCGGGATAAGACCGGCGATGAAGGCGAAGGAGGTCATCTGAATCGGCCGGAAACGCAATTTTCCTCCTTCGACGGCTGCCTCGTGGAGAGGCACACCCTCCCCGCGCCGTTGCACCGCGAATTCGACGATCAAGATCGCATTCTTTCCGAGCAGGCCGACCAGCATGACCAGGCCGATCTGGGCATAGACATCGTTGGCCAACCCCATGGCCTGCAGGAGGTAGAACGAACCGAAGACACCGATCGGCAGCGACAGGATCACGGCCAGCGGCAGGATAAAGCTCTCATACTGACCCACCAGTACGAGATAGACGAAGGTGACGACGATGAGGAAGATATAAATCGCCTCATTCCCCCTTTTTTCCTCGTCGTAAGCGAGTCCGGCCCAGCCGACCTCGTAACCGGGAGGCAGCGTCTTGGCGACCTCCTTGACCGCCTGGATTGCTTGTCCGGTGCTGTAGCCCGGAGCGGGTGCGCCTTGAATGGCGGCAGAAGTGTACAGGTTATACCGCGTGATCTCATTCAAGCCTTGCTTCTTCTCGAGCGTCATGAACGAGGAGTAGGGGACCATTTCCCCGCGATCGTTCTTGACGAACATGTTGTCCAGATCCTCGGGGAAGCGCCGGAACTCCGGCATGGCCTGGACGAAGACCTTGAAGAACTGGTTGAAGCGAATGAATCCCTGCTCCCAGGTGCTGCCAATGAAGATGTTGAGGTTGTCCATCGCCGCCTTGATCGACACGCCCTTCTGCATGGCCACGTCGTTGTTGATGATCAGCTCGTACTGCGGGTAGTTGGCGGCGTAGAAGGTGAACAGGTTCGTCACTTCCTTGCGTTTGCGCAAGGCATCCATGAACTGGTTGGTCACGTCTTCGAGCCGCTTGAAGTCGTTGGAGAACGTCTTGTCGAGCACGAGCATGGAGATTCCGCCGGCGGTACCAAAGCCGGGAACCGCGGGGGGTTCGAAGAACTCCAGCTTCACATTGCTCATCCGACGGCTTTTTTCCTCGAGATCTTGAATGATCTGGCGCGCGGTCCGCTTGCGCTCGGTCCAGTTTTTCAGGTTGATGAGACAGGTTCCCGCGTTCGAGCCGCGGCCCTCGGTCAGGACCTCGTAACCGGCCAACGAAGTGACGGAGGTAACTTCTTCGACCTCTTTGGCGATCCCCTCAAGCTCGTGGGACTTGGCGTTGGTGTATTCGAGCGTGGAACCGGGAGGCGTCTGAAGCACGGCGTAAATGATGCCCTGGTCCTCGCCCGGGATAAAACCCGTGGCGAGCTGCGTGTTGACAACAACAATGCCGGCGGCAAAGCCCGCGACGACGGCCATGGTCAGTGTGCGGAGGGTTACGATACGTCGTAGGATTGCGGCATAACCGCTCGTGACCTTCTCGACAGCGCGGTCAAACGGGCCCCGCACGAAAGGTAGAAGTATAAGCAGGAAGCCAACCGGCCCCCACAGATGATAGGCCAGATACGTGACTCCCCCCAAGACCAGCAAGCCTCCAACAGCGTAAAGCAGAATGGCCCCCAGTCCTCGCCGCTTTTTCACATGGTTCGTCTCGCTGTCGGTATGGGCGTGGGCGTGGGTGTGGGGCTTGAGAATCATCGCACAGAGCACGGGCGTCAGCGTCAGAGCCACCAGACCGGAGAGAATGATGGACGTGGCCATCGTGATGCCGAACTGGCGGTAGAACTGGCCTACCGGTCCGGGAATGAACGTCACCGGAATGAAGACGGCCGTCATGACCAGCGTGATGGCGATGATCGCGCCGCTGATCTCGTGAAGCACTTCCATGGTCGCCCGATAGGGAGACAGATGTTTCTCGGCCATCTTGGCATGAACCGCCTCGACCACCACGATGGCGTCATCCACCACGACACCGATCGCGAGGACCATCGCGAAGAGCGTGATCAGGTTGATCGAAAGCCCCATCAACTGCAAGACAAAGAAGGTTCCGACCAGCGATACCGGAACCGCGAGAGTCGGGATCAGCGTGGAGCGTAAGTCTCCCAGGAACATGTAGACCACGAGAGACACCAAAATGAACGCCTCGAGCAGGGTGTGCAGCACCTTTTCGATGGAGGCTTGCAGGAAGCTGGAGACGTCGTAGGCCAGTTCGTAGTCCATGCCGGGGGGGAAGGATTCCTTCTTGATCTGATCGAGTTCCTTCTTGATGCTATCGATGACCTCGGCGGCGTTGGAGCCGGGAGCCTGCTTGAGAACGATGGATGCCGCGGGATAGCCGTTGATGTCCGAGTAAATATCGAAGAACTGGGGAGCCAATGCGACTTCGGCAACGTCCTTGAGCCGCAGGATCTCGCCATTGGGATTGGCCCGGAGAATGATGTTTCCATACTGCTCCGGCTTGTTGAAGCGCCCGATGTAGGTCAGCACGTACTCTTTGGATTGCGACGTCTTCCCCGTGGCCTGGCCGAGTCGTCCGGGTGAACCAATAATACTCTGTTCCGACAGGGCCTTCATGACATCATCGGCGGATAGGTGGTAGGCGCGCATGCGATCAGGATTCAGCCAGACCCGCATGGCGAAGATGCGGTTGCCGAGATTTCGGGGAAGACCCATGCCGTGGATCCGTTTGAGCCGGGGCATGACGTAGACGTTGGCAAAATTGAAAAGGTCTTTCTGGTCGGCGTTCGGGTCCTTGCTGTAAATGTTCACGTACATCAGCATGCTCGGCACGACCTGGCTGACGATGATCCCCTCGCGCACCACCAGGGGCGGGAGCTGGAACAGCACGGGGTTGACCCGGTTTTGCACGTTCACGACATTTATGTTCGGGTCCGTGCCCGGCTCGAAGTAGATCACGATCGCCGCCTCACCCGCACTGGTGGCGGAGGAGGTCATGTAGCGCATGTTCTGGACGCCGTTGATGGATTGCTCCAACGGAGTCAGAACCGAATCGACCAGGACATTGGCGCTGGCGCCAGGATAAGAAATGGCGACCATCACGGTCGGCGGCGCGACATCAGGGAACTGGGCGATCGGAAGGGTCTTGATCCCCAGCACCCCCAGGAACAAGAGGATGATGGAGATGACGATGGCCAAGGCCGGTCTATAGAGGATTTTTGTGAACATAGTCCTGGAATAATCCGATCGGTTTCCTTACCGGGAAGCGGTTGCTATTCGGCATGGTTCTTTTGGTTTGCCAGAGCCTCTGCCGGAGGACGAAACTCGTATTCCGCTTTCTCGCCGTCTTTAACCTGCCGGACCCCTTCGAGAATGATCTTATCTGTCACATCAAGTCCGCTCTTGATTACGAAGATGTCTTCCAGTTCGTGCTCGATGGTGATCAGGCGCTGATGCACCACGTCATCTTTGTCGACGACGTAAACGTAGCGCTTCTCGAGGATTTCGAAAACTGCCCGCTGCGGGATGACGGTGGCGTTTTTCAACGTCTGGTGGATCAACACGGTGCCGGTCTGACCGTGACGCAGCAGGCCGTGCGGGTTATCAAAATCCGCGCGGAAGGGGATGTTCCCGGTCTCGTTGTTGAATTGGGCCTCGACGATGACACTCTTGGCGAGATACTGGAACTTGCTGCCGTTGGCCAGCTTGAGTTCGATTCGCGGAGGCTCCTTGGCTTGACTGGCGCGGGCCATGTAGTCGAGGTAGCTGGCCTCGGGCACGTTGAAATAAACCCACATCACGCTGTTATCGGACAAGGTTGTGAGGATGTCCCGCTCCTTGATCAGGCTGCCGAGCTGCTCGTGCTGGCGATCGACGATGCCGTCGAAAGGGGCTTTGATATCGGTAAACTTCAATTCGGCCTGTGACTTCTCCATGTTGGCCAAGGCCCTTGCCCGTTTCGCCTCGTATAGTGCCACCTCGTTCTCAGAGACCGCATTCTTCTGGCGCAAATCTTTGGTGTATTTGAGTTCCAGTTCCGCGAGGTTGAATTCGGCCTTGTCGGCGTCGAACTTTGCCTTGTAAACGACTGGTAAGATCTTGAACATCACCTGGTCCTTTGTCACCGCCTGGCCTTCCTTGACCAAGATCTCGTTGAGATAGCCGTCCACCAAGGCACGGACATCAATGTGGCGCTGCGAGTGGATCTGGCAGACGTAGGGGGTGGTGAAGATGACGTCCCTAGCCTGAGGGCTGGTGACCACGATCTTGTTGTGCTCCTCATGGGGCTGGTCCTTGTCCTCATGGCAAGCAGGCAGGGAAAGGGAGATCAGCGCCACGATCATGGCCGGGATCGATGAGATTTTCATAAGTTTTTCGCTCGCTGGTTACCGTTCAGGTCGCGCCTTACTTCACCGTTCAATGAGGATCTCATTCAAAAAAACCGTCATTATATGATCCTCTCTTGGGGCACGCTATGCCGGCTCCAATTACATTTTGTTTAGATTACGAAGACGCAAGTTTTTTCGCTATGCGGATTCCCATTACATTTTCGTTAGGTGGCGGAGGATGAACGTTTTTCCTCGGCCTTGGTTTCTCACCTAGGGCGATTCGATAATTTCGGCCGGGTCAGCTCGAAGAGGGAGAGGGATCCGTCGAGCCAGTTGATGAATGGCAAACTCCTCGCCACCGTGCCAGCCGATGGCCGCCAGCACCTAGAGAACCATAGCTTGGTAGACCTGCTTGGGGAACTTTTAGAAGACTCTTTATATCGAAATCAGGTTCCCAGCGTAGAAAAAGCAATCGGAGAGGTTGAAAAATCCTTGGAGCGACTTCCAAGCAGAAATCACTGCCTCCTTTAGCCGCTAGAAGCTCCATGCGCTTCCCTTCCACTTAACGTGGAACCGTTTTTGAACCGAATCATCCTAATTCGGCGTCCATTAAAGCGGGATGAGAGTGAGCAACTCCCCTACCACCGCGTCACAAAGTGAATACGGCGCAGAAGGCGTTTTTCTAGCACCATCCGAAACAGCGTCCACCAATTTGATCCAGCCCCCTTTTTTTTCAACGGTACGAGGCCCTATTCCTTCTTTAAGCAAACGAAATGCCAGCAGCCGGCGAGCGGCCGCATTCGGCGCAAACTCAGAGTTCGCAAGCGATAAAATCCTAGCACGGACTACCCTCACTCACGGCGCTCTCCTGCATCGTTTGTTCAAGAACGAGCCAAGTTGGTCAGAAAATGAACACGCTAGAGGCTGAGGAGGGAAATGGCATGTTCGTGTTCACATGAAAAACGAGCCGCGGCAAATAGTTTGTTGAATGAAAATTTGTTCCGAAACGACTCAGGGTCAACCTATCCTTCGGCTCTTACAAGAAGTGAGTCGATCCCTCAAGTACCCCAAGCGCCCCTATCGTTGAGGACGATCCCTCGCCCCCTTGCTCAGCGGAAACGCTTCCAGTTAACTCCCAGCTTGCGCATGCGGGCGCGGAGCGTATGCGGGTTAATGGCGAGAAGGTCGGCCGCGCCTCCCTTGCCCTCGATGCGCCCGTGCGTGCGCCGTAACGCCGCCTCGATGTGGCGGGCCATCGCGGCATCGAGCGTCAACCAAGCAGCCTCGTTGCCGGCCGAGTTCTCGACGCTCTCGGAGTGGGACGGCGGATTCGCGGGAAGGGACTGCGGCGGCCGCGCGGGGGATGATCCCAGCGCCTGAGCGACTTCCAAAGCCCGCCCGCCGCCCAGGATGGCGGCTCGTTCGATCACCGCGGCCAGCTCACGTACGTTGCCCGGCCAGGGATAGGACACAAGGAGATGAATGTCCTCCGCGGTGGGCACAAGCGGGGCCGTCCCCAGCCGCTTGGCCGCGCGGAGAGCGAAGTGCGCCGCCAGCGAGGGGATGTCGCCTGGACGGGAACGCAGGGGCGGCAGATGGATCGGAAAGACGGCGATTCGATACCACAGATCTTGGCGGAATCGACCATCGGATACCAGGGCTTGCAGGTCGCGGTGAGTCGCCGCCACGATGCGAACATCGACGTGCAAGGACCGTTCGCCGCCCACGCGCTCGAATGATCCATCTTGAAGAATGCGCAACAGCCGGACCTGGGCTGCCAACGGCAGTTCACCGCATTCATCGAGAAAAAGGGTGCCGCCGTCGGCACGTTCGAACCAACCCTTGCGCTCTCCCACCGCGCCGGTAAAGCTGCCTCGCTCATGGCCGAATAACTCCGAATCCACCAGCTCCGAGGGGATGGCCCCGCAATTGACACGCAGGAATGGACCGGAAGTGCGGCGCGATCGATTGTGAATCGCCCGCGCAACGACTTCTTTCCCTGTGCCCGTCTCTCCCAGGACAAGCACCGGCGCGTCGGAAGGGGCGACCAGGTCGATTTGCTCCATTACCGATCGCAAACCGGTCGCGCCGACGATCGAGTCGCTGATGTCATGCCGGCCCAACCGGGACAAGAGCGAGCGGTTTTCCGCCTCCACCGCCTCGCGCAGGCTTGTTAGCTCGCGCAAGCGGCGGTCGTTCTCCAGCGCGATGGTAAATGGCTCAAGAAGCGTCCGCAGCAATTCCTCGTGTTCCGGCTTGAAGGAATGGCCGGGGCGAGCTTCCAGGAGGAGAAGCCCTCCCGGCCCTTCGGCCGTATTGAGCGGCCCTGCCAGGATCTCGCCTTGCATGCCACTCGGTACAAGCCCCGGTAGCCGCTCGTTGGCGGCCTCGGCCACGCCGCGAAAGACTTGCTCCTGCTTGCACCACATGAGCAATCGTTTCATGTCGTCCGCGCGGCAAACGCTTCGCGGGGAAGGCGGGGGCTGATTGGGATGTACCGATCCGCTGGCCACCGTTTCAATCCACGAACGCTGCACGTCCAGGTGCCGCACAAGGACCAGATCGACCGGCAGTCGGCGTACCATCAACGGGGCCACACGAGCGACGGACTCGCCGATTTCGATGTGACGGCAGACCTCGCGCCAGACATCGAGCAGTAGCTGAGTATATTGCCTCATCGTTAATCCGTTAAATATGACAGTAATGTCCGTGATATAGCACAGTATTCTAGCATAGGTAACGGCAACAAGCAATCTAGATGCTGTTTTCGACCCGAAAAGGCCGTGTTTGGGCTTGGCACGACGTTTGCTTCGTTTGGTGTGCCTTCCACGGAACACCCTTCGGAAAGCTGTCGCTTTTCGAGGTGGTCTAACTCTTGATTTGGTGAATTGTTCATGATGAACAGACGCTCTGTGTTGCGATACGGTAAAAATAATGACTAAATTTATCATCGAGCACAACAATTTGCAGCGCAGCCAAATCCCCGACTGGCGAACGTGGACCTTGCGCAGTTGGGAAGAAATCGTCCCCGCGCTTCAAGCTGTGCTCAAGATTCTTGAAGTCGCGGGCTATTCCCACAAGGAGAGATTCGCCGTCCATCTGTCTCTGGAAGAGGCGTTGGTCAACGCGATCAAGCACGGCCACAAGGGCGATCCCAGCAAGGAAGTGCAGTTGCGTTGTCACTTCACGTCCGATTACTTCCTCGCCGAAGTCGAGGACCAGGGACCAGGATTCAGGCCGGAAGAAGTCCCCGATCCGTTCGCGCCGGAGAACCAGGAACGTCCGTGCGGCCGCGGATTGCTGCTGATGCGAAACTTCATGACGTGGGTGCGTTTCAACGAGGCCGGCAATCGGGTGACCCTGTGCCGGAGGCGTCTTGGAGCCAACGCCAAGGAGATCGCACCCACGCCAAATCAATCGCTCGCTGTCCCTGAACTGACCTTTTTGCGCTGAGGATGGACCAATGGACGCCTCTCAACTCCTCGAAGTCATTGGCAAACGCGTGCGGCCAAGCGAAGCGGCTGTTCTCCTGGAGATGACGCCCGTGGAAGCAGAGGATCTGCTGGATTGGCTTGAGAATCAGGGATGCACAAATCCACAAGTGTACTGGGACAGCCAAGAGGCCACGGTTCAATGCATCTGTCCGTCGAGGCTCCTGTTTGCTCGTGCTGCCCGGAGCGGCAAGCACGGGAAAGGGTTATGACAACAACTGCCATCGAGCGGTGCTGATCCCCGGAAAGGAAGGTCCCCGATGTTATGGAAAAATATGGTGACTGGAGTTGGTCTTATTCTCCTCGGTGCTGCCGTTTGGGGCCTTTCGGGTTGCGGCCAGCAGCAGACAGACGGCCTCGAATTGCTCAACGTCTCCTACGACCCGACCCGCGAATTATGGCGCGATTTGAACGAGAAATTCATCCCGGCCTATGAGCAGAAGACGGGGCAGAAGGTTGTGATTCGGCAGTCGCATGCGAGTTCGGGCAGCCAGGCGCGGGCGGTCATTGACGGCCTGGAAGCGGATGTCGTTACGCTGGCCTTGTGGTCCGACACCGATGCGCTGCGGAAGAAAGGGCTAATCAAGGACGGCTGGCAGGAACAACTGCCGAATCACTCGCTGGCGTACTTCTCGACCATCGTCTTTGTCGTTCGCAAGGGCAACCCGAAGGGAATCAAGGACTGGCCCGATCTGGTAAAGGAAGGCGTCGAGGTCATCACGCCCAACCCCAAGACTTCTGGAAACGGCCGGCTCAGCTTCCTGGCGGCGTGGGGCGCGGTGCGGAAGCGCGGCGGCTCGGAGGAGGCTGCCCGCGACTACGTGACAAAACTCTATCAACACACGCCGGTCCTCGACAACGGAGCGCGCGGCTCGACCACGACGTTCGCCCAAAAGAAGATCGGCGATGTCCATTTGACCTGGGAGAACGAAGCCTACCTGGAAACGGCAGAGACGCCGGGCGAGCTGGAGATTATCTATCCGCCGGTGAGCATCCGCGCCGAACCGTTCGTGGCCGTCGTGGATGCCAATGTCGATCGCAAGGGCACACGGGCCGCTGCGGAGGAGTACTTGAAATTCCTCTACACCGACGAAGCGCAGCACATCCTGGCCAAGCACCACTATCGGCCGATCAACGAGTCCGTGCGAAAGCAGTACACGGCTCAACTACCGGAGCTGGAACTGTTCCCGGTCCAGACCGTTGCGGCCGATTGGGATGATGCCCAGAAGAAGTTCTTCGCCAACGGGGCAATCTTCGACAGCATTTACAAACCGAGTCGTTAATTCGAGAATCGTGGATCGCGAAGGGGGAAGAATCCCTTTACGGTCCACGAAGGAAGAGGCGGGGCGAATCATGGTAACGGTGAACGCGGAATCGGCGAAGATCGCAGAGGAGTTGCTGGCCGAACTGGCGGCGGCTGCTTACGGCGTGGCGCTGCGGCACGGCATCAAGGGGCCGTTCATCGACGTGGAGTTGGACCTCTGGCGAGAGTTGCGGGTCGTCCTCGACCGGCATGAGGAGGAGGAGGTCCAATGACCACGTTGAACCGGCGGGTGCTGCCGGGCTTCTCGTTGAGCCTCGGCTACTCCGTGTGTTATCTCGGTCTGCTCGTGTTCATCCCGCTGGCGGCGTGTTTCCTCAAGGCGGCCTCGCTGAGCGCGACGCAGTTCTGGGACGCGGTGTGGAACGAGCGCACCCGTGCGGCTTATACCCTGACCTTCGGCGCATCGCTGGCGGCGGCTTTCGCGAATGCCGTTCTCGGACTGTTGGTGGCCTGGGTGCTGGTTCGCTACTCCTTCCCGCTCAAGCGGCTCTTCGACGCCTTGGTCGATCTGCCCTTCGCTCTGCCGACTGCCGTGGCAGGCCTGGTGTACTCCAGCCTGTACGTGCGGAGCGGCTGGCTGGGGCAGTACCTTGTGCCGCTGGGCATCGAGGGGGCGTATTCGCGGCTGGGCATCGTGTTGGTTTTGATCTTCACCGGCTTTCCGTTCGTGGTGCGGACGGTACAGCCGGTGTTGGAAGGACTGGAGCCGGAGTTAGAGGAAGCCGCGTCCACGCTTGGCGCCAACCGCTGGCAAACGTTCCGCCTCGTGCTCTGGCCGCCCCTGATCCCGCCGCTTTTGACCGGCTTCGCTCTTGCCTTCGCCCGCGCCCTGGGCGAGTACGGCTCGGTGGTGTTCATCGCCGGCAACAAGCCTTTCCAGACGGAGATCGCCCCCGTGTTGATCGTGGCCCGCCTGGAGGAATTCGCCTACGGCGAGGCAACCGCGCTGGCCGTCGTGCTGCTGGTGATGTCGTTCATACTCCTGGGTGCTATCAACCTGCTCGAAAGATGGAGCAAGAGCCGTGCGGCATAACTCGCTAGGAAAATCATCGGCGAACGGTGAGCCTCTGACGGCCGAGCCTCAATTTCCCTCCTTCGTCCCTGGCGTCGGAGAGGTGAGGTTGGCGCGAAAGCTCAATCGAGACCTTCCTACACCGGAGCCGTGCGAGGAAGAACTCGACGCGAACCCCCCTACGATTCAGACCAGCGCGTCGCATCGGAACGACCCCTTGGTGGTTCGCTGGGGCCTGACGCTGGCTGCTGTTTTCGTCCTCACGGTGTTGGTCATCGTGCCGGTCGTCAACGTCTTTTACCAGGCCCTCAGCCGCGGAACGGCGGCGTACTGGCACAACCTGTTCGGCGATCCCAATACCCGCCACGCCATCTTGCTGACCCTGACCGTCGCGCCGTCGGCGGTGCTTGCCAACCTCGTCTTCGGCGTTGCCTGCGCCTGGGCCATCGCGCGTTTCCGCTTCCGGGGCCGGGCGATGCTGCTGACGCTCATCGATCTGCCGTTCTCCGTGTCTCCCGTGGTGGCCGGGTTGATGTTCGTGCTGTTGTTCGGATTGCAGGGCTATTTCGGACCCTGGCTGCGCGACCACGGCATCAAAATCATCTTCGCCACGCCGGGGTTGATCCTGGTGACGGCTTTCGTGACGCTGCCGTTCGTGGTACGCGAACTGATCCCCGTGATGGAGGCTATCGGACCGGAGGAAGACGTGGCGGCTGTCAGCCTGGGAGCGAGTGGATGGCAAATGTTCTGGCGCGTGACCTGGCCGAACATCCGCTGGGGCGTGTTGTACGGTGTCATCCTGTGCAACGCCCGAGCGATGGGTGAGTTCGGCGCCGTTTACGTGGTCTCCGGCCACATCGCCGGCCGCACGGACACGATGCCCTTGCGCGTGGAGAAACTGTTCCAGGAGTACAACACGCCCGGTTCGTTCGCCGTCGCCTCGGTGTTGACCTTCCTGGCCCTGGTGACCTTGGCCCTCAAGACCTGGCTGGAGCACCGCGAACGCAAAGAGATCGCGGAAGCCCTGACGTACACGAATACGAGGGGAAAAGAATGAGTATCACGGTCAAAAATATCAGCAAGCGATTCGGCTCCTTCAAGGCGCTCAATCACGTCAGTCTCGAGGTGCCGGGGCGTGGACTCTTGGCGCTCTTGGGGCCGTCCGGCTCGGGCAAGACGACGCTGTTGCGCGTCATCGCCGGCCTTGAGACGGCCGACGAGGGCGTCATTCTCTACGAGGACGAAGAAGTGACGCACCGCTCGGCCCGCGAGCGCAACGTCGGCTTTGTCTTTCAGCACTATGCCCTGTTCCGGCACATGAGCGTCTTCGAGAACGTCGCTTTCGCCCTGCGGGTGCGCGGCTGGAAGCAAGCGAAGGTGCGCGAGCGCGTCGGCGAGCTGCTGCGGCTGGTGCGACTGGACGGCTATGAGAAACGCAGGCCGTCGCAGCTCTCCGGCGGACAGCGGCAGCGCGTGGCCCTGGCGCGGGCGTTGGCGGCTCAGCCCCGCGTTCTGCTCCTGGACGAGCCGTTCGGCGCTCTGGATGCCAAGGTGCGGCAGGAACTGCGGCAGTGGCTCCGCTTGTTGCACCGCGAGATCCACTGCACCACAGTGTTGGTGACGCACGATCAAGAAGAAGCCTT
>Ga0209062_1003829_pt1 | contig 16716 bp, 16 predicted proteins | sample Coa_R2_2_FD_187158 | JGI IMG/M metagenome (GOLD analysis project Ga0209062, IMG submission 187158) | Surface soil microbial communities from Centralia Pennsylvania, which are recovering from an underground coalmine fire - Coalmine... | ecosystem: Environmental > Terrestrial > Soil > Unclassified...
AGGCCGAGGTCGCCACGGACATCGAGAACCTGCGCTCGTCCCTGCGCGCTGTGGGTGCCGAGGAAGGCTTCATGACCGCTCTCTCGCCGACAAACATTGCCCAGCCTGAGCAGAACGAGTACTACAAGACCGACGAGGAGTTCTTCGCCGCCATGGCCGACGCCATGAACGAGGAGTACCGCGCCATCGTCGATGCCGGCCTGATCCTGCAGATCGACGATCCGCGCCTGGCCACGCACTGGGACCGCAACCCGGGCATCAGCGTGGAGGAGTGCCGCAAGGCCATCGCCGGCCAGGTCGAGGTGCTGAACTACGCCCTGCGCGACATTCCCCAGGACCGCGTCCGCTATCACACCTGCTACAGCGTCAACATCGGCCCGCGCACCCACGATTTCGAGCTGAAGGACTTCGTAGACCTGATGCTGCAGATCAACGCCGGCGGCTACACCTTCGAGGCTTCGAACCCGCGCCACGAGCACGAGTGGAAGGTGTGGGAGACCGCCAACCTGCCCGTGGACAAGGTCATCATCCCCGGCGTGGTCAGCCACTGCGTGTACCTGGTGGAGCATCCCGAGCTGGTGGCACAGCGGATCGAGCGCTTCGCCGGCGTGGTCGGCAAGGAGCGGGTGCTGGCCTCCAACGACTGCGGCTTCGCGACCGCCGCCGACAACGACCAGGTCCATCCCGACGTGGCCTGGGCCAAGATGGAGGCTCTGGTTCAGGGAGCGCGGATCGCCAGTGAGCGGTTGTACCGGTAGCCGGGTTCCTCTTATTGGCAGTCTGGTGCCCGCGCGCTGGCTATACTGGACTGCGCAGCCCAGCCCCCACCAGGCTGGGTTTTTCAGTCCGCAGCGGGAGTGCAAACTGCAAGCGTGAACGCCGTAGTCGAGCGAGCCGAGAAGAGCCAGGTCACCCTCAAGGTCGAGGTTGAGGCCGAACGGCTGGCCAAGGCCACCGACCGCGCGTACCAGCGGCTCGTGCAGCGGGTGGCGATCCCCGGCTTCCGCAAGGGCAAGGCCCCCCGCAAGATCCTCGAGCGCGCCGTCGGCACGGACACGCTGTACCGCGAGGCGCTCGACTTCGTGATGCCCAGCGCCTACGAAGAGGCGGTCAAAGAGACCGGCATCGCGCCCTACGCCCGGCCCGAGTTCGAAGTGCTCGAGCTCGAGCCCGAGAAGCCGCTGGTCTTCAAGGCCACAGTGCCGGTCCAGCCCACGGTCAAGCTGGGCGACTACAAGTCGATCAAACTCGATCCGCCTGACCTGGCCGTCACCGACGAGGAAGTGGACCAGGCTATCGAGAACCTGCGCCAATCGCACGCCCAGCTCGTGCCCATCGAGGATCGGCCGGCGAAGCTGGGCGACCAGGTCACGGTCGACGTGATCACCAGCCTGGACGGCCGCCAGCTCACGCAGGAGCCGCGCGAGACCGTGATCGAGCTCGACGCCGATACGCCCTATCCCAGCTGGGCCAACGCCGTCGCCGGGCTCAGTGTTGGCGACGAGAAGGAGATCGAGGACCAGATCTCGCCCGACTACCGCGATCCCAACCTGGCCGGCAAGATCGCCAACTACGCCGTCAAGGTCAAGGCCATCAAGGAGCGCCAGCTTCCCGAGGTGGACGACGACTTCGCCCGCGAGGTGGGCGAATACGACGACCTGGCCGCGCTGAAGGCTGACTTGCGGAAGCGCCTGGAAGCCCAGAAGCGCACCCGTGCGCGCGAACAGTACGAATCCGACCTCGTCGACAAGGTCATCGAGGTTTCCGAGATCGAATACCCCCTGGTTATGGTTGACCAAGAGGTCGATCAGATGCTGCGCGAAGCGGACAACAACTTCCGCCGCCAGGGCTTCAGCCTGGACATGTTTCTCCGTGGCTCCCGCAAATCTATGGAGGAGCTGCGGCAGGAATGGGAGCCGCGCGCGGTCCATCGCGTGCAGTCGGCGCTGGTCCTGAACGAGCTGATCAAGGCCGAGGAGCTCAAACTGCCGGAGGGCAAGCTCCAGGCCGAGCTCGACCGCATGGTCGAGGACACTCCGGCCGATCGCCGGGCAGAGGTACGGCGCTTGGTCGGCACCGATCGCGTGCGCGACTCTGTCGAGCAGGAGCTGCTGCTCCGCCAAGCCCTGGATTTTTTGGACCGCCAAGCCGGCGGTGAGCAGTTCATCGAATCGGAGGAGGGGGAGTCCTAGATGGCAGTCGTCCCCATGGTCATCGAGTCGTCGCCGCGCGGGGAGCGGGCGTATGACATCTACTCACGGCTCTTGAAAGACCGGATCGTCTTCCTGGGGCAGGGTATCGACGACCACGTCGCCAACCAGATCATCGCCCAGCTGCTGTTCCTCGAAGCCGAGGACCCGGACAAGGACATCCAGATGTACATCCAATCGCCCGGCGGCTCGGTTCACAGCGGCCTGGCCATCTACGACACCATGCAGCTCATCAAGCCTGATGTGGCGACGCACGCGGTGGGCGTCACGGCCAGCATGGGCACGGTCCTGCTGTCCGGCGGCGCGAAGGGCAAGCGCTACGCGCTGCCTCACGCCACCATCCACATGCACCAGGCCCAGGGCGGCACAGAGGGCGCGGCCAGCGACATCGAGATCATGGCCAAGGAGATCCTCCGCCTGCAGACCACCCTGCGGCAGATCCTGGCCAAGCACACCGGCCAGGACTACGAGAAGATCAGCGCCGACTTCGACCGCGACCGCTGGCTATCGGCCGACGAAGCGGTTGAGTATGGTATAGTCGATGAGATTTTATCGCCTGCTCGGTCTAAAGACCTGGCGTTAATCGGCGGCTCGGGAGGGGACTCCAACGGCTAATTCCCGAAACACCCGGCTGACGTATCGCTGCTCATTCTGCGGCAAGAGCCAGGAGCAGGTTCGGCGCCTCATCGCCGGCCCCGCCGGCGTCTACATCTGCGACGAGTGCATCGACCTCTGTCGCGAGATCATCGAAGAGGAAGGCGCTGCCCCTCAGAAGAACAAGTTCTTCGCCAACAAGGTGCCCACGCCGCGGCGCCTCTACGAGCAGCTCAACCAGTACGTCGTCGGCCAGGAGCGCGCTAAGCGCGTCCTCTCGGTAGCCGTCTACAACCACTACAAGCGCGTCAGCGCCGGGATGCAGATCGACGAGGTCGAGCTGGCCAAGTCGAACATCCTGCTGGTCGGCCCCACGGGCTGCGGCAAAACGCTGCTGGCCCAAACCCTGGCCAAGATCCTGGACGTTCCCTTCTCGATAGCCGATGCCACGGCCCTTACCGAGGCCGGCTACGTGGGCGAGGACGTCGAGAACATCCTCCTCCGGCTCATCCAAGCGGCGGATTACGACATCGCCCGAGCCGAGAGGGGGATTATTTATATCGACGAGATCGACAAGATCTCGCGCAAGTCCGATAACCCGTCCATCACCCGCGACGTATCGGGCGAGGGCGTGCAGCAGGCCCTCCTCAAGATCATCGAAGGCGCGGTAGCCAACGTCCCGCCGCAAGGCGGCCGCAAGCACCCGCACCAGGACTTCATTCAGATCAACACCACGAACATCCTGTTCATCTGCGGCGGCGCCTTCGAGGGCCTCGACAAGATCGTCGACAAGCGGCTGGGCAACAAGAAGTCCATCGGCTTCGGCCGGGACAGCTTCACCGGCACCAACCGGCCTCGCCACGAGGAGGAAGAGAACGTCCTCCACAACCTCATCCCCGATGATCTCCTGAAGTACGGCCTCATCCCCGAGTTCGTCGGCCGCCTGCCCGTCACCGTCTCGCTCGACCCGCTGGATCAGGGCGACCTGGTGCGCATCCTCACCGAGCCCAAGAACGCGATCATCAAGCAGTACCAGAAGTTCCTGGCGCTCGACAAGGTGGAGCTCATCTTCACCCCCGACGCGCTCAATGCCGCCGCCGAGCTGGCCCTCGAGCAGAAGACCGGCGCCCGCGGCCTGCGCACCATCGTGGAAGAGACGCTGACCGACGTGATGTTCGACATCCCGTCGATGGAAGGCGCCCGCAAGTGCATCGTGGACGATGAGGTCATCCGCGGCGAGCGCAAGCCCCTCCTCCTGGGCCGCGCCGACGCCGAGCTCATCCCCGGCGAGGGCGAATCGGCTTAAGATAAGCGGGTGCCCCACACCCGTAAATCGCTCATTTACGTCCAGGGCGGCCAGCGCCACACCAGTCCGATTCCGGAAGGCGTCGTCGCCGGCGGCTTCATCTTCCTGAGCGCCGTCCGCGGCGTGGACGACTCCGGCAGCCCGCCGGAGGACACCGAGAAGCAAGCCCGCCTGCTGTTCCAGAACATGGAGCGCGCGCTGAAGGCGGCCGGCGCCAGCCTGCAGGACGTGGTCAAGATCGCCGTCTACATGATGGACCTGCAGCGCGACCGCCCCATCTTCAACAAGATCTGGCAGGAGCATTTCGGTGACGAGCCCCCGGCCCGCTTCGCGGTCCAAGTCCTGGACATGGGCGTCCAAGGCGACCACAGCAAGTTCCTCGCGGATGTGACCGCGCTGGCGCCGCAATGATCGTCGACCTGCACGCGCACATCGTCCCGGAGCATTTCCCCGAAGCCAACGGCCGCGGCGGCGGCCGCTGGCCGAGCATGGCCCACAACCAGCCTGGCCGCGCCGACGTGATGATCGCCGGCAAGAACTTCCGCACGGTCCGGGACGTCTGCTGGCATCCGCAGATCAGGGCCAGCGAAGCCAAGAAGGAAGGCGCCGACGTCCAGGCCATCTCACCCATGCCCGAGCTGCTGTCCTACTGGTTCAGCCCGCAGGACGGCCTGGATATGTGCCGCTACGTCAACGAGACCATCGCCAAAATGTGCCAGGCCGAGCCCCAAAGGTTCCACGGGCTGGGCATGGTGCCGCTGCAGGATCCGGACCTCGCCGCCAAGGAGCTGGCAGCCATGAAAGCTGCCGGCCTGAAGGGCGTGGAGCTTGGCTCCAACATCCTCGGCCACTCCCTGGGCGAGGACCAGTACAAGGACTTCTTCAAGGAGGCCGAGGCGCAGGGCATGGCCATCTTCGTCCACGCCCTGCACCCCACCTTCACAGACCGTTTCCTGGCCAACGAACGGACCATCAACTCCATCGGCTTCGCCACGGAGGGAGGCCTCAACGTCGGCTCGATGATCGTGTCCGGCCTGTGGGAGCGCTGCCCCAACATCCGCGTGGCCTTCAGCCACGGCGGCGGCACTTTCCCCTACTACCTGCCGCGCCTCCAGAACAGCTGGAGCGGCCGTTGGAACGACGAGCCGCCCGTGCCGGCTGAGGGCATGGTCGTGACCATGCGCAACCTGCTACCCAAATCGCCGGCCGACTACGCTCGCATGGCCTACTACGACACGCTGGTCTTCGACCGCCGCACCGTCCGCTACCTGATCGACATGATGAGCGCCACCCAGGTGACCATCGGCACCGACTTCCCCTTCGTCCCGCGCGAGAGCCCCGTGGGCAAGTCCACCCGGGCCGTCGTGAACGACGAGGAGTGGGAGCTCATCAGCGAGAAGAACGCGCTGCGGTTCTTAGGCCTCGCCTGAGCGGCCGGTAGACTCGGGAGCCATGACTCCCTTGCCACCCTTCCTTCAGAAGCTGGCCGCGTTCGATGCGGCGTTCGTCGAGCAGGCCGCCGCCATCCGCGAGCAGGCCTACTACACGCCAAGCGCGCTGGACGTGAAGACCAAGCTGCTGATCGCTCTGGCGCTGGACGTGGCCCACGGCTCCGAGGAGGGCGTCCAGCTGCTTTCGGCCAGGGCCCGGGACGCCGGAGCGAACGATGCCGAGATAGCGGACGTTCTGCGCGTCTGTTATTCGGTGGCTGGCCTCCAATGTCTTTCGACTGGCGCCAAGGCGCTTAACTGAGCCGTCTTCCGGCGTGCGTCACTTCGCCCTGCGCCGAGATGCGCTGGTTCACCTCCAGCCGCAGCCGGCGCGGTTAGGCCTTCACTTCGCCGGGAAAGAGCTTGGACGCATAGTCGCGGTTTACCTGCTGGATGAGGCTGTTGTCGTAGAAGTCCTTGACGTTGGCGTCCTTGGCCTTCGGGTTCGCTGAGCTGTCCAGCGTGATCTGGATCGAGTCCGGATCGACAGTCATGTCCTTGTTCCAGGTGCGACTGTTGTCGTCGTAGTCCGTATCCAGGGTCTTCTGGTCGGAGATCCGGTTGTACTTGCCGTCGACCTGCTTGGCGAAGGCGGGGTCGTCGAAGGCGCGCTTCACGCCGTCGAGGTAGCCCTCCATGTAGGCCTTCAGGGAGTTGGGATCGTTCTTGAAGAAGCTGCGCTGCACGGCCATGCCGGGACCGATGATCTTCACGCCGTCTTTGAAGTAGTCGACGATCACCGGGTAGTCGGACAGGCCTGAGGTGAGGATCCAGCTGCTGGGCACCATCACCGCCGCCACCTGATTCGCCTGGAACGCGGCCACCGCACCCGCCGAGGTGGGGTTGTAGACCAGCTTGATGTCGGTATCGATCGCCAGGTTGTGCTGCTTGGCCGTGCGCCGCATAGCGATGTCGCCGAACGTCCCGGGCTGGAGCGTTGCCACCTGCTTGCCCTTGAGCTGCTCGACGGTCGTGATCCCCTTCTGGCCCACGAGCTGCAGCGTGCTGCGGTCCACCGCCGCCGCCGCGTAGATGATGTCCGCTCCCTCCAGGTGCGCGGCGATGGCCGTTCCACCGCCCTGGTACATGTCGCTGGATCCGGACACGACCGCCTGCGCCCCCGCCGCCGAGCTGACCACGTTCAAGTCACGTCCAGCCCATGCTTGGCGAAGTAGCCGCCCTCCTTAGCCACCAGCACCGGCATATACCCGGCCGCCGTGGAGGCGATAGCGATCTCGAGGTGCGGCTTTTCCAGCGCGCCCTGCCCGCTCGCCGCCGCGGACGCCGCCGCCTTCGCCGTCGCCGAAGCCGGACCAGCGGATGCTGGCGGAGCCGACGCAACGGGCGAGCTGGCCGCCGGTGCTGCCGACCCGCAGCCGGCCAGCAGAAGTCCCGTCAAACACCCGAGAGCAGCAACATGACGCATAGCCGGACCATCATAATCGGCCCTCGCAGGCGACGCTGGCGCGGCGCCTGCCGGATGAGCTATTGATGATTTCCGGGGACACTCCACCCCGGCAGGGACTGCGCCCCTGCACTTGCTGACGGGATAGGGTCGCTAGAAGCCGAGCTGCCGCAGGCGGTCCGGATCGGCGATGGCGTCGATCTCGACGATCTTGCCGTCGCGGACCGTGAAGGCCATGAGGGAGAAGGGCTTGCCGCCGGTGGTGACCAGGACGCCGGCGGCGCCGTTCAGGAGGACGGGCGTCAGCACGGCGTTCGGCAGGGCGAAGCTCATCGCGCTGCGAGCGACAGCCTCGGCGCCGCGCAGCACGCCGCTGATCTTCGGCCGGGTCGCGCCGCCCTCGGAGCGGACCACGACGTCCGGATCGAGCACGGCGATGAGCCCCTCGAAGTTCCCCCCGCGAGCGGCGGCGAAGAAGGCGTCGACCACACGCCGCTGCTCGGTCACGTCTCTATCCGGCGTGGGCGCGATGCCCTGAACTCGCCGCCGGGCGCGGCTGGCGAGCTGCCGCGCAGCGTCCGGGCTGCGGCCGACCATGCTCGCGATCTCGTCGAACGGCACGTCGAACATGTCGTGCAGCACGAAGGCCAGGCGCTCGGCAGGGGCGAGGGTGTCGAGCACCACCTGCAGCGCCAGCCCCACCGAGTCGGCCAGCACGGCCTCCTGCTCGGGGTCTACCTCGTCCTCGCGGCTGATCAGCGGATCGGGCACGTACACGCCCACTGGCTCCTCACGGCGCGTGTTGCGCGAGCGCAGCATGTTCAGGGACATCCGCGCCACGACCGTCGTCAACCAGGCGCCGAGGTTGTCTACGCCGTCAGCCCCGGCGCGGCTCAGGCGCAGCCAGGCGTCCTGGACGGCGTCATCGGCCTCCGTGAGGGAGCCGAGCATGCGGTACGCCACCGCCCGCAGATGCCCTCGGTGCTCCTCGAATTGCGCTGCCAGAAACTCGTGTTCGTCCATCTGTCACATCCCTCCACCGTCGCGTGTCATAAGAGTGACCCGCCATCGCGGGCAGATGTGACAAGGAGAAAGACCATGAAAGCTCGAATGACCAATGCCGCGATGCTCCTCCCCGGCGCGCTGGAAGCGCTCCAGGCCTTTGGGCAGGCTGCCAGCCAGGCCGGCATCCCCGAATCGACCATCGACCTGGTCCATTACCGCGCCAGCCAGATCAATGGCTGCAGCGTGTGCGCCGACATGCACTCCCGCAGCGCCAAGAAGCACGGCGCGACGGAGCAGCAGCTGCTCACGCTGGCCGCCTGGCGCGACACGCCCTACTTCAGCGACGCCGAGCGCGCTGCCATCGCCCTGGCGGAGGCGGTCACTCGCCTGGCCGACAAGCCGGACCCGGTGCCGGACGATGTCTGGAACGAAGCCGCCAAGCACTACGACGAGCGGCAGCTGGCCGCCCTGCTGGTGCATATCGCCGGCATCAACGCCTTCAACCGCCTGAACGTCCCCACCCGGCAGCCGTCCGGGGAGTGGGTGGCGCAGTACTCGTAGCGCGTCGATCACTGGCGGAGGTGTACTCTCGGGGCATGCAGCTGCGCGGATCGATTCCGGCCAACATCCTGCCGCTGAACGACGACTTCAGCATCGACGAGGTCTCCTACCGCCGCCATATCGACTGGCTGGCGTCCCAGGAGGGGATCGGCGGCATCACCTGCAACGGCCACGCCGCCGAAGTCTCCGCGCTGAGCCGCGACGAGCGCCGCCGGGCGGCGGCGCTGGCTGTCGAGACGGTGAACGGCCGCGTGCCCGTCATCAGCGGCATCTACGCCGAGAACTACCTGCAGGCCATCCCGTACGCGCGGGACGCGCAGGCGGAAGGCGCCAGCGGGCTGCTGATCTTCCCGCCCAACGCGCTGGTGTTCGGCGGCAAGCCCGAGATGGCGATCCGCCACTTTGCCGAGATCGCGGACGCGGTGCCGCTGCCGCTGGTGCTGTTCATGTACCCGGCCTACACGCGCATGCAGTATGAGCTCGAGACACTGGTCCGCATCTGCGAGATTCCCACCGTGGCCGCGGTCAAGGAGTGGAGCCTGGACATCCGGGTGTACGAGCGGAACCTGCGGGCCGTTCGCTCGCTCGGCCGGCCGATCTCGATGCTCTCGAGCTTCTCGACGAACCTGCTGCCCTCCCTAGCGCTGGGCGCCGACGGCATCCTTTCCGGCCACGGCGCGGTCATCGCCGATCTGCAAGCGTCGCTCCTGGCGCATGCCTGGGCCCAGGACTGGCCGGCCGCCGCCAGCGTCTACGAGCGCATCCAGAAGCTGACGGCCGTGGTCTACCGCGATCCCATGGTGGACATGTACACGCGCATGAAGGAGCAGCTGGTCATGCTCGGCCGGATCGAGCGCGCGGCCTCTCGGCCGCCGCTGCTGCCCATCGACGACGAGGAGCGCGCCGCGCTGCGCCAGGCGCTGATCGACGCCGATCTGCTGGTTCCGGTGGCGGCATGACCATCCAGCTCAACCACCTCATCATCCCGGCCAGGGACAAGCATGCCTCCGCCAGGTTCCTGGCCGATATCCTGGGCATCGCCGACACGCCGTCGTGGGGCCGCTTCGTCTCCGTCCAGACAGATAACGGCGTGACCCTCGATTTCGCCGACAGCGACGATTTCCGGCCGCAGCACTGGGCCTTCCTGGTCAGCGACGCCGAGTTCGACGCGGGCATGGAGCGGCTGCGCGAGAAGGGCGTCGCTATCTACGCCGGCCCCGGCCACGCCAAGCCCGGCGAGATCAACCACCTCTATGGCGGCCGCGGCGTCTACTTCGACGATCCCGACGGCCATCTCATGGAGCTGATCACCGCTCCCTACGGAGAGCAGAACCAGACCATCTACCGCGAGGCCTGAGCACTTCTCTGCAGCCCAGTTGCTCCGCGGCTCATGCCGAATCGGCGCATGTCACCGACTCGGCTCGGTAGGTCATTCTGGCGGCTGATGTGCCGCGATGGACGTTGTGCGTGGCCTCGCATCTAGCGTAGCCTCGCTTACGGCCAGTCCTGCGCGTACGGGCTACTGGACATTCGCGGCGCTCGCAGCCGCGAAAGTGAATCGGGGGTTCAAGTATGTTCCATCCTTCAAGCCCGTTGCTGCGCCTTGCAGCAGCTGTCACGATCGCTGTCTCCGCGATGGCCGCTGGGCCTGTGCTGGCAGCGTCGACTACACCGGTGACGACGATCAATCCGCCAAACAGCACCAGCTTCGACATCAGCTGGGTTGACCCAACCACCGGGTTCTACTTCCTTGCCGACCGGACCAACAACGCCATCGACATGATCGAGGCCCACACCGACACCTTCCTGGGCTACGTGGCTCAGGGCCGTTTCGTCGGCGTGAAAACGTGCCCGCCCGGAATTAACCCTCGGGTGTGCAGCGGGCCGAACGGGGTGGTAACCGATAGCCAGCACCGCATCTGGGCGGGCGACGGCGACAGCACCATCAAGGTGATGGCGCCTGTGCCCCTGCCGGCGGGCTCGCCCGCGGCCACGCAGGTGACCAGCCTGCCCACCGGCGGGCACCTGCGCGCCGACGAGCTGGCCTACGATCCCAAGGACCAGCGCATCGAGATCGCCAACGACGCCGAAGGTTTCCTGACGTTCATCGACGTGAATGCGGTGGCGGTTGCCGGGCACTTCTACTACGCCGACAATACGGTCGGGCAACCGGCGACGGTGGCTGGCCATTCCACCGCCGGAAACGGCATCGAGCAGCCGGTGTGGGACCCGCAGACGGGGTTCTTCTACCAGGCGGTGCCAGCCAACTCCGATGCCGCCACCCCCACAACGGGCTTTATCGATGTCTTCAATCCCACGACCATGGCGCTGGTCGGGACGATCCTGGTGCCCGGTTGCCTCAACGGACCAACTGGCCTCGCGTTAGGGCCCAATCAACTGTTCCTGGGGGCGTGTGACAACGGCGGCGCGGCCATCAAAGTCAATGGCACAACGGGCAGCGTAAGCCAGATCGTCCCAGGGGTTGGCGGCGCCGACGAGGTTTGGTACAACGACGGCGACAACACCTTCTACCTGGCACGATCGGGCGCGGGCATGCTGGGCGGGGTAAACGCGGCCGACCTGACTCAGGTAACCAATACCCCCACCGGCAGCGGGTCGCATTCGGTGGCTGCTTTCGACGGCAACAACCATGTCTTCGTGCCGATCAACGGCGGCGGCATCAAAGTGTTCGGCAGCGCGCCGTCCAACCTCGGCCTGGCGTGCGTCAACACCGACGGATCGCAGGGCTGCTTCACCCGCATCCAGGATGCGGTCAACACCGCGGCTCCCGGCGCCATCATCAGCGTGGCGGCGGGGACATACAAGGAAATGGTGACCATCTCGAAGCCCCTCACTTTGCAGGGCGCTGGCGCCGGCTCAACCATCGTCGACGCCACGGGGCAGACCAACGCCTTCCTGATTCAGGACGCCAGCGCGGTTCGGCTCACCGGCTTCACGGCCGAGAACGCCAACCATGAAGGCATCGCCGTTTTCGATTCGACGGCGGTCACGGTATCGGACAACACCGTCATCAACAACGACAAGAGCTTGAACCTCCAGAGCCACACCTGCGCCGGGGCTCCGCCGTTCCAGCAGGATGACTGTGGCGAGGGGCTGCACCTGCAAGGCGCGGTGGCATCGACCATTACCAATAACCACGTGGAGCACAACGCCGGCGGCATCCTGCTGACTGACGAGAGCGGCGCTACGCATGACAACCGGATTGCCGGCAATACCGTGGTCAACAACGTGGAGGATTGCGGCATCACGCTGGCCTCGCACCCGTCGGGCGCCGCCGCGAACGGACCTGGGAATGGGGTGTACAACAACCTGATCCAGGGCAACACGTCCAGCGGCAACGGCGCTGCCGGCATCGGCATCTTCACGCCCACCCCCGGTACCAAGGCCTACAACAACACCATCCTGCAGAACACGTCGACCAACAATGGCTTGCCGGGCGTGGCGCTCCACAGCCACGCGCCGGGTCAGGACCTCAACGACAACAAGATCATGCAGAACACCATCAGTGGTAATGGCGCGGACGACGACGCGGCCACTCCCAATGCCGGGATCGTGATCTTCGCCGCTCCGGGCGCGGCGCCGATCACAGGCACCGCGGTGACCGGCAATCTCATTTCCAACGAGGCTGTCGATGTATTCGTGGGGCGCAACGACACCTCACTGGACATGCACGTGAACGATCTCCTTGGCGGTTCGGGCACTGTGGGCGTGAACAACGCAGGCACGGGTCAGGTGAACGCTCAGTCGAACTACTGGGGCTGCGCGGGAGGCCCTGGCCAGCCCGGCTGCACAACTGTCCAGGGCGCGGTCAACTTCAATCCACCGGCATCCAGCCCCTTTACGGTTAACGGCGTGACACCGGCTGTCGCGCCGGCTCCGAGCGCGAGCGCGCAGCCTTCGGCCCAAGCGTCCACGCAGGCGATCTCGGTCGCAAGCAGCGCCTCGCCATCGGCGCAGCCCAGCAGCTCTGCCAGCGCTGCTCCGTCGGCCTCCGCCAGCGCCAGCCCGAAGGCATCGGCTTCGGCGTCGGCCTCCGCGTCCGCATCGGCGTCGGCCTCGGCGTCGGCCAGCCCGAGCGCTTCCGCGAGCGCCAGCTCCGGCGCGTCTCGGACGGCTTCGGCGTCGGGGTCAGCAGCCGGCTAGGAGTATGGCCGGAAAGCCATTAGCGGCTCGCAGCCCCTTCCGGCGAAGTTCGTGTCACGCGTAGCGAACACCGGCATAGGCCACCCCACGAGCCGCCGCGGCATGTTTCCGGCCATACTCCTAGGGATGAGCGGGCGCCGGGTGGCACGTCGGCCAGTGTCACCCGGCTCGCGAGGGGCCCGCTAGGCGAGAGCGACGCCTCCGGTTGGGGTGACCCGCACCAGCTCCGTCGCCAGCGCGCCGGGGCCGCCGGCTTCGGGGAGGCGCACGCGCAGGCTGAGGACCATGTCGCTCACGAGGTCCGTGTGGTCGTCGGCGGCGATGGCGGGCGGCAGGTTCAGGCCGAGACCGAGCGCGGCGCCGAGGCCCCAGCGCTTGGCCTCGGGCACACTGGCCGCGGCAGCGACGTCGGAGGCGCGAGCGCCCGCGCGGGCGGCGCGTACCATGACTTCGACTGCTGCGCGGGCGCGGTCCAGGAGCGGGCCGGTGCCGAGGGTGACGCCCAGGTCGGCCCAGTAGCCCATCGCGTTCACGGCGATGTAGGCCACCATGGTGTCGGAACGGAAGTCCGACTGATCCTCCACCGGCTGGAGCTCGCCCGAGGCATCCTGGTTGACCAGGATGCGCACGTCGAGCGCGCCGTCACGGCGGGCCACGTAGTCGGCATCGATGGCGGCCGCGGTGTTCGGGCGCTTCTTCTGATGGGCCAGGCCCAGCGCCTCCGCGGCGCGCTGAGCGATGGACGCCGCTTCGCGCACGGCGGACAGCTCGCGTGAGCGGAGGGCCGCCCGCTGGCGCGCCAGCAGCGGCCCGGCGTCGACGCACGCGAAGCCCTCCAATCCGGCGCGGATGCGCTGCTCCAGCCGCGAGCCCAGGGTTCCGAGCGAGGCCAGGCCGACGCGCCCGGAGATGCCCCTATCCGCGAGCAGATCGCGCAGCGCGTCGTTCAGGTTCTTGAGGTTGCGGACGTCCGGCACCCAGGTCCGCGTGCGGGCCACGGGCAGCTCGCGGCCGCCGCCGACGCCCGTAACCAGTGTGATGTCGCCCTCGGCCGGGACCACCGCTGCCGACCACCCGGCCCAGGGCAGGTAGCCGGTGAGGTACGCCAGGTTGCCGTACTCCAGGAAATTGCCCGCCACCAGCAGCCCGCCGAGGTCCTCTCGCGCCATCGCTGCCTGCACCTGCGCCACGCGCTCCTCGAACTCGTCCGGCGGAAAGAGGTTGCGGTCCCAGGAGGCGCGGCCGTGCAGCAGAACCGAGCTCATCGTCTGCATGGCGGCGCTCAGGCCGGCACGCTGTCGAGTGTGGCGATGCGCTTGGTGAACGGCTTGAGGCCCTCGTCCGTCACAACCACCGGCTCGCCGACCATGAAGTAGCCCGTCTGCGGCAGGAATTGATTGGGGTGGATGACGAAGGTCATGCCCGCCTCCAGCACCGTCTGATTCTCCGGCCCTAGATCGCCCGGCATGGAGGAGCCGAGGCCAAGGCCGTGTCCACGCACCCGCATGTACGGCGGATGGCAGTACTTCTCGTACCCTGCCTTGATCGGCCCCTCGTTCATGGCCTCGACGACCTCGGAGATCTTCACGCCCGGGCGGCCGGCCTTCATGCCGGCGGCCATGGAGTCGGCCAGCAGCTTGTGATGCTCGCGCTGCAGATCGCTGACCGGCCCCAGGACGGCGGTTCGGCAGATCTGGGTGAATTGTCCCCCGGCGCTGGGCGAGATCTCGCCGATGATCACGTCGCCCACGTCGATCACGCGGTCGCCGGCGCCGCGGACGGATGGATGGCAGCGCGAGGCCGCCATCAGCAGGAAGTCGTCGTCAGCCCCGAGTGAGCGGACGCAGTGCTCGATCTCGGCGCACAGCTCGTACTCGCGCATGCCGGGGCGCAGCACCTCGAGCATGTGCTGATAGCCCTTCTCGGCGATGTCGGTGGCCTGCTGCATGAGCTCCAGCTCCAGCTCGTCGCGCACGGCCGCCAGCCGCTCGAGCTGCGCGTCCAGATCGATCCCGGCGACTGCCGGATCCAGGCCGCGGCTGGCCCCGAGGAGGCCCTTCTTGGCCGATCCCCAGCCGTGCTTGGATAGAGCGCCCTCAAAAGCAGCGGCGAAGTCGTTGCCGGCGACAACCTCCTCGACCCAGCCGCGCTTGATGGCGCGCGCCTCGTCCCAGGCCGGGCTGACCACCAGGACTGCTTCGCCGTCCTTCGGCAGCAGCACGGCAGCCTCACTCATGGGCTTGAAGCCGGACAGCCAGCGCACGGCGTCGAGCGTGCCCATCGAATGCTGGCCGTTGGAGTAAGCCACCAACAGGTCCACGCCGGCTCGGGCCATCATGCGTCGCGCCTCGCCGGTTCGAATCGAGAAGATGTCGCTCATCGTTGTCCTTTCGCCTCCAGTTCGCGGCGCTCTTCTTCGGTGAGGGTCGAGCGCATGCTGCGGATGTAGTCGGCGCGGGTCATGCCCATGGACTCGAACCGCGGCAGCCGCGACAGCAGGAAGGTGTGCGCTCCCGCCTTGTAGAGGCTGGCCATATCCCACTCCAGGAAGGCGCGCCGCTCGTCATGGGTCAAGGGGAACCCGACCAGCGCAGCTTCCGGATCGCGCTTCAGCCGCTCGCGGAAGTTCAGGTCCATTTGCGCCAGGTAGCAGACCTTGTTGATGCCGTAGACACTCATGGGGCTAATCCCAGCGCCACGCGCCGTAGGCGTTGCCGCCCTTGAGCTGCGGCTCGAGGAACCGCGGCTTGCGGCCGCCGACCGCGCCGAGCAGCGCGATCCAGTTGAGCATCTCGCCGGAGACGTTGCCGGCGGCGCGCAGCCGGTCGGCGGTGGCCTCGTTCAGCAGCTCGTCGATCTCGCCGTTGCGCATCCGGTTCACGACGTTCACCACCCAGCTCTCGTCGGGCCAGGCGAACGGCTGCCCGTCGATGGCCTTCGGCCCGCCGATGTCGCCCGAGATGGCGCCGCTGGCGACGATGCCCACCCGCAGGTTGGACGGCCAGGAGGCGATGGCCTCGCGCACCATCCCGCCGAGGGCGTAGCAGCGCTTGGCCAGCGGCAGCGGCGGAGCGATTCCGTTCACCCACAGGGGCACGATGGGGCGCTTCATCTTGCCGCCTTCGTCGTTCAGGAAGTGCAGCGGCACGACGATGGAGTGGTCGATCTCGAACTCCTGCGTCTGGGACAGGTCGAAGCCGCTGTTGATGCCGCTGGCGTGGACGTGCCGGCCCAGCTCCTCGTGCAGCGGAATCTCGGGGTAGTAGCAGAACAGCCCCGGCCAGTCGTCCGTGCCAGGCCCGGCGGTCTCGCCGGCGACGCCCACGGCGAAGGTCGGCATGTTGCTGTAGAAGAAGGTGGCGAAGTGGTCGGTATCGAACACCACCAGCACGTCCGGATCGACCTCGGCGATGTGGCTCCGCACCGCGCCGAACAGCTGGGCCGTTTCCGACTGCGGATTCTCGCGCGCCTGCCCCGGCGAGCCCGGCATGTGCGGCGTGGCGAACGCGCCGGCGATCTCAGCCATGCCGGGCGGCTAGCGCTGGCCCAGGGGCGGAGTGAACACCGACACCACAGCCGGCGTGCCTTCGCGGACGGTACGGGCGGCGCGCTCCAGCGCGGGCAAGAGCTGCTCTGGCTCGTGCACGTTTTCCCCGGCGGCGCCCGCGGACTCGGCGAGCTTGGCGATATCCGGCGGCGGGTCGATCATGCCGCCCTCGTAGTCGCCTTCGCGGGCGCTGTAGCCCTCGGGATAGTGCCGCGCCACGTGGCTTGTGCCGGTGGTGTAGCCGCGGTTCTGGAAGACCATCGCCAGGTAGGGCGCCCTGTACTTGGCCGCCGCCCACAGCGCGGCATAGGGCACGCCGTACAGGAAGAAGCCATCGCCCGAGGCGAGGGCTACGAAGCGATCGGGCGCCGCCAGCTTGGCCCCGAGGGCCGCGCCGGAGCCCCAGCCGCCGGCCGCCGAGCAGGACCGATAGA